>Ga0207691_10004288_pt1 | contig 13856 bp, 16 predicted proteins | sample KBSM13metaG_FD_184327 | JGI IMG/M metagenome (GOLD analysis project Ga0207691, IMG submission 184327) | Miscanthus rhizosphere microbial communities from Kellogg Biological Station, Michigan, USA - KBS M1-3 metaG (SPAdes) (version 2) | ecosystem: Host-associated > Plants > Roots > Rhizosphere >... | reverse complement strand
CGCCGACTATCGCTGGCACACGATCTTCACGAGCCGCGATGACAATGAGGAGTTGGAAGAATGGAAAGTTCAAATCGCCTGCTTCTTCTGACCGCCGCGCTGGGCGCGACGGTCATGCTCAGCGGCTGCGCGTCGATGCGTTGGCCGTGGCATAAAGAAAAAGTAGAAGCGCCGCAGACCGAGGAAGAGGCCGCTGCCGAGGAGGAAGCCGAAGACGCTGACTCCACGCCGCCGCGCGTCATCGATCCGAACGTGGCCCGTCGCAAAATAAAGACACCCAAGATCGACAACGAGAACTGGGAACTCGGCGTGGGCTTGGGGTTCATGTCCATCGAGGACTTCGGTACCAACTCCACCTACGCCGCACAGCTCAACTATCATGTGACAGAAGACTTCTTTTTCCGTGCCGACCTCGGGCAATCCACGGCCGGCAGGACGAGCTTCGAGACCCTCGGCGGCAACATCGAGCTACTGACCGGAGATGAGAGACGCTTCACGTATTACAGCCTCTCGCTGGGCTACAACTTCCTTCCTGGCGAGGTCTTTCTCGGTCGCAAGCTCGCCATGAACAGTGGTTTTTATCTGTTGGGTGGCATTGGCAGCGTGAAGTTCGCCGGAGACGACCGGCTGACGATCAATTTCGGCGCGGGATACCGCGTGCTGCCGACCGACTGGCTGGCCATACACCTCGGAGTGCAGGACCGTGTGTTCGACTCCGACTTGTTAGGCGAGACCAAGGTCACCAACAACATCGAGACCCTGCTCAGCGCGACCGTCTTCTTCTGACGGAGTGAGCTTTATGAATTCGGCACGCAAAGGAATGGGAAGAGTTGCCAAGAGTCTCGCGCTGGCCATGGTGTTCGCGCTGCCAGTGTTCGCCACTTCCTCCTCGGGCCCCGCCCCGGCGTTCCAGCTCACCGGACGCAATGGCAAGGTCATCGACCTCTCCCAGTTCAAGGGCCAGGTCGTCATGATCAACTTCTGGGCCACCTGGTGCGCTCCGTGCCGACAGGAAATGCCGTTGCTCGAAGACATCTACAAGAAGTACAAGCCCATGGGCTTCACCCTGGTGGGCGTGAACGTCGAGCCGGATGCCAAGGGCGCTGAAGCCTGGCTTTCGAAGCAGAAGCCGGTGAGCTTCCCGATTGTGTTCGACACTGACAGCAAGGTCAGCAAGATGTACAAGGTAGCCGTAATGCCGAGCACCGTGTTCGTCGATCGCAAGGGAAACATCCGCGTGATGCACAAGGGCTACAAGCCGGGCGAAGAGGACTTCTACCTCACCCAGATCCGTTCGATGCTCAAGGAATAGGAGTCGGGAATATGCGTATCCGCGGTTGGTTCGTTCTTGGCGCCCTCGCCGTGTTGTCGGCGGGTTGCAGCTCGATCGAGCCGTGGGTGAAGCCATACGATCGCGAAAACCTCGCCGATCCCATCATGGCGTTCTCGCGCGCACCGATCTCGCAGGACTTCCTCGACCACGTGTTCGAATCGCGCGAAGGTTCGCGCGGCGCCTCCGGCGGCGGTGGCGGCGGCTGCGGTTGTAACTAACAAAGCAGTCGCGTGATGAAAGCACTCAAGACAAGTCTCGTTCGATACGTCATAACCTGCCTCGCGCTCGCGGCGACGCAGGCGCAGGCGGGCGTGTTGCCGGAAGACCGCGCCGATGCGCTGTACTTCCGTTACGACGGCGGCGGCGTGGTCATCAACGGCCCGTCAGTGCTGCTGCGCAAGAGCATCGGCGAGCACGTGTCGGTGTCCGCCAATCACTATGTCGACATGGTGTCTTCTGCGTCCATCGACGTGGAGACTTCGGCGAGCCCGTACGAAGACGAGCGCACACAGTCGAGCCTCTCGGTCGACTTCCTGCAGGGCAAGTCGACGTACACGCTCGGCTACGTGAACAGCGACGAGAGTGACTACAAGGCCAAGACCATGTTCGGCTCCATCAGCCACGACATGTTCGGCGATCTCACGACCATCGGGTTCGGGTACAAGCGGGGCGAGAACGAAGTCTTCCGCAACGTGAAGGACGCGGATGGCGTGGTGGCGAACGACCCGGCTTTCGCGGAGACCATGGAGTCGCAGAGCTTCAACGTCTCTCTGTCACAGATCATCACCAAGAACCTGATCCTTGCCGGCCAGTACGAAGTCATCACCGACGAAGGTTTCCTGCGCAGCCCGTATCGTTCGATCCGCTACTTCGTCGACCCGCTGACCCAGGCGCTCGCGCCCGAGCAATACCCGAACACCCGATCGAGCAACGCGGTTTCGATCCGCGCGAAATACTTCCTGCCCTACCGTGCCGCCATCGACACCATGTACCGGTTCTACACCGACACCTGGGGCGTCCTCGGCCACACGGCCGAGCTCGGCTACGTGCATCCGACCAACAACGAAAAGTGGATCTTCGAAGCGCGCGTGCGTTATTACACGCAGACGGCCGCCGACTTCTACCAGGACATCTTCCCGCGCGCCGACTACGCCAACTTCATGGCGCGCGACAAGGAACTTGCGACCTACAACGCCATCACCGCCGGCCTCGGGGCGACCTACGAGTTCAAGATTGCGCGCTTCCCGTGGCTCACCAAGGGCCAGCTCAACCTGCGCTACGACTTCATGAGCGTCGAATACGACGACTTCCGCGACGCCACGTTCAGCATCGGCAGCTTTGGCGTTCCGCCAGATGATCCGCTGGCGCCTGGCACCGAGCCGCTATACAAGCTCAACGCCAACATCATCCAGTTCTTCATCTCAGCGTATTTTTAAAGAATTCGGACGCTCCCTAATTCTCGAGGGCCTTGCCGAACTGCACGCCACCGTCGTGAGTGCCGATATCCGGGTTGCCACGCCGCAGCTCGATCATCTCGGCCCCGGCGAGTAACACCGGACCATAACCGTGCGCGGCGAGCACGTGCACCGGGCGATACATGTAGAACATGGGATCCCAGCCCACGCCGGTGCCGACACAGGTCCCCTCCACCTGCCCCTTCGCGTTCACCTTCGCAGCGACGGCATTCCAGCCAAGCGACACCGCGGGCCCGAATGCGAGGCCATCGAGCCAGCCGCGGTTGATGCCGTGGGCGATGGCAAACACGAACATCGCGCTGGCGGAGGTCTCTTCGTAGGACTCGCGACGGTCGAGCAGCTGATGCCAGCGGCCCGCGTGGCCCTGCGCGGCGACGAGCCCCGCGGCATGCTCGCGATACAACTCGAGGATGCGAGGCCGATCAGGATGGTCCGCCGGCAGCACCTCTAACAATTCCACGGCGGCCATGATGGCCCAGCCGTTGGCGCGCGCCCAGTGAAAGGCCGGGTGGTATTGCATGCCCTGCACCCAGGCATGCATGTAGAGGCCCTTGTGCCTGACGAACATGCGCTCGGAGAATTGCAGGATCTGTTTCGCGGCATCGTCGTAGTAGCGGCGATCACCCGTGAGCTTGCCTGCCTGCGCGAGGCAGGGAACGCTCATGTAGAGATCATCGAGCCAGAGCGAATTCGGCAACGGGCGATTGCGCGCAATCGTGCCGTCCCCGAGGCGGAACTGCCCCGTCGACACGTATTGCACGTAGTTGTCTATCCACGGGCGCAGCTTCCTGCCGCCAAGACCCGCGAGCTCGGCCTTGATGAGGGCCGCGCACATCGCGCCCGAATCATCGAGCGCGCGTGGCAGCACCATCGATCGCATGCTCAAGCCATGCGCCGAAGGCGGAAAGTTGCTGCGCGAGATATCAGGCGGCAGATTCTTCTTCGCGTGCACGGCGAGCGTCGCCAATGCGGAGAGCCGTTCGTCGACGTAGTGGCTGTAGCGCGAGTCGCCCGTGACCTGCGCAGTGCGCAGCATGCCCGCGTAGGTCACGCCCCACTCGTAGGTCAGGATCTGCAAGTCGGTTCGTGCCAGCGCCACCTTCGCGGGCAGGCGCGTGAGATCCGTGACCGGCGCGCCGGTGTCGCCGTCGATCACGCGAACCGGCGCGGCCTCATCGACATAGGCCCGTACCAACTCGAGCGTCTTGCGGATGGCCTCGTCGGTGGCCGGTTCATACGGCGTCGGGTAGTCGACCTTGAGGCGGCCGGAGTACACGCCGGGCTCGACCTGCGGCGACGTATGAACCTGGGTCGGCGTGGATTGTGCCGCGGCGGGACCCGCAATCAGCAGCGCGGCAACGAACGACGGAATACGTGCGGTCATGGACAGTCCTTCCCTGTTTGTTTTTCGTGAAGTTGGCGTGCCGCACCCGCTAAGCGCCACGCCACCGCCGTCTACTGTGGCGGTGCCAGTCCCTTCGAATAAATCACTTTGCCATCCGGCGCCACGGCCACGGCGTCCACGTCGGGCAGCGTGTCGATGAACGCGATGCCGTCTTCAGGCCCCATGATGAACACGCTCTTGGTCAGCGCATCCGTGCGCGTGGCATTGCCACTGATGATCGTCACGCTGCGGCACTTGCGCGCAGAGTCGCCCGTTTTCGGATCGATGATGTGGTGAAACCTCTTCCCGTCTTCGTCGAAGTAGCGCTCGTAGTCACCCGACGTCGAAAACGCCGTGTCGGTCAGCGGCAGACGCAGGAACACCTTGCCCTCGTGGTCCGGATCGCGAACGCCGACCACCCAGGGCTTGCCGAAACGGTCGCCGATGATGCGCGTATCGCCGCCGGCGTTGACCATCGCACGGCTGATGCCCTGCTTTTGCAGGATCTCGATGCCGCGATCCACCGAGTAGCCCTTGGCGATGCCGCCCAGGTCGATGCGCATGCCAGGCCGCGTGAAGTACACGGTGGTTTTCTTCGCGTCGAGAACCATGTGCCGCCAGTTGATTCCCGGCAAGGCCGCGTCGATGGCTTTCTGGTCCGGGTGCACGCCCTTCTTGAAGTCGTATAGATAGCCGACGCTGGCGTAGGTGATGTCGAATGCGCCGTGCGTGAGCTCGGAGTACTCCACCGACACCTGCAGCAGCCGAAACAATTCCCGGCTGATTTTCACCGGATGCTTCGACCCTTCACGGTTCACCAGCGAGATTTCGGTGTCTTCTTTCCAGGTGCTCATCAGACGATCGATGCGCTTCATGTCGTCAAACACCGACGTGATCGCGGCCTCGCCCTTCGCTTTATCATCGCTCCACAATTCGACCGCACAGCGCGTGCCCATGATGGCTTCGGTCCGCGTCATCCACTCGGCCCGTGCGATGACGGGGAACAGGAGCGCGATGAATACCAGGTGGAACCCCCGCGAACGGGTGCGGTCGAAGGTGCATGTCTGGCGGCGCATGGTGGCGATTATGCCGCATGCGTTAAGCTCCGGCTCCGAACAAGGAATTGCGCATGAATAAACTTCTTGTCACGTTGTTGTTCGCCGCCACGGGTGTGGCTGGCATCTCACAACCCGCATTTGCGAGCGCTCGCGAAGAAGCCCGGCTCATCGAAGCTTCGGGCGTCCTCGAAGAGCTGCGCGGCCAGCGCGACACGCTCATACCCGACCGGCTGCTGTCGCGCGCCTACGGCATCGCCGTCATCCCGAACGTCGTGAAGGTCGCGGTCGGTGTGGGCGGCCGGCGTGGCAGCGGCGCCATGGTGGTCCGCGACGCCAACGGAAAGTTCTCTAATCCCATCATGGTCTCGATCACCGGCGGCAATGTGGGCTGGCAGATCGGCGTGCAGTCCACCGACATCGTGCTGGTGTTCACCACGCGCAAGAGCATCGAAGGCATCACCGACGGCAAGCTCACGCTCGGCGGCGATGCGTCCGTCGCCGCGGGACCTGTTGGCCGCGCGGCATCCGCCGCGACCGACCAGAACTTCACCGCCGAGGTGTACTCGTACTCGCGCAATCGCGGGTTGTTCGCCGGCGTATCCATCGACGGCAGCGTCATCGCCATCGACACCAAATCCAACAACAAGCTGTACGGCAAGAAAGCTCCGGCCGCGGACATCATCGCCGGTCACATCACCACGGATGCGGAAGCCGCCCGGCGCTTCGAACGGGCCATCCTCGCCAGCACCTCCGCCGCGCACCCGGCTCCGGCGCCACGCAGCGCCGCCACCACCACGCCCGACACGGCCGTATCCCCGGCCGCCGAATCAGCGCCGTCGAGCGCCACCACCTTCCCCATGGAAGATGCGGCCCCCGGAACCGAGCCTCCCAAATAGCAGCCTGCGGCTAACCACCCGGGAATGAATCTCGCCGCGGTCAGGGCCGCGTCCTGTTACATAATTCATTCATATATATAGACAACTTGCGGGTCGGCGCCTTTGGGCCGACTCGCCACACGCGAGTCGCGCTCGACGACGATTTGCATCGCCCCCGCCAGCATCGGTTTCAGCGGTGTTCCGCGCACTCTACGGAACCGAAAATTCGCGCGAGGGTACTCATGCTTCATGGGTACGACGATCCCTCGTGGCACGCGCGAAGAAATGCTCGGCGGAGCATTTGTATTGCGGGACAAAAATCGGCGCTTCCATGCGTCGCGTGTTAGCGTGGCGAAGAACGCCCAAGGGAGCGGTTGCATGAAAAAGATTACAGTCGTCCTGCTCGTCGTGTTCAGCATTGGCTTTGCCGGATTCTCTGAAGCCGCCACACCGAAAAAGCGTACGCGTAACGCGAATCGCATCGGCCCGTATGGCGGGGCGCTCGTCGGCTACAGCAAGTTCTCTGGCAACCAGGATGCGAACGAACAGAACCTCGTCGACATCCTCACCAACACCGGCAACGATTTCACGGAAATCACCTCGAGCACCGAGGACACCGACATTGGCTACCAGGCTTTGTTCGGCTATCGTTTTCACCGCTTCTTCGGCGCCGAGCTCGGCCTCGCGCAATTCGGCGAGCTCAAGTCCACCGCCAAAACGGAAATGGATTTCGACGACGGCCGGGGTTTCGTTCCTGCGAGCGTGTCGCTCACGTTCAAGGCTGGCGGCCCGATGCTCTCGGCCATCGGCATTCTGCCGCTCGGTGAAAGGTTCGAGCTGTTTGGCCGCCTGGGCTATCTGTTCACCAGTTCCGAGCGCTCGCTGACTTCTCGAGTCGACGGACAGTCTGGCGGATTTGGCTCTGCCAAAGGCGATTCTCAGAACCCGGTGTATGGCATCGGATTCGGGTGGAACATCAACCAGGTGTATTCGATCCGCGGCGAATACCAGCAGCTCGACCAGCTCGGCCAGGAAAATCGCACGGGAGCCGAGGACGTTTCCGTGATGGGCCTGGGTCTCCTCATCCGCTTCTGACCGAAATGGGGACATTCCTCATTTCCTAGCAAAAGGGGACGGACCTCATCTGTGAGCGCTACGAACAGCGTGTCCGACTAACCATTTAAAGGTCCGCCTCGTCGACGGTCCCGGAATCTATTTTCTCGTTGAGCTCGCGGGCGCGGCGTTCGATTTCACCGAAGTCATTGCCGGCGCCCCGACGGATGATGTCCATGACCGTGTCATCTCGATGACATTGGGGGTCGGCTTCGCACAGGAGATCTTTCCACTCCGTCATAGAGTCGCAATTCGGCTGCCGAAAGCACGCGGCCATTCTCCAGGTCCATTGCCGCTTCTGAACCTCACCAGCTTCATCGCCAGTGAGAAAGGCGGCGGTCGATGCCAGCCACCAAACTACCTCAGGATCTTTCGATCGCAGCGCGTCGAACGCGAGCACCCGAGCTTCACTTTGCGCGGCGCGCGATTCCTCCGACGCCGGATCGCCCCGGGCTTGCAGCGCCTTGTAGATGGAGGCATTCACCTGCGCCAATGGATACCCCGAGACCAAGGCCGCCTCCATCCACTTGTCTGCGTCGCCGAACGGCGGCGGCTTCGTATTCATGATTCGCTGGCATCGAGTCTGGATGTCTCGCACGTCATCCGGTGTGTAGCCCGAACCCCGTCGAGTTGCCGTGAGCTGTTGAGCCTCGTCTAGCGTGCGGATGCGCGCACCAGTGCCGGCACGCGGCTCGATGAAGTAGAAGGGATACAAGTCTTTGCAGGTTTGAAGTGCAACGCTCAGGTAATACCGGGCAGCGCCGTCACCCCGCTTTGCCGCTTCAAAATTGCGCTCGGCAAAATCCCAGTAATCCTTGGAGGCTCGAAATTGCGCCCGCACGTCCGGCATCGCGTTTTGCTCAGGCGGCGCCGATTCGGCTGTGCCGGAGACATCCTGCAGCGACCCCGGATTCCCCTGTCGAGGCTCCACCTGGTTCGCGGCAGTCGCATCGTTGGCTCTGGCGCGCGTCGTGTCCACGTTGCTTCTGCCCGACCACCACCAGATTGCCGCGGCAATCGATGCGATGGCGAGCAAGACAGTGGTTGCGCGTTTCAAGATGCACCCTCGGCCAGCTTGAATTCCTGGATGAACGATGGAAATCGCGTCGCCGGGTTAAATCGCCTCCATCAACTTCTCGTCGTCGTTCTTCGGCGAGTTCACGCGGGCACTCACCTTGTGTGCGCGGAGCTCTTCGCCTGGATACTGAACGAGTGCGCCCCTGGCCTGCTCCGGCGCTCCGCTCAACCAAGTCTCCACATCTTCCATGTGCAGGATGGCCGGCATGCGTTGCTTTTCACTGTGGAGCGCTGCCATGAATTCGTTCGCCGGCAACGTGATGATGGCGAAGCTCTCGACCACTGCCCGGTCTGCTTTCACCGACCGGTCCCACAGCGCGGCGAATGGCATGACTTCCTTGTTAGCCAGGCCAATGAACCAGGGCTGCTTGGGCGCGTCGGGAAACATCTGCCAGTCGTAAAACCCTTCCGCCGGGACGATGCAACGCTGGCCTTTTTTCCACGCGTCGCGAAACGCAGGCGCCGTCTCCATGGTTTCGACGCGCGCGTTCTCGGTGGGAAATTTCGGGTTCTCGCCCTTGAGGAACGGCGGCACGAGACCCCAGCGCATCATCACGCCTTCGCGCTCGCCGCCGTCCTGCGCGGACGCAGCGCGGACCACGGGCACTTCGCGCGTGGGTGCGACGTTGTAGCTGACCATGGCGCGCCAACGCACGTGTTTCACGCCTAAGGCGTGCTCGGCGCTGGCCTGTTTCGCAAGGATGAATCGTCCACACATCGGGACAGCTTAACGGCCGGCGCTTGACCGTAGCAAACATGGCGGCCAGCATGAGCCGAGCTTTCGGGAGGCAAGAAAAATGAAAAGCGTACTCGCCGTGGTTGCGGGCTTGGTCGTCACGATCGTGTTGTCTACCTGCGTCGATCTGCTCGTGGTCTACAGCGGCATCTTCCCCGCAAAGAGTGCCGACAACACCGACGTGCACTGGGCGATCATCACGGCGTACCGCGCCGTGATTGCGGTCTTCGGCTGTTGGGTCGCGGCGCGGCTCGCACCGTCGAAGCCCATGAAACACGCGTTGATTGCCGGTGGTATCGGCATGACGCTGGCCGTGCTCGGCGCCGCTTTCGCCTGGGACAAGGGACCTGAGTTCGGCCCACACTGGTTTGGAGTCGCGGTCGCGCTCACCGCGCTGCCCTGCGCGTGGCTCGGCGGCAAATTAATGGGGGCAGCCCCCATTTCCGGGTAATGGGGTCTGACCCGAACTCCAGGCGAGTCGCCACCGCGCTCGCCTGGCTCAGGAAGCACTCGAAAAAATCGGTCCGCGATGGCATGGCGCGCTACGCCATTCCGAATGACAAGGCGCTCGGCGTGCTCATGGGCGATATCCAGAAGCTCGCCAAACAACTTGGGCGCGACCACGAGCTCGCGCTCGCACTGTGGAAGACCGACGTGTACGAAGCGCGCATGTTGTGCGCCTATGTCGACGAGATCGAGAAGGTCACGCCCGCGCAGATGGACGCGCAGGCGCGCGACTTCGACAACTGGGCGATATGCGATACGCAGTGCTTCGCGCTCTGGGTGCGATCGCCGCATGCGTTCAAGAAAGTCAGGCAATGGTCCACCCACAAGGCCGAGTACGTGAAACGTGCGTCGTTCGCACTGCTGGCGAGCATGGCGCTGAAGCACAAGACCTCGACCGACGCCGACTATCTACGCTGCCTGCCGCTCATCGCGAAAGCCGCGAGCGATGAGCGCAATTTCGTGAAGAAGGCGGTGAGCTGGGCGCTGCGCGGCATCGGGCGTCGCAGTCGCAAGCTCAACAAGGCGTCGATTGCGCTCGCGAAAAAACTGGCGGAATCGCAAGACTCCGCGCCGCGCTGGATCGGCAAGGACGCGCTGCGCGAGCTGTCGAGCGCAATGGTGCAGAAACGACTGCAATGAATTTCGTCGAGGGGTTCACGACGGATTCGCCCGCCATCCTCGCGGTTTCCGATGAAACGCCACCTCTACGTCGAAGCTGCGCGCCTGACATTTCGAACAGCGCAAACGGGTACAGGCCTGCTTGAGCGTGACATTCCATCCCAGGATGTTAGCTAGGGTGCGCGGGTCGATCTCCCGTGCGTGCCGGCATTCGCGGCACGTTATACATATGACGTAAGACCCTGAGTGGTCTGAAAGTTTGTCGATCGCGCTTGCGGGCAGGGGCATGCGCGTATTTTTTCCGCGGCTGGCGGCGACGTCCATTCAGTACTGCAGCTGCGCCGGTACTGTATGCGGCCCGCTCCAGTTTGCTACGCTCATGCGCATGCTCAACAAGGCCGTTTTCATCGAACGCTGCAGTTCGCTCGACCAGCCTGGCTGGCTGGATTTGCGCGCGGCGCTGTGGTCAGACGCCACCGCTGACGAGCATCGCGGCTACATGGCGATCTGTCTTGCGCAGCCCGAGCGGTTCCTGCAGCTCATGATGTACGACGAGCACCGCCGCCCAATCGGCTTCATCGAGGGATCCATTCGCAGCGACTACGTCAATGGCACCGAGACTTCGCCCGTGGGATTTGTCGAGGGCGTGTACGTAACGCCCGCGATGCGGCGGCAGGGTGTTGCACGCCGGCTGTATGCGGCGATTGGTGACTGGGCGAAGGCACGGGGTTGCCGCGAACTCGCGTCGGACGCGTTGCTGGACAACGAGTCGAGTCAACGCGCGCACCAGGCACTCGGGTTTCAGGAAACCGAGCGCGTGGTGTACTTCACGAAGAAGCTTTGAATGAGGTGCGGCCCCTTTTGCTAGGAAATGAGGAATGTCCCCATTTCACTCGGCGGTGAAGCGGAGTTTCGAGAACACCGCGCGCGGTGCTTCGCCGCAGTCGACCCGCCCCGCCGCACCCGTGCGCTGCAGCTTGTCCACGTCGATGGAGCAGGCGCCGATGTCGATCGGCGGCACGATGCGTCCGTTGAGTACGAGGTAAGGCACCAGGCTCGCGCCTTCCGAACCTTCCGCGACGGGAATGCGAATCAAGAGGTATCGGTCGTCACCGGAGCCGTACTCGAGCAACGCGGTGCGGACCCCGTTCTCGTAAGAATAGAATCCCGGCGCCACGGAGTGACGGCCGGCCGCATCGAGCGGCAGTGAATACTCGCGCCCTGCATAGGTGAACGTGGCTGAGCCTGTCTTGAACGTCGACTCCTGCCGGCGGGCGCCCTCGCCCACGCGCGAGTTGTGCATGCGCCGGCCGGCGGGCACTGTCGTCGAAGTCACGCCGCCCGGTAGTTTGGCCAGCGTCAACACGGCCACCGGCGTCCCGGAGGAAAACCCCACGCGCTGCAGGTAGATAGACAGTTTCTGCCCGGGCGGATACACATCGAATCCGAGGCCCCCGGGCAAGCCGGCCATCAGCCAGTATTTCTTGCCACCCTGCTCGAACTGCAACTCGGGCAGCTCACCGCCGAAATACATATCGACGAGCTCGGGCGACTGACCCCGGCTGCCCATCCATGAGCTGATCAATGGCCGGAAACGACTCGACGGCTGACGCTTCTGACCGGTGAAGGTCGCGGTCGTGGTGTACCACTGGCCCGGCGGTGCAAGCTCGGCCTCATCGTTCTGGGAGCGCGCGGTACCGCCCATGATCTTCGCGAGCGTCGATGGCGTGTATGCCACCTCGTCGGTGTCGCTCGGACCGGGCTGCGCCGCGGCAGCTCCACACACCAGAAATGCCGCGGCCGCGCAGGCGCGGACACTCGGCGCCATCAAGATTTTGCTCCGCCGAAAATCGCCTCGATTGCGGTGACATTGCCCGGCCGCACGACGCGGCCAACTTCGACACCTTTCTCTAGATAGATGAGGGTCGGCCAGAGTTTTACCTTGAAAGAACGACCGAGGGGTCTCCCCTTGCCGTCTTCGACCTTGATGTGCCGCACAGCGGGATGCTTGCTCAATGCCGCGGCGATATCCGCCTGCGCAGCCTGGCAATAGCCGCACCAGTTCGCGCCGAACTCGATGACGAGAGGGTCATGGAATTTGTCAATTTCTTCACGCGTCGGTTCATCCATAGGGCAATACTGCACGTATGTGGTTTGGAAAGAAAAGCGAGCTCGAATGGCGGGAGGCATTCGTCGCCGTCGTGCGACGAACTTTGACGAAAAATGAACCTTCCTTCGAGGAATCCTGCACCGCGCTGCGAAATGCGAATGGCATGCAACTGCTTGAGTTCGACCAGCAGGCCCGCCGGAGCTTCAGCCATTTCGTGACACAACGTGGGGTCCGGTCGAGTGCCGTTCTACGAACAGCGATGGCAGAACCCGGGCACGCCGACGTTTTCCTGTTCTATGCAAGCTGCGACGGCAACGGGTTTATTCGCGAACAGTCATTGCGCGCCTTGCGCGGACATGCCGGCAAGCTGGCATGCGCGGCCGCGTTGCTCCGGACGGAAGATTGGGTGTCACAGGTCGCTGAGATCGCTGCGCGCCTGCTCCAGGATCTGGCGGACACCGAGGCGGCGAGACATTTCTTCGAGCTGCTCGATCTGATTGTCGCCATGCAGTCGCGCCGGAGATTCGTGCAGTACTGGTCAACGCTCGAGTCCACGCTGCTTGCAGCGAAGTGGCGCGACGCTCGGCAGGAAGCGCTCTCCAGTAGCAAGGCGATGGCGCGCCGCCTGGCTCACGATCTGATCCTTCGGGGCGACCCGGATGTGGCGCGCGATACATTGGGTCTTGCGATAACGGATCCCACACCCCTGGTTGCGCATTGGGCGCTCGCCCAACTCGGCGACACGTTAAATCCCGAAGAACAGGAGCAGTTGTTGCGCGAAGGGCTGCGCAGCCGCCTTTCATCGGTGCGCCGTGATTCGCTGCGTCGGTATTGCCGGAGCGGGTTTAGCGATGCTCGCCAGCAACTCGGCATTGCCCTGCTCGATCGATCGCGTTCGGTGCGGTCTGTCGCCGCGCATCATTTCAAGGAGCGGTTCGGCGAATCCGCCGTCGAATACTGGCGCAAGGCTTTCGACGCCGGTGGACACAGTGAAGCGACGATCGCTGCAATTTCCGACTTCGGCGAAGCCGCCGATGAGGCACGCCTGCGCAACTGCCTCGAACATCCCCGCGGCCGGGTGCGTGCGCTTGCGCTACGCGGCCTTGTCCGCATTGGCGCCCCTGACAGCGAAGACTTGCTGAATACCGCGTTGACCGACAAATCTGCGCACGTGGTGGGTGCCGCAACTACCGGCTACGCGCGCGGAATCCACACGTTGAGTATCGAAAATCTGCAACGCGCCTTCGAACTCGCGGAGACTCAAAGCAGGCGGCGACGCTTGATCGCTGCTTCGCGATTGCTCGGAAAATGGGAACGCCTCGAATTTCTGCTCAAGCAGTATCCGCTGTGCAGTGGTGACGAACGTTCCCACCTCGATGAGGCCGTGCAAACCTGGATTGCCAAGTCCAACCGCAGCTTTGTGACTCCACAACCGGAACGGCGCACCATCATCGCGGCAGCTCTCGAATCCGCGCGAAATTCCCATACCGCGCCGCATTGGGAAATGGTGCGGCACCTGCTGTAGATCCCGCGCCTAGGCGTTCACCGTAGTGTCGGCCCCGTACGTATA
>Ga0207691_10004287_pt1 | contig 13859 bp, 13 predicted proteins | sample KBSM13metaG_FD_184327 | JGI IMG/M metagenome (GOLD analysis project Ga0207691, IMG submission 184327) | Miscanthus rhizosphere microbial communities from Kellogg Biological Station, Michigan, USA - KBS M1-3 metaG (SPAdes) (version 2) | ecosystem: Host-associated > Plants > Roots > Rhizosphere >... | reverse complement strand
AACTGCCGCGGGCGCCATTGGCGAAACGCAGCAGCACGTTGACGTTGTCGTCGATGACGCGGCCCGGAACCAGCGCCGACACGTCGGCGGCGACTTCCTGAACCTGCGCGCCCGTGACGAACTCCGCGAGCTGAAAGGCATGCGAGCCAATGTCGCCCAGTGCGCCCGCTCCGGCCTGCTTCGGATCCGTGCGCCAGCTGGCCTGTTTCTGGCCGCTCTTCTCGAGCGCCGTCGACAGCCAGCCCTGCGGATATTCGACCTGCACGACGCGCAGGTTGCCGATCAGCCCGTCGGCCACCAGCTGCTTGGCGTGCCGGATCATCGGGTAACCGGTGTAGTTGAAGGTGACGCCCAACAACCGCTGCTTCGAGGCGGCGAGCTGCACCAGCTTCACGGCATCGGCGAGATTGGTGGTCAACGGCTTGTCGCAGATGACGTCGATGCCGGCTTCGAGGAACGCCGCCGACTGCGGGTAGTGCATGTGGTTAGGCGTGACCACCGACACCACTTCGACACCGTCGGCACGCAGCTTCTCCGCGGCGATCATGGCTTCCACCGATGGGTACGCCCGCGCGGGATCCACGCCGAGCGCCACCGCCGAGCGTTTCGTCTTCTCCGCATCGGACGAGAACACGCCCGCAACGAGTTGATAGCGGCCGTCCAGGCGCGCCGCCATGCGATGCACGCCGCCGATGAAGGCACCCTCGCCGCCGCCGATCATTCCCCAGCGTAGTGGTCGCATTACTGGAGACCCAGCGTGCGCAGCGCGACCGAGGTGTCGCCACCCGCGGCGAAATCGTCGAACGCCTTTTCGGTCACGCGGATGATGTGCTTCTTGATGAAGGCCGAACCTTCGCGCGCGCCGTCTTCGGGATGCTTGAGCGCGCACTCCCACTCGAGCACGGCCCAGCCTTCGAAGTTGTTGGCGGCCATCTTCGAGAAGATGCCGCTGAAGTCCACTTGTCCGTCGCCAAGCGAGCGGAACCGTCCGGCGCGATTCACCCACGGCGCATAACCCGAATACACCCCTTGTTTGCCCGTGGGACGGAATTCCGCGTCCTTCACGTGGAACATCTTGATGCGGTCTTTGTAGATGTCGATGTACGCGAGGTAGTCGAGCTGCTGCAGGACGAAGTGCGACGGGTCGTAGAGGATGTGGCAGGCCTTGTGGCCTTTGACGCGCTCGAGAAACATCTCGAAGGTCTCGCCGTCGAATATGTCTTCGCCCGGATGCACTTCGAAGCAGCAGTTCTGCCCATTGGCTTCGAAAATGTCGAGAATGGGCTTCCAGCGTCTGGCGAGCTCATCGAACGCGGCTTCGATCAGGCCCGGAGGCCGCTGCGGCCACGGATATAGATAGGGCCAGGCCAGCGCACCGGGGAACGCTGCAACGTTCTTGAGCCCCAGATTCTTGCTGGCCTTCGCCACGTATTCCATCTGCTTCACGGCCCAGGCCTGGCGGGCCTTGGGATTGCCGTGCACTTCGGATGGAGCGAAGTTGTCGAACTGCAGGTCGTACGCGGGGTGCACCGCCACGAGCTGACCCTGCAGGTGCGCGGAGAGCTCGGTGGGCTCGATGCCATGCTTGGCCATCGTGCCGCGCAGCTCATCGCAATAGGTCTTGCTCTCGGCAGCTTTCTGGAGGTCCATGACCCGGCCGTCCCAGCTCGGGAGCTGCACGCCGATGAAGCCGCACTCCTTGGCCCACTTCGCCATGTCGTTCAGATTCTGCAGATGCGGGCCACCGCCCGCGAACTGCGCCAGGAATACCGCAGGTCCCTTGATGGTCTTCACGTCTGCCCCACAGGAAAATCGATTGAGTCTTACTAGTTAGACGGTGAGCTTGGAGAGGTAGTCCGCGCTGATTTTCGCCGACTCGAGGATGGGCCGGGTGAACGGCTCTTCCTGCTCGTAGAAATAGTGCTTGACGCCATTGGCGTTCGCCGTGCCGACGACCTTCTTCCAGTCGATGGTGCCTTCGCCCACGGCCACGGTCGTCGCCTTGTGCGGATCGGCATCGAGCTTGCCGATGTCCTTCACGTGCAGCGCGACGACGCGGCCCTTGTACTTGTTGAGGATGGCGACCGGGTCCTGCGAAGCGGCCACGGCCCAACCCACATCGAGCTCGATCTTCACGAGGTCCGCATCCGTCGACGCGAACAGCGTGTCGAAGCCGGTCTTGCCATCGAACTTTTTGAACTCGACGTGATGGTTGTGATAGCCGAACTGCATGCCTGCGGCTTTCACCTGCTTGCCGAATTTGTTGAAGAGCTCGGCGTTGAGCTTCCAGTCGCCCGCGTCGAGCGCATCCATCTTCTTGGCCCAGTCGAGCTTGGCCTTCGCGGCGTCCGACATGGGTGACGAGCAGATGATGTATTTGAGGCCGAGCGTCTTCGCATCGGCGATGACCTGCTCGCCACTCGAGGCGATGAGATCGGCGCCGGCATGCGTGCTGACCGGGGTGAGCCCGATGGTCTTGAGCAGCTTGCCGATATCGGCCGCGCTCTTGCCGTAGTAGCCGGCGAATTCGATTTCGCGGAAGCCGAGCGCGTAGAGCTTGCGCAGCGTGCCTTCGAGGTCTTTTTCCGCTTCGGCCTTCACGGTCCAGAGCTGGATGCCGAGCGGGATCTTGCCGCCGGCTGCAAATGCGATCTTGGTCACGAGCGAACCCATAGCCATGCCGGCGCCCGCAGACACGAGAAACGAACGGCGGTTGAACATCTTTGACCCCTCGAGTGTTCTGGACGCGGGAGTACAAGCCATCACACCGTGGCGCGTCAAGCCGCCTTACGTCTCGTCACATTGGCGCAGATCCGGCATCTTGGGGGGCGGCCGCCGCCGCCTCGATGGCCGCCGTGACCGCCCGGTTATCGGCTGCGGCACCCCGAGGTCCGTTATGACTGCGGCGGAATGGCCTCGCAAATGCCTTCCGCTACGCCGTTACCGGTTGCGCGAGCGCCTCGCGCAACTCCCACATGTTCGGCGGTTTGCTCAGGACCCGGTCGACATCAGCCGGAACGTCACTGCCATCCGCCATCAATTGTCCCCACCCCGTCAGCATGATGACTTTTGCGGTGTGCTCGATTTTCTTGATGGCGGTGGCCACCTGCCGCCCATCCACATGCGGCATACCAAGATCAGTGATGACCGCGGAAAACGGCGTGTTGCGATCGCGCGCGGCGTTGAACATGTCGATGCCCGCCTGCCCGCCTTGCGCGCAGGTCACGTGATGGCCTTCGAATTCGAGCGCATTGCGCAGGGACTCGAGGATCAGCGGGTCATCGTCGATCAGCAGGAGTCGCAATGCCGGTGAAGCCTGCGGCAGCTCGCGCTTTTGAGCCATGACTGCGCCGTCCGCCGAGTCGGGAAACAGCAGGCGGACAGTCGTGCCCTGGCCGGGCTCACTATCTACCTGCAGCTCGGCGCCATGACGCTGCGTGATCCCGTACACCATCGCAAGACCGAGTCCCGTGCCGCGCGCGCCCTTGGTCGTGAAGAACGGCTCCAGGCAATGGTTGCGCGTGTTTGCGTCCATGCCGACACCGTTGTCGCTGACCTCGACGATCACCGCGGGCTTCGCCATGCGTGCGTCCGCAACCTGGCGGCGCACGCGCAGGGTGATCCGTCCGCCGTTTGGCAGCGCGTCGGCTGCGTTGAATACGAGGTTGATGAGCGCTTCGCGAAGCTCGCTCTCATTGGCCATGATCGTCGGTGCGTCGGGCGCCGCTTCGATGCGCATCTCGATGGCGGCGCCGCGCGCGAGCGCGAGATCGCTCCAGCGCGCGCGAGTGAGGTCCGGCACCTGGGCCACGATGACGTTGACGTTCACCGGAGCCAGCGTCGCCTTGCCCTCGCCCTGCCGATAGAACTCGCCCATGCGCGCGACTGTCTGCGCCACGTCGCCGATGGCGCGCTGCACGGTCTGAAGTTGACCGCGAGTCCGCTCGTCGAGGCCCGACACCCGGTCCAGAATCGAGTCGACGTACAACGTGGCGGGCGAAATGGCGTTGTTGATGTCGTGCGCGATGCCGCTCGCCATCTGGCCGAGCGCGCGCAGGCGCTCCTGCTGCATGACCGCCTGCTGCGTGTCGCGCAGCTCTTCGTAGGCATTGCGCAGCGCGAAATGCAGCTGCGCCTGGTTGCTCGCCAGCGCGACGTTTTCGCCGAGCTGGTTGAGGAACTCGCGGTCGCTGGCGCTGAAGCCATCGGGCTTGACGCGCGCGACCAGCAGCACGCCAAAAACCCCGCGGCGCTGTTCGATGAGCAGTGGCACGGCGACGAAGGAACGCAGGCCACAGTGCCCCAGACGTCGGGCGAACGGAGAATCGACGGCAGCGACGTCGGGTTCATACACCAGCTCGCCACGGATACAACGGCCCAGCCCCTGATCGTCGACCTCGATTTTCGTCCGCTCACCGAGACCGATCTCGGCGGCGCGCTTCGAGCTGTTCGCGCCGACACGCGCCACGGTCAATTCCCGCTCCACCGGGTCGTACTGACACAGGCACGCGAAATCGACGTTCAGCTGATCCTCGAGACTCCCTACTACCACCTGGAAGATGCTGGCCAGATCCTGGCGCTCGGCGATGGCGTGAGTAGTTTGTTGCAGGAGCCGCAACCGGCTGAGCTGGTCGAGTGTCTTGCGTTCGGCCAGTTCGCGCGTGCCTGCCTCCGCGCGCAACGCGGCGTTCGCTGCTTCCAGGTCAGTGGTTCGCTCGCGGACACGGTCTTCGAGCGCCTCGTTGACACGTTTGAGCATGTGCTCGGCGCGCATCCTGCGCGCCGTGTCGATCGAACCCAACTGCGTGACCGTAAAGAGGAAGAAGAGCCCGTTCGCGAATCTGGCGGCGTGCGCCAGCATCGAGGGCCGATCCGCAGGCGACTCCGAATACAACATCACCACATTGCTGATCACCGCGAGCACCGTGAGCAGAAAGATCACCGATCCAAGGCGCGTGGTTCGGCGCAGGCGCCAATAAAGCACTCCGACGGCGAGGGACAGGAGCGGCACCAACGCGAGCGACGGGCGGGTGATGCCGAACCAGGTGGGCGCCGTATAGGGTGGAATGGGGTCGAAGACCACAAGCACTACGGTCCCCAGCACCAGCAGGCCGATCGCGAGCGCAGATTGCGCGTACGGACGCTGGCGGCGTAATGCAAATGCCGCGCAGAGACCGACTGGCAGCACATGCGCCGCCGGTGGCCACGTAACCGGCCGCAACAATCCGGCCAGACTCGCGGCGTCCACGGCATTCCGTGACACTTCGAGTGCCGGGAGCACGTGGATGAGCTCGAACACCGCGTTTATCCCAATCGCGACGGCGATGAGGCGCGTGAGGTTGTTGTCGGCGCGCCAGCCCATGTCCCACAGCAGCATGGCGACGACGCTGCTCACCACGACGATGCCCGCGTCGAAAAACGTATGCATGTACGGCGACTCGTCCGCGGGGGCAATCAGAATGGCCGCCGCGCACGCAGTAAAAAGCGCGCCTGCGTACATGAGATTGCGGAAGGGCCGCAATTCACGCTCGACGTCCATGCGAACCTCCCCCAGGAGAGAGCGAAGATTCTACGTGTTCTAATTGCCGCCATGAATAATCGCCTCGACCGGCCCGCCGACAGCGCCCGCGACCACGTCATCGGTGCCCCGACGGCGGCCATAACGCTCGTGGAATATGGCAGCTATGACTGCCCGCATTGTCGTGCCGCCAACGCGCGAATCACCGAGGTACGCGACCAGCTAGGCGACCGTGTTCGATACGTATTCCGCCACCGTCCTATTTCCGGTAGCACGCTTGCGCGCCGCGCAGCCGAGCTCGTGGAGCAGGCGGCGACGCCCGACGAGTTCTGGAGCGCGCACGTCTCGCTCATGACGCGCTCGCGCACGCTCACCGACGAAGATCTGCAAGCGGTGGCGGATGATCTGCGGCTCGGTGAAAACCCACCCGATGTCGCCGAAGCACTCGAGGCCGACGCGCGTGCGCGCGTCGATGCGGACGTGGCGAGCTCCCATGCCAGCGGCGTACGCTTCACGCCGACCTTCTTCATCAACAACCAGCGTTACGACGGGCCCTGGGACGAAGTCTCGTTCACCGACGCGATGTTAGGGTCGCTCGGCCATCGCGTGCGCACGGCAGCGCTGGGCTTCGCGAGCTGGGCGCCCTCGACGGGCTTGCTGCTGCTGCTCGCGACGCTGCTGGCGGTGGTCCTTACGAATTCGGATGCGGGTCCGGCGTTCGCGCGCTTCTGGGAGATGGACCTCGGGCTGTCGCTGGGCGACGCGGAATTTCGCATGTCGCTGGCCCACTGGGTGAACGATGCGCTGCTCACGGTGTTCTTCCTGGTAGTTGGCCTCGAGATAAAACGCGAATTCACCGTGGGGCACCTGGCAACGCGGCGCAGCGCAGCGCTTCCCATCGCAGCAGCCATCGGCGGCATGGTCGTTCCCGCTCTTATATATGTGCTGGTGGTACCCGGCGGCCCCTGGGCTCACGGCTGGGGCGTCCCCATGGCCACCGACACGGCTTTCGCGGTGGCGTTGATAGCCATCATGGGTGCGCGCGTGCCGGTGGAGCTGCGCATCTTCCTGACCGCGGCGGCTATTGTCGACGACATCGGGGCCATCATCGTCGTGGCTATCTTCTACTCCGACACGTTGAACTTCGCGGCCTTGTCAGGTGCGCTGGCGGCGGTCGGGCTCCTCGTGGTGCTCAACCGCTCGGGCGTGTATCGCGTGACGCCGTACATCCTGGTGGGGGTGTTGCTCTGGGTCTGCGTGCATGCCGGCGGTCTGCACGCGACGCTCGCCGGCGTGTTGTTAGCCACGTTCATTCCGACGCGGAAGTCGCCCGACTACCATGCGCTGGTCCTGCAGGCCGAAGCGATACTCTCGGCCGAAGCGAGCCGGGGCGGAGAGCAGTTCCGTCTCGGACCCTCTGAGCCCGCGCTGCGCGAGCTCGATGCCATCCACGACCGCATCGAGTCGCCCGCCGACCGGTTGCTCCGGAACGTCGCGCCGCGATCGAGTTACATCGTGCTGCCTATTTTTGCGTTGGCCAACGCCGGCGTCGTGCTTGCGGCGGAAGTGCTTGCCGGCCACGGCAAACTCATGGCAGCCATCGTTTGCGGCCTGGTGATTGGCAAACCGGCGGGCTTCATCCTGTCGTCATGGCTGGCCGTGAAACTCGGCGTCGCCGAAAAGCCTGCCGCCTATTCGTGGCGTCAGCTCGCGGGAGCTGGCGCGTTGGCCGGCATCGGGTTCACGATGTCGCTGTTCATTGCGGGGCAGGCGTTTCCGGCGATGAGCGATTTTGCGGCAGCAAAGATTGCGGTCTTCTCGGCGTCGGTACTTTCGGCCATCATCGGCATGGCGGTGTTGTGGGGAGCGCCGCCTCCGGATCTCGAGAAGGTGAATCCATGAACACCGTGTTGAACCCAGCCCCCGCCGCCGGCACACCGCCGGTCTCGCGCGAGACGCTCGTACACCAGTTGTACGAAGCCGCCGAGCTCGAGCACAACCTCATGTGCACCTATCTATACGCGGCGTTCAGCCTGCGCAGCGGCACGGAGGAAGGCTTGAGCACCGCGGAAGCCGATGCGACCGCGCGCTGGCGCCGGACGATCCTCAAGGTCGCCGTGGAAGAAATGGGGCACCTGACCGCGGTGTGGAACATCACCGCGGCGCTCGGCGGAAGTCCGCGTTTCGGGCGCCTGAATTTTCCGCTCGACCCAGGCTCGCTGCCGGCCAACGTGGTCGTGAGACTGGCGCCGTTCAGCGAGGCGGTGCTGCAGCACTTCATCTATCTCGAGCGCCCGACCTGCTCTTCCGAACCTGACGGCGCGGGCTTCACGCCGGACTTCCTGTTCACGCGCGGCGATGCGCGGCCGCGCGTCACGCCTATGCCCATCGACTACGAGACCGTGGGCGCGTTCTACGAAACGCTGGCAAAGAACCTCGCCGCGTTCGTGGCGCGCGTCGGCGAGAAAGAGGCGTTCTGCGGTGACCGCAACCTGCAGATCTCGCGCAAGGAAATCGACTTCCAGGGTTGCGATCCGGTGATCTGCTCGATCACGGCCCTGAAGGCCTTTGATGCGATCGTGAGCCAGGGCGAAGGCGCGTCGGAAGAGAACGCGAATTCCCACTACTGCCGCTTCCTCGCGATCCGCGACGAATTTCGCGCGCTGCGCGCCGCCAATCCGGACTTCCAGCCGGCGCATCCCGCGGCCGTGAATCCGGTGCTGCGGCGGCCGGTACGCGCCGGCGCACGCGTGTGGCTGGAGAACGAAGAGACGGCCGCCACCGTCGATCTCGCCAACACCGCATACATGCTGATGCTGCGCTTGATCGCGCATTCCTACCTGGTGCCGCGGCCGCACCCGGCGAAAGCACTGTGTGTAGACCTCGCGCTCGGACTGATGCGCGCGATGTCGCCGCTCGCCGAGCGCGCCGCGCGTCTTCCGGCGGGGCCGTCGCATCCTGATTGCAATGGCGGCATGTCGTTCACCGCATTACGCGACGCCGCGCCGCTGCCGCCAGGCGTCAGTGCCGGAAAGTTTTTCCTCGAGCGGCTGCGTGAGCTGGCGAGCGGCGCGACGGTTCTCGCGGCCAATGGCGATGCGCGGACGATTCAGTCCGCGCGCATCATCAATGATTTGCTGCAGCGGGCCGAGCGCAACTTCGCGAACATCGAGCAGGATTCCGGTGCGACGATCGCATCCGCGCCGCAAGCTGCTCGCGGGCCGGTGGCGGCTCCGCCGCCCATCGGCGCGGCCATGATCGAGCCCGGCAATGTGGCGCCGACGCCGCGCACCGTCGATGGAGTGGACTACATCGAGGGACGCGATCTCACGCTCATCTACGAAGGCAATAAATGCATCCACTCGCGCTTCTGCGTGACGCTCGGGCCGAAGGTGTTCATCGCGAACGTGAAAGGCCCATGGATCAATCCCGATGCCATGTCCACCGAGGCACTCACCGAGATCGCACATGCCTGCGTGTCGGGCGCGATCCGCTACAAGCGCAAGGACGGCCACGCCGACGAAGGCCCGCCGCCGGTGAACCTCATCTCCGTGCGCGAGGGCGGCCCATACGCGTTTCGTGCCGACATCCGCTTCGAGGGCGCGCCGCCCTCTAACTATCGCCTGACGCTGTGCCGGTGTGGCGCGTCGAAGAACAAGCCCTTCTGCGACGGCTCGCATCACGAAGTGAGCTTCGCCGCGAGTGGTGAGCCGCCGACCGGCAAGGCGGACATGCTGCCGGTGCGCGACGGGCCGCTGGCCATCGACCCGCAGACCGACGGTCCGCTGCAGGTGCGCGGCAACATGGAGATCATCAGCGGCACCGGCCGAGTCGTCGCACGCGTGGAACAGGCGAAACTATGCCGTTGCGGCGCGAGCAACACCAAGCCATTCTGCGACGGCAGCCACGCGCGCGTAGGTTTCCGCTCCTAGAAATGCCAGGTGTGGGGAATCTCCAAGGAGTTCGTCAGGCCTTCGGACGCTGCAGGATGGCGACCATGGTGTTGGCACGTCCCCAGACGGTGGAAGGCAGGACGATCTGCGAGAGATGCCAGCCTTCGGCGCCTTCCTTGTTCAGCATCTCGGCCACATCGACAGAATCCGACTGAAAGATTCCGGTCTTGTATGGCAGCAGGATGGTTTTGTATTCGATTTTGCTCATGCGGTTCTCCGGGGGCGGCGGCGCATCGTCGCACGCGTGCGCTGCTGCCGCGCGTCGAAATTCGAAGCGATGGTCACGGACGTGACCTCGAGACGCGAATCCATGACCCAGGTCCGTCGCCGCCTCGGGCGGGATCACTTCGTGGGCAGCCGCACTTCACCGTATCGCATGTACTCCAGGTTGCCCTGCGACTCGAGCTCGCCCACGGCGACCAGGCGTCGCACGCGTTGCGCGTAGTAGACGTCGGGGATGTTCGGAAAACGCTCCGACAGCTCACCGATCGTCGTTTCCACGATGCGCGCGACCTTGCGCCACGCAGGAGCCGACTGCGCGAGCAGCACACGGTCGATCTCCCAGAGGTCTTCTTGCTTGAGCCGGGAAACGCGCATGGCCTGCTCAGGCGTCAGGGGCGGATCCGGCTTCGCATCGTGTTCGCTCATGCGCGCGCATGATGTGCTGTCGCGCTACCCGGAGGCAAACGGATCGGCAGGGTTGTACACTTGCGCGCATGAGGCCGAGCAAGGGAATGTTCATTGCCCTGTTGTTAGCCGGCGGCGTTCACGCTGAACCGGTGGGCTTGTTCACCGACGTCAAGGATGTCGGGGCCGTGAGCCGCGCCACCGAAGCGTCGTTCGAACCGAACACTGCCACCTACACGATCGCCGCCAGCGGCGACAACATCTGGGCGGAGCGCGATGCCTTCGGTTTCGCCTGGAAGCCGATGAGCGGTGACGTGGCGTTCTCCGCTCGCATCGAGATCCAGGGTGCGAGCGCCCAGGAGCATCGCAAGGCGGGGCTGATGTTGCGGCAATCGCTGGAGCCTGACTCCGCCTACGTCGACGTCGTCGTTCATGGCAATGGACTTACCTCGCTGCAGTTCCGCACCGAGACCGGCGGCCCCACGCGGGAAATTCAATGCGCGCGGGAAGCACCGAACGCAGTAAGGCTCGAGAAGCGCGGCGACTATGTGCTGCTGCAGTTGTCGGACATCAACGGAAAATTCGAGCCATCCGGCTGCGCGATCAAGCTCGTCTTCGGCCGGGTGTTCTACGCCGGGCTCGCCGTGTGCGCCCACGACAACCAGGCCTTTGAGACGGCCCTGTTCAGACACGTGTCGCTGGGGCTTTTGCCGAAGCGGTCGGAGATCCGCACTTCCGCCATCGAGATCATGCCGCTCGGTTCGCTGGATCGCCGCGTGATCTATCGATCGAAATCGCGGCTCGACTCGCCGAGCTTCACCGGGGCGGGAAATGCCGTCTGTTTCCGCGAAGACGGCCGTCTCGTGTATTTCAGTCTCACGGCACACGCCGACCCGCACCTGGTGGGCTCGGAGAATGCCGACGATTGCGATCTTGCGCATCCGCTTACGAAGTCGCCTTTCCTGGTGTCGCAGGAAATCAAAGGCGGACACGCGCAGATTGTCCGCAGGGACGCGCGCGATGCGAAACCCAAACGCCTGACCGCCGACCAGTATTCGAACTGGACACCACGCCTGTCGCCCGGCGGCGAGTCGATGGTGCTCATATCCGGCAACGCGCCGCCCGATCACGGCAAGCCGGCGGCCGGCGACTATCTACTGCGCGAGCTGCCCGTCGATGGTGGCGAGCCACGCGAGCTGGCGCGATTTTACGGCGGTCCGGGTGCGCTCGGACCCGCGCCGTGGTCGCCGGATGGCAAACAACTGGTCTTCGTGAGCCGCGAGCCGGAATAGCGCAAAAATCGGGTGGGCCTTGCGGCGCCGCTGGTGCAGTATCTGCCTCGTGATGAAGCTGCTCGAAAACATCATGTGGAATTGCCTGTCGGGGCCCCACGCGAAATTCGCGACGGGCGCAGGCGCAGTCCGTCGCTATGCTCCCGGATTCTCGGCCATCGTGGGTTGCGAGGATCCGGAAAATCCCGACTTCGCAACACTCGAGAAATATTGCGAGCCCGGAGAAGGTTTTTATCTCGACGTGTGGTCGGGACCTGCGCCCGCCGGATGGCGCATCGAGAAAGAAGCGCAGATGTTCAAGATGATCTGGGAGGCGCCTGTCCCTATCGACGACGCGGCGCCGGATGCCGTGCCGCTCACTCCTGTGCACTTCAGCGAGGCACTGGCACTCGCCAGGCTCACGAATCCCGGGCCGTTCGGTCCCCGCACGCCCGAGTTGGGTGAGTACTTCGGCTTCTTCGCGGGCGGCCAACTCATCGCGATGGCCGGCGAGCGGATGTGCGCCGGCGATCTGCACGAAATCAGCGGCATCTGCACACACCCGGACTTTCAGGGGCGCGGCCTGGCGCGAAAGCTCACGCTCAAGCTGGTGCGCCGGCAATTGCAGCGCGGCAAGACCCCATTCCTGCACGTGATGCGCCACAACGCGGTCGCGAGCGGCCTGTACGAGAAGATGGGCTTCCGGATCTGCCGCGAAACCCTGGTGCGCGTCGCCCTGCGGGTTTCCTGAATTGTTGCGGATGACGGCGCTCCCGTGCTGGGATAGCCGCATGTTTACCCGGCAACACGCGGACCAGTTAGTCGAAGCCTGGCTCGAGGAACACGAGATCGCCTCGTTCGATTTCGACTCGCCCCTGCCGCAGCACGAGGATCGCCACGCCCAGAAACTGGTCGTTGTACGGGTCGACGAGCATGACTTTGGCTGGCTGTATTTCTACGACGGCTCCGGTCACGTTCAAAGCGGCAGCCCGGCCGACGCCGTCGTCGGCAATGCGCCTCTGATCGTCGACAAGGCCGACGGCAAGCTCTACATCACGGGCACGGCACGCCCCCTCGAGCACTATCTGCAGGAATATCGCCGCGGAAACAGAACTGCGGCGTGAGACAAAATATGAAGAAGAGCGGCCCCAAGAGCGGCAAGCCCGCATCCCGGCAGATAGACGCGCAGATCAGGGAACAGAGCGACTGGCGTGGCGAGATGCTCGCGCGGCTCCGCGCGCTCGTCAAAGAAGCGGACCCGGAAGTCGTCGAGGAGTTGAAATGGGGCGGCGTGCCGGTGTGGTCGCACGACGGCATCATCAGCACCGGCGAGACTTACAAGAGCGTCGTGAAGATGACTTTCGCCAAAGGCGCGTCACTCGCAGATCCTTCAGGTCTCTTCAATTCCAGTCTCGAAGGCAATACGCGCCGCGCCATCGATTTCCGCGAGGGCGAGAAGATCAAGGAGAAAGCCTTGAAGGCGCTCGTCCGCGCCGCGGTGAAGCTGAACAAATCCAAAGCGAAAAAATAGATCGAGGCACGAACATGGCTGGCAAGCGCCCGACGACGATCACCGAATACATCCGCGCCGCACCGGGAGTCGCCCAGCCGCATTTGCGTGGGCTCTACGCAATCCTCAAGAGCGTCGCGCCGGACGCGCAGGAAGCAATCAAGTGGGGAAATCCGTTCTTCATCGATCCGCGATTCCTGTTTGCTTTCTCCGCGCACAAGGCGCATTGCAGTTTCGCGCCCACGCCGGCAGCGCTGGAAGCATTTCGCGAGGAACTGAAAGCCCAGGAAACCACCAAGAACTTCCTCAAGCTTCCCTATGACAAGCCGCTGCCGGAGAAGCTGATCCGCAAGATCGCGAAATACCGGCTGAAGAACATCGGCGAAGGCGACGGCTTCTGGTCGTAACAATGGAACCTCAGACTCCAAACCTGCGGTTGATTCCTCAAACTCGCGAAGATGTCCGCTCGATGATCGAAGGCATGTCGCCGTTCGAGAAGGCACAGCTCTCCCTCGCCTGGCTTGCGCAATTCGAGGCATCGGGCGCGTCAGATCCTTGGGTGCATGGCTTTCGGCTCGTGCACCGAAGCAGCGGCAACATCGTCGGCTTCTGCAGCTTCAAGGGCCCGCCAGCCGACGGCGTCGTCGAAATCGCCTACGGCATCGCTCCTGACGAGCAGGGGAAAGGTTACGCCACCGAGGCTGCGCAGGCGCTGGTCGCATTCGCGCGCTCGTTTCCTGAAGTCAAAGTCATCCGGGCACACACGCTTGCCGATGGCGCCGCGTCGAAGCGCGTGCTGGAGAAGTGTGGATTCCAGTGTGTGGGCGAAGTCGTCGACCCGGAGGACGGCCCGGTATTGCGCTTCGAAAGCGCCTGACTTTTCAGTTCAGAACTTCACCATCACGTGCCTCACGGCCGTGTAGTCCTCGAGCGCGTAGACGCTCAAATCCTTGCCATATCCCGAACGTTTCATGCCGCCG
>Ga0207691_10004283_pt1 | contig 13863 bp, 13 predicted proteins | sample KBSM13metaG_FD_184327 | JGI IMG/M metagenome (GOLD analysis project Ga0207691, IMG submission 184327) | Miscanthus rhizosphere microbial communities from Kellogg Biological Station, Michigan, USA - KBS M1-3 metaG (SPAdes) (version 2) | ecosystem: Host-associated > Plants > Roots > Rhizosphere >... | reverse complement strand
GATGGACAAGCCCGACGTCGACGTCATCGAGGGCCTGTCGCCGGCGATCTCGATCGAGCAGAAGGCGACCTCGCACAACCCGCGCTCGACCGTCGGCACGGTCACCGAGATCCACGACTACCTGCGGCTCCTGTTCGCGCGCGCCGGAACGCCGTACTGCCCGAACCACGCCTTGGCGCTGCAGGCGCAAAGCGTCAGCCAGATGGTCGACGCGACGTTGGCATTGCCGCCGGAGACGCGCCTGATGGTGCTCGCGCCGGTGGTGCGCGACCGCAAGGGCGAGTTCGTCGAGCTGTTCGAGCAGATGCAGGCGCAGGGCTACGTCCGCTTTCGCGTCGACGGCCAGACCTTCGACGCCGCCGACGTGCCGAAGCTGAAGAAGGCCGAGAAGCACGACATCGATGTCGTCATCGACCGGATCAAGGTGCAGCCGGCCGAGATCGCCGCGGCCGGCGCGGCGCCGTTGCGCCAGCGGCTGGCGGAAAGCTTCGAGGCGGCGCTGCGCATCGCCGAGGGCCGCGCGCTCGCGGTCGAGATGGACGAAGGGGGCGCCGAGCACCTCTACTCGAGCAAGTTCGCCTGCCCGCTCTGCGACTACTCGCTGCCCGAGCTCGAGCCGCGCCTGTTCTCCTTCAACTCGCCGGTCGGAGCCTGCCCGACCTGCGACGGCCTCGGCGTGACGACCGTGTTCGACGCCGAGCGCGTCGTCGCCTTCCCGTCGCTCAGCCTGGCCAGCGGCGCGGTCAAGGGCTGGGACCGCAGGAATCCCTATACCTTCTCGCTGCTGGAAAGCGTCGCCACCCATTACGGCTTCGATCTCGACACGCCGTTCGAGGAGTTGCCCGCCGAAGCGCGCGAGGTGCTGCTGCGCGGCTCGGGCGCGGTCGAGATCGAGTTCGTCTACGAGGCCGCGGCCGCGCGCGGCAAGCAGCGCAGCGTCAAGCGAAAGCATCCGTTCGAAGGCATCCTGCCCAATCTCGAGCGGCGCTTCCGCGAGACCGATTCGGCCGCGGTGCGCGAGGATCTGGTCCGCCTGCAAAGCGCCAAGCCCTGCCCCGACTGCCACGGCTCGCGGTTGCGGGTCGAGGCGCGCAACGTCTTCCTGGTCGACGTCGCGAGCGACGAGAAGGAGCCGATCTACCGGGTCGAGCACTTCACCTTGCGCGAGGCGCTCGCCTGGTTCGAGCGCCTGGCGCTGGCCGGGACCAAGGCCGACATCGCCGACAAGGTGATCCGCGAGATCTGCTCGCGCCTGAAGTTCCTCAACGACGTCGGCCTCAACTACCTGAGCCTCGACCGCAGCGCCGAGACGCTCTCGGGCGGCGAAGCGCAGCGGATCCGGCTCGCGTCGCAGATCGGCTCGGGCCTGACCGGCGTGATGTACGTCCTCGACGAGCCGTCGATCGGCCTGCATCAGCGCGACAACGAGCGCCTGATCGGCACCCTCTTCCACCTGCGCGACATCGGCAACAGCGTCATCGTCGTCGAGCACGACGAGGAAGCGATCCGCGCCGCCGACCACGTCATCGACATGGGCCCGGGCGCCGGCGTCCACGGCGGCCGGGTGATGGCGCAGGGCCGGCCAGAGGACGTCGCCGCCGCGCCCGAATCGCTGACCGGCCGCTACCTGTCGCACGTCCTGCGCATCGCGGTGCCGAAGCGGCGTCGGCCGCCGCCGGAGGCCGACTGGCTGCGCGTCGACGGCGCGCGCGGCAACAACCTGAAGCAGGTCGACGTCGCCGTCCCGGTCGGCCTCTTCACCTGTGTCACCGGCGTCTCGGGATCGGGCAAGTCGACGCTCGTCAACGACACCATCTACGCCGCCGTCGCCAAGCATCTCTACAACAGCCACGCCGAGGCCGAGCCGCACGGCGCCATCACCGGGATCGACTTCTTCGACAAGGTGATCAGCGTCGACCAGTCGCCGATCGGCCGGACGCCGCGCTCCAACCCGGCAACCTATACCGGACTCTTCACGCCGATCCGCGAGCTGTTCGCCGAGGTGCCGGCGGCGCGCGAGCGCGGCTACGGCCCGGGGCGGTTCTCGTTCAACGTCGCCGGCGGCCGCTGCGAGGCGTGCCAGGGCGACGGCGTGCTCAAGGTCGAGATGCACTTCCTGCCCGACGTCTACGTCTCGTGCGACGTCTGCCACGGCCGGCGCTACAACCGCGAGACGCTCGAGGTCCTCTACAAGGGCAAGAACATCACCGAGGTCCTCAATCTCACGGTCGAGGACGCGCACGGCTACTTCAATGCCGTGCCGAACATCGCCCGCAAACTGCAGACGCTGCTCGACGTCGGCCTCGGCTACATCCGCCTCGGCCAGAGCGCGACCACGCTCTCGGGCGGCGAGGCGCAGCGGGTCAAGCTCGCGCTCGAGCTCTCCAAGCGCGACACCGGGCGCACGCTCTACATCCTCGACGAGCCGACGACCGGCCTGCACTTCGCCGACATCGACCTGCTGCTGAAGGTGCTGCACGCGCTGCGTGACGCCGGCAACACCGTCGTCGTCATCGAGCACAACCTCGACGTCATCAAGACCGCCGACTGGGTGATCGACATGGGCCCCGAAGGCGGCGCCGGCGGCGGCCAGGTGGTCGCGACCGGAACCCCGGAAGACGTCGCGGCGAGCGAGACGAGCTTCACCGGCCGCTATCTGCGGCCGCTCCTGGCCGCCTGATTCGCCTCGATTGGCCGGCGCGGCGGCGGTCGCGCCCGGGCACTAGACTCGCAGCTCGCCGAACAGGAGAGCGCGCGTGACCGTTGCCATCGACTACTTCCTTTCGCCGCAATCGCCGTGGACCTACCTCGGCCACGAGCGCCTGGCCGAGATCGCCCGCAAGGCCGGGGCGACGATCAACGTCCTGCCGGTCGACCTCGGCCGCGTCTTCCCGGTCTCGGGCGGCCTGCCGCTGGCCAAGCGCGCGCCGCAACGCCAGGCCTATCGGCTGGTCGAGCTGAAACGCTTCAGCGAGCACCTCGGCCGGCCGCTCAACCTGCATCCGCGCTATTTCCCGGTGGCGAGCGACGACGCCGCCAAGCTGATCATCGCGGTCGACTCGCACGACGGCAGCGCCGCGGCGATGAGGATCGCGGCGGCGCTCCTGCGCGGCGTCTGGGTCGAGGAGAAGAACATCGCCGACCCGAACGTGCTGCAGGCGATGCTCGCCGAGAGCGGCCTGCCGGCCCGGCGCCTCGACGATTCGCAGTCGCAGGCGGTGCACGAGCGCTACGAGCAGGACTCGCAGCGGGCGATCGACAGCGGCGTGTTCGGCGCGCCGACCTACGTCGCCCATGGCGAGATGTTCTGGGGACAGGACCGGCTCGACTTCCTCGAGCGCCGTCTGGCCCAGGGCTGACGCCTCCTCGCTGCCGCAACAGGCAGGCGAAAAAAAACCGGCGCACGCGCCGGTTTTTCGCTCGCGCCGCGAGGCGCGAAGCTCAGCTCAGGTGGCTGTTGATCAGCTTGGTCATCTCGAACATGGAGACCTGGCCCTTCTTGAAGATCTCCTTCAGCCGGGCATCGGCGTTGATCATCGTGCGCTTGGTGGCATCTTGAAGATTGTTCTTCTTGATGTACTCCCAGACCTTCTTGGTCACCTCGGTCCGCGGCACCGGCTTCTCGCCGATGATCGCGGCGAGAGCGCCACTCGGGGTCATCGCCTTCATGAACGCCGCGTTCGGCGTGCGCTTCTTCGCCGCCTTGGCCGGCGCCTTCTTGGCGGGAGCCGCCTTCTTGGCCGGAGCCGCCTTCTTGGCGGCGGCCTTCTTGGCCGGAGCCTTCTTCGCAGGGGCCGCTTTCTTCGCAGCTTTCTTCGCAGTTGCCATGTTGATTCTCTCCATCAAGTGATTGGTTGATGTGCTCGGAGCGGGCGAGAGCCGCGTACGCCTCTCATTTCTCCGTGTTTCCGCGCGGAGCGAATAGTACTGCGTGTATAGGGGTGCGAGAAGAAGTTTTCACTCGAAGATCAAGCAATCTTCAGAGGAGGAACGCGCTTTTGTCGCTGCCGCGCGTCAATCGACGGCCGATCGAGCGCGATCGATCAGTCGATGTCGTCGCCGCGCGGCGCGCGCTTTTTGCCGTCGAGCATCGACGCGACGAGGTTTTCGCGATGCCGAAACGCGGCCACGACGACACCCGCGACGTGCATGGCGACCAGCGCAACGATCGCCCACGCGAGCCACACGTGCACCTGCTCGACCGTCTCGTCGCCCCAGAAGCGTTCGGTCGTGTAGAGCCAGCCGGTGAAGGCGAGGCCCACGACGACGAGGAGCAGGGCGACGATCATCCAGCCGCCCAGCGGGTTGTGGCCGAGGTGGCGCGGCTCGTCGCCCGCCAGCACGCGCCGCGCGTGGCGAGCGGCGACGCGCGGGCCGCGGACGAAGGAGCTGAAGCGCGCCCGCCGCGGCCCGACGAAGCCCCAGGCGATTCGCACGACGACGATCGCCAGCGCGGTCCAGCCGACGGCGAGGTGCCAGCCGCCGAGCCAGAACGTCGTCGCCCAGCCGAGCGCGACCGCGATGACGAGCGACCAGTGCAGGACGCGGACGAGCGGATCCCAGACGACGAGGGTGCGGGTCGGTTGCGCGCCAGCGCCGTCGTGGGGGTGCGCGGAGTCGCCGCGCCGACTCACTTGGGAGCGGTCACGACCTCGAGGGTCTTCGGATGAAAGAAGGTCTCGACCGGATTGTTCTTGGCGTCCTTGCCGTAGACCTCGTAGCAGCCGTTGGTGATCTTGACGCGGCTGATCTTCCAGCCCTGATCCTTGAGCTTCCGCTCGAGGTCGGCCTGCGGCTTCCATTCCTCCTTCGGGATCGGCTCGCATTTCTCGGCGTGCTGAGCGAAGGCGGCGCCGCAGGCCAGGGTCGCGGCAAGGACGGTGGCGCGGGCAAGTGCGATTCGGGTGCGGGTCATGGCGGTTCCTTTCGGGTGGCGAAAAGCAGTGCCGACGAGTCAGACGTCGGCCCAGAGGCGAAGCAGGTTGTGGTACGTGCCGGTGAGGCCGATCACCGACGGATCGGTCTCGCCGGCGGAGGCGCGCAGGCGCATCAGGTGCAGGTCCATGTCGTAGAGCAGGCGCCGCTGCTCGTCGCTGCGCACCATGCTTTCGACCCAGAAGAAGCTCGCGACACGGGCCCCCCGCGTCACCGGTTCGACCCGGTGCACGCTGGTGCCCGGGTAGAGAACCATGTCGCCGGCGGGCAGCTTGACGCGCTGCTCGCCGAAGGTGTCCTCGACCACCAGTTCGCCGCCGTCGTAAGCGTCGGGCTCGACCAGGAACAGCGTGCAGCTGATGTCGGTGCGAACGCGCTCGGCCAGGCCGCCGGGAACGTAGCGGACGGCGTTGTCGACGTGGCTGCCGAAGGCATTGGCCGAGCCGGCGTAGCGGTTGAAGAGCGGCGGGAAGACGCGCCGCGGCAGCGCCGCCGAGAAGAATGTCGTGTGCCGGTTCAGCGCCGCCATGACGATCTGCTGCAGCGACCGCGTCGCCGGCGCGTCGTGCGGCAGCTGCTCGTTGTTCTTGGCCTGCGCCGACTGCACGCCGGCGGTCGCCCGACCATCGCCCCAGGGCGCGCCGACGAGCAGCCGGCTGGCGCGCTTCAGCTCGTCGGCATCGAGGACCTGGCGGACATGCAGCAGCATCGGCGAAAGTGCGGCGCCCTTGGCTTCAGAAGCGCGCCGTCAACGAAGCGAACAGGGTTCGCGGCTGACCGGGAATGTAATGCGCCGTGTAGAGCGAGTCGGCGTAGAGCTTGTTGGTGATGTTGAGGAAGGTGATCTTGGCGAGGATCTGCGGCGTGAACGCGTACTCGGCGAACAGGTCGTAGGTGACGAACCCCGGGGCGACGATTCCCGGCGGATTGCGGTTCGGCGTCTGCGAGCTGCGCGCGTTGAGGCCCGCGCCCAGGCGCAGATCGGGGTTGGTCTGGTAGGTCGTGAACAGCGAGCCACTGTGGCGCGGCGTCATCGACGGGCGCTGGCCCTCGAGCTCGCCGGTGAGCGTCACGCCTTGCACCTTGTCGATGGTCGCGATCGGGATCCACTCGTACGACAGGTAGGCCTCCCACTGCGGCGTGATCCGGCCGGCGAGGTCGAGGTCGACGCCGCTCGCGTGGCGCTTGCCCGAGAGCAGGTAGTCGTCGAGCGGAACGCCGTTGGGCGAATCGCGATTGCGTTCGTTGTACTTGGTGGTCTTGAAGATCGCCGCACGCACCGAGAGGTTGCCGGCGAGCAGGTCGGACTTGACGCCTGCCTCGAGGTTCGAGCTCTTCTCCGGCGGCGTGTTCGAGCCCTCGGCGTCGTAGTTGTAGAGCTCGCCCGAGGTGTTGAACGAGGTTCCGTACGAGGCATAAAACGTGAGCGCGTCGCTCGGCTGGTAGAGCACGCCGCCGCGGCCGCTCCAGAGCGAGTCGGAGCGGGCGCGCTTGAGCTCGCCGACGGTGGGCGTCGCCGGGCTCGTGTAGTCGCCCGAGAACTTGTCCCAGCGCGCGCCGGCGAGGATCTTCCAGTTCGGCACGACCTCGATCAGGTCCTGGGCGTAGATGCCGAGCGCCTTGGCGACGAAGTTGCGATTGAGCGTCTGGATCCGCAGCGCCTCGTCGACCCAGGGGCCGCTGTCCGGAGCGCCGAGGTAGCTGCGCGGGTCATTCTTGTTCAGGACCACGCCGGGCGGCAGCGACAGCGTGTAGTTGTTGAATTCCTCGCGCGCCAGGTCGACGCCGGCGATCAACTGGTTCGGGCGGCCGAACCAGTTGACGGTATTGGTGTAGTCGGTCTGCAGGTAGGTGGCGGTCAGGTCCTGCACCTTGTTGTTGGTGCCGAGCGTGAGCGGCGACGCGCCGCTCACCGTCTCCTGCGACGGCGCGTCGACCGGACAGCCCGGGTTGGCGTTGTTGGCGCCGCGAGTGCAGAAGCGGATCGTCGAGGCGCGCTGGTCCCGGTCGTAGCGGCCGTGGCGCAGGATCGTGTGCAACTCGCCCCGGTCGGCGAAGCGATGGTTGTACTGGGCGGTGCCGTAGGAGGCGTAGCCGGCGCTGTAGTCGCTCGCCGCGCCGTAGTAGTTCCGCGGATCGACCTTGACCAGGCTCGCCGGGTTGGTCGCCGACGTCGGCCCGCTCGAGGCCTGGCGCAGCCACGGCATGCCGTAGTTGATGCCGTTGTCGTTGTTGAGGTAGTAATAGCTGAGCGCGAACTCGTCGGCGGTGCCGATGCCCCAGCGGAAGGTCGGCGCGATCCCGTACTTGTCGATCGTGTTGCCGTAGTTCTCGGCGTAGCTTCCCATCGCGTTCAGGCGCACGGCGGAGCTCGCCGAGGTCTGCAGGTTGAAGTCGCCCGTGGCACGGAAGTACTGGCCGGTGCCGGCGATGGTCTGCACCTCGCTGACGTTGGCCAGCACCGGCTGCTTGCTCACCTGGTTGACGACGCCGCCGGTCGAGCCGCGTCCGAACAGCATCGACGCCGAGCCGCGCAGGAGCTCGATCCGGTCGAAGTTGAAGACGTCGCGGTCGTAGAACGCCGGGTCGCGGACGCTGTCGGCGTAGATGTCGCCGCTCGCGGTGAGCGAGAAGCCGCGCAGGCGGATGTCTTCCTCGCCGCCCTCGGCGGCCTGGAAGGTGATGCCGCCGGCGTAGTGCAGGGCCTGGTTGACGGTATCGGCACGACGGTCGTCGAGCAGCTTCTCGGTCATGATCGTGACCGATTGCGGCACGTCGTTGAGGTCCTGGTTGCCGCGGCCGATGGTCGTCGTCGTCGCGCGCAGCGAGTTCTGGTCGGTCTCCGCCTTCGCGCGGACCGCGATCGGCGCCAGCGTCGCGCCGGCGCGCGGCGGCGCCGAGGCAGCGCCAGCGGCCGAGGCAGCGGCGGCCGGCGCGCTCGGCGCCGCGGCCTGCGCGAATGCCTGGAGCGGCAGCAGGCCGATGCCGGCGGCCATCGCACCGAGCGGCAGCAGCCCGGCCGGGGCGATGCCGGCGCGCGCGGGTCGGGCAGGCTTCTCGACGCAGACGGCGGGCGCGGCGCGGCGGGACGACTTGTTCCACATTGCGTTCTCGCTCATGGGGGTGGAGAGCGCACGGGCTGGCGGCGGCGGGCTGGTGCGAAAACGGCGAGGCCAGGCGCCGCCGCGGTGGATGGAAACGGGCCTTACTTGGTCAGGATCAACTTCCCCGACGAGGTCTTCTTCAACCGGTACAGGGTGCCGTGGTGGTCGATCAGCAGCTCGCCGGCGCCGCCGAAGAGCACCTCGCTCGACATCGCGACGGCCGCGGCGACCGGGCCGGCCGGGACAGACGGAGGCGCGCCGACGTCGGGCCGCGCCGGCGTCGCGAGCGACGGCGCCGGTTGCAGGGCCGCGCTCACGGCCCGTTGGTCTCGGCTTCGCTGATGAAGCCGACCTTCGTCAGCCCGGCGCGCGATGCGTCGGCGAGCGTCTGGGCAACGAAGCGATAGGCGACGCCCTGATCGGCGCGCAGGTGGATCTCCGGCTGCACCGGCTTCTTGCCCTCGGCGCCGAAGCGCCGCTTGACCTCGTCACGCGTGACCGGCTCGCCGTTCCAGTACAGCGCGCCCGCGGCGTCGATCGCGAACTCGACCTTCTCGGGCTTGAGGTCGTTGACCTGCGAAGTCGCCTTCGGCAACTCGAGCTTGACCGCCTGGGTCAGCAGCGGCGCGGTGATGATGAAGATGACGAGCAGCACCAGCATGACGTCGATCAGCGGGACCATGTTGATCTCGCTCATCGGCATGCTGGCGCGGCGCGAGTCGAAGCTGGCGAAGGCCATCGTCGGATTCCTTGACGCGCGCGGTCGGCTCAGGCCGCGACCGGCCGGGCGCCGATCGCGCGCACGTTGCCGGTATCGCTGGCGGCGCCGCCGCCGAGCGGCTGGCCCATCGACGCGAAGGTGTGCAGCTCGTACGCGAACGCATCGAGGCGAGCGAGCAGGACCCGATTCGCGCGCGTCAGCATGTTGTAGCCGACGACCGCGGGAATCGCGACGGCCAGGCCGAGGCCGGTCATGATCAACGCCTCGCCGACCGGGCCGGCGACCTTGTCGAGCGTTCCCGAGCCGCTCATGCCGATCGCGACCAGCGCGTGGTAGACGCCCCAGACAGTGCCGAACAGGCCGACGAAGGGCGCCGTCGCGCCGACCGTGGCGAGCAGGGTCAGGCCACTCTCGAGCCGCGCGGTTTCTTCGTCGAGCGCCTTCTTGATCGTGCGGGTGACGAATTCGCCCGAGGTTCCCGCTTCCCCGAGCCGGGCCGCGCCGTAGCGCGCGTGGTGCTGCTGGGCCTGCAGCGCCTGGCCGGTGAGATGGGCGAACGGATCGCGGCTGCCGTTGCTGGCGAGATCGTTGGCGACCGCGTCGAGCGACGCCGCGTTCCAGAAGCGATCGAGGAAGGCGCGGCTGCGGCGGTTGCGCAGCACCAGCGCCAGACTCTTGACGGCGATGATCGCCCACGAGGCGATCGACATCACGATCAGGATCACGAGCAGCGTCTTGCCGAGCGCGTCGCTCTGGGCGATGAAATGGAAGAAGCCGGTGTCGACGGCGGCGGGATTCACGTTCATTTCTCCAATTCGAAATCGATCGGCACGTAGGCCCAGCCCTCGATCAGCTGGCCGTTGACGGTCGGCGGCCGGAAGCGCGCCTTGCGCACCGCAGCGAGCGCCGCGTCGTCGAGGCGGCCGAATTTCGAGCTTTGCGAGAGGTCGACCTGCTTCGGCAGGCCGTCCTGGCCGATGTAGACGTGCAGCATCACGCGGCCGGCCTCGCCGAGCTTGCGCGACAGACGCGGGTAGTCGAGCGCGATCGGCTCGAGGTACTGCACCGCCGACGCGGGGATGATCTTCGGTGGCGTCGGTGGCGTCGGTGCCGGCGCGACCGGCTGCGCCACCGGCGCGACGGCGACTTCGACCGGCGGCGGTGGCTCGATCTGCGCCGGGACCACGAACGCCGGCTCGGGCCTCGGCTGCGGCGTCGGCGCGGCGGCGATGACCGGCGTCGGCCGCTGCACGACCTTCGGCTGCACCTTCGGCGGCGGTGGCGCAACGACGACCGGCTCGGGCGGCTTGTCGGGTGCGATCAGGCTGACGAACATCGGCGCGACCTCGCGCACGGCGTCCTGCACCTCGCGCACCTGCAACAGCGCCCAGACGCCGGCGACGTGCAGGACGACGATCGCGGCGACCACGAGCTGCCATTGCGATCGGCTGAGGCCGTCTTCGCGCGGTCGCGGTGGAACGCGCGCGGCCGCGGCGCGTGCCGGCGACGGCGCCGGCAGCAGACGAGACGGGAGCGCGACAGCGGAGGCGAGCGATGCCATGGACGCGACTCTAGCATCAAATGAGAACGATTCGCGTTACTTTCAGGATCCTCGGCTATCCTGCGCGCCCATGAAGATCGTCGTCCGCTGGCTTCTCCTCGCCGCCGCCCTGCTGCTCGTGGCCAACATCTATCCTGGAGTGAGCGTCAAGACGTTCGGCACGGCGATGATCGCCGCGCTCGTTCTCGGTCTGCTCAATGCGCTGCTGCGGCCGATCCTGGTGCTGCTGACCTTGCCGGTGACGCTGCTGACGCTCGGCCTCTTCCTGTTCGTCATCAACGCGCTGATGTTCTATTTCGCCGCCTCGATGCTCGACGGCTTCCACGTCGACGGCTTCGGCGCCGCGCTGATCGGCTCGATCCTCTACAGCCTGTGCGGTCTGGTCATCGACGCCGCGATGGAGCGGCTGTCGCAACGACGCGGCTGATCCTCGGCTGGCGAGCCGGCGCCCTGGATGCCGGCGCCACGCACCACGATCCGCTGCGCCGCGGCGCTTGGCGCTCGAGAGGCATCTGCAGCTAGCGCCCGGCGCGCTGCTCGGCTGCGATCTGCTTGCGCTGGAGTTCGATGTCGCGCAGGCGCGAATCGATCACCGAGAGGTCGATGAAGTCGACCGCGCCGCCGGCGCGCGCGATGCGCTGGCCGGCGCGCAGACGGTCGACTGCGCCCATCAGGTCGCCGAGCGCATAGCGCGACTCGGCCTCGGCACGCAAGGCGCGCAGCGGCACGCCGAGCCGGCCCCACACCTGGCCGAGCGCGCTCCAGGCGAGCGAGTCGTCGCCGTGCAGCGCGACCCAGGTCTGTAGCTCCGACGCTCGGGCCTTGAGCGCGGCGCTGTCGGGGCTCACGGTCGGGTTGGCGCGCAGCGTGATCTGCGATTCGAGCAGCAGCGTCGGCCGCGAGCCGTCGCTGGCATACGGCTTCATCGCTTCGGCGGCCTGCGCAACCGAACCGCGGTCGAGCAGCGACTGCGCCTGCATCAGCGTGACCGCGCGCTCGGCGCGTGCGCTGCTGTTCGGGCTGGCGCGAACGACGCCGAGGGCGACCGCGAACGAGGCGTCGGCGCGCGCCCAGTCGCGCAGCATGCTGGCGGCGAGCGCGCTCTCGCATGCGGCGCGCAGCTTGTCGGCGGCGCTGCCTTCCCTGTCGGCGTCGCGCGCTTCCCAGCGCCGCAGCGCCTCGACGCGCGTGTCCATCAGCACCCGGGCGCGCGACTGCGCCACCGTGTGCTCGAGGACGCTGGTGCGCGTCACCGGCGAGGCGATGCCGGCGCGCGCGCGCGCCTCGCCGATGCGCTCGACCGTGAGCGGGTGGGTGCGCAGGTAGGGAAAGCCGCCGAAGTCGTTGAGCCGCGTCGAGGCGTCCATCTTCTCGAACATCGCCGCCATGCCGCCAGGTGCGAAGCCGGCAGCGGTCATCACCTGGAAGCCGACGCGATCGGCCTCGCGCTCGACTTCGCGCGAGAAGTTGAGCTGGCCCTGGATCGACGCCGCCTGGGTGCCCGAGATCACCGCGCTCATCGCGTCCGGGCTGCCGGCGCGCGACGCCGCCAGCACGCCGAGGACAAGTGCCGCGAGGCTGACCAGCGAGCGCTTGGAGTCGCCCGAGATGCTGCGCGCGATGTGCCGCTGCGAGACGTGCGACATCTCGTGCGCGAGCACCGAGGCGAGCTCGTCGCGCGTCACGGTCATCGCGATCAGGCCGAGGTGGACGCCGACGTAGCCGCCTGGCAGCGCGAACGCGTTGACGCTCGGATCGCGGACCAGGAACGGCTGCCAGGCGAAGCGCTGGTCGATGTCGACGGTGATGTTGCCGAGCGAGCGCGCAGAGACGACCAGCGGCTGCCAGACCGACACCAGGTACTCAAGCAGGAGCGGGTCGTCGAGGTAGTCGGGGTCGGCGTGGATGGCGCGCATGATCTCGTCGCCGAGCCGCTTTTCCGTGCCGAGGGTGAAGTCGGCCGAATCGGTATCGCCGAGCGCGGGGAGCGCGTTTTGCGCCGCGACCGGGGCGAGCCCACCGGGCACGAGCAGCGACAGGGCACAGACCGAAGCGACCACGCGCCGGCGCAAGTGCGGCAACGCCGCGGCATTCAGGGCGCGTGACACTGGCATGGGAAACGGCTGTCTGGATCCGATGGGCGACAAGCGACCGCGCGCGCGAAACGCGCCATCGCCTCGCTATGATGCAACGGATTCATTGCCCCTTTGTTGCGCTCGATGGCCGCCCCTTTTCCCGACCCTCCCACCGGCGCGCTAAGCCACTTCGACGGCGCCGGCCAGGCGCACATGGTCGACGTCGCCGCCAAGGGCGAGACCCATCGCATTGCCCGCGCTGGCGGCACGATCCGGATGCGCGCCGAGACGCTGGCGCTGATCGATAGCGGCAGCGCCAAGAAGGGCGACGTGCTCGGCATCGCCCGGATCGCGGCGATCCAGGGCGCCAAGCGCACCTCCGATCTGGTGCCCCTCTGCCATCCGATCGCCCTCACCCGGGTCGCCGTCGAGTTCGCGATCGACCGCGCCGCCAGCGAGGTTCGCTGCACCGCGCAGGTGGAGACGGTCGGCCGCACGGGTGTCGAGATGGAGGCGCTCACAGCGGTGCAGGTCGGCCTGCTGACGATCTACGACATGTGCAAGGCCGTCGACCGCGCGATGGTGATCGGCGACGTTCGCGTGCTCGCCAAGCACGGCGGCAAGTCGGGCGACTGGGTTGCTGAGTTGCCCGAAGGCAAGGGCGTCGGCAACAGCTAGCGGAAATCGTCGAAGCGCAACGCGCGCGTCGGGGGCATGCACTGGAACGGCGGCGCGCGAACGCTGCCGCCCGATTCCGCCGACATCGCCGAGGCCGCGGACGCCGCCGAGGCAAGAGACGCGACGCCGGGTGCCGCGCAGGCGGCGAAGAACTCTTCGGCCTGATCGTTGCGGAATTCCTTGAGCCGCTGCGCAACGTAGCGCGACTTATCGCTCTCGCCGCGCTCGTCGAGCGCCTTGGCCCAGGCCATCATGAGCCGGGCATCGAGCAGGTAGTGCGGCGCCCGCTCGAACGCGCTCATCGCCCGGCCCGGGTGCTCGGCGACGGTCGCGTCGGCGTAGTCGGCGTGGTGGCCGAAGAACACGCTCTTCCTGCCCTCGGCGATGCGTTGCTCGAGCGGGCCAGCATGGGCCGGCGGCGCGAAGATGACGACGACGCGCATGTAGTCGTAGACCGCGAACGATCCGCCGAAGATGAGCAGCAGCGCCGCCAGCGCATAGGGGCGGGTGACGCCGGCGCTGTCGCGCCGAGGGTCGGCGGCTTCGCTCGCCACCGGTCGCTCCAGGCACAGGCCGAACGCGAACGCCGTCGGCAGCAGGAAGTAGGCGTACCAGAGCGGGTACTCGAGCATGCTGTGCACCGCGACCAGGATGACGATCACGAAGGCCGCGCGTTGCACCGGAAAGGCGGTGGTCGCCTCGCGGCCGTCGGCGATCGCGTTTGCGAGGGCGCGCCGAAGGGCGTAGATCATGAGCGACAGGACGACGAGCGCGAGCGGCACGCCGAGC
>Ga0207691_10004282_pt1 | contig 13864 bp, 15 predicted proteins | sample KBSM13metaG_FD_184327 | JGI IMG/M metagenome (GOLD analysis project Ga0207691, IMG submission 184327) | Miscanthus rhizosphere microbial communities from Kellogg Biological Station, Michigan, USA - KBS M1-3 metaG (SPAdes) (version 2) | ecosystem: Host-associated > Plants > Roots > Rhizosphere >... | reverse complement strand
CAATCGAAGGGGCGCGGGACTTCTTTGTACTCGACTCTCCATCACAAGGTCACCTCCCTTCAAGTCGTTCATGATCCCGTCGGCGCACCACTGCACGACGGGCAGCGCCCCTTCAGACGCTGATCGCGGGCTAACCGAGCCACACGAAACAACGGAACCCCGGCGGCGGGGGCGGTGGTGGTTGCCGGAGTCCCGGGGTCCGGGGGCGAGCCCGGGCCTGCCTTGCTCAGCCGTGTGAATGACAGAGCTATTTGGTGGTGCTATTTGGCGCGTGCCTGGTGCACGCCCGCATAATCAAGCGATCCCGTCCACGTTGGTCCAAGTACCAGTCCGCCTGATTTCAACAGTGGGTCGGTGAGTGCGGTCACCAGCCGAAGCGGTGCCCGGAGCGTGGGTTATGGTTGCTGCCCGCGTGACAGCTGTCGCTCGGAGGTTTTCATGTGAGGCAACAAGGGGGCAAATCGCTCGACACCGTGATCACGGTGATGAACGCCGTTTTCAGCGTGATCTTCCTTGCAGACTTCATCTACCGGGTCGTCACCGCGCCATCGCCGGGCGGCTATGTCTTCAAGCACTTCGGCTGGGCCGACATCTTGGCCAGCTTGCCTTTCGAACAATGTAACCCTCCTTGCCGCTGGCCTGCCTGACCCGCGACTGGCCGCCCACAGGCGGAGATTGGTATGCGAAACGTCCCAATAGTGCCGAAATAAGTATTTCCCCTAACTAATCCGCCCTCCTAAGCTGGTCGGAGTACGGCATATCGCCTGCTTCGAGCTGCCCGGGAGCTTCTAATGGAGACGCGCCACCTCAAGTACTTCATTGCAGTGGCCGAGGAACGTCACTTCGGCCGCGCAGCCCAGCGGCTGCACATGGCCCAGCCGCCGTTGTCCCAACAGATCCGGCAGCTGGAGGAACAGCTCGGCACACCCTTGCTGCTGCGCACTACGCGCAAGGTGGATCTCACCCCAGCCGGACAGGTCCTGTTGGATCGAGGACGGCTGCTAATGCAGGAACTGGAAGCTCTGGAGGAGGACGTCCGGCAGGTCGGCGCAGGTGCCACTGGCGTCCTCCGCGTCGGCTTCACCGGAACAGCCACCTACCGGCTGATGCCCAGCATCGTCCAGGCCGCCCGACGCACTTTTCCCGGGCTCCGCATCACCGTTCAGGGCGAAATGCTGACGCCGCAGATGGAGTCCGCACTCGAGGACGGAAGGCTCGACGTCGCCGTCCTCCGACCCCCAGTCCGTTCCGGAACTGTGGCCCTCAAACTGCTCGAACAGGATCAGCTGGTCGCGGCACTCCCGGCGGATTCGCCGCTGGCGGAAAAGGGCACCCTGGAACTGGCGGAGCTCGCCGGCCAGGACTTCGTCGGTTATCCGAGCTACTCCGCGGTCAGCAGCATCGTCGTGGATGCCTGCCGCAAAGCCGGGTTCCAGCCGCGGCTCGTCCAGGAGGCCAGGGAAACCTCCACCTTGCTCTCGCTCGTCGCGGCGGGGATGGGGATCGCCCTAGTGCCGATGACTTCCCGGATGTTTTCCTTTCAGGGTGTCGTCTTCCGTCCGTTGCATAACCCGCCGCCGGTCGACCTCGCCGTTGCCTGGATCCGCGACGCTGAGACACCCCTGCTGCGCAGCTTCCTGCAGCTCTTCGATTTACCTCCCACATCGGGTCCTGGCCAGCAACAGCCCCCGCTTCGCCCCGCGGAGTCGCCGGCCCAGTCCCTGCCACAGTCACAACCCGCATCAGCCACAAAGGAATCCCGCCGTGAAAATTGACCGCATTGAGGCCATTCCCTACGCCATTCCTTACGCGCGGCCGCTGAAGTTCGCCAGCGGCGAGGTGACTTCCGCGGAACACGTGCTGGTCCGGATCTACACGGACACCGGCATCTGCGGTATCGCGGACACCCCGCCGCGGCCCTACACCTACGGCGAAACCCAGGATTCGATCGTCTCGGTGGTGACCAAGGTCTTTGCCCCGCAACTCATCGGGCTGGACCCGCTGGACCGCTCCAAGGTCCAGCAGCTGCTCCGGCGCACGGTCAACAACCCCACGGCCAAGGGGGCCCTGGACATCGCACTCTGGGATGTCATCGGGATCTCGCTGGGCACCCCGGTGCACAAACTGCTGGGCGGCTTCACCGACAGCATGCGGGTCTCGCACATGTTGGGCTTCAAGCCCGCCGCCGAGCTTCTGGAAGAAGCGCTGCGGTTCCGTGAAAAGTACGGCATCAACACCTTCAAGCTCAAGACCGGGCGGCGGCCCCTCTCCCTCGACGTCGAGGCCTGCCATGTTTTGCGGGAGGGCCTTGGCGAGGACGCCGAGATCTACCTCGACGCCAACCGTGGCTGGACGGCGAACGAGGCCATGGAGGTCCTGCGCAGGACCGAGGGCCTGGGCCTTTCCATGCTGGAGGAGCCGTGCGATGCCGGCGAGGCGATGGGCCGGCGCCGGCTGGTGCAGAGCTCGAGCATCCCGATCGTGGGCGACGAAAGTGTCCCCACCCTGGGCGATGTCTCCCGCGAATTGCTTTCCGGCGGCAGCACCGCGATCTGCATTAAGACTGCGCGCAGCGGTTTCACCGAAGCCCAGCAGATCCTCGGCCTCTGCGTGGGCCTCGGCGTGGACGTCACGATGGGCAACCAGATCGACACCCAGATCGGCAGCCTCGCCACGGTCACCTTTGGTGCGGCGTTCGAGGCCAGCTCCCGGCGGGCCGGGGAGCTCTCCAACTACCTGGACATGACGGACGACCTGCTCGCGGAGCCGCTAAAAATCATGGACGGCGCCATCCGGGTCCGCGATGTCCCCGGCGTCGGCGCGGCCATCGACGCCGACAAGCTGCAGAAATACCGGCAGGACTAGCCCGGCCCGGCCCGCATCCTGCCTCAGAACGCCGGCACACCGCTCCCCACCACGCAAGGAGAACCACATGCTGTATCTCGTCCGCATGGACGTCAATATTCCGCTGGACATGCCCAAGGAACGCGCCGACGCCGTCAAGGCGGAAGAGCGGGAGTATTCCCAGCAGCTGCAGCGCGACGGACGATGGGCGCATTTGTGGCGGGTCGTGGGCGAATACTCCAACTACTCGGTGTTCGACGTCGCGGACAACGACGAGTTGCACACCCTGCTCTCCGGACTGCCGCTCTTCCCCTACATGGACATCAAGGTGACGCCGCTGGCCAAGCACCCGTCCGCTGTCGAATAGCCCAGCCCCTCACTCGAACATTCATATCCAAAAGCTTTCAATGGGCCGGAAATAGGTATTTCCCCTCGACCAATTACGGGCCTACCGTTGAATCAACACCGGATGTGATGTGCGGCACGGCACTGAGCGAAATTTGCCAGTCCGGAACCGCCGACCGTTTTTACCATCCTTCTTTTTTTGACAAGGGAGTCACCATGACAATGGAAACCGAAGCCACAGCAGCTTCCTCGGGCGCAGGGGCAACCGCCCGCTTCCGGGAGAACAAGCACCTCGCCGCCGGCACCAGCCAGGAGCGGGTCAGCACGCTTGCCGGCCGCGTCATCAAGGCGATCAACGACACCGTCCTGGACGAGAAGGTCACCTACGACGAATACAACGCTTTCAAGGCCTGGCTCATCCAGGTCGGCGAGGACGGGGAGTGGCCGCTGTTCCTGGACGTATGGGTGGAGCACTCCGTCGAGGAGGTCGCCAACTCCAGTCGCCACGGTTCCAAGGGCAGCATCGAGGGACCGTACTACATCCCGAGCGCCCCCACGCTCAACACCCCGGCCACCCTGCCGATGCGCGACGACGAACCCGGCACACCGCTGCTGTTCCAGGGCCAGGTCACGAACGTCGCCGGCCAGCCGCTCGCCGGAGCACTGATCGAACTGTGGCACGCCGATGACCTCGGTTTCTACTCCCAGTTCGCCCCCGGGCTGCCCGAATGGAACCTCCGCGGTTCCATCATCGCCGACGCTCAGGGCAACTTCCAGATCAACACCATGCAGCCCGCGCCGTACCAGATCCCCACCGACGGTGCCTGCGGTGCCCTCATCGCCGCGGCCGGCTGGCACGCCTGGCGGCCGGCCCACCTGCACCTGAAGGTTTCGGCCCCGAAGCACGAGCTCATCACCACCCAGCTCTACTTCGAAGGCGACGAGCACGTGGCCGACGACATCGCCTCGGCCGTAAAGCCCGAACTCGTCCTGGCCCCCACCGAGCGCGCCGACGGCAAGGGCCGCGAAGTCACCTACAACTTCGTGCTCGATCCCCGGGGCTAAACCCCCTTTGTCAGCGCCGGGGCCGGAACAGCCCGGCCCCGGCGCTGAACCCCAATATCATCCCACCACCCGCCGTAATGCAGCGTGCCCAAAATGAAGTGGCCGCAGCCGCCCGGCCCCCGGATCGGTCGGGTCAGAACATCACACGAAAGTGAGTTACCGGTGACTAAACTCGCCTATAACGTCCAGGACGTTATCGACAACACGCCCATGGGAATCAGACGATGGTCCATCGTCGTCCTCTGTTTCGTGATCGCACTGCTGGACGGATTCGACACCCAGTCGATTGCATTCATCGGACCGGCAATCGCCGAAGACTTCGGCCTGCAGGCCACTGACATGACCTGGGTGATCACCGCCAGCACCGTTGGCATGTGCGTGGGCGCAATGTCCCTTGGCACCTTCGGGGACAGGATCGGTCGGAAGAAGACCATCCTGCTCGCACTGGCCCTTTTTGGTGTGTTCTCCCTTGCCGGTGCTTTTGCTCAATCCCTGGAGCAGATTGTCATTCTGCGCTTCCTCATTGGCCTCGGCATGGGCGGGGCCACCCCGGCGCTGCTGGCACTGACCGCCGAGTACAGTCCCAAATCGCGCCGCGGCACGTTCATGACATTGGTGTTGCTTGGCCTGCCCGGTGGCGCGCTACTCGGTGGGCTTGTGGCGGCGGCATGGCTGCCAGTGATGGGCTGGCGTGGCATCTTCCTGGCCGGCGGAGTGCTGCCACTTGCCATGGTTTTGGTCTGCAGCAAGATTCTCTCCGAATCGCCGATCTTCCTGGCGGCCAAGGGCACCTCCGCAGCCGACGCACAGGCGCGTCAGATCATGGCCTCAATTTCCGGGAGCCCAGTCAGCCCGGACGCCGTGCTCGCAACCAACGACAAAATGCAGGAGCGCAGCTCCGTCGCCGCACTTTTCTCCGCTAAGTACCGGATGGTCACCATCGCGGTCTTCGCCACCTACCTGCTCAATTGGATCGCGTGGTTCCTGCTGCTGCTCTGGATGCCAACCGCGCTCAAGATGTTGGGGCTGGCCGGCTCGCAGGCCGCGATGGGAACCGTGACCGTCAACGGCGCATTTATCCTCTTCGCCATCCCTCTGTCCATCATCCTGCCCAAGGTCAACCCCAGAAAATTGCTGCTGGTCATGTTTGCGGCGGGGATCGTCATCGCGCTGGGCCTGGGCCTGGCCGGCTCCAACTTTGCGCTGGTCTTCGTGCTTATCGGGCTGGCCGGCTTCGGCATTGGCGGCCAGCAGTTGGCCCTGAACTACCTGATCGCCAACGCCTACCCCACTCAACTTCGTGCCACGGCTACCGGCTGGGGCATCGGAATTGGCCGCCTCGGTTCCATCGTGGGCTCCGCCCTCGGCGGGCTCATTCTCACGGGACTGGGCGTCTCCGGCTACTTCATGGCACTCGCGGTACCCCTGGTTCTGGCCGGACTGGCCACCCTGATGGTGCGAAGCTCGACAGTTAAAGCCGAGATTGCTTCGACGGAGCCGGCGCCACGGGAACGTGAAGCCATCAGCTGACGCGGGGGCACCTACGCAGATATCGAACTGGCCTCAACGGCTGAAAAATCCCAATAAGAGAGGACGCACAGCAATGCGTTTTACCGACAAGGTTGTTGTGGTGACCGGCGCTGCCCAAGGGATTGGTGCCGTCGTCGCCCGTAAGATTGCGGCCGAGGGAGGCACCCTAGTGCTGGCGGACCGGTCCGAGCTGGTCATTGAAGTGTGTGCTGAGCTGACGGCCAGTGATGCACCCGCACGATACTTCCTTTGCGATCTGGAAACTTATGCGGGCGCCGTGAAGCTGATGGCCTACGCCGTGGCAGAGTTCGGACGCATCGACATCCTGATCAACAATGTCGGCGGTACGATCTGGACCAAGCCCTACGAGCACTACGAGGAGGACGAGATCGAGGCCGAAGTGCGGCGCTCCCTCTTCCCCACGCTGTGGTGCTGCCGCGCAGTGCTGCCGCACATGGTCGAACGGACGGCCGGGGTCATCGTGAACGTCTCCTCGATAGCCACCCGAAGCATCAATCGCGTTCCATACGCGTCGTCCAAGGGTGGGGTCAACGCTCTGACCGCGTCGCTGGCGTTCGAAGCCGCTCCGAAGGGTATCCGGGTAGTGGCCACCGCGCCCGGCGGCACCGAAGCTCCGCCGCGGAAGGTCCCGCGCAACCCGAACGCGCAGTCCGCCCAGGAAGAGACGTGGTACCAGCAGATCGTGGACCAGACCACCGAAAGCACCCTCTTCAAGCGGTATGGCACGCTGGAAGAGCAGGCAGCTCCGATCTTGTTCATGGCCTCTGACGACGCCAGCTACATCACTGGCGCGGTGCTGCCCGTGGGCGGCGGGGACCTTGGGTAATTCAGCGCGGCCTGAACAACAGCAGAAAGGAGAAGTCGATGACTCAGGAAGTCATGGGATGCATTGAAGAACGAGAATTGCGCCACGCCTTTGGCACGTTCGCCACCGGTGTCACGGTGGTCACCACCCGGACGGACGACGGCGTTCCGCACGGCGCCACCGTCAGCGCCTTCATCGCGGTATCCCTCGACCCGCCGCTTGCCCAGGTCACACTGACCCGGTCCTCGCGCGGCGCCCGGTATCTGGAAGCTGCGCCCTTCGCTATCAACATCCTGTCGGTAGAACAAAAGGATGTGGCCCTGCACTTCGCTGGCAAAGTCCTTGACGCGGAACCGGAATGGACGCTGGACGGCAACGTCCCGGTGCTGACGGGGAACGCCGCGACGCTTAAGTGCCGGCCGTGGAATATCTACGACGGCGGCGACCACATCATCGTCGTCGGCGAGGTCATCGCACTGGACATCACCAAGCGGGAACCCCTCGTGTTGTTCGGCGGTGAGTTCCACAACCCAGGAGGACGGATCGAGGGTGCCCGGCGGGATAACTCCGGCGATGCTCCCGAATCGGACTGGTTCGCCGGCTCCAGCTCCTTCAGGCCGCTTCACGACCGGACATCTGTCTAATCTGACCGGCCCTGCAGGGCGCAGCGATCTACATGTCGGGCTATGCGACTTAGTCTCCCGAGTAAATGACCTCGGCCAAACTCAGGCTCGCCACGGCCTCCCTGGGCAAGCCCGGAACCAAAGTCCGCGATCTCTGCACCGAACTCGGCATCACCCGCCAGACCCTTTACCGGCACGTATCACCGACGGGCGAGCCCCGCCCGGACGGCGAAAAGTTACTGACGCCGAACCAAGCCGCGGCGGCCGAACAACTCCGGTTCATGCACCGTCCGGATGGAAAGGACAACACATCTTGGACACTTGCGTATCCACTGAAATACTATGGGTGTCCGGGCGATGGCTTCGGGCCTGCGAACTGGCGGGACCGAGTGGCGGCGTAAGCCTCCCTTCCGAGTCGCCACTGTGGAAGGAAAGTTGTGTCACCTGGTTCTGAAACGATGCGGCACGACGGAGATTCTATCTACGCCCAGCTGCGCTCTGAAATCCTGGCCGGTGCAATTGCTCCCGCCACTCCCTTGCGGGAAGTTACCTTGGGGGAACGCTTCGGTGTCTCCCGCACGCCGGTGCGCGAGGCTCTTCGCCGCCTCCAGCACGACCGTCTTCTGGACCGCGGCGCCCGTGGACTGCAGGTCCATCAGGCAACACCCCAGGAAGTCATCCAGGTCTATGACGTGCGGATTCTTTTGGAACAGGAGGCGGCCGGGCAGGCGGCCCTGTCCCACGACATCACTGACATTATGCAGCTCGAAGGCCTGGTGGAACGTGACCGCGCACTTTCGGAGCCGGATGACAACACCCGGGCGTCGACGAACCTGGAGTTCCACGCTGCCGTCTGGGCGGCTGCGCACAATCCCGTGCTCCAGGATCTCCTGCAGCGGCTGTCCACCCACTTGATCCGCACGCCGCACTCGACTCTGTCTGTGGGAGAGCGTTGGGACGAGGCCCTGGCCGAGCATTCGAAGCTGGTCGCGGCCATCACCGCCGGCGACGAAACTGCTGCGCGGAACACCGCACGCGAGCACATGGAGACAGCCCGTCGGATCAGGCTCGACCTGCTGCGGAAATCGGCCTCCCACTAAGATCACTGCCGGGCTCTCCGGGCCCCGAAGCGCCAGCTTTTCTGCCTTCTCCCGGGCATCAGCCCGGTGCTGCCACGGTTGCGCAGACCGCTGCCGTTGGTAACTGCCGCGGTGGTGGCGAAGCGTTCGCACCCATCGAAGACTCGTAATGACTTGCCGTGATTGCGGTCACCATGCCACACTGTACTTCACTGTATACAGTCGTATTCCATCAAAGGAGATAGATCATGACAGCCATCACGGAGACGGACACCGTCGTTGAGTTCCGCGGAGTCGGCAAGCGCTTTGGCAGCATGCAGGCCCTGACCGGCATTGATTTGTCGGTGCGCCGTGGCGAGGTGGTCGTCATCCTGGGCCCGTCAGGGTCGGGCAAATCGACGCTGTGCCGGTGCATCAACCGGCTCGAAGCCATCGACGAGGGCCACATTCTCATCGACGGCCACGAACAGCCGGTGGAGGGCAGGGATCTGTACAAGTTCCGTACCGAGGTGGGGATGGTCTTTCAGTCCTTCAACCTCTTCTCCCACAAGACCATCCTGGAGAACATCACCCTCGCCCCACGGAAAATTCTCGGCCTGGACAAACAGGCGGCAGAGACGCGGGCCCACGAACTGCTTGCCATGGTCGGCATCGCCGACAAGGCACACAGCCGGCCGTCCCAGCTCTCCGGAGGCCAGAAGCAGCGCGCGGCCATCGCCCGCGCACTGGCCATGGATCCCAAGGTCCTGCTCTTTGATGAACCGACTTCGGCGCTCGATCCGGAATCCACCCGCGAGGTTCTGGCGACCATGCGGAGCCTCGCGCAGAGCGGCACGACGATGATCGTCGTGACCCACGAGATGTCGTTCGCGCGGGCCTTCGCGGACCGGATCGTGTTCATGGCCGCCGGAGCCATCGTGGAAATTGCCGACCCTGAAACGTTTTTCACCTCCCCTTCCTCCGACCGGGCCAAAGCCTTCCTCTCCTCGGTCCACTAACAGCACCTGTGCAACGACGCACCCACCCTAAGGAGTCACCATGAAACGCCAGCACTTCCTGCCGGCCCTGGCCATCGCCGGCGCACTGATCCTGGGCACCACAGCCTGCGGCGGCAGCACCCCGGCCGCCGAGACCAAACCGGCCCAGAGCTTCCCGGCCAACAGCACGATGGACAAGATCCAGAAACGCGGCAAAGTGATCGTCGGGGTCAAATTCGACCAGCCGCTCTTTGGCGTGAAGAATCCGGTCACCGGCAAGATGGAAGGTCTGGACATTGAGATGGCCAGAATCCTGGCCAAGGACCTCACCGGCAGTGCAGAGAATGTCGAGTTCGTTGAGGCGGTCACCAAAAACCGTGAGGCGTTCCTGCAGCAGAACAAGGTCGACGCCGTCATCGCCTCCTATGCAGTGACGGACGAACGGAAGAAAGTCGTCAGTTTCGCCGGACCCTACCTTGAGAGCAACGTGGCCCTGCTGGTACGCAAGGACGACAGCTCAGTGAACAAACCCGAGGACCTGGCCGGAAAGACCGTGTGTTCCACCACCGGCGCCCGCGCGGCCCAGCTCATCGGCGCGGCCGTGCCCGCGGCCAACGTGGTCCTGTTCAGCACCTACAGTGAATGCGCGCAGGCACTGAAGGATAAGAGGGTCGACGCGGTGACCACTACCGAGGCAATCCTGCTCGGTGTCCAGTCCCAGAATCCGGATGCCTACCGCATCGCGGACGGCCATTTGGCCGATGCCGAGGAATTTGCCATCGGTGTGGCCAAGGACGACGCAGCATTTCATGACTACCTCGATCAGCTCCTGACCAAGGCCATCGCGGACGGGGACTGGAAGAAGGCCTACGACGCGACGATCGGCCAGGTCAAGCCCGGCGACGTTACCCCGCCCAAAGTAACGCTGTAGGGATCCGCTGATGTCATTCCTTCTCAATCACCTCGGCGATTTCGGCCAGGGCGTGATGGTGACTCTGGGACTCGTTCTCCTGGGTGCCGCCGGTTCGGTGCTCCTGGGGACAGTGCTCGCCGCACTGCGGACCAGCCCCATCAGGACGGCCCGGGCTGTTTCCTCGGCCTACGTGCTGATTTTCCGCAACGTGCCGCTTCCCGTGCAGATGGTGCTGTTTGTCTTCGGACTCCCGGTCCTGGGCATCCAGTACTCACTCTACGCCTCGGCCGCCATCGTTCTGGTGCTCTACACCGCGCCGTTCGTAGCCGAAACCCTGCGCGCGGGCCTGAACACCGTGGACCGCGGCGAGCTGGAAGCCGGACGCGCCCTGGGCTTCGGGCCGATGGCCTCACTGAAACTCATCGTCCTCCCGCAGGCCTTCGCCACGGTGACCAGACCGCTGGGCAACGTCTTCATCACCATGGTCAAGAACACCTCGGTCGCTGCCCTGGTAGGGGTATCCGAACTGACGTTCCTTTCGGACAAGATCGCGGTGGATGAGGCACAACCGTTCATTATCTTCGGCGGGGCCGCCCTCTGCTACCTCGCCATCGGGCTGGTCATCGGCCGGCTCGTATCCGCAGTCGATCAGAAGGTGGCGTTCAGCCGATGAGTACCATATCGCTTTTTGACCCGGCCGGTCCGCGCGCCAAACGCCGCCACCTGCTCCTGGAAATCCTCACCGCCCTCATCGTGATCGCCGGCGCCTATCTGGTCTTCCGCGTCCTCTACGACAAAGGCGAACTGAGCGCCGCGGCGTGGGCCCCGTTCGCCGAGCCCGGACTCTGGGCGCTTCTCGGCCAGGGGCTGTGGAACAACATCGCAGCCGCAGCCGTCGGCATGGTGCTGTCCATGATCACCGGATGCCTCCTGGCCTTCGGACTCGTCTCCACACACGCACCTCTGCGCCGGACCTGCCGGGTCTACACGGACGTCTTCAGCAGCATCCCCCTGCTCCTGCTGCTCTACTTCACATCCCTGGTGCTGCCCAACTACGGCCTCAAACTCGGGGACTTCTGGTTCCTGGTCATCGCGCTGACCCTGTACAGCGGGGCCGTCATCGGTGACCTGCTGCGCTCCGGGATCCTCGCGCTGCCGCCCGGTCAGGCCGAGGCCTCCCTCGCACTGGGTTTCTCCCACGTCGGGACGCTGCGCCTGGTCCTGCTCCCGCAGGCCCTGCGGTCCATGAGTCCTGCCCTCGTGAGCCAGCTCATCATCCTCTTCAAGGGAACAGCACTGGCCTTTGTGCTCGGCGGCTACATGGAACTGCTGAGGTCCGCCACCGTCATCGGCCAGTACTACACCCGGTCCCTGCTGCAGGCCCAGTTTGTTGCCGCGCTGGGATTCCTGGTCGTCAACATCGCCCTCGGCGCCCTCGCCGTGGCCCTGGAGCGCCGCCAAAACCACCTCGCCGCCCAGGAACCGCTCCCCGTGACAGCGGCAGAGCCAGCCCCCGTACCGGCCCACCGCTAACACCCCCGGGCCGCCTCTACCCCCAAATCACCCCTGCCAGACTGTGTATACAGTCGAATACTTATGAATTCAACATGAAGGAGACGGAAAACAATGGCTGATCAGAACGAACCTGCAGCGGGAAACCTCACCAAGGCCGACGTAATCGTCGTCGGCGGCGGAAATGCCGGATTCACGGCGGCCCACGCGGCTGCCGTCCGCGGACGAAAAGTCATCCTGCTCGAAAAAGGCACCAAAGACATGGCCGGCGGCAACAGCTTCTACACCGCCGGCGCCACACGCATCGTCCACAACGGCCTGGACGACCTCCAGGGGCTCGTGGAACCGGACGAACGGCACAGCCGGACCGTCGTTCCGCCCTACAGCGCTGAGGAATACGCGTCTGACCTGGAAAAGGTCACCGAAGGCCGCAACGACCCGGCACTGACGGAAGTCCTCATTGCCGAGAGCCAGTCCACCCTTCGGTGGCTCAACAGCCTGGGCCTGAAGTACCGCCTGATGTACGAGCGTCAGGCCTTCGAGCGTGCCGACGGGTCCTACCTCTTCTGGGGCGGCCTGCACGTGGGAAACGTAGGCGGCGGCGAAGGCCTGATCGAAGACCACACCCGGGTCGCTGCAGAGCTGGGCATCGAAGTCAGGTACGGCCACGCGGCCCAAAGCCTCATCGTTGAGAACGGCCGTGTAGCCGGCGTCGTCGCCAACACCGCTGAAGGGGAGCTGCGCCTGAGGGCAGAATCCGTGATCCTCGCCGCCGGAGGCTTCGAGGCCGACCCGAAGCGGCGGCGGGAGTACTTGGGCGAAGGCTGGGAAAACGCCAAGGTACGCGGCACTCCCTACAACACCGGCGACATGATCGCCGCAGCGTTGGAGATCGGCGCCACCAAGGGCGGAGACTGGGGCAGCTGCCACAGCGTCCAGTGGGATGCCTTTACCGCCACCAACGAAAGCAACCGCGAACTCACCAACCGCCTCACCCGGCAAAGCTACCCGTTTGGAATCATCGTCAACACCGACGGCAAGCGTTTCCTGGACGAGGGTGCCGACTTCCGGAACTACACCTACGCCAAATACGGCAAGGAAATCCTCAAGCAGCCCGGCTCGGTTGCGTACCAGATCTTCGACGCCGGCCTTCGGCCCATGCTGCGCAGCGAAGAATACGAGATGCCCGGCATCTCTGTCGAGGTCGCCGACACCCTCGAGGACCTGGCCGTCAAAATCGGCATAGACCCGGAAAGCTTGTCCAAAACCGTGACGGACTTCAACAGCTCGATCGAGCGCTCCACCCCGTTCGACCCCAACGTTAAGGATGGCCGGAAGGCCGCAACCGAACCGGTCAAGAGCAACTGGGCCGCCCCGATCGAAACCGGACCCTTCTACGCCTACGGCGTCACCTGCGGAATCACGTTCACCTTCGGTGGCATCAAATCCGACACCCACGGCCGCGTCCTGGACGCAGAGGGCAAGCACATCGAAGGCCTGTTCGTGGCAGGTGAAATGCTCGGCGGACTATTCAGCGTCAACTACCCGGGGGGCACCGGACTTGCTGCCGGGTGCGTCTTTGGGCGGCGGGCGGGCGTCCTGGCGTAGGGCACGGATCCACTGCACTTCTCCTCAAAAACCCGGGCGGGCCACCGCAGGCCTCACTCGCTCCGACGCTCGTCGCAGTGACCGGGACTGAGGGAGAGCCGGCTCTTGACGGCGAAAGCTCCCCGGGAGATTTGCCCTGATGTTCCGGACCAAAACGGGTCTCCCGAGCGGACCATCACCACCGACTGCCGGCCCAATGTCCGGCACAGATGGGCGCTCTTCCCGCACTCCATCGCAACAGGCAGCCCGATAGTCGGGCGTGGGAAGAGAGCCCATAAGGAGGTGGCAGGGTGGCGGAAACGCCGCCCTGCCACCTCCCCCGACGCTCAAACGATTCCGACACCGCAGTCGCCCCAACCCAAGGACAACCCATGACGCCCCGATCGTCCGGATCTCATACAGAAAACCGGAAACCCGCCCCCATTGCCAACTGGTCCAAGCTCTCACGGGCCGACTACGTGCAAATCCACCAACACGGGGAAGTCATCGCTACCGGGCGCATCGACATGCTGGCAGCTGACGGCAGCGTGCTGGTTTCCGAT
>Ga0207691_10004280_pt1 | contig 13865 bp, 12 predicted proteins | sample KBSM13metaG_FD_184327 | JGI IMG/M metagenome (GOLD analysis project Ga0207691, IMG submission 184327) | Miscanthus rhizosphere microbial communities from Kellogg Biological Station, Michigan, USA - KBS M1-3 metaG (SPAdes) (version 2) | ecosystem: Host-associated > Plants > Roots > Rhizosphere >... | reverse complement strand
ATCGCAATTGGTCAGCACCGCGAGTCGGTACCCGTTCGCACGCAGCTTCGCCAGCATCACCTCGACATCGTCGAACAGCCGCATCGACGCCCACCCAGCCATCAGGATGTTTCGAGCATCCCGAGACGACAGGTGAATGCCGCAGTCGGCCGCCGCGCGCCCGAGCGCGGTGACGAGTACGTCCTTGTAGGACCGATGCGGGTAATCACGCTCGACGAGGCGCTCGTGGGCGTGATACGCCCGTATCACGTCCGTCGAGGTATGACTTCCCAGCGGACCGAGCACCTCGGCAAACCACGCATGCCAGTCGACAAGCGTTCCGAAACAGTCAAAGCTGACCCACCGATTGCTGAACGACACGACGAACCTCCTCGTTACAAAAAGCAAAAGGGCCATCACCCTGCTCGGATGATGGCCCTTCGAAATCTCGAAGAAGGTATTGGTCCTACATCATCCGAACGAACCTGGCGGGGCCAGATCGACCCAGCCGTCCGCCTTCGCAATGCGCGAAGCATCTACGCTGGTGAACAGCGCGGCTGGCGGTTGCGGGCACGAGAAATTGGTGGCGGTCGAATTCACAAGTCGCTCCGAAATGATGTGTTGCATATGATAACGTCATTCCTGGAGAAACCGAACAGGATTCCTGTCGCCGTTATTTCTGAGCTGGAAGGACGTAGCCGAGCCCCGAATCCCGAGTCCCGGGTCTCGATCCCGCCTACAGCGGAATGTTTCCGTGCTTCTTCGGCGGATTTCGATCGCGCTTGGTGTCGAGCGCAGCCAGCGCCGCGATGAGTTTCTTGCGGGTGTGCCTGGGCTCGATCACTTCATCGATGAACCCTCGTTGCGCGGCGATGTAGGGATTCGCAAACTTCTCTCGATACTCCGCCGCGCGCGCCGCGCGCACGGCGTCCACGTCCTTCGCGGACTCGAGCTCACGCCGGTAGAGGATGTTGACCGCGCCCTCGGCGCCCATCACCGCAATCTCCGCGCTCGGCCACGCAAAATTCGCGTCGGCGCGAATGTGCTTGCTCGACATCACGCAGTACGCGCCGCCGTACGCCTTGCGCGTGATGACGGTGAGCTTCGGCACGGTCGCTTCGGCAAATGCGAAGAGCAGCTTAGCCCCATGGCGGATAATGCCGCCCCACTCCTGCACAGTGCCGGGAAGGAACCCCGGCACGTCTTCGAACGTGACGAGCGGGATATTGAACGCGTCGCAGAAACGAACGAAGCGTGCCGCCTTCACGGAGGCATCGATATCGAGCGTACCCGCAAGGTGCGCGGGCTGGTTTGCGACCACACCAACCGGACGTCCCGCCAGCCGCGCAAAGCCCACGACGACGTTCCTGGCGAAATGCTCGTGCACTTCGAGCAACCGGCCATCGTCCACGACGGCGTAGATGACGTCGAGCATGTTGTAGGCCTGATTCGGCGACGTCGGCACGACACGATCGAGTGACTCGTCTTCGCGGTCAGATGGATCGGATGTGTCGCGTCGAGGGGGATCGTCGACGTTGTTAGCCGGAAGAAACGACAACAGATCGCGGATCAACTGAATCGCCGCTTCATCGTCTTCGGCGGCGAAGTGCGCGACGCCGCTCTTCTCGTTGTGGGTCAGCGCGCCGCCGAGTTCCTCTTTCGTGACCTGTTCATGCGTGACCGTCCGGATCACGTCTGGTCCGGTCACGAACATGTAGCTCGTGCCCTTCACCATGACGGTGAAGTCGGTGATCGCAGGAGAGTAGACGGCGCCCCCTGCGCATGGCCCCATGATGGCCGAGATCTGGGGAACCACACCCGACGCGAGCGTGTTGCGCAGAAAGATGTCCGCGTATCCGCCGAGCGACAGCACGCCTTCCTGAATGCGCGCGCCGCCGGAGTCGTTCAGGCCGACGACGGGTGCTCCCATCTTCATAGCGAGGTCCATGATCTTGACGATCTTGGCCGCGTTGGTTTCGGAGAGCGATCCGCCGAAGACGGTGAAGTCCTGCGCGAAGGCGTAGACGAGGCGGCCATCGACGCGGCCGTGTCCGGAGACGACGCCGTCGCCGGGAATGATCTGATCGGCCATGCCGAAATCGCGGCAACGGTGCGTGACGAACGCGTCGGTCTCTTCGAAGCTGTCTGGATCGAACAGGAGGGTGATGCGTTCGCGGGCCGTCAGCTTGCCCGCCTCGCGGTGTCGGCGAAGGCGATCTTCGCCTCCGCCGGATTCGGACTGGCGGCGCATGTCCGCCAGCCGCCCCAGCGGATTCGGTTTGTCCGGCGTCACACCTTGGCTGCCTGGGCCTTCTCCCAGTCCTTCAGGAACCGCTCGAGTCCGATGTCGGTCAGCGGATGCTTGAAGCACTGCTCGATCACTGCCGCGGGCACAGTGACGACGTCGGCGCCCATACGTGCCGCTTCCACAACGTGGATCGGGTGACGCACGCTGGCTACGAGCACTTCAGTCGGGAACTCGAAGTTGTCGAAGATCTCGACGATTTCGCGAACCAGGTTCATCCCGGTCGTGCCGATGTCATCGAGGCGACCCACGAACGGGCTCACGTAACTGGCTCCGGCTTTTGCCGCCAGCCATGCCTGCGTGGCCGAAAAGATCAACGTGACATTGACGCGGATACCACTCGACGCCAGCGTCTTGCACGCCTTGACGCCCTCTTTCGTGAACGGCACTTTCACGACGATGTGCTCGTCGATCCCGGCGAGACTTCTTCCTTCGCTGATCATGCCGGTGGCGTCAGTCGCGACGACTTCCGCACTCACCGGTCCCTGAACCGTCTTGCAGATCTGCTTGAGGATCTGACGATAGTCACCGGATTCCTTCGCGAGCAACGACGGGTTGGTCGTCACGCCGTCGAGAATCCCGATCGCCGCGAGCGTTTCGATTTCCTTGAGATTGCCTGTATCGACGAAAAGCTTCATGCCAATGCTCCGAAGTCAGTGTGTCACCGGCGGCTGCTGGAGGCAAGGCCATCCAAACAACTCCCAACCCCCAACTACCAACTCCCAAAATGACGAATAAATCGAACCTTGGGAGTTGGGAATTGGAAGTTGGGAGTTTGTCAGCTGAGAGCTACGTGGTAGCTCGAACGTACTTATTGAACCAATCAACCGTACGCTTCCACGCCTCGTCGGCAGCGGCCTTGTTGTAGCGCTGCGGCGTGGCGTCGTTGTTGAAACCGTGGACCGCGCCCGGATAGATGTGCCCCTCATGCGTGACGCCGGCAGTCTTCATCGCCTCGTCGTACGCGGGCCAACCGTCGACCAGTCGCTTGTCCTCGCCCCCGTGATGCACGAGGACCGCAGCCTTGATCTTCGGCACGTCGGCAACCGGAGGCGCGCCGCCATAGAACGGCACGGCAGCCTGCAGATCCGAACCCATGCGAACGGCAAGCGAGTTTGCGATGCCGCCGCCGAAGCAGAACCCGGTGACCCCGAGCCGGCCGGTGCTGTCAGGTCGCGACTTCAACCACACCGCCGCCGCGTACAGGTCCTCCGCCATCTTCGCGCGATCGACCTTCCCGAACAGCTCACCGCCCTTCTCGTCATCTCCCGGGTAGCCGCCGACTGAGGTCAGACCATCCGGCGCAAACGCCATGAAATTCTCGAGTGCGAGACGCCGTGCAACGTCTTCGATGTGCGGATTCAGTCCGCGGTTCTCGTGCACGACGAGAATGCTCGGGAGCTTGTTGCTCCCAGCGCTCGCCGGTCGCACGAGATACCCCTTGATGCTGCCGTTGCCGTTCGGCGAGGGTACGGTGGCGTACTCCGCCTTGAGGCGGGTGTCGGTCGGAGAGACCTGCTGTGCCGCCGCGTAGTTGGGCATCAACTGGTCCACGATGGCCGCGGCCGCGACAGTCGATACTGCCACTCTGTTCACGCGGCTCATGAAGGCCCTACGGTCGATCTCGCCGTGGATGTACTGGGTATAGGCTTCCACTGCCTCGGCAGGTATCTGTTGTTTCGTCTGCTCCATGGCCTCTGGCTCCTTTCGCAGATTTCCCTGATTAGATGGCGATTGAATGCGGCGAAGAATATCACTTCCGTGTTGCGGCAGCCGTCTTGCACCTTACGGCTGAGACACGCGTGTAGCGATCCGCCGGATCCCTGTTTTTGTCGTTACGGCGCCAGACCTGTAATCGCTTCACCTCTTTTCCGATGCCCACACGTCGACGACCTCGCTGGCCACGATCGGCGCGTCAGGCGAAGGGGCACGCCATCCTCGTGGCGGTCATGCTCTGGCTCATGGCGGGGATCGTCAGCTTTACCGGGACGAGCGATCGTGGAATCGCCGGCCCGCTGAAGGGCGCGGACTTCGTGCACTTCTACACGCTCGGACATCTGGCCAGCTCGCATCGCGTCGCGCCGATGTACGACGCCGCGTTGCTCCATCGAGCTCAGGTGGAACTGATACCCGAATCGGCGCGCGAGATTTATCCACCGGTGTATCCACCGCAGGCCGCTGTGCTGTTCGCGCCGATGTCCGGACTCTCATACCAACGCGCGCTGTTGATCTGGAACCTGATCACGATCGCGGGGTACATGCTGATCGTGTGGAGCGTGTGGCGAGCAGTCGCCCACCGGCTGGCCGATCGAACGTTCTTCGTCGCCGCTGCCGCGGCCTTCCCGCCGTTCTGGAGTCTCATCCTTCACGGTCAAATCACGATCATCCTGCTCGTGGCGTTCTGGGCCGGATGGCTCGCGCTCGAGCGACATCGCCATTGGCTGGCAGGCTTCGCGTTCGGACTGCTTGCGATCAAGCCGCAGTTTGGCATCCCGCTGGCCATCGTCGTGCTCACGTGCGGGGAGTGGGCGATGCTTGCCGGGGCCATGACGTCCGTGATGGCGCAAGCCGCGGTAGTGTGGTTGATGCTTGGCTCGGAGGCATTCACAGCGTTCACGGAGAGGATCCCGACGACGATCGCGTACGCGGATTTCTTGGAACCGAAGCCGTTCATGAGTCACTCGCTTCGAGCGCTGACGCGCCTCACGCCGAGCTGGATTGGTCTCCCGCTGTGGGTGGCGCTTGCCGCCATCGTGCTCGCGTACACCGTGCGCGCCTGGAAAAGCCCGGTGCCGATCCGGGTCCGCCTCGGGGTCGTCGTGCTCGCGTCAACGCTCGTCAATCCGCACGTAATCATTTACGACCTCACGGTCCTGGCCCTGCCCCTGATCTGGTTCGGTTCGTACATGCAGGAACCTCCGAGACGAGACGGTGCCAGACCGTACTGGACCGCCGTCTACTGGCTGTTCGTGTTGACCTTCATGCCAACGGCTGCGGTCATCGGCCTGCAAGCCTCTGTCTTCGTCATGGTTGGCCTGCTCGTGCTCGTGGCCCGTGCGATCCAGGCCGACGCAATCACACACGCGCCCGCCACCATCGACAATCGAATCGCGGCGTAGGCCGAGTCTTCTGCGTAGGCACGGCCAGGGCGAGGTCTAAAGAACAGGATCCGCCCTACGTCCGTCATCACCTGAATCTCGTCCAAAGGACGTGATCAGTGGAACTTTTCCAGTCCCGGGCGCAATCACGTCGCAGATGCGCAACGCGACGCATGCCACCGAAGAAGATCTCGCCGACTCCGTCCTGATGCGACGGACCGCCGCAGGCGACCGTGACGCGTTCACGACGATCTACCAACGTCACCACGCGATGGTCTACCGCTTCGCCCGGCTGATGACGGGATCCAGCAGCGCTGCGGAAGACATCGTCCAGGAGGTCTTTCTCGTGCTCATGCGCGACGCCAGCCGCTACAATCCCGCCCGCGCGGCGTTGCCGAGTTATCTCTACGGCGTTGCCCGCCATCAGACTCGAAGGCGTCTTGCACGCGATCGTCAGTTCGTGGCGTTCGATGGTGGATGCGGCGATGCAGCGCCATACGTGACGGAAGACGATGTGACGGCGACGTTGGAGCGGCGGCAGGTACTGCAGCGCCTGCGTCGCGCGATTCTGTCCCTGCCGCGGAAGTATCGTGAAGTGATCGTCCTCTGCGATCTGCAGGACGTCAGCTACAACGACGCCGCTGCTGCCCTCGGATGCGCTGTGGGGACGATTCGCTCCCGGCTGCATCGCGCGAGGAACCTGCTCACGCAGAAGATGGGGGGCGCGATGTCGAGCGAAGACGACCATCAGCGAATGAGCATGAGGTGCGCAGTATGACGTCCACGCGACCCGAAGATTGCGGCCTGGCCGACGCGCTCGACGCGTTGCGTCGAGCGGAAGCGTGCATGGAGACGCCGCCTCGTGTCGAAGCTGCGGTGCTCGAGGCCTGGGATAAGGAGCACGCCCATCGAGCAGCGAGTCGTCCACGCAGTCTCTGGCGTGACGCGGCGACCGTGGCGGCGGCCATCACGATCGCGATCGGCCTCGCGCAGCTGGGCCAACAACTTCAGCGCGCGACGCAGCGTACGCCGGAGCGATCTCGAGACAGCGGAACGTTGCTCCTCGTCGGCGAACCAATTCTGCAGGGAGAGCCGGTTCGAATGGTCCGCATGCGCGTTCCGGCAGCGACGTTGACGGGGCTCGGCGTCCGTCCGGTCACAGGCACTCAGGGCGAGCACGTCGATGTCGATGTGATCGTGGGCGAAGACGGCGTCGCGCGCGCGATTCGGGTTGGCAGGTGAGCCAACACAACAGACAGTGATTCAACGGAGACGGACGGCCATGACTACTCGTCGATTGACCATGATGTTCGTGATGCTGCTGGGAGCGGCCGTCGCGAGCGACGCGCAACAGACGGACACGCTGATCACACCCCAGACCGGGACCGTGGCATTTTCTCCCGTGGGCGTCATCGAGGCGGTGCCGCTCGAACCGGTGACGAGCGTGCCCAACGCCGCGTTCTCGGCCGACGCCGAGACAGAATTCACACAGGTCCTCGGCGACGGCAATCGCATCGAGCGACGGTACTCGTCGATGGTGGCGAGAGACAATCAGGGTCGAACCAGGCGTGAGGAAGAAATCGCCCTGGTTGGTCCGCTTACCGTCGACGGCCCCTCTCCCCGCCTCGTCACCATCGTCGATCCTGTCGCGGGTCAGTCGTATACGCTCGACGACAAGCAGCGCGTGGCGTATCGCAATCCAATCGCCATGACGAAGCTGCGCACGGCTCACGCGATGGGATGGGCGGCCGCAGGGACGGACGGGCAGTTCGCCTGGACCAGTGGAACCGCTGTTGCGAAGCCCCCGATCACAGTCACGGCTACTCCGGGGCAGCGAGTCTTCGTTGGTGATGGAGCCGCGACAAAGGTGACGACCGAGTCGCTCGGAACGAGGCCGATCGAGGGCGTGATGGCCGATGGCACCCGCACGACATCGACAATTCCGGCGGGCGCGATCGGCAACCTGATGCCGATCGAAGTCGTCAGCGAACGCTGGTATTCACGTGAGTTGCAGATGGCCGTGTCGATCTCACGGCGCGATCCACGCAGTGGCGACTCGGTCTACCGGCTTCGGAACATCGTCAAGGCGGAGCCGCCGCAGGATCTGTTCACCGTCCCAGCCGACTACCAGGTGCGCGGCGGTGCGCTCGGCGAATTCAGTGTCGGCGACTTCAAGATCCTGCGGAAGGCCGACGAGGACAAGGAAAAGGACAAGCCCAAGAGCCGACAGAAAGGTTTCTGATCAGCGAGACTTATCGTGCCGTCACCTCGACTCGTTCGGACTCGACGCTGACGTTGGCTTGGGGACTTCTGTTATCGACCGCGGTCACGGCGTAGACATAGCGGACACCGGACTTCACGTTTGGATCGGTGTAACGGGTTTCCTTCACGACATCGTTCGTGATCCGCGTCAGCGTTTCACTGCCGTCTTCACCGCGAAGGACGTAGTAACCCTGGAGGTCGCGCTCGGCATTCGCCTCCCACACCAGACTGATCGCGCCTTCGACGGCGATCGGCGAGACACCAGTCGGCGCGGCAGGAGGAAAGATATCGACGGTCGTCACACACGCCTCCTTCGATCTGTGACCCTCCACTGCTTTCGCGCCTGTTCCACGCACGGCCGACACCACGTAGCAGTGGCGGCGGCCATCGATCTCCTGGGAATCATCGAACGTGAAGCCATCGACTGGCGCCGGATTCACTCGCATCGGCGCCGGTATCGGTGCCAGCGTCTTCGACGCTTCCGCCGTTGGTGGCGTCGGTGCAGGTGTCTCGATCTTGCGATACACGTTGTATAGAGTCGGTCCCGCCGGAAGCGTGCCTGGCGCAGCGATCGGTGGTCCGTCGTCCAGGGCTGATGCCGATGGCAGCGGCGCTCCGTCCAGCAGAAAGCCCAGAATCCCTCCGGACGGATCCCAACGCAGCGTCACCGCGTCGGCGGTGTAGGTGACACGCACATCGGCGGGCGCATCGGGGAGCGGCGTCAGCGGAAGCTCGACAATCGAACTTGGCGGGCCCGATCGGCCGCGATCGCTGTACGGCACCGCCATGTAGAACCGCTTGAGAGCGGCGCTCGAATCGTCGCGAGCCGGTTTGTCGGTCGGCCGCGAGGGAACAGTGCTCGTCAGTGGACGGCCTTCGACCAGCTTGTCCGCCGTCAGCGTCTCGCGCAGCGCCGCCGCTGGTGGCGTTTCCGCAGTCGCCTCGATCGTTGCCACGCGATCCGCCACTTCCGGGAAGCGCGCGGCTGGTGGCGCGCTTCGGCCGGTATAGGCATACACATCGACGCGACCGAGACTGATCGGTATTGACTGATCGATGTTCTGCGTCGGGAGCGCCAGATTGATGATCACGTCGTCGCCCACTCGGTGCGCAGCGAGTTGACCTACAGCGGCGGGGACGCGGACGAACGGCGCGAGCGGAGGACCTTTCTTGCCACAACCACACACGAACACGATCAACACCCAACTCCCAATTCCCAACTTCCAAAAAGGCGTTGGGCGTTGGGAGTTGGAAGGTGGGAGTTGTGGCCGGGTCATCTTACGAAGAGGCGGCCAGCGGCGCTTCCCGCACGATGTCGCGTGCCCCAAGATCGCTGGAGGTGCGACGCGCGACCTCAGGCGTCTTGAAGCGACGGACGTCGATGCCGTAGCCACGGACTTTGTAGTTGAGAATCCGTTCGGTGGTGTCGAGCAGACGCGCAGCCTTCGCTCGATTCCCGCGCGTCGTCTTCAACGCATCGATGATCAGGTCGCGTTCATACCCGGCGACGGCGTCCTTCAGAGAGACGCGCGTGACCGTGCCCGAGGAGTCCGCGGTTTGAAGTGACGGCGGCAGGTGATGGCCGTGCACGACGGCACCGTCGCAGACGAGAACCGCGCGCTCGAGCGCGTTCTCGAGTTCGCGAACGTTGCCCGGCCAGTGATAGGCCGTGAGCATGTCGATCGCCGGCGTGGATATGCGCTTGATCACCTTGCCGTGCTCGCGTGAAAACTTCTCGAGGAAGTGATCGGCGAGCAGCAGCAGATCGGCCTTCCGCTCGCGAAGCGGCGGCACGAAAATCGTGAACACATTGAGCCGGTAATACAGGTCCTCGCGGAACGTTCCGTCCACGATCGCCTTCTCCATGTCCTTGTTCGTGGCAACGATGACGCGCACGTTGACCTTGACGGTCTCTGTGCCGCCCAGCCGCTCGAACTCGCGCTCCTGCAGGACGCGCAGTAGCTTCACCTGCGTTCCGAGATTGACGTCACCGATTTCGTCGAGGAAGAGCGTTCCGCTCTCGGCCATCTCGAAACGCCCCTTCTTACGGGCGCTCGCGCCGGTGAACGCGCCCTTCTCGTAGCCGAACAGCTCCGACTCAATCAGCGTGTCGGGCAGCGCCGCGCAGCTCACCTTCACGAACGGCTTTTTCGCACGCAGCGAGTTGTAGTGAATGGCGTTGGCGATCAGTTCCTTACCGGTGCCTGACTCGCCTCGAATAAGGACGGTGGTGTTCGTCTGTGCGACCTGGGCGACTTGCTCGTACATCTGCCGTGTCGGGCCGCTCGTGCCGATGATGTTCGAGAAGTCGTAGCGCTCCTTCAATTCCTGACGCAGGTGGGTGTTCTCATCAACGAGCTTGCGCCGCTCGTCCTCGACGATGCGCTGGATGTTCAGCGCCTGGGCGATCATCGAGCTGACGATGCCAAGGAACTTCACGCTGCTGTCGTAGTCACGATCGGGCTGGAAGCGCAGATCGACGGCCAGTGCTCCGACGGCTGCGCGGTTGAGCGTGATCGGCACGCAGATGTAGCTCAACTCCTGCTTGGTGCTCTCCGGGCGTCGCGGCGCCAGGTTGAGAAACGCCGGCTCCTTACTGATGCGTGGCACGACGATCGGCTTGCCACTCTCGACGACCTTGCCGGTGATGCCTTCGCCGATGCGAATGCGAATGTTGCGGGCACGATCCTCGAAGCCCTCAACGGCTTCGACCTGCAATTCGCCGTCACGGAGCAGTGTCACCATGCCGCGCACGACACTGTGGTGACGCATGAGCGTCACCAGCACCCGCTGTAACGCTGATTTGAAATTGAGCGTGCCCGAAAGGGCCTGGCTGACCTCGAGCAAAGTCGAGAGCCGTCGCGCATCGCGCGCTCCGGCATTATCGGATCCGAGTCTGGCGGCAGGCATAAGCGTCTCCTACATTTCTGCGCGGTGATTCGACGTTCGAACCAAAGCTGTCGTCGCTCGGTGCAAGGAGCAACGCGTTTACCCGCCAGCGCGTCTTGGGGCCTGCGGCCGGTGGAATGAGCATCCCACCGTTATTGACTTTTTTGTAGTAACGAAAAGGTCGCACCACGATTGTGTGCCTTTTCGCACTCTCCTTCAGTCCCTGCATTCTACCGGATCTTGACCAGAAAGCCAGCAATTGGCCGGAATCCGCGTGAAGCGGCGCGTGGCGCGTGCTTTGCCATCTTCATGGCGCAAGATGACTCTCACACCGGCGCACATTCTCCTCTCTCTGTTGTTCCTGCTCGCCATATCCTCGGCGCTGACGGCGCAGACCTTCGACGACGACCCGCGGAATCACATTCGCACCACGGACAGGCGGCTGATTCGCCTGCTGCACGACGGCATGCGGGCGTCGAACACGTTTCGGCGCATGGTCCATCGTCTTCGGCAGTCAGACGTGGTCGTGTATCTCGAATGCGGCGGCAGCGATGACCGATCGACGGACGGTCGCCTGACGTTCGTGTCCGCGGCCGGCGGTGTCCGCTACGTACACATTCGCGTCGCGCGTCTGCCGTCGGCGGATGTGCAGATCGCCCTCATCGGCCACGAATTGCGGCACGCCGTCGAAATCGCCGACGCACCCAGCGTGATCGATCGAGACTCCCTCGCGCGTGAGTACGAGCGAATCGGATTCCTGAACGCTCGCCAGATCGCGGGAACGTCCTACGACAGCGCTGCCGCAGTGGAAGCGGGCTACCGGGTGCTGCGCGATCTGACAGGCCGGGTCGGAGGTCAATTCCCAACGGCCAACCACCAACTCCCAACGGCTGCGTATTAGAGGATGTACCGCGACAGATCCTCGTTCTTGACGATGTCGGCGAGCATGCGCTCGACGTAGACCGCGTCGATCGTGATCGACTTCTCGGATAGTTCAGGCGCGCTGAACGACAACTCGTCGAGCAGGCGTTCCATGACCGTGTGCAGGCGCCTGGCTCCGATGTTTTCCGTCGCGTCGTTGACTCGGGCCGCAAAGTCGGCGATCCGCTCGACAGCGTCGGGGGTAAAGGTCAGCGACAGCTCTTCCGTGCCGAGCAGAGCCGTGTATTGCTTGACGAGGGCGTTGCGCGGCTCGGTCAGGATGCGCACGAAGTCGTCGCGCGTGAGCGGCTCGAGCTCCACCCTGATCGGAAAGCGTCCCTGCAGCTCCGGGATCAGATCGGACGGCTTGGAGACATGGAATGCACCGGCAGCGATGAAGAGGATGTGATCCGTCTTCACCATCCCGTACTTCGTGTTGACCGTTGTGCCCTCGACGATCGGAAGGATGTCCCTCTGCACGCCTTCGCGACTCACGTCCGGCCCGCGTCCGCCGCCACTGGCTCCGTCGCGGCTGGCAATCTTGTCGATCTCGTCCACGAAGATGATGCCGGTCTGCTCGACGCGCTGCACGGCGGTTCGACTGACCGAGTCCATGTCTACCAGCTTCGACTGCTCTTCTGCCATGAGATGGTCGAAGGCGGCGGGCACCTTCAGCCGGCGCGTCTTCGAACGGCCGCCGCCGAACATGTTGCCCATCATGTCCTTGAGGTTGACGCCAATCTCCTCGACCGATGATCCGGCGATGATCTCGAACGACGGCATCGCGGTCGCCTGGACATCGAGCTCCACGACCCGCTCATCGAGATGTCCTTCGCGCAGTTGTTCGCGCAGGCGTTCGCGCGAGCGCCCCGACTGCTCTCGAACGATGGCCGGATCCTCTCCCGGCGCAGGAGGGCGCGGCGGTGGCAGCAGCAGATCGAGGAGACGATCCTCGGCCGCGGCGCGCGCCTTCTCGCGAACTTCTTCGTTCTTTTCCTCGCGCACCATGTCGACGGCGAGCTCCACCAGATCGCGCACCATCGACTCGACGTCGCGGCCGACATAGCCAACCTCGGTGAACTTCGACGCTTCGACCTTGATGAACGGTGAATGCGCCAGCCGCGCGAGCCGGCGCGCGATCTCCGTCTTGCCGACACCGGTCGGCCCGATCATCAGGATGTTCTTGGGCGTGACTTCGTCAGCGATATCCGCAGACAGCCGTTGCCGACGGAGGCGATTGCGGAGGGCGATCGCCACGGCACGTTTCGCCTTGGCCTGCCCGATGACGTACTTATCGAGCTCGACGACGATCTCGCGCGGCGTCAGGGAGCCGACGGCGGTCGTGGTTCGCTCGGGAAGTGAGATGGCCATTACTCCACAGCTCGCTTGTGTGCAGGCGTTCGCCGCAGGCAGGGGGTCAGAATCCGACAGATTCCGATGGGAAACGACGTCGCCAACAACATCAACACAAGCGCGTCCTCGGTTAAAGCTCTTCGATCGTGAGATTCGGGTTCGTATAAATGCAAATGTCAGCGGCGATTCGCATCGACTCCTCCGCGATCTGCCGCGCGGTCAGCGGGCTGTGCTTGACGAGCGCGCGCGCCGCCGCCATCGCGTACGCACCCCCCGATCCAACCGCGACAACGCCATCGTCCGGCTCGATGAGATCGCCGGTTCCCGACAGCAGAAACGTGGCCTTGCGATCGGCGACGATCAGCATCGCTTCCAGCCGACGAAGGTACCGATCGGTTCGCCAGTCGCGTGCCAATTCGACGGCCGCGCGCTCGAGGTTGCCGCGATACTGCTCCAGTTTGGATTCGAAGCGGGAGAAAAGTGCGAATGAATCGGCGGCCGAGCCGGCAAATCCCGCGAGGATTGTCTCGTTATAAAGCCGCCGGATCTTGCGGGCGCTCTGCTTGACGACAGTCGCGCCGAGCGTGACCTGGCCGTCACCCGCAAGGACCGTGTGGTCTTTGTGGCGCAGCGCCAGAATCGTCGTGGCATGCATCATTGCAGTATATAGACTCGGCCCTGCGCTCCCCGGATCCGTGACGTTGGGAGGCAGCCTCAGGGTGCCCGCTGTTGGCCTTCGGACTGTCCTGATCTCGTGCCGGCGGAGAGGACACCCGGGCCGGACTGATGGAACTGTCGCGTCGTTTCTGGTCAAATCCGGCGGCCCGGGCTGGCAATAGTGTTGCTCAACCAGAGGGTATGCGCGTCAAGACTCTCCTCGCCGCGGCAGTGGTCGTCATCTCGTCGACTGCATTCGTCGTCGGCTCGACAGAGGGCGCTCAGCGGCAACGGCGGCCTGGTGGCGAAGCGCGCTCAGGTAGCGGCGGCGAAAACCAGGGCAGCAACGGTGGTGGCGGCGGCGCTGCTCAACGTCAGGATGGTGGCGGTACCGGAGAGCG
>Ga0207691_10004278_pt1 | contig 13868 bp, 13 predicted proteins | sample KBSM13metaG_FD_184327 | JGI IMG/M metagenome (GOLD analysis project Ga0207691, IMG submission 184327) | Miscanthus rhizosphere microbial communities from Kellogg Biological Station, Michigan, USA - KBS M1-3 metaG (SPAdes) (version 2) | ecosystem: Host-associated > Plants > Roots > Rhizosphere >... | reverse complement strand
GATCAGCCGCACCGGCATGCCAAGCCGCTTCGCGAGATAGGCAACGAGCACCGTGTGCTTGATGCCGCGCTTAACACCATAGCTGCCGCCCACATCGACATCGTAATGCACGCGCACTGCATTGCCGGGCAGGCGCAGCGCGCGTGCAGCCTGATCGGGAAATTTCGGCATCTGAATCGACGCCCAGATGTCGAGCATCTGAAGTCCCGGCTGCCATTGCGCAGCGACGCCGAATGTTTCAATGGGTACCGTCGAACTGCGTCCCCACACCGCGCGCAAAGCGAGCTTGTGTTGCGCGGCGGCAAACGCCTCTTCGACCGGGCCCCACACAAAGTGCTTGTGCAGAATCACGTTGGAGCCATGCGCGGGATGAACTTGCGGGCTGCTGTGTTCGACCGCAAGTTCCGCGTCGACGACGTGCGGCGTCGGCTCGTACTCGACTTCAACCCGTTCGACCGCATCTTCGGCGATGGCGCGCGTATCCGCCACTACCGCTGCGACCCACTCGCCGGCGTAACGCACGACGTCACGCGCGAGTGAATAGCGCATTACTTTCGGTGCATCAACGCCGATTGCGAGTGCATCCGTCGCGTCGCAAAATTCCTCACCGGTCAATACATAATGCACGCCCGGCAGCGCGAGCGCGGCGTCGGTCTTGATCGAAACGATGCGCGCGCTGGGATAAGGCGATGCAACGAGCGCGACATGCTTCATGCCGGGCAGCGCTATGTCGGCGACAAAGCGCCCGTGCCCCATTACGAAGCGCGGGTCTTCTTTCGTTCTGCGCTGCTTGCCGATATAGCGAAATGTCTCGTTCATGCTAAGACGTTGGATGCAGGGACAGATACACGCGCATGACGTGAATATCCATTCGAGCTCTCATCCGGGTTTATCCACTGCTGAATCCTCATGCAGACGCGCAGCAGCGTGTTTGACGGCATCGACGATCTGTTGATAGCCGGTGCAGCGGCACAAGTTGCCGCCGATGGCTTCACGTATATCCGCTTCGCTCGGTTGAGGAATGGCCTGGAGCAGGGCGTGCGCTGCGATCAGCATGCCGGGTGTGCAATACCCGCATTGCAGTGCGTGCGTATGGCAAAAGCTATCCTGCAATGCGCTTGGCGAGCCATCTGCATTGCAAAGCCCTTCGACACTGGTGACGCGATGACCGTCGGCTTGCACGGCGAACATGAGGCACGAGCGCACCGGATCACCGTCGAGCAGAACCGAGCATGCGCCGCATATGCCATGTTCGCAGCCGACATGCGTGCCGGTCAGGCGCAACTCGTCTCTCAACCAATCGACGAGCGATAAGCGCGCCGGTACATTGGCGGTGCGTCGCTTGCCGTTGACCTCAACGGCGATTGCGTAGAGTTTTTCGGTCACGACTTGTCTAACGCTTCCGCAGCAGCCGCGCGGATCACGCGAGCGGCAAGCACCGTCGCAAGGTGCTTGCGGTACTCCGCGCTTGCATGAAGATCGCTGCCGGCATCAAGTTGTACCGCAGCTTCTTGCGCGACGCTTTGGACAAGATCGTCGTCGAGGCGTGTGCCAATCAAGCGCGCGGATAGAGCAGGGAACGCGAGCGGCGTAGTACCTCCGCCGCCAAGACCGAACACGACTCTAGTGCAATGACCGTTATCGTCGACCGCCACTTGCGCACACGCCTCAATCATCGCGAAGTCACCGTGACGCCGGCTGACTTCCATGAATGAGGAGCCGACGCGGCGTTCGTTCCACACTGGCCAGTGTATTTCCTCGAGGCATTCCTTTGCATCGAGCGCGGTAGTCAGCGGGCCCATAAAAAATCCGCACGCAGTCAACGCGCGCCTGCCATCACATGAACGCACATGCATCTCTGCGCCCAAAACCTGCGCTACGAGCGGCAACTCGGCCGCGGGATCCGCATGTGCAAGGCTGCCGCCGACCGTCCCGCGATTGCGGGTCTGTGTATGGCCGACCCACGCCAGCGCCTTGCGCAAAAGCGGCACCCGCTCGGCGAGCACATTGTGACGAGCGAGGTCGCATTGCCGGGTGCAGGCGCCAATGCGCGCTGCATTGCGTTCGAGTGCGATGAATTTGAGGGCAGCGATTTCATTGATGTCGACGAGCCGCGATGGCCGCGTGAGACGCATCGCCATCATCGGAGCCAGGCTTTGTCCGCCCGCAATCAGCTTGATATCGTCGCCGTCCTGGCGCAGCAGTTCGCACGCTTCGCTGACTGAAGCTGCGCGCACGTAATCGAAAGGGGCTGCTTTCAAAAGGGAGCCTTCAGCGCATCACCGAACGTGCGTGCTTTCGCTTAAAATCAGCGCACGAACGCGGAACGTGTCTCACTAAACTAGCGTGCGGTTTGTTTGAGCTTATTATCGCACACGCTTTCCGGAGCGAAATCCAAAATGACCGACGCCACGCGCGGCTATCCCGACCTGCATGCACATCTCGAGGCGCTCCGCGCGCAGGGATTGTTGCTGGCGATCGACGAACCGATCGACAAGGATGCGGAGCTGCATGCGCTCGTGCGCTGGCAATTCGTCGGCGGCATTGAGGAATCGGCGCGCAAGGCGTTCCTTTTCAACAATGTTGTCGACGGCCGCGGCCGCGAGTATGCAATGCCGGTAGTCGTCGGTGCGATTGCGGCGAATCGCGCCATTTACAGTCTCGGCATGGGCGTGCCGGTCGAAGACATCCAGGCCAAGTGGGACGATGCGATTGCTCATCCGATCCGTCCGCACCATGTCACGAATGCGCCGTGTCACGACGTCGTGATGGAAGGCGCCGCGTTGCAGGGCGAGGGCCACGGACTGGATACGCTGCCGATACCCGTGTCGACGCCGGGGTTTGATAGCGCGCCTACGCTGACGGCCACCAACGTGATCACGCGCGATCCGGAAACAGGCGTGCAGAACATGGGCACCTACCGGGCAGCGTTGAAAGCGCCTGACCGGCTCGTCGTGCGCATGGCGACACGTGTCGGCGGCGCCGGCGGATATCAGCATTATCTCAAGCACCAGAAGCGCGGCGACAAAGAGATGCCGTGCGCGATCGTTCTGGGCTGTCCGCCGTACGTTGCTTTCATGGGCCCGCAAAAGCTGCCGATCGACGTCGATGAGTTCGACGTTGCCGGCGGACTCGCCGGCGTGCCAATCAACGTTGTCAGAGCGAGGACCGTGGATTTGCTCGTGCCTGCGGAGTCGGAAGTGGTCATCGAGGGTTTCATCGATACTGAGTATGTGGAACCGGAAGCACCCTTTGGTGAGTCGCATGGACACGTAGCGCTCGAGGAATACAACATGCCGATGCGCGTGACGGCGATCACTCATCGCAGCAACGCGATCATTCCCTCGTATATCAGCCAGGTCGCACCAAGCGAATCGAGCGTTATCAAGCGCGTCGCCTATGAGCCGCTCTTCCTCGCGCATTTGCGCACGACGCTCGGCATCCGTGGCGTGAAGCGCGTATCCCTACATGAACCGTTGACGGGACTTCTCCGCGTCACGCTCATCACCATTGAGAAGGGCGCCCCGCGTACTGAGATCTGGCGCGCGTTAAACGGGGCAGCATTTTTCAAGGGCGACTGCGGCAAGATTTGCATCGCCGTCAATGACGATATCGATGCCGATAATGCAAATGCGATCCTGTGGGCAATGGCGTATCGCATGAATCCGGTCGAGGACGTGCGGACACTGCCGCATCGCGGCCAGGGGCACGGCCCGAAGCGTGAAAGCGAACATGAAGAAGACTCGACGCTGCTGATGGACGCGACGATGAAGGGCGATATGCCGCCGCTCGCGCTGCCGACGCAGGAGTATATGGAGCGCGCCAAAAAAATATGGGAGCGGCTCGGCTTGCCGGCTTTGCGTCCGGAGGCGCCGTGGTTCGGTTATTCGCTAGGCGACTGGCTGCCGCAGTGGGATGCAGCCGCGCGACGCGCGGCCTCGGGACAATATCTCGAGAACGGACGCATCAGCGAACAGCAGCGGCGCAAGGGATTGAAGCCTGAAACGAAGTTCAGGCCGGGAGATTAACTTAAGCTCGCGGTGCTACGTTGGGCGACGACCTCGTGCGTTTGCTATTTTCGCTTTAGGACGAAATCTAAAATCATGAGCGCGCTTAGTTGTAGACCGCTTCTAAGGCGCTAACGTTCGATGGTTGTCACTATGCAACGTGGTATCATTGACTTGTACCAATACTTGTACAGGTGAACCATGGAAGTGATTTCGTACTCTGCTGTTCGCGCTAAATTGGCTGAGGCTATGGATAAGGTGAACGATGACCACAGGCCGGTGATCATTACGCGCCAGCGCGGCAAACCAGCTGTACTGATCTCGCTTGACGATTTCAACAGCTACGTCGAAACCGACTATTTGCTGTCGAGCCCCAAGAACGCCGCCCGGCTTACTAAGGCGATGCGCGACTTAAAGTCAGGGCGCGGGCGGGCGCATAAACTGATTCGGTGAATTGTCTGGGCGCCCGGCGCCTGGCAGGATTATCTTTATTGGGCGCGCACCGATGCGAGAGTGCGCGATAAAATCAATAGCTTGATCGAAGATATTCAGCGCCATCCGTTTAGTGGACTTGGCAAACCGGAACCGTTAAAGCGCAATCTGAAAGGCTTCTGGTCCCGGCGGATAAATCGTGAGCATCGGCTTGTTTATCGTGTCGATGCGGGTGCGCTACAAATCGCACAGTGCCGTTTTCACTATTGATAAAAAAGTCGCCGGGTAGCTCCCGGCGAGTCTTCTAACAACGAGGCCAATCTGTTATCGGGACGTTGTGGCGTTGATTGATCAGATGTCAGCGCTTCGTGTTTATTGGATAGGCGAGAACGCCGACGGCATTAAGATTTTGTTTTCCTGCGCGACCATCTCGTAACCGGGCAGTCCTAATTTTTTCGACAACAACGAGGGCGGCCACACGCCAGCCGCTTTCGCTTTGTCGCGCACCTGGTTGCGCTCATCGATCGACTTGTATGGCCAGATATGAATGAATTTGTTGAGACCCCCCAATTCGGAAATCCATGCTGCGCACAGCGGGCTCAATTTGGTACGCTCGGGAATGCCGATTTCCCATAGCTTGTGCAGCTTCGGCAGCTCGCCGCTATTGGCGAGCGTGTATGTGCGCATCTCAAAGTACGGCCCGACCTTCGCGGGCTTGAGCTCCGGCGACATCGAAAGCGGTGTCATGATGTCGGCGCGCTGGCTCACGAGAAACTCTTTGATCTTCGGCGGCCAGCTGCCGTCTTTCACGGCGGCGGCGCGAATGCGGCCGCGCTCTTCGAGGTCCTTGTAACCCCACACGTGGATGATCTGATTCAGCGGTCCGATCTCGGTGTGCCAGAACGCCGCGAGCGGCGAATGTTTCTTGCGCTGCTCATACGCCTCGCCGAATCTCTGTTCGACTTCCGGCACGGAATGCGGCTTCAGATCGTACGTCCTCACTTCATAGATCATGTCGAATCCTTTTTACGTTTGGGTAAATAAAGGGCGCATTCCGATGCCCGTCAGGGTGCCAATGTAACCGCAAGCCGGCGTGCTGGCCACTGTAGAGTGCGAACTAGCGCTTTGCCGCGGCGGACCAGCGTACGGGCAGAACTGCCGCGTCGCTTTTACCCAATCCATCGCGCGATGCCTGGTCGAAGCATTCGAGTGCACGCGCGGTGACGGGCAGCGTGCCGCCGAGTCCCTGCGCTTCTTCGATCATCGTTTGCAGGTCTTTGCGTATCGAATCGACATCGAAAGTCACTGGCCCCGAATCGCCGCCATTCAATGCAGCGGCAATCGATGGTCCGCGTACTTTCAAAACGTTGGGACCGCCCGACGTGTCGGCGAAGATATTCATCAGACGTGCGGGGTCCAGGCCCAGCGGTTTGCATAGCAGCAGTGCTTCACCGAGCGCCTGCCAGTAAACAAGCAGTGGCAGGTTGATCGCGAGTTTCATGCTGGCGCCGGATCCGACCGGCCCGACGTGCTCGACGCGGCGGCACATCTGTTCGAGCAACGGGCGGGCGCGCGCCACGTCGTCAGCATCGCCGCCTACGAAGCCGAGCAGCTTGCCTTCGCGTGCCGGCCCCACGGTGCCGCCTACCGGGCAATCGATGAATGCAGCGCCAAGTGCACGCGCTTTCGCGGCGAGCTGTTTTTCAGTCTGCGGCCGCACAGTGCTCATCTCGATAAAGAGCTTGCCTTGGATGTCGCCCTTCAAGAGTCCATCCGCGCCTTCGTAAGCTGCGTCAATTGCTGCAGCGTTGGTGAGTATGCTGATGATCGTCTCAACGTCGCCCGCCAATTCGCGCGGCGTCGCCGCAACTTTTGCGCCCGACACTGCTTTTGCTTTTTCGGCGCTACGATTCCAGACCACGACTTCGTGGCCGAGCCCCAGCAGCCGCGTTGCAATCGCAGCACCCATTTTTCCGATGCCGACAACTCCGATCTTCACTTGCCTCTCCTCTTTGTACTCAAGTCAGGGGCGCTAAGTTGACACGCGCCGGAGGCTAGAGTCAAATTATCACGCGCCGAAGTGCAGCACAGAATGTACAAGGCCATCATTGTTGGAGGCGTTGAATGAGGCCGCCAGTCAGCGAAGTTCGCGACGGCATGTGCATTGAGTGGGACGTTGCATTACCGATGGACGACGGCCTCGTTTTGCGCGCCGATGTCTTTCGGCCGCCCGACGCAGCGCGCTATCCGGTGATTCTCAGTTACGGTCCGTATGCGAAAGGCCTGCACTTCGAGGATGGCTACCCGAGTGCGTGGCAGCGCATGATGATGACACATCCCGACGTCGCCGCCGGTTCGTCAAACAAGTATCAGAACTGGGAAGTCGTGGATCCGGAAAAATGGGTACCAGACGGCTACGCAGTCGTGCGTGTCGATTCGCGCGGCACCGGCCGGTCGCCCGGCCGCATCGATTGTTTCTCGCCACGGGAAACCAGGGACTTCCATGACTGTATCGAGTGGGCTGCGCGCCAGCCGTGGTCCACCGGCAGGATAGGTCTCAACGGCATCTCCTACTATGGCATCAATCAATGGCACGTCGCATCGCTGCAGCCACCGCATCTTGCCGCCATGTGCATCTGGGAAGGCGCTGCCGACTGGTACCGCGACATGACGCACCATGGCGGCATCCTGAGCACGTTCTGGGAAAACTGGTACGACATGCAGGTGAAGACGGTGCAGTATGGCTGCGGCGAAAGAGGCGGTCGCAGCCGTGTCACCGGACAGCTGATATGCGGGGACGAACTTTTGAGCGACGCCGAGCTCGACGCAAATCGCGTTGATTTCGGCAGCGAGATATGCGCCCATCCGCTCGATGATGCGTATCACAAGGCGCGTTCGCCGCAATGGGAAAAAGTGACCATACCATTTCTCTCAGCGGCGAACTGGGGTGGACAAGGGCTCCATCCGCGCGGCAATTTCGAGGGATACATGCGCGCGGCGTCGAAGGATAAATGGCTGGAAGCGCACGGCATCGAGCATTGGACGCATTTCTACACGGACTATGGCGTCGGTCTCCAGAAACGTTTCTTCGGACAGTTTCTAAAAGGGGAAGCCAACGGCTGGCGCGAGCAGCAACCGCGCGTGCAGTTGCAGATACGTCATCCGAATCCGGAACGCTTCGTCGAGCGCCCGGAGCCGCAATGGCCGATCGCGCGCACGCAATGGACGAAGATGTACCTCGACCCCGTGATGCAAGCGCTGTCCGCCCAGCTGAACGAAGCAGAGACGAGCATTGCGTACGACGCGATGGGCGACGGTCTCACATTTGTGTCGCCGCCGCTGACCGCGGCAACTGAAATCACTGGTCCGTCGGCAGCGAAGCTGTTCGTTTCGTCATCGACTGCAGACGCGGATCTGTTTCTCGTACTGCGCGTGTTTTCAGCGGACTTCAAGGAAGTTGCTTTTCAAGGCGCAATCGATCCGCATACGCCGGTCGCGCAGGGATGGCTGCGTGCGTCTCATCGCAAGCTGGACCAAAAACTCTCGACGCCTTTTCGTCCGTACCACACGCATGATGAACTGCAGCCTCTCGAGCCCGATGAAATCGTCGAGCTCGACATTGAGTTATGGCCGACTTCTGTTGTCGTGCCGGCAGGCTATCGCATTGCATTGACCGTGCGCGGTCGCGACTACGTATACCCCGGCGGCAGCGGCGGCAGGTTATCCAATTTCAAGAACGAGCTGACCGGGTGCGGCCCGTTTTTGCATGACGATCCTCGTGACCGTCCACCGGGCATATTCGCTAACCGCGTGACCCTGCACTTTGGCGCCCAACGACCGGCGTATGTTTTGTTGCCTATAATTCCCGCTGCGCGCTAAGTATGGAGATGTGACGCATGAAGCTCTATGGATTTTGGCGTTCTCTGGCGACCTATCGTGTTCGTGTTGCGCTGGGACTCAAAGGGTTGCCCGCCGAACAGGTGTCGATCGATCTCCTGCAAGGCAAGCAGCACAGCGACGAATACAGGGCAGTCAATCCGCAGGGCGTTGTGCCGGCGCTCATCGTCGATAACGGGCCGCCGCTATTTCAGTCGATGGCAATCATGGAGTATCTGGAAGAGACTCATGCTCAGCCGCCACTGCTGCCGAAAGATGCACGCGGACGCGCGCGCGTCCGCGGACTCGCGCAGATCTGCGTAAGTGACGGTCATCCGCTGATCGTACCGCGAATTCGCGCGTATCTAGAAAAGGAGCTGCACGTTGACGAGCCGGCGCGTAATCGCTGGCTTGCGCATTGGTCCTTGCAAGCTCTGCAGGCCGTCGAAGCGCATCTTGTGAACGAACAAGAAACCGGCCGCTTTTGTCACGGTGATTCGCCAACGATCGCGGACATCTGTGTCGCTTCGCAGGTAATAGGGGCGAAGAATTATTTCAATTGCGACGTGTCGTCCGTACCGGTCGTCATGCGCGTGTTCACTGAGTGCATGAAGATAGAGGCGTTCGACCGCGCGCTCCCCGGTAAGCAGCCGGACGCACCGAAGAATCCCGCGCACTGATTGCTGCCGATGGTGCGTCAAATCGAGATCGTCGATCGATCGAGCCTGATGAACGGGTTGTATGACGAGCTCGAGCTCGACGCCCGCGAAACGGCGGTTGTCACCATCGATATGCACCGCGGTCACCTCGATATGGACGTGGCGACGATGCCGGCCCAACCGGAAGACGCCAAACGCGTCATCGCCAATGCACGCGCCGCGCTCGACTTCGTACGCGACAAAGGCGTACCGGTCATTCACGTGATTCTCGTCTATCGCCGCATTCCTGGGCTTGGCAGTGAAGGCATGGTTTCGCCGTTTTGGCGCGCCATGCATGCGGCGCTCGGCGAGCGCGACCGTCTGACGCCGGGTCGCACGAGCACTGTGCGCGAGCACAATATCGAGGGCTCGCGCGGCACCGAGATCATTCCGGAGCTATACCGCGAAGGCGATTATGTAATCGACAACAAAAAGCGCCTCGACTGTTTCTATGGAACCGATCTGCGCTTTCTGCTCGATACGCTGGGCGTGCGCAACGTGGTGCTAATGGGGATCAACACCAACACCTGCGTGCTGAATACGTCTTTCACGGCGTTCAACTTCGATTACCGCGTCGTCGTGCTTTCGGATTGCGTGGCGAGCATGTATGGTAACGATCTCCATGTGCTCGGATTACAAAACATTGCACGCTGTCTTGGCTGGGTCATCACCAACGAGCAGTTGTATGAAAAGCTGAGCCCGGCTACGGACGCGGCGCGGCGCGCGCGCGTCGCAGGCGAAACAAAATAATTCAACATCGAGGAGTGTGATATGAGCATCACCCGCAGACGTTTTGTGCAGGCGGCCGGCGCCGGACTCGGCATCTCAGCGCTCGGTATTCCCGTCGCGAACGCGCAGGGCGAGCCGATCCGGCTCGGATTGCTAACTGTGAAAACGGGCCCGCTGGCCTCGGGTGGGCTCGACATGGAACGCGCGCTCGTCATGTATTTGCGCGAACGCAATAACACACTCGCCGGCCGCAAGATTGACTTGATCGTCGCCGACACGGCGGGCGCGCCGGCCACGGCCCGCACCAAGACGCAGGAGCTGGTCGAGAAAAATCGTGTGCATGCGCTCATGGGGCCGCTCGATGCCGGGTCCGCGCTCGCGATTGACGACTACATTCGTGATCAGCAGGTGCCGACAATGTCAGTCGCAGCGGCCGAGGACATGACCCAGCGCAAGCCCAACCCGTGGTTTGTTCGCGCAACGTCGACCTCGTCGCAGTGCTCACAACCGATGGCCGACTATTCCGCGAAGACGCTCAAGTATCAGCGCATGGCGGTAATCGCGGACGACATTCCCTATGGCCATGAAATGTGCGCGGGGTTTCAGCGCGTGTTCGAGGAAGCGGGCGGCAAGATCGTGCAGAAGCTTTTTCCGCCGCTCACAGTGCCCGATTACAGCACTTACCTCGCGCAAATGAGCCAAAAGATTGACGGTATCTTCCTCGGCTTCGCGGGCTCGAACGGCTTTCGCTGGTACCGCCAGTTCAACGAATACGGGTTGAAGGGCAAGATCAACGTCGTCGGCGGCATGACGGCGTTCGACGAAGCGGTACTGCGCAACATGGGCGACGAGGCGCTCGGCATCCTGACCGCCTGCTGGTATTCAGCCGAAATCGACAATCCGATCAATCGTAAATTCGCACCCGCCTTCCGCGCCGAAGCGAAATATGATCCCGGTTTCTACGCGGCCGCAACGTATACGAATGGTGCGGTGTTTCAGGCCGCGCTCGAAGCGATCAAGGGCAAGGTGGAAGACAAGCAGGCCTTCATGAAGGCGCTGCGTGCAACCAAGGTCGATACGTGTCGCGGCCCCGTGTCATTCGATGCGTACGGCAATGTCGTCGGCAACGTTTACATACGCAAAGTCGAGCGCAAGGAAGGCCGGCTCGTCAATTCAGTCATCCATACGTATCCAAACGTGAGCCAGTTCTGGACGTACAAGCCCGAGGAGTTCCTGAAGAATCCGGTGTACTCGCGCGACTTCCCGCCCGCGAAAAATCTCGAACAGTAGCTGAGCGACGGGACGCAAAGCCGTCGGCCCGCCGCTTTCCCGACGTGCAATTCTGGATCATTCAGACTCTGAACAGCCTCGCGCTAGGCGGGCTGCTCTTTCTGCTGTCGTCCGGCTTCTCGCTGATTTTCGGGCTCATGCGGATCGCCAATCTGACGCATGGCGCGCTCTTCATGCTGGGCGCTTACGTGGGCGTTTCGGTTCTGAAGTTCGCGCCGAATTTATGGCTCGCCGCCCTCCTCGCAGGACTTGTCGTTGCGCTTTTTGGCGGTCTGCTCGAACGCTTCATTTTGCGCGCGCTCGCTGGTAATGCGCTTGGCCAGGTGCTCGTGACGCTCGGTTTCGCTTTCATCATCGCGGACTTTTGTTTGATCGTGTGGGGCGGCGATCCGATTCCTGTGCCGACACCGGAATCGCTGCGTAAACCGCTGATCATCGCCGGTGTCGCGTTCCCAAGCTATCGGCTGGCGGTCATCGGTATTGCAGTTGTCACTGCAATCGCCCTTTACCTGCTCATGGAACGCACGCGGCTGGGCGCGATGATTCGCGCGGGCGTCGATGATATGCAGATGGCGCGAGCCGTCGGAATCCCGGTCTCAAAGCTGTTTACGATTGTGTTTTGCCTCGGCGCGGCACTCGCTGGCGCGGGCGGCGTCATCGGCGGTCCCATCCTGTCCGCATACCCCGGACTCGACGGCGATATGCTGCCGCTCGCGTTGATCGTCGTCATACTCGGCGGCGTCGGCAGCCTTGCCGGCGCCTTCGTCGGCAGCTTCATTATCGGGTTCATCTATACATTTGGTTCGGCGCTGCTACCTGATCTCGCTTATGTGATCCTCTTTTTACCCATGATCTTCGTTATCGCTTTCCGGCCAAGAGGACTGTTTGGAAGGCCGACGTGAGCCCCCAGAGCAGGGGCCCCTTCGAGGGGATGCGACCGGGCGACGGACGACGCTCGCCGATGGAACGGTTTGTAACGCTGCGTGGTGTTTGCGAGGCGAGGACGTGAGCCTCCAAAGCAGGGGCCCCTTGGAGGGGATGCGACCGGGCGAGCGGAGTCGCTCGCCGACGGAACGGTTTGTAACGCTGCGTAGTGTTTGCGAGGCGAGGACGTGAGCACCGCAGCAGGCACCGCGTTGAATGGCAGCGATCGGCTGGCGAAAAATTTGCTGTGGCTCGGACTCTTGATTGCATTGATCGCGCTGCCCTTCATCGCCGGCGACTATTACATCAATTTCACGAGCCAGATTTTGATTGCGGTGATTTTTGCCGCCAGCCTCAATCTTCTTGTTGGCTATGCGGGCCTGCCCTCGCTGGGCCACGCCGCTTATCTCGGCGTCGCCGCCTATCTATCCGCATGGCTGTATCTGAAACTGGGCATCGCACACTGGATGGCCGCGCCGATTGCGCTTGCTGCGACCACGCTGATGGCGGCGCTGTTCGGCCTCATCGCATTGCGCGCGACAGGACTCGGGTTTCTCATGCTCACGCTCGCGTTGTCGCAGGTGCTGTGGGGCACCGCGTATCGCTGGGTGTCGGTCACGGAGGGCGACAATGGCTTGCGCGGATTGACCAGGCCTGCGCCGTTCGGCGTGAGTCTTGATGATCCGACTGCGTTTTATTTTTTTGCGCTCGCCGTCACCGTTGTAGCGTTATGGCTCATCGCACGATTCGTCGGGTCGCCATTCGGTGCCGTGCTCAAAGGCACGCGCGATCAGCCGCGGCGCATGAGTGTGCTTGGACATCACGTGTGGCTCGTGCGCTGGATTACATTTGTTTACGCCGGATTTTGGGGCGCGGCATCCGGCCTCTTGTTCGTTTACTACCATAAGTACATACATCCGGCGTCGCTCTCGCTGACAAGTTCGGCGGAGGGATTGATCGGCGTGATTGCTGGCGGATCCGGCACGCTCGCGGGCCCGGTGATCGGCGCAGCGATAGTGATGATACTCAAGAACTATGTGTCGTCTTACATCGAGCGCTGGAACATGCTGCTCGGCTTCGTGTTTGTCGTCATCGTGATCTTCATGCCCGACGGGCTCGTGCCTGGCGTGAAGCGCTTATGGGCGCGCTGGAGCACGCGGTGATACCTGCCCTCAAGATCACTGCGCTCAAGAAAGCGTTCGGCGGCCTGCCTGCCACGAATGGTATCTCGCTCGAAGTAAAAACAGGCGAGCGCAGGCTCATCATCGGCCCCAACGGCGCTGGCAAGACCACACTCTTCAATCTCATCACGGGCGATCTGCGGCGCGACAGCGGCACCATCTGCATGTTTGGCGAAGAGGTGCAGCGCCTGACACCGCATGAGCGCGCGCATCGCGGACTCGCTCGCACTTATCAGATAATCACGCTCTTCGGTCAGGATACCCTCGAACATAACGTTGCACTGTCATTGCTCGGGCTGACAAAGGCGCGCTGGAACATGTTCACGCCGCTATCTGCGCTTTCGCATCTCTATGTTGAAGCGCGCGCAGTACTCGAGCGCGTCGGTCTCGCGCATCTCGCGGCGAAACCACTTGGCGTTGTCTCGTACGGAGAAAAGCGGCGCGTCGAGATCGCTCTCGCACTCGCGCAAAAACCGAAGCTGCTGCTGCTCGACGAGCCGCTCGCAGGCTTGTCGCGCGAAGAGCGCGGTTCCATTAAACAACTGATCGCCGACATTCCGCGCGAAACTACCGTCGTCATGATCGAGCACGACATGGACACCGCGCTCGATCTCGCTGAACACATCACTGTGCTGCACTACGGCAGCGTGATTGTCGAAGGCACGCGCAGCGAAGTCGTTGCGAATCCAAAGACGCGCGAGGTCTACCTCGGTGACTGAAGCCCTCGCTCT
>Ga0207691_10004273_pt1 | contig 13875 bp, 11 predicted proteins | sample KBSM13metaG_FD_184327 | JGI IMG/M metagenome (GOLD analysis project Ga0207691, IMG submission 184327) | Miscanthus rhizosphere microbial communities from Kellogg Biological Station, Michigan, USA - KBS M1-3 metaG (SPAdes) (version 2) | ecosystem: Host-associated > Plants > Roots > Rhizosphere >... | reverse complement strand
CGACGCGCACGCCGGATTTTTGCGGTGCTCCTCCATGCGCTCGCGCACCGTCAGCGACTTGCCGCCCGCGCCGACGGCCTTCGTCTCCTCGAGCGGCGGCGGCGCCGGATCCTGCGGCGCCGGCGGCGGCGGCGATCCGAGCAGCGTCTCCATGATCCACTTGCCGCGCTGCACCGGCGACGTGCGATCCGCGACCGACGTCAGCATCAGGATGCTGCCATGGCCGAGAATGCCGCGCCGGTTCTCGCCGGCGAGCGGCACGCGGCGGAAGTTGCTGCCGATGATGTTCGGGATGCCGTAGACCTTGGCGATCCGCTCGTTGATGAAGGTGTAGTCGGCCGTGAACAGGTCGAGGACGTTGCGATCCTCGCGGACGATACTGTCGAACAGCAGCTCGGTTTCCCGCTTGTAGGACTCGGCCAGCTCGTTGTCGAACGACGGGAAGAGCAGCGCGTCGGGGTGAATCTTCTCGACGTCCTGCAGCCGCAGCCACTGCGACGCGAACCGCGTCGACATCGCTTCGCCGCGCGGATCGGCAAGCATCCGGCGGACCTGCTTCTCGAGCACCGCCGGCGTGTGCAGCGTGCCGTTGCCCGCGACCTTCTGCAGTTCGGCGTCCGGGGCCGTGCCCCAGATGAAGTACGACAGCCGTGACGCGAGGTCGACATCGGTCACGCGGTAGTTCTGGCCCGGCCGGACACCCGAGGGCGTCTCTTCGAGCCGGAACAGGAAATGCGGACTCGCCAGCAGCGCTTGCAGCACCGACTTGATCCCGGCCTCGAAGTCCTTGCCCTTGCGGCCGTCGGCGTAGAACTGCATCAGCGACTCGACGTCCTCGTTGGTCGACGGACGACGGTAGGCCTGACCCGCGAGCTGCGAGACGATCTTGCGGGCGCACGGAATCTCGTCAGTCGGCGACATCGGGCGGCACACGAACACCTTGCGACGGCTCGGCGTATCGGAAACGCCGGTCACCATCAGCGGACCGGTGATGCTGAGATCGCGCAGGTGCGGCAGGATGGTGATGCCGACGTTGTCCCCGTACTCGGTGTCGGCGAGCGTGTAGTCGATCGGCGCGACCAGGTCGTCGATGACGCCGTCGAATTTCGAGATGAACGCGGCGGAAATCCGCTGCGGTCCGGCCGGCACGTGAATCCGCGGCGTGACCAGGTTCAGTCCGCTCTTCTCTTTCTCGCTCATCCGATAGTCGATGTCGAGCAGCGCGGCGCGCGCGCCGTTGATCGAAATCTCCAGCTGCTCGTTGCGGCTCGCGACGCTGCCGAACAGCTCGCCGACCGGCGTGCCGTGAAGCATGACCCGGAACGTGTACTCGCCGTCCGCCGGGAACGTGTGCACCACGGAAATGCCGCCACGCGTGCCCCACGGCGTCCCTTCGATGTGGTGCATCTGCGACTGGGTGCGCGGAACCTTGAACGTCGCCTCGGTCGGGCTGGCGTTGCGATCGCCGAGCGCCACGGTCGAAATCTTCGACGCCGCCCGGAGGTAGCCTTCGAGCAGCGCCGGCGACACGCCCTGCACGTCGGCGATGTTGTCGAAGCCGGCGCTCATCGTGTCGGGCGGCAGGAAGGCGTTGACGTCGACATCGAGATCGAGGAGCTCGTGGATGGAGCGCCCGTACTCGGCGCGATTGAGACGCTGGAACATCCGGCGCCCGGGGTTCGGGTGCGCGGCCGCTGCGGCGTCGACGCGGGTCTCGAGCGCCACTGCCAGGGTCTTCAACGCTTCCGCGTCGGGGCGCCGAGCCCCGGGCGGCGGCATCATGCCGGCGCGCAGCTTGCGGATCATCTTCTCGCCCACTTCCGCGTGATCCGCGACCTGCGCGACGTCGAACGACGCGAGCGATAACTGACCAGCTTTACCCTTCTCGCTGTGGCAGCCGGCGCAATATTGTTTGACCAACGCCGTCTGCGCCTCCGCCGGAGGTGCCGCAGGCGTGTGCGCCACGGCCATCGTCGGCTTCGGCTGCGTGGGCGCGGCGGACTGGGGCGCGGCAGAACGCTTGGCCGGCGTCTGCGCCGCCAGGCCAAGACCGCCGGCGAAGACGACCACGCTCGCAGCGGTTAACGTCAATCTGTTCATGCGGTTCCCTGTACGGACGGACACACGTTTCTCCTCGGGAAAGTATACGGCCGCGACCCTCGCAGACCGTTCCCTTTCTTGCACTTTCTCGTCACAGCTTGTCCATGAATGTCTCCCCACAACCCCAATCAGAGCAAGGGGATAGGAGGACGGCCGGCCGCCTCTACCGGCCGGACGGGCGGCGCCGCGCGCGAAAGCTCAGTTGGGAAAGCTGGTCAGCAGCACAACTCGTTGCCGCTTCCCAGAGCAGCATGACCGCGTACGAACGCCACGGTCGCCAGGCCTCGGATCGGCGATCGAGCGCACGCGCATTGAGGTCGCCCGCCATCCGCCGCAGTACGAGATCGCCGCTGGGAAACGCGTCCGGCTCGCCGAGCGCACGCATCGCCACGTACTCTGCCGTCCACGTTCCGATCCCTGGAAGCGCCAGCAGCGCGGCGACCGTCGCGCTCACGTCCGCGCACGCGTCGAGGACGATCCCGCCGCTTGCCACCGCGCGCGCCAGCGCGCGGATCGTGTCGGCGCGCGCCGGCATCACGCCGGCGCGTTCCACGTCGGCCTGCATCAGCTGCATCGGGGTCGGAAACAACCGCACGAGTCCGGCGCCGCCATCGACCGCAGTCCCCCACAGCGACGCCAGGCGTCCCGCGAGCGTCGTCGCGCCGCGCACCGAGATCTGCTGGCCGACGATGGCGCGTACCGCCAACTCGAAGCCATCCCAGGCCCCAGGTGTTCGGATGCCGGGATGCTGTGCAAGAGGGCCGCGCAGCAGCGGGTCGAGCCGCAGGTGTCCGCCGATGACGGCGGGATCGGCCCCCAGATCGAACAACCGCCGCACCCGTTCGACAATCGACAGCAATGCGCGGGGATCGGGAAACCGCACGTCGACGTCGAGCGCCGTCCCCTCGTCGCGGCGGGAGACGGCGATAACGCCCGGCTGCCTGTCGACGACGATCGTGCGCCGATAGGACAGGTTGTCGACGACCTCGACCCCAGGCGTCGCGCGGGCGCGAAGGAACGCCAGGACGGCGCTCCAGTCGTACGGAGGCCGATACGACAATCGGAAGCGGTAACACCCGTGCTCGACCGGCGGCGCCTGCCTCGCCAGGCGCCGCAGTTCCGACGGTGTGCGCCGGTAGGTGCGTCGAACCTGCCCGTTGAAGCGGCGGACGCTTCCGAATCCGGCGGCCAAGGCAACCTCTTTGAACGGCAGGCTCGTTTCATCGAGCAGCTTCTTCGCAAAATGGACGCGGCGCGTCAGCGCCACGTCATTCGGCGTCGCGCCGAGGTGATGCAGAAACAGCCTTCGCAGGTGACGGGCGGTCACGCCGAGCCGATCGGCCAGCGCGTCCACTGTCGCTTCGTCCAGCGCGCCGTCGGCGATGAGTCGCACCGCGCGCGATACAACGCTCGACGTGCCGAACCACGCGGGCGTGCCGGGCGACGCTTCCGGCCGGCAGCGAAGACACGGGCGGAATCCAGCCGCCTCCGCGGCGGCCGCGGTCGCGAAATAGCGGACGTGCGCGTCGTTCGGCGCCCGCGCCGGACAAATCGGGCGGCAATACACGCGCGTCGTGGTGACGGCAATAAAAAACCGGCCGTCGAACCGCGCGTCGCGCGATCGTCGCGCGCGATCGCACGCGCGTTGATCGAGGAGCATGCGCCTGCGAGCTTATCGTGCTGACGGCGCGCCACTAGTCAAAAACGGACCCGGTCGGAGGCATGCCCGTCTGTCGGCGGGCAAACCGTCTGAGTTAGGCTAGGTCAGCATGTTCGGTCTGTTCCTTGTACTGATGCTTGTCGGGCCTGCCGCGCCGCCCGCCGTCCGCGCCGGCGAGTGCGTCGTGGTGGCGCGACTCGACGGCGACCTTCTCGCGGTCGGCGGCGACGAGTGCACGCGCCGCACGCTCCCGGCATCGACGTTCAAGGTTCCTCACGCACTCATCGCTCTGCAGACCGGCGTCGTGTCCAACAGCACCCTGATGCCGTGGGACGGTGCGAAGATGGATTTTCCCACCTGGGAGCGCGATCACACGCTCGACTCCGCCATCAAGTGGTCCGTGGTCTGGTTCTTTCAGCGCGCCGCTGCGGCAATCGGACGCGAGCGGGAGCTTCAGTACTTGAGGGCTTTCGACTATGGCTCGCACAGCTTCTCGCGTGAAGTCGACCGTTTCTGGCTGAACGGCGACCTGACCATCTCCCCACGCGAACAGGTCGGATTCCTTCAGAAGATGTATAGCTACACGCTGCCGGTCGAACGCGGCCACATCGATACGGTCAAGGCCGCGATGACGATGCCGGAGGGTACGCTGTCGAACGCCTCAGGCGTTCACCCGTTTCAGCTGCGGTGGCCGCGCGGCACGATCGCGCGCTTGAAGACCGGAAACGGAACGGTCGAGGGCGAGCGTGTGAGCTGGCTGGTCGGCGAAATCGACAGCGACGGTCACGCATACGTGTTCGCGAGTCGCGCGCGATCGTCGACGCGCACGCTCGGCACTACGGCTGGCGCCGATCTCGCCGTGCGCATTCTGAACACGATGAGGCCGTCTACTTCGCCAGCGCCAGCGCGGTGACCGCCCAACCAGTCGCGGCGGCGGATACCCACTGGTGCGGGCCGTACGGAAAACCGCTGGCGAACGCAGCCTGAATCGGCTCGGCTCGCGACTCGACGAACCACGACCCGTCGGCGATCTGCGTGCGGAGCAGGAACTCGACGCCCTTGCGGTACGCGGGATCGGTCGCCTCCACACCGCTCTCGCGCAGCGCCACCAGCGCTTCGCCCGTCGCGTAGGCATCGGTCAGCTGTCGCTCGTCGAGCTGCGTCCACCCGCCATCGGCGCGCTGCGTGGCCAGCAGCTCGCGCGCAGCGGTTCGAACGACTTCCCGGGGCGCATGCGCCCACGACAATCCGAGCAGCCGAAAGGCACGCTCCTCCGTTGCCGTCGCCTTCGCCGACGTCAGCCATTGAGCCGCGCGCTCAACCGACTTCGCGTACTCGGCGCGCTGCGCCGGCGGCGCGAACGCCTGAAGTGCGCGCAGCGAGACCGCAGTCACTTCGATGTCGTTCGATTCAATCGGCGGACGGATGGTCTGGATTGGCCAATGGCCGTTCGGCGCCTGGCGTCGTTTGAGCCAGATCGCCTGCGCGTCAGTCGCGGCGTCGGGTTGATAGTGCTCGACGGCGAGGCCGAACAGCAGGTAGCTGATCGTGTCCTGCGCGCCGGCAATGAAATGGTTCTGCAGCGTGCGCGCTCTCCAGGTATCGAGATACGCGCCAACGACCCGCGACTGCGTCTTGGCCGTGGTCTCGTTGACCGTATAGCCGTTGGCGCGCGCGGTGGCAACGGCCATCGCGACGAGGCTGTTGTGATGACACGAGACACAGCCGGTGCGCTTGATGAACTCGACGTCGATCTCCTGCAGGAGCGGTAGGCTCCGGTCGATCGCCGCGCGAATCGCCGCGGCGGTCGCCGTCGTCACGCCGACCGCCGTCGGCACGGTCGACTCCGACGGATCGTAATTGCGTTGCACGGGGCCGGGCATCGGCTCCGGCGGTCGTCGCGGCAGCGGCCCACCGGCACCGACGAGCGCGGCGCACGCCGCGCAGTTCGTGCGGATGAACGCCCCGGGCACGCCGCCGCCGACCGGGCGGCCGGCGCGCTCGAACAGCAGACGGAACGTCTCGCTGTCGTTGATGCGCGCTGCTTCACGAAGCGGGGACGGCTCCGACGCGGTCCACGGCGAAGGGTCGGCCCCGTAGTCGAGGAGCAGCTTGACGGCATCCGCGGCTCCGACGATGCCGCTGGTTACGACGATCGGGGATCGACTGGCGTCGGACCTCGCGTTGACATCGGCGCCGGCGTCGAGCAACAGCTGCATCTTGCCGGGATCGGGCGCGGCCCACATCAGCGCCGTCGCGCCTGCGATGTCTCGAGCATCAGGATCCGCGCCGAGGGCGAGCAGGCGCTTGACCAGCGACGCGTCGCCGTACAGCGCCGCGGACATCAACGGCGTCGCGCCCTCTGGCCCACGCCGGCGGACGGCATGCCCGGCGTCGCGCAGCAGGCGATCGATCGCAGGCTGGTCGCCCTGACGAATGGCGCTGATCAACACCGACGCGTCCGGGTCCACGGCGGGCGTCGGGACTTCGCCGGACAATGCGTCGGGCCATTCCGCGCCCTGATCGATCCACTCCTTGATTGTCTCGATCTCGGCATCTTTCAGCGGCGCAGCCGGCGGCATCCGCTGCCCGAACTTGGTGTCGATCAACCGGTGATAGAGCCGGCTGCCGTCGGCGTTACCCGGCCCGATGTCCGACTGCGTCCCGCCGCGCAAGGCGTCGGCGCGGCGATCGAGCCGGAGCCCGTTCATTTGCAGCTCGGGGCCGTGACAGCTGACGCAGTGCTGCTGGAGAATCGGCTGGACGTCACGTCCGAAATCGATCTTGCCGGCCGGGGTTTGCGCCGCCAGCAAGACCGCCGTCGCCGAAACGGCTGCAATGATCATCGCAGGTGATCTTAAGTCAAGATGAGCTGCGATGATGCCCCTCATACGCCCGGCGTTCCATTCGCTGATTGCCCTGACGCTTGTCGCCGTCAGCGGACAGACGGCCGTACCGTGGAGCGTGCTCGCCGAGCGCGTCAGCGCGCTAACCCGCAACTCTGCTTGGAAGCTGGTCGCGTCGATTCCGGTGCGATTCAGGACGTTTCATCCTCAGGGAATGGTCAGAATCGGCGAGACGTTCTTCGTGTCGTCCGTGGAGGTCAAGGATCGCGAGGCTGGCAGAGGAATCGGCCATCTATACAAAATCGACGCGGCTGGGAACCTCGTCGCCGACCTCAGGTTGGGCGAGGGGAACATTTATCACCCAGGCGGAATCGACTACGACGGTGTCAACATCTGGGTCCCGGTGGCCGAGTACAGGCCCGACAGCCGCTCGATCGTGTACCGAGTGGATCCCGAGACGATGAAAGCGACCGAGGTCCTGCGCTTCGCGGATCACATCGGCGCGATCGTTCACAACACAGACGATGACACGCTGCACGGCGTGAGTTGGGGGTCGAGGCGGTTCTATCGCTGGACGCTCGGCGGCGACGGCACGATCACCAACGGCACGACGCCGCCGGAACGGCTGCGTACGTTCAACACCTCTCACTATCTCGACTATCAGGACTGCAAGTATGCCGGGGCGCGGCGCATGCTCTGCACCGGCGTCACGGAGATGCGCCAGCCCTCGGCAACATCGGCGTTCCGGTTGGGTGGCATCGATCTCATCGATCTCCGCGACGGCCGTCCGCTGCATCAGGTGCCGGTCCTGCTATGGACCGCGGCGGGGCTCGACATGACGCACAACCCGGTCTGGCTGGAGCCGACGGCCGTGGGTTTGCGCGGCTATTTCATGCCCGAGGATGAGAAGTCGACGATCTACGTGTACGACGTAGACGCCAGATAGCCACGCGTGGCTGCGTTACCCGCGTTCGAAGGCGACGGTGTGAGCGGCCATATTCGGCACCGCAGTTCTGCGGGCCAGGATCCAGGAATCTGACTGAGGACTTCCAGCGACGCGATCTTCAGCCGTCCACCACTCCGATTGAAGCCGCGCCTGCCCGGGAAGCGTGAACCCGAGCAGGTCTTCGATCTCGGCAAACGTCAGGACGACGCGGTTCGCGTATCTGTTCTCGAGGTACTTGTAGAGCAGGAGGTACTTGCCGGACATAGCGCGCCCGGGCGGACTCTCCGTCTCAACCGGCGCGTCGCGCAGGCTGTACGGCCTCGGCGCGCGCCTCGTCATCCAATTCAGAAGCGGGAATCTCATGCGTCAGTACATCCCGCCCATGCCGCCCGCGCCAGCAGCCGGCCCTTCGCCAGCCGGCTCCGGGATCTGCGACACCAGTGCTTCGGTCGTCAGCATGAGCGACGCGATGGACGCGGCGTTCTGCAGCGCCGTCCGGACGACCTTCGTCGGATCGATCACGCCGGCGGTCACCAGATTCTCGTACTTGTCGTTCAGTGCGTTGAAGCCCTCTTCCGGACCCAGGCTCTTCACTTTGGCGACGACAACGGCGCCTTCCTGGCCGGCGTTGCTGGCAATCCAGCGAATCGGCTCCTCGACCGCTCGGGCGATGATCTGCACGCCGATCTGCTGTTCGCCGTCGAGCTTCAACGCGGCGAGCGCTTTCGCTGCCCGGAGCAGCGCGACGCCGCCGCCCGGAACAATGCCCTCTTCGACGGCCGCCTTCGTGGCGTGCATGGCATCTTCCACGCGCGCCTTTTTTTCCTTCAGTTCGGTCTCGGTCGCCGCGCCGACCTTGATCACGGCGACGCCGCCGACGAGCTTCGCGAGCCGCTCCTGCAGCTTCTCGCGATCGTAATCGGACGTCGTGTCCTCAATCTGCGCCCGGAGTTGCTTGACGCGCCCCTCGATCGCTTTCTTGGTGCCGGCGCCTTCGATGATCGTCGTGTTGTCCTTGTCGATCGTGACCTTCTTGGCGCGTCCCAGATCCTCGAGCTTCAGGTTCTCGAGCCTGAGGCCGAGATCCTCCGTGATCGCCTTGCCGTTGGTGAGCGTCGCGAGGTCCTCGAGCATCGCTTTCCGGCGGTCGCCGAAGCCGGGCGCCTTGACCGCCGCGACCTTCAACGTGCCGCGCAGCTTGTTGACCACCAGCGTCGCCAGCGCCTCGCCCTCGAGATCTTCGGCGACGACCAGCAGCGGATCGCCGCTCTTCGCCACCTGTTCGAGCAGGGGCAGCAGATCCTTGAGGTTCGAGATCTTTTTCTCGTGAATGAGGATGTGCGGGTTCTCGAGCACGACCTCCATCCGCTCCGGATCGGTCACGAAGTACGGCGAGAGGTAGCCGCGGTCGAACTGCATGCCCTCGACCACGTCGAGCGTCGTCTCCATCGTCTTCGCTTCTTCGACGGTAATCACGCCGTCCTTGCCGACCTTGTCCATCGCGCCGGCGATGATCGTGCCGATGGTTTCGTCGTTGTTGGCGGAAATGGTTCCGACCTGCGCGACCATCGACCCGGTGACCGGCTTCGACATCCGCTTGAGCTCGGCGGTGATGACTTCGACCGCTCGCTCGATGCCTCGCCGCAGTTCCATCGGATTGGCGCCGGCAACGACGTTCTTCGCGCCTTCGCGATAGATCGCCTGCGCCAGCACGGTGGCGGTCGTCGTGCCGTCACCGGCGACATCGGACGTCTTGCTGGCGACTTCGCGCACCATCTGGGCGCCCATGTTCTCGACCGGATCCTTCAGATCGATTTCCTTGGCGACGGTCACGCCGTCCTTGGTAATCGTCGGCGATCCGAATTTCCTGTCGATGATGACGTTGCGGCCCCGGGGGCCGAGTGTGACCTTGACCGCGTCGGCCAATTGATTCACGCCGCGGAGGATCGCCTGCCGCGACTGCTCGCCGTATGTGATTTGCTTAGCCATTTACTTTTTCTTTTTCTCAGAAACTCCCTCGAGGACGGCCAGCACTTCGTCTTCTTTCATGATGAAGTAGTCCTGGCCATCGAGTTTGAGCTCCTGTCCGGAGTACTTGCCGAAAAGGATGCGATCGCCGGCTTTGACATCGAGCGGGACGCGCTTTCCGTCTTTGCTCCGGCCGTTGCCGGCGGCCAGAACCGTGCCTTGCTGGGGTTTCTCTTTCGCGCTGTCGGGGATGATGATGCCCCCGCTCCGCTGTTCGCCCTCGTCGAGGCGGTGGACGATGATCCGGTCGTGGAGAGGTCGAACATTCATGACGTGTCAGCTCCAGTCAGAGGTTGTGGCGGCGTCGCGGCATCGGGACCGCTGGTCGCGTCGGGTGCTTGCGGACGATCGCGCGCTGTCAGTGGAGCCGCGACCTCGCGGCGCCGGTTCTGATACTCCAGAAAGCGGGTATACAGCACCACGACGCCCTGCGGCACCTCGGTCACGGCCGAAAGGCCGCCTTGTTCGCGACTCGTGATTTCTCCTGAGACGCACGCGTGTCTTCGGTTTCTTTCTTCTGCCGCGCGATTTCGCGTTGCGGCGCTTCACGATCGTCCAATCGGGTGGCCTGGACGTCGGCGGTTCGCGCCAGCGCCTCGAGTCGCGGCGAGGCGACGATGAGCCGGAAGTCTGACGAGTAACCTCGATACAGCACGACGGAGTAGTCGGCGCCGGCCCAGCGAGCGACCACAGTTCCCGATTCCTCTTCCACTCGCGTGAGCGCCCCACGACCGGTCCGGGCGCCGGGTTTCAACCGCGGGCCGTACTCAATCGAGAGCGCGTCGATGAGGTCCGTATCGGTCAGGCCCGCTGTCCTGTCGTGATCGTAGTCAACGACCAGTTTCGAGAGTTGATCGTTGTAGAAGCTGAACACGATCTGTTTGACCGGATCCGCCGGCGCAGTCGTCTCGCTCGACGAGTACGGTCGCTGCCACCGCAGTTCCTGCATGATGGCCGGCCGTACATGGATCGCAGTGGCCTGTGACACGGCAACACCGGTCAGCGCGGACACGGACGACAGGTCACCGCCAAGTTGAAAGTCTCGATATCGCGCCTGACCTTGGCCGTGCATCAACGGCGCCGCAAGCAGCAGTCCGAGAGCGCCGATGGCGAGCGCGCGCCTGATGATCATGGCCGGTTGTCCTTTGAAGGCCGATTCACGGCATGCAGCAACTCGGCAACCGTGGCCGGCGGCGCGCCGCCGCCCCATACCAGCAGCATCACCGTTGGGGGCGCCACGCAAGCTACCAACCACAGAGTGACATTCGCGAACGTGAGCGACGCGCCGGCGACCACGCTGATCGCAGCAATCACCAGAACCAGTGCGCACCACGCCGAGATCAACCGCAGACGAGAAAAATTGCTAAACATGTGATTCCTTCTGTAAGCGCGAGCATTTCACTTGTCACACCATTCGACGTACGCGCCGGGGACCTCGTTGCGAACGATCATCACGCGCAGCACCCGTTCCTCTCGAAGGAGTTCGGCGGCGCCAGCCCGCGCCCTTTCGATGGAGGCGTAACGGGCCCATGCCTGGGGCATACCAGAGGCCGAACCACGCCGCATCGTCGTCACGAGCCTGAACATACGTCCACGTTATGCGGGTACGGCCGTGACGCGCTGTACCAGAGTGCACACCCGGCGGAGACGGGAACGATCAGGGCCTGAAGGCCCAATCCGATCAGCGCGGCCGCCCGGTCAGCACCGGCACGAGGAGGAATTCAGAGAGCGCGTCGGCGTTGGCGAACACTTGTCCGGTGCTGCGGTGCTTCATCTGCAGGACGCCGGTGGCGTCCTCCACGAACAGCACGTCGAGGCGATCCTCACGCGGCGGCATGCCGTTCGTCACGACGAACCGGTAAGTGCAGACCGCGACGGCAGCGACGAGATTCGGCGTGACCGAGAGCGATCCGCCCGCCGACGACCCCTTGCGCACTACGAACCCGCCATCGGGCGCCGCGTCGACGACGACCGCGCGTGCGGCATCGCCCGGGAACTCGGAGTTGAATGCGTCGACGTCACGTTCGACTGTCGCGCGCAGCTCGTCAATCAGGCGCTGCCCATTGCGGCGGACCAGGTCGGCCTTCCGAGCCGCCGTTTCGTCGTCCATCCGGCGCGCCGCGTCACGCCGCCGCTCGTCATCCGCAATCCGCTTGATCCAGTCCGCGACCACCACCACCGTGCTGCTCATATCAGGATCTCGTCGTCACAGGCGACGCGACGCCCTTCTCGCGGGCCTGTGCCAACCCCTTGAGCAGCGCCTGGGTGCGCTCGCGGCGACGCATTTTCCGCTTTCGCTCTTTTTGAAACCTGGCGCGATCGCCATTGCGTTTGGACATCTGGAGATCATCATACGGGCCTGCTCGTGAGGTGACTGTGCACAATTGAACACCGGCGCCTGGCGGTTCCCACGATCATGGGACGCGTGAGCGGATTGTTCCGGCCGCTGTGGCGGACCACGGCGTCAGCGCTGGAGAAGCCGTTTCGCGACGAGCTGCTCAGCATCGAGCGGCTGGAAGAGCGTGCGCTGGCGCTCGCGGCAAGCTTCACCATCGACCCGAACCCGCGGCGCCGTGCCCGAAACATCTTTCCGCGATTCGACGACAACGCACGCGTACTGCGCCAGGCATACCGCACGCTGGCGGACGATGTCCGAACTGGGCAGTTCGTGACCGCTGCGGCGGAATGGCTGCTCGACAACTTCCACCTCGTCACGTCGGAGATCCGGGATATCCGCCAGCATCTGCCTGGCGCCTACTACCGGCAGCTGCCCACGCTCGCCTCGCGAGAGCAGGCGCGTCATACACGGATCTACGCGATGGCCGTCGAGCTGGTGCGCCACTCTGACAGCCGCATCGACCGCCAGCAGCTCGCGGTGTTCGTCAACAGCTACCAGCGCGTCGCGCCGCTGACGATCGGCGAGCTGTGGGCGTGGCCCAGCATGCTGAAGCTGGCGCTGATCGAAAACCTCAGACGTCTGGCCGCCGAAACCCTGGCGTCGCGCCGCGCCCGGGTGGCCGCTGACGCGTACGTGACCCGGATCGAGCGCGAACACCCGGACGTGACGCGACCGTTGCCGCCGGCACTCGGCATCGCTTCAGTCGTCCAGTTGCTGCATCGGCTTCGAGAGTACGGTCTCCGGTTGTCGTCAATCCGCACCGCCGTCGAAGAGCACCTTCTCTCGCAGGAGACGACCGCGGAAGCCGCGATTCGCGGCGAGCACCAGCGGCAGGCCGCCGACCAGGTGTCGGTCGCCAACGCCATTACCAGCCTGCGCCTCTGTTCGGCGCTCGATTGGCGCCAGTACGTCGAGTCCGTGAGTCTGGTCGAGCACGTCCTCCAGCGCGATCCGGCAGGCGCCTACGCACGGATGGACTTCCTGAGTCGCGATCGACAGCGCCAGGCCGTCGAGGAACTGGCGGCGCCGAGCGGCGACGCGCAGGTACGGGTCGCGCTCCGGGCGGTCGAAAGCGCGCGCCAGGCGGCCGCCAGCGGATCTCCCGCCGACCGCGCCGCCCACGTCGGCTATCACCTCATCGATGGGGGGCGGCGCGACCTCGAAGACGACGTCGCCTATCGACCGCGGCTCGCGAGCCGGGCGAGACGCCTCGTGTTCGCGCACCCGACACTCGTCTACCTGGCGCCGATAGCGATCATGACGGCGGTGCTTGCTCTTGGGATCGCGGCGTACGCGCGATCCGAGGGCGCTGCGGCGGCCACTCTCGCGGCCCTGGTCGCGCTCGTGCTGATTCCGACGGCGGACATCGCGATCGCACTCGCTCAACGCGTCGTGGCCTGGGCGATCCCGCCCCGCCGCCTGGCTCGCCTCGACTTCACCGATGGTATCCCCGACGACGCCCGGACGATGGTCGTGGTGCCGACGCTGCTGGCAAGCACCGACTCGGTGGCGGCGCTGCTGGAGCATGTCGAGGTGCTCGCACTGGGCAACCTCGATCCACGAATCCACTTCGCCATCCTCAGCGATTTCACGGATGCGGATGCCCGCGACCTGCCCGGCGATGCGCCGATTCTGACCGCCGCGCGCGCCGGTATCGAAAGTCTCAACCTGCGGTTCGGCCACGAGCACGCGGACCGCTTTTTCCTGTTTCACCGGGCGCGGCGCTGGAATGCTCGCGAGCGCGCGTGGATGGGCTGGGAGCGCAAACGCGGCAAGATCGAGGAATTCAACCGGCTGCTGAGAGGCGCGCCGGATACCGGCTTCAGCGTGCAAGTGGGCGAGGTTGCCGTTCTTCCTTCGGTGCGCTACTGCATCACCCTCGATACGGACACACGTC
>Ga0207691_10004271_pt1 | contig 13880 bp, 11 predicted proteins | sample KBSM13metaG_FD_184327 | JGI IMG/M metagenome (GOLD analysis project Ga0207691, IMG submission 184327) | Miscanthus rhizosphere microbial communities from Kellogg Biological Station, Michigan, USA - KBS M1-3 metaG (SPAdes) (version 2) | ecosystem: Host-associated > Plants > Roots > Rhizosphere >... | reverse complement strand
CTGACCGCATCCCTTGCGAGGATGGCTGGATCGATTCACACGCCAGGCCAATTCGATCGGCGGGCTGCCGTACGAGTAGGTTGCGCATCCAAGCGCCGTGTATCCTCAGCCGCTTTTACTCAAAGGGTCGAGATGGCACTGTCAAAGAAGAAGCGCGTCGGCAAGAAGACCATTTCTGCCAAGCAGGTCAGAAAGACGGCAAGCGGCAGAAAGCGGCGCAAGTCTGACGGCACCCAGCCCTCGAAGACGGTCTTCCCGCCTTCGACGTCAGCGGCGTCCTGACGACCAGGACATCCTGGTTCAGCGGCCACGGCAGCGCTGCCTGGCCCACACGCGCACGTCGAAACCGGGCTCGACCTCCGGCCTTGGCTTCCTGGAAGCCGTCAGCCGACGTCATCGGGGATCGAGGGCGACCACCGCCTCGTCGACCCGCACATGCCCGGGCAGCCCTTCGCCCGACCCCTGCGCCGGCAGGAAGCCGCCGGACTGGTGCTTCCACAGCAGGGCGTAGTGGCCGCCAAGGCGCAGCAGCTCGTCGTGCGTGCCCTGCTCGACGATCCGTCCCTGCTCCAGCACCACCAAGCGATCCATGCGGGCGATGGTCGAGAGCCGGTGCGCGATCGCGATCACGGTCTTGCCCTGCATCAGGGTCGCGAGCTGGTCCTGGATCGCGAGCTCGACCTCGCTGTCGAGCGCGGACGTCGCTTCGTCGAGGATCAGGATCGGCGCGTCCTTCAGGATCACGCGCGACAGGGCGATGCGCTGGCGCTGACCGCCCGACAGCTTGACGCCGCGCTCGCCGACGTGCGCCTCGTAGCCGGTGCGCTCCTTCCAGTCGACGAGGTCGAGGATGAAGTCGTGCGCCTGCGCCTGGCGGGCCGCAGCCTCGATCTCGGCCGGCGTCGATCCCGGCCGGCCGTAGGCGATGTTGGCGGCGATCGAGCGGTGCAGGAGCGACGTGTCCTGAGTGACCATGCCGATCGCGGTGCGCAGGCTCTCCTGCGTGCAATCGCCGATGTCCTGGCCGTCGATGCGAATCGAGCCCTGCTCGGTCTCATGGAAGCGCAGCAGCAGGTTGACCAAGGTCGACTTGCCCGCGCCCGAGCGGCCGACCAGGCCGACGCGCTCGCCCGGCCGCACGACCAGGTTGAGGTCGTCGAGCACGCGCCGGCCGTCGGCGCGGCCGTAGGTGAAGGTGAGGTGCTCGATGCGGATCTCTCCGCGTGGCACGACGAGCTCGCTGGCGTTCGGTCGATCGACCAGCGTGTGCGGCACGGCGATCGTCTGCATGCCTTCCTGGACGATGCCGATGTTCTCGAAGATGCCGGTGACCTCCCAGCTCACCCAGCCCGAGACGTTGGCGATCTGCCAGGCCAGCGGCAACGCCGTGGCGACGATGCCGGCGCCGATCACGCCGTCGCTCCACAGCACGATGCCGATCGCCGCCGTCGTGACCAGCAGCAGCGCGTTCATGATCGAGAGCGTCAGCATGAAACGCGTGATGAGCCGCATGTGGGCGGCGATCGCCCCGGTGTGGTCGTCGATCACCTCGCGCACGTAGGCGTCCTCGTCGCTGGACCGGGCGAACAGCTTGACCGTGAGGATGTTGGTGTAGCTGTCGACGACCCGCCCCATCACGTGCGAGCGCAGCTCCGACGAGGCCTTCGAGAGGTCGCGCATGCGCGGCACGAAGTAGGCGAGAAAACACATGTAGCCCGTCACCCACAGGGCGGTCGGGACGGCGAGCCGCCAATCGGCGAAGGCCATCAGCACGAGTGCGCTGATGCCGTAGATGGCGATGTACCAGATGGCGCGGATGCTCGAGACCACGCACTCGCGCACCGCATTGCCGGTCTGCATGACGCGGTTGGCGATGCGTCCGGCGAAATCGTTCTGGAAGAACGGCCAGCTCTGGCGCCCGACGTGCCAGTGGCTCTGCCAGCGGATCAGGCTGGTCGCACCCGGCACGACCGCGTTGTTGCGAACAAGGCTGTCGGCCAGGAGCGCCAGCGGTCGGCCGATGACGACGAGCAGCGCCATGCCGATCAGTGCCGGCAGCGCATGCTGGAACGCGGCGAGGCGATCGTTCGTCTGCATCAGGCCGACCAGGCGGCCGATGAAGACCGGGATCGCGGTGTCGATCAGCGCGACCGCCAGGCCGGTCGCGAACATCGCCGCGTAGAGGCCGCGGGTCTGGCGGACGAAGTGCCAGTAGAAGGCGACGAGGCCCGGCGGCGGCGCGGTGCCGGGTGCCAGCGTGGGGCGGATGCGGGATTCGAAGAAGGCGAACATGCAAGCCAAAAAAATCAGGTGCGCAGGGTAGCCGATGTGGCGGGGTCTCTCGATGCGATGGCACCCCGGCGCGCCACTTGCCCCAACCGCCCATCAGGAGCCACACCATGCAGCCCACGCCATCCAAGCCCGACCCCTCTTCCCCGGAGAGCTCTTCCACGTCTGCGATCACCGGTCACTGCCTCTGCGGCGCCGTGACGATCGTCGTCGCGGGGCATCACGATCCTCGCGTCGGTGCCTGCCATTGCCGAATGTGCCAGCGCTGGTCCGGCGGACTCTTCCTGTGCTTCACGGCCGACGCATCCGCCGTCACCATCACGGGCGAGGTCACCCGCTACCACTCGTCAACCTTCGCCGAGCGGGCCTTCTGCGCGCGCTGCGGCTCGCACCTGTGGTTCAACGATGTGGAGGAGGGCGGCGAACCCAAGAGCTACGAGCTGATGCCGGGCCTTTTCGATGCGGCCCGTCCCTGGTCACTTCGATCCGAGATCTATGTGGACCGTGCCATGGCCTCGGTCCGGCTCCTCGGCGATCACCGCCGCAAGAGCCGGGCCGAGTACGAGGCCGAGAATCGGTTCATCGAGGGCGACATCGAGTAACGTCGCCGCGGACATCGCCGCGCACATCGCCGCGACAGCGGCGTTGAAGGAGATGAACCCATGATCAAGGCAGCCTGATCGCGCCGCTGCGCTTGACGACCGAAGGCCGCGAACCCGGGGCTCGGGGAGAGCGATCGTCCGCGCGTTCTTGAGCTGCATCGCGCTCTGCAAGCCGCCGTCCACCTTACGATCGCGCACTGCGAGCTGAGGAGACCGCCATGTCCGATCCTGCCGACTTCACCGCAATCCTGGCCCACTGGGAAGCGATGCAGCCCGACGCCGTCGCCATCACGTTCGCCGGCGAGAACCGGACGTGGGCCGAGCTCGCCAAGCGCGTGCGACGGGCCGCCGCCGGCCTGCGCGCCGCGGGCCTCGCGCCCGGCGACCGCATCGCGGTGCTCGACCTCAACCATCCGTCGTGTCTCGAGCTGACGCTCGCCTGCGCCCAGGTCGGCACGGCGAACGCCGTCGTCAACTTCCGGCTCGCGCCGCCCGAGATCACCTACGTCATCAACGATGCCAAGGCACGCTTGCTGTTCGTCGGGCCGGAGTTCGGCGGCGCGGTCGAGAAGCTGCGCGCTCAGCTCCCCGCGGTCGAGCGGGTGATCCGCATCGGTGGCGCAGACGACGAGTACGAGGCCTGGCTGGCCGTGCACGGGCCCGATCCGCGCGCCCACCCGTGTGCGCCCGGCGATTGCTTCGTGCAGCTCTACACCTCGGGCACGACCGGCTTCCCGAAGGGCGCGATGCTCACGCACCGCGGCATGCTGGCGCATTCGCGGAACGTGTCGAGTCGCCAGCGGTTCAGCGCCGGGTCGCGCGCGCAGATCGCGATGCCGCTCTTTCACGTCGGCGGCACGAGCTATGCGCTGATGGCGATGTGCGCCGGCGCGCGCATCTACATGATGCGGACGCCCGACCCGGCTGCGGCGCTCGCGATGCTCGAGGCCGAGGGGATCACGCACACGTTCTACGTGCCGGCGCTGATGGCGGCGATGAACCAGGTGCCCGGCGCCGCCGAGCGCGACTACGCGTCGCTCGAGACGCTCTGCTACGGCGCTTCGCCGATGCCGCTGCCGGTCCTGCGCGCTGCGCTGAAGATCTTCCCGGGCGTTTTGGAACAGGTGTACGGCATGACCGAGCAGAGCGGCGTCGTCAGCGTGCTCGGCGCGGCGGATCACGACGACCCGGCGGTCGCACACCGGCTCGTCTCGGCGGGCCGGGCGATCGAGGGCGTCGAGATCGAGATCCGCGATCCCGCGACCGGTGATCGCGTCGCCTCCGGCGAGCGCGGCGAGGTGTGGGTGCGCAGCGCGCAGGTCATGGGCGGCTACTGGGGCAAGCCGGCGGACACCGCGGCGACGATCACGCCCGAGGGCTGGCTGCGCTCGGGCGACGGCGGCTACCTGGACCGCGACGGCTATCTCTACATCACCGATCGCATCAAGGACATGATCATCAGCGGCGGCGAGAACATCTACCCGGCCGAGATCGAGCGCGTGATGGCCGAGCACCCGCAGATTCAGGACGTCGCAGTGATCGGCGTTCCCGACGAGCGCTGGGGCGAGGTGCCCAAAGCCGTGGTCGTCGCCAAGCCCGGCACGACGATCGACACCGACCAGCTGCTCGCCTGGTGTCGCGAGCAGATCGCGTCGTTCAAGTGCCCGAAGACAGTCGACGTCGTCGCCGAACTGCCGCGCAATCCGACCGGCAAGATCCTGAAGAAGGACCTGCGCAAGCCCTACTGGCAGGGGCGTGAGCGGCAGGTGGTCTGACCTTTCATCGGGATCGAGGGCGCCTGTCGACGGCATCGGGAAGCTGCCGTTCCCGACCCGCCGGAAGCACCGGCGAACACCGGCCCATGCGAAGGGCATCGGTGCAGGCGTCTCGGCGCGCCCGAGTCTAGGTCGTGACTGCTGCGTGGCCCACGATGCGTCCGATGACCCCGCAGTCCTCGTCCGTCAGGTCCAGCGGAATGCGCATGTCGCAGAGCTGCGCCAAGGTTGCAAGCGACCGGTCGACGCCGAGCGGCTGCGGCAGATATCTCCAATGCGACGCGTTGCTGGTGAACCCGACCGGCGTCTCCACACCGAACCACTTGATGTGCAACCCGTGCGTCGCGCATGTGTCGATGAACGCGGCGATGCGCGCGGCCGGCCGCTCGACGAAGAACTGGATCGAGCTCGCGACGAACTGCTCGCGCGCATCGCGCCGCGGCAGGCGCAGGCCCTCGATGCCGCCGAGCTCCTCAACAAGCCGCGCATGCAGCCGGTTCCAGCTTGTGGCACGCCGCGGCAGCTCGGCGAGCTGCGGCCGCAGCATCGCCGCGACGGCGTTGCTCATCCGCAGGCTGAAGTTCGGGATCTTGCCGCGCCAGCGCTCGAACACCGCATCGGCCGGGCGCGAGCGGTGCTGGCCGAAGAACATGTAGCTGCCCGAGTAGAGGATCGCCTGCGCGCAGATGTCGTCGTCGTCGGTGACGAGCAGCCCTCCCTCGCCGGAGTTGATGTGCTTGTAGGTCTGCGCGCTGAAGCAGCCGATGCGGCCCCAGCGGCCGGTCGGCCGGCCGTCCCAGGCGGCGCCCATCGTGTGCGCACAGTCCTCGACCAGGGCCGCACCGTGCCGATCGCAGATCGATCTCAGCGCTGCCAGATCGGCGATGTGGCCGCGCATGTGCGAGACCAGGAACACCTTCGCGCCGGTCGATGCGAGCTTGCGATCGAGGTCGTCGAGGTCGGCCGTGAGGTCGGGCGTGGTCTCGACCAGCACCGCGTGCGCGCCGGCATGCGCGATCGCGCCGGGCACCGGCGCCAGGGTGAATGTGCTGGTGAGCACCGTGTCGCCGGGGCCGATGCCGAGCGTCTTCAGCGCGACGAACAGGGTCGCGCCGCACGAGCTCATCGCGACGCACCAGCGCGCGCCGATCGACGTCGCGAACTCGACCTCGAGCAGCGCCGGGTCGGGGTCGCCGGCGCCGGTCTCGCCATAGCGGTGCAGGCGGCCGCTGCGCATCAGCTCGACGACGCGGGCGATGCCGGCTTCCGGGATCGGCTCCGGCCGGCTCAGGTCCTTGGTGAAGCGGATCTCCGTGTCGCTCGCGGCGGCCGGCCGATCCGTGGCGTCAGTCATTCGACCGCGTTCCCGCCGTCAAAGCGCTCGTCCGGAAAGTATTTGCGCAGTCTCACGTCGCCGGTGCGTGCATGGCCTTCCATCCCTTCGAGCCGCGAGATGCGGGTTGCGACGGCGCCGACCTCGCGCGAGGCGGTGCGGTCGAGGCGCTGCCAGGTCACGGTCTTGATGAACTTCGCGACCGAGAGCCCGCCGGTGTAGCGCGCCCCGCCGCGCGTCGGCAGGATGTGGTTCGGGCCGCTGCACTTGTCGCCGTAGGCAACCGTCGTCTCCTCGCCCAGGAAGAGCGAGCCGTAGTTCGACAGGTTCGCGAGCCACCAGTCGAGGTCGCGCGCCATCACCTGCAGGTGCTCGCACGCATATCGGTCGCTGACCGTGACCGCCTCTTCGCGGCTCACGCAGACGACAACCTCGGCGTGGTCGCGCCACGCCGCTTCCGCGGCCGCGCGGGCGACGGCGGGCAGCGCCGCGATCGCCGCCGGCACGCGCGCGATCACCGCTTCGCCGAGTGAACGCGAGGTCGTGATCAGCCAGACCGGCGAATCCGGCCCGTGCTCGGCCTGGCCGACCAGGTCGGCGCAGACGATGTCCGGGTCGGCGCTGTCGTCGGCGATCACGGCCGATTCGGTCGGCCCGGCCACGACGTCGATGCCGACCTTGCCGAACAGCACCCGCTTCGCTTCGGCGACGAAGCGGTTGCCGGGGCCGACGATGATGTCGGCCGGATGCCCCGTGAAGAGGCCTTCGGCCAGCGCCGCGACCGCCTGCACGCCGCCGAGCGCGAGCACCGTGTCGGCGCCGCACAGCTCGAGCGCATGCAGGATCGCGGGGTGCACGCCCTCCGCGTCGCGCGCGGGCGAGGCGGCGACGACATGGCGCACGCCGGCGACCTTCGCGGTGCCGACGCTCATGATCGCGCTCGCCGCGTGCGCGTAGCGGCCGCCCGGCACGTAGCAGCCGGCGGTCTGCACGGGGATCAGCTTCTGGCCGGCGACGAGGCCGGGCCGCAGCTCGGCCTCGAACTCGTGCAGCGAGTCGCGCTGGCGCTGCGCGAAATCGCAGACGCGGTCGCGTGCATAGCGCAGGTCGTCCTTGACGGTCTGCGGCAACGCGCGCTCGGCACGCCGGAACGCTTCGGGCGGCACCACGATCTCGCCGGTCCAGCCGTCGAGCTCGGCGGCATGGGCGCGCGCGGCGGCCTCGCCACGGTTTGCGATGTCGTCGAGGATGCGTCGGACGACGGCCGCGGTGCGGTCGTCGGTCTCGACAACGGAATGCGGCGGGGCCTGCTTCAGGTATTCGCTCATCGTGGCTACGCACTCTAGTCGCGGGACCGGCGCACGAGTGAGTCCAAAAAATGCCTTTCGTCGATGCCAGAATCTTGGCGTGACGCCCTCGACCCACGACTGACCGATGCGCAGCGCACAGGAAGCCTCTGCGGTGTGGGCACGGCTGTTCGCGCGCGGCGCGCCCGACGGCGCCACCTTGCAGTCGCGCGTGCGCGAGGCGGTCGTGCACGCGATCGTTTCCGGCATGGTGCCGCCCGATGCGCCGTTGCCGCCCAGCCGCACGCTCGCCCGAATGCTCGGCGTGTCGCGCAATACCGTGTCGTTCGCGCTCGATGCGCTGGTCGAGCGCGGCTTTCTCGACGCGCGTCCGCGCAGCGGCATCTACGTCAACGCAGCGATCCTCGAGGCCGGCGTGCGCGACTCGCAGGCCACGCCGGTGCCGGCCCCCGGCCTGCGCTGGGAGCGCCGGCTGCGCCTGACGCCGAGCGCGCAGCGCAACGTCGTCAAGCCGCTCGACTGGGAGGCCTCGCGCTACCCGTTCGTCTACGGCCAGGTCGATGCGTCGCTGCTGCCGGTCGCCGACTGGCGCGAGTGCGAACAGCAGTCGCTGCACCTGCGCGCGATGCGGGCCTGGTCGCGCGACCATATCGACCGCGATGTCGAGCCGCTGGTCGACCAGATCCAGCAGCGCCTGCTGCCGGCGCGCGGTATTTGGGCCGGGCGCGACGAGGTTCTCGTCACCGCCGGCGCGCAGATGGCGACCTACCTGCTGTCGCAGGTGCTGCTCGACCGGCGCAGCGCGGTCGGCGTCGAGGATCCGGGCTACCCGGATGCGCGCAACGCCTTCGCGCTGCGCGCCGCGAAGGTCGGCGCGCTGCCGGTCGATGCGATGGGGCTGCGCATCGGCGCCGAGCTGCTGCGCTGCGACGTCGCCTACGTCACGCCGAGCCACCAGTGCCCGACGACCGTGACGATGCCGATCGAGCGCCGGCGCGAGCTGCTCGATGCGGCCGAGCGCCACGACATCGTGCTGATCGAGGACGACCACGAGAGCGAGCTGAATTTCGCGGCGCGGCCGCTGCCGGCGCTGAAGAGCCTCGACGTGCGCGGCCGCGTGATCTACATCGGCAGCCTCTCGAAGACGCTCTCGCATGGCCTGCGCATCGGCTACGTCGTCGCGGCGCGCGAGCTGATCGTCGAGCTGCGCGCGCTGCGCCGCCTCGTGATGCGCCATCCGCCGGCGAACAACGCTTACGCTGCGGCGCGTTTCATCGGCCAGGGCTATCACGACGCCTACATCCGGCGCCTGAACGGCGTGCTGCGCACGCGGCGTCGCGCGCTGGTCGATGCGTTCGCCGAGTTCCTGCCCGACTTCACGATTGCCGGCGCGGTCGGCGGCTCGGCGGCCTGGGTCCGCACACCGGCCGGCACCGACGCCGACGAGCTCGCGGTGCGCGCTGCCGCGGCGGGCATCCTGATCGAGACCGGCAGCGTGTTCTACGCCAGCCCACCGAAGGCCAGCCGGCATTTCCGTCTCGGCTACGCGGCGATCGCGGAGAACCAGATCTGCGACGGCGTGCGCGAGCTCGCGAGGCTGATGCAATGATGCCGATCGGGCCGTCGTCATCGACCGCACCCGTCGCCTTGATTGGCGCCGCCGCGTCCCGGTGTGACCCGCTGAAGCGCAGGCCGAGCCTATGCCGCTGCCCCGGAGAGGTCGCCGGTCGCGGCAGGCCGGGTTGAGGGATGATGCGGGGCATGACCGACGCCAAGCACCTCGAGATTGCGCTCCATCGTCTCCGAGCGGAGATCGACGCGCTGCCGCTTCATGACGACGAGACCCGGCAGCGCCTCGAGACGCTGATCGGCGACATCGAGTCGAGCCTCGACGATCCGCAGCAGACCCGTGGCGCCGACCCGAGCGTCGGCGATCGCCTGAAGGCTTCGATCGTCGGCTTCGAAGCCTCGCACCCGCGGCTCGCGACCCTGTTGAACGATGTCGTGGAGAAGCTCGGCAACATCGGCATCTGATCCGGCGGCCGAAAGCCGCGCCCGATAATCCGGGCGCATGACGGACCTCGCGACGCGGCTGTTCGGCCCCTGGGTGCTCCGGGTCGGCGCCGACACGCTGCGTGCCGACGCACTGGCCGGGCTGCTCGGCGCGCTGCTGGTGCTGCCGCAGGGCTTCGCGTTCGCCACGTTGGCCGGCCTTCCCCCCGAGTACGGCCTCTACACCGCGATCGTGCCGTGCGTCGTCGCGGCGCTGTTCGGCTCGAGCTGGCACGTGGTCTCGGGGCCGACGAATGCAAACTCGCTCGCGCTGTTCGCGGTGCTCGCGCCGCTCGCCGCGGTCGGCTCGCCGCCGTACATCCAACTCGCGCTCGCCGTCACCGTGCTGGTCGGCGTGATGCAGTGGCTGATCGGCGCCCTGCGCATCGGCGCGGTCGCCAACTTCATCTCGCCGTCGGCGCTGCACGGCTTCACCAGCGGCGCGGCCGCACTGATTGCGCTGCATGCGCTGACCGATCTGCTCGGCATCGCCGCGCCGGCCTCGCACGGCTCCGCTGCGCTGGTCGCGCACCTCGCACGCACCGTCGGGCAGGCGGTGCCAGCAGCGATGGTCGTCGCTGCGGTCACGATCGCGCTGGTGCTCGCAGTGCGGCGGCTGCTGCCGCGCTGGCCGGCGATGCTGATCGGCCTGGTCGGCGGCACCGTGCTGGCCGCGCTGCTGAATCGTGGCGCGCTCGGCAGCGGCTGGGGACCTGTCGCGGTAATCGGTTCGATCCCGCCGATCTGGCCGCGCTTCGAGATCCCGAATGTCGACTTCCATGCGCTGCCCGAGCTGCTCAGCCTCGCGTTCGCGCTGACGATCGTCGCGCTCGGCCAGTCGATCTCGATCGCGAAGGCGGTCGCGGCGCGCTCCGGCCAGGCGATCGATGCGAACCGCGAGTTTCGCGGCCAGGGCCTGTCGAACATCGTCGGCGGCTTCTTCTCGTCGTACGTCTCGTGCGGCTCGCTGAACCGCTCGTTGCCGAACCTCGAGGCCGGTGCGCGCACGCCGCTCGCCGCGGTGTTCGCATCGCTCTGGCTGCTCGCATTGCTTGCCGTGACCGCGCCGCTGCTCGCCTTGATCCCGCTCCCAGCGATCGCGGCTCTGCTGTTGCTGGTCGCCTGGTCGCTGTTCGACCTCGCCGGCTGGCGGCGCCTCTGGACCTACAGCCGGCAGGACTTCGCGATCGCCGCGGCGACCGCGCTGGCGACCGTGACGATCCGTCTCGAGGTCGCGATCCTGCTCGGCACGGTGCTGTCGCTGGTGACCTTCCTGCACCGCACGTCGAAGCCGTCGATGCGGGTGATGGGCTTCGACAGCACCGACCCGGCGCGCCCGTTCGTCGTCCGCGCCGACGTGCCCGATCCGCTGCCCGAGTGTCCGCAGCTGAAGATGATCCGGATGGAGGGCGAGGTCTACTTCGGCGCGGTCTCGCACGTCGGCGACCAGTTGCGCGATCTGCGGGCACCCGTCGATTCACCGAAGCACCTGCTGGTGATGGCGAAGAGCATGAACTTCATCGACCTGCCGGCGGCCGACCTGTGGCGCAACGAATTGCTGACCCGGCGCGCGATCGGCGGCGATCTCTATTTCCACCGGCCGCGCTCCCCGGTGCTCGAGCTGTGGCAGCGCATCGGCTTCCTAGGGGAGCTCGGCACCGACCACATCTTTCCGGCCAAGCGGATCGCGATCAAGACCATCTTCGACCGCCTCGATCGCGGGATCTGCGCGCACTGCACGATCCGCGTGTTCGAGGAGTGCGTGACATTGCCGCCGCCGATTCCGACGAAGCCCTAGCGGACTCCTACGGCGCTTACCTTTCGACCGCGACACGCATGTCGGCCGGTTCGCCGGCGATGCGCTGTTGCAGCAGCGCCGCTGCCGCGCAGCCGTTGATGGACGCAGCCCTGCAGCCCCGGCACACTGACGCCGCCGCGCGCTCCAGCGCTGCCGATTTCAGCAGGAGTTCCGTCGATGCCCGAGCAGCTCACCAAGCACCCGGAGGTCACCCTCGACGTGCTGCGCAGCGCTGGCGCCGTGTGCGGCGAGCGAGCGGCGCCGCAAGCGATCCTGACGACCTGCCCGGTCGATCGCTTCTGCAAGCTGCCGGGCGGTGAGATCTGCGTCTACGGCCTGCGCGACGCTCCCTTGATGTCGCAGATCACCAAGGCCGACTGGCAGGGCATGGCGACGGTTCTGCCGCTCTTCTCGGCCGAGCCCGAACGCACGCCGGCCGTCTCGCCGGAGCCGGCGCTGCAGGCCGCTTTCGCCGGTGGCGGTGCGGGGTTGCTGATCGGTGTCGCCGTCGGGCTGGCTGTGGCGGGCTGGCGGCGAAGGCGCCGTCACGCGCGATCCGGTCGCTCGCGTTGACCGATGGCGGCGGAGGGCCGCCGCCCTCAGTTCAGTTGACGCTCGGCAGCCAGGTCGCGAGCTTCGGGAACAGCAGCACCAGGCCGACACCGATCAGCTGCAGGATCATGAACTGCACCATGCCCGCGTAGATCTGCTTCAGCTCCCACTGCGGCACCACGCCCTTCAGGAAGTAAGCCGAGAGCGCGACCGGTGGCGACAGCCAGGCGGTCTGCAAGGTCACCGCGACGAGCGTGCAGAACCAGATCAGGTCGATGTTGGCGGCCTGGATGATCGGCAGCACGACCGGCACGACGATCAGCACGATCGGCACCCATTCGAGCGGCCAGCCGAGCACGAAGATCAGCGCGAGGATAAGCACCAGCATCAGGGTCGGCGGCAGCGATAGGCTGAGCAGCCACTCGGCCATGAACTGCGGGCTGCCGAGGCGCGAGAACACGGAGCCGAACAGGTTCGACGCGGCGACCAGCATCAGGATCATGCTCGACACCTCGAGCGTCTGATAGGCCGACTTGCGGATCTTCGCGAACGACATGCGACCTGAGCCGACCGTCAGCAGGAAGGTCGCGAAGCAGCCGACCGCGCCGGCGTCGGTGGGGGTCGCGATGCCGAACAAAATGATGCCGAGCGTCGACATGATCACGACGATGACCGGCAGCACACCGAGCACGAGATCCTTGATCACCGGGCCGAGGGAGGCCGGCCGCATCTCCATCGGCAGTGCCGGGCCGAGGGAAGGGTTGATCCAGCAGCGCACCAGGCACCACAGCGTGAAGAGGGTCGACAGCAGCAGCCCGGGGATCACCGCGGCCGCGAACAGATCGGTCGCCGGCACGCCGACGACCGGGCCCATCACGATCAGCATCACGCTCGGCGGAATCAGGATGCCGAGCGTGCCGCCGGCCGCGATCGCGCCAGCGCTCATCTTCGCGTCGTAACCGCTCTTGATCATGGACGGACCGGCCATCACGCCGAGCAGCGTGACGGCAGAGCCGACGATGCCGGTCGCCGCGGCGAGGATCGTCGCAGTCAGAAGGACCGCGAGGTAAAGCGAGCCGCGCACGCCGGCGAGGAGTTGCTGGATGCCCTTGAACAGGCGTTCGACCAGGCCCGACTGCTCGAGCAGAAAGCCCATGAACAGGAAGAACGGGATCGACGCCAGCACGGTGTCGCGCATCACCGAATACGTTTGCAGCACTGCGAGGTCGAAGACGACCGGGCCGAGCGCGATGAAGCCGGTCGCGAGCGACACGGCGCCGAGCGTGAAGGCGATCGGGAAGCCGACGAAGATCACGGCGAACAGCACGCCGAGAGCGACGATGCCCAGGACTTCATTGCTCATACCGCCACCTCCGGCGGCGGCGCGCGGTCGGCCCATTCACCGGTGCGGATGGTGTCGATGCACTTCAGGCACTCGCTTACACCCTGCAGCAGCAACAACGCCCCGGCGACCGGCATCGACAGCTTGAACGGCCAGGTGATCGGCTGCCACGAGCTGCTGACGAAGGTCTCGTGGCTGACGTACGCCTTCACGAAGTAGCCCCAGCCGACGAACACGAACACGCCGACGAACGGCAGGAACATCAGCAGGTAGCACAGCAGATCGGTCACGGCCTGTCGCCGCGGCGACCAGTCGGTATAGAACGAGTCGGTGCGCACATGGCCCTTGCGCTGCAGCGTGTAGGCCGCGCCGAGCATGAAGAAGGTGCCGTACAGCATGAACGTCATGTCGTAGGCCCATTCGGTCGGCGCATTGAAGAGGTACCGCGCCGCAACCTCGTAGGTCAGCGACAGCACCATCGGCAACACCAGCCAGGCCGTGATGTGGCCGGAGGCGAGCGAGATGCGGTCGAGGCCGTGCGCGATGCGGAGCAGGGTGGTGTCGTGGGTCGTCATGTCATCGGCTCGGCTGGTGCCTTGATGCGCTATGGGTATTGGCGGACGAGGTCACGACGGGCCGTGAGCGCGCAGAGGTGCGGGCGGGCAGCAGGCTCCGCTTCACTGCGGCGGTCGCCGCGAAGCGGCGACTCCCCTGCGCTGCGCGACCCGCGGTCGCATCGCAAAACTCGCTTCGTTCGCTGCGCTCACTGCGCTCAAACAGTCGCGATGAGTCAGATGACGAAGCGCGCGCAAGCGCGCGCCGACCACGGG
>Ga0207691_10004270_pt1 | contig 13880 bp, 16 predicted proteins | sample KBSM13metaG_FD_184327 | JGI IMG/M metagenome (GOLD analysis project Ga0207691, IMG submission 184327) | Miscanthus rhizosphere microbial communities from Kellogg Biological Station, Michigan, USA - KBS M1-3 metaG (SPAdes) (version 2) | ecosystem: Host-associated > Plants > Roots > Rhizosphere >... | reverse complement strand
CCCGGGCACCATGGGATCGTGCCAATACAGCACCTTGCGCTCGGGTGCCGGCGCGGCCCCGCTCGTCACGCCGGCGTTGACTGGTGTGCTGGGCGCGGAAGCTTGCGGCGCCATCGACATGCCCTGATTCATGCCAAGCTGGTATGCGCCGAAGACGAGCACCGCGATGGCGGTCGCAATGAGAAGACCGGCAACCATAGTTTTCCGGTTCATCACTTAGCCCCTTCCGTTTCGAGATACGTGTAGCGCAGCCGCGCCCAGATCCGCGCGGACTCGCGTTCAAGGTCGAGCACTTGGATTCGTGCGTCGACCTCGGCGCGCCGTGCCTCCAGCACCGCCGCAAGGTTCTGCTGCCCACTTCCATAGGAGGCCAGCACCGCTTCGACCCTCTGTCGAGTGATCGGGAGAAGCGCAGTTTCGAGTTGGCGCTGCCGCTCGCTCAGCCCCTGCCATTCCAAACGCAAGGCGGTGAACTCGGAAGCGTGACGGCGCCTTGCGTCTTCAATCTGATCGCGCACCTGATCGCGCTGTGCCAATCGTGCGGCAACCTCGCGATCCTGCCGATCGGCGCGCCCTATCGGCAATGGGACACTGACCCCCACCGAGATCATGTTGGAGTACGCGGGCCCACGCTGAGCGTACGACACCTCCCAGCTCCAGTTCGGTGTTCGGTTCTGCTCGGCAACCTCGACCTCCGCAGCGGCAACGTCCAACTGCGTGGCGAGGACGCGCAGATGCGGAATGTTGTGCAGGTCATGCTCTCGTAGCGCGAGAACATCGTTTTCGGTCGGGAGACCAGGTTCGCCGGCGGGCGGCCGATCGGCGTCCCCCCCTATCCAGCGTGCGAGCCTGGCGGCGGCCACCTGCTGCTGCCGGCGCGCGGCAATGACGCGATCCTGAGCCTGAATGAGGAGCGCGTCTATCGTCAGCACATCGGCGGCTGAAGCTTTGCCGCTGCTGATCTGCGCCCCGGTCGCCCGTCGCTGCATCGCAATTTCATCTTGCAGACGAAGTTGTATGTCCTCCGCCTTCAATGCGAAGAGGCGGTCGTACCACGCGGAGGCAACCTCGCTCCGGACTTCCGCCATTGACATTTGAGCTTCGGCGTCGAAACGCCGCGCCTCACGCTCCCCGCGCTCCATGCGGGCCGCGCGCTTGGCGGTCGACACGTATTCCTGCATGACACCGATGCGGCGCATCGTCATGAAGTCGCGGTCTAGCGACCATGCATCGGGCCCATCGACTGGCAGGTTGTCGATCCCTGCCCGCAGCACCGGATCGGGAAGCTGGCCGGCGGATACCGCTAGCTCACGGGCACCTCGCGCGGCAGCGTCCGACGCCGATACGCTCGGAGCGTTGGCCCCCGCGAGCCGAAGCGCCTCTGCAAGCGTGAGTGGTTGGGACCACGCGGTGCCGCCGGAGAGGACCAGCGCCGCCAATAACACGCTCCGTCGAGCGCGGGCTGCAAAGAGGAAAGACATGACTCACCCCGATAGACAAATGGCAACAAACCGCCGGGCGCAAGTCGCCGACGGGCCCTGTCTTCTCGGAGGTCAAATCCTCAAGCGGCTGCTTGAGGCGAATACGGGAGGAGCGGTGGCAGGGGGAATCAGGAGCTTGTTCGCGACATGGCGAACATTGGCGTCCCAAGTGAAGGCCAGGATGATCGGAGCCAAGGCAGGCACGTCGGCCAATGCGACCGGCGAATGATGGTCGAATAGTTGCTGCCCCGCCTTGCAGTGCTCGAGGCATAACAGGGACCGGTCCTGCGTGTCCGCCATGCCCATCTCGGCGCAGGGAACGTCGCTGGAAGCTTGCACCGCTGGGACATTAACGTCGGGGTAGACCAGCGTACAACCATGGGCTGCCGTCGCGATCTGGACGAAGCAGATCGCCAGGAGCGCGCACCAAGCCGCGACGCGACGACGAAGGCGCTTCATAGTTAAGTATAAACCTTCTGGGGATGGGAGCGCGCGCAACGGTGACGCTGCTGGTACCGGTTTCCTCCGAGCGCCATTGCAGCCTCGAGCCGGGCCGCGGCCTCTACGTTGATTCGTTAGTGCGGATTGATGCGGGCAGTCCGGCAGCAACAGGCTGCAAACAGGTAAATGCGGCCGGCCGAGATCTTGCGCCGATCCCCGGACTTCACGATCGCGGCGCCGAGGGCCAAGCAGTATTCTACGAATCCGGAGTACCAGCGCCTTGCTGAGGAACACCGGTATTCCGGATTGCGCAAGCCCGGGATTCCGGAGAAATGACGTGAAAGGATTCGGTCGCGGCGTCTGATCGCGGAGCCAAAATATCGGCAAGGGCGTGGCCGTCCTGGACGCCGCCGAACGACCTGCTGATTGCCGTACGGCATTTCTGCAAACGTCCGCTTCTCCATCGCACCACGGGCAGCAATGGGTCGGAAGCAGCCATTGCCTACCGAATTGCGGCGACGTTGGTAGGCTCGGTCTCTCCAAAGCTCGGAAGCAGATTGTTGACAGCGTTCGCCAGTGTCCGGTCGCACAAGTGGGCGTAGTGGCGCGACGTGATCCGCGTATCGGCGTGGCCGAGTAGCTTGCTTATGGTCAGCAGATCGGCGCCGGCCTGGGCGAGGGCGCTAGCGTAGCTATGGCGGGCCTCGTGGAACCGGAGGGATGGCGAGATCTTGGCGCGCTTGCACGCCTCCGCCAGCGGGCGCTGTTGATGGTTCTTGCCCCATGCCTCACCGTCGGCGCGGGCGAACATGGCAGCCGAAGCGGCGCGGCCAATTGTAAGCGCCTTGAAAAGATCGACCCCGGAGGCATTCAAAGGAATGTGGCGCGCCTTGCCGGATTTGCTCGGGGCGACGTATAGCTGCGCCGTCGCCTCGTTGAAGTTGCCGACCGTCATACGCACCAACTCGCCGTAGCGCGCCCCGGTTAACAGTGCGGCGCGGAGTAGGGGGCGGAATTCGGCCGAGCAGGAGTTGACCAACTGCACCGCCTCGGCCTCGGCTAGGAACCGGATGCGGGGAACGTCCACCTTGGCAAAAGGCTTAACCCGTCGCCAGGGCGTATCGTCCTTCACCTTCCCGTCCTCGAACGCCTTGTTAAGGATCGCGCGCAGCACGGCCAATACCCGGTTGGCGGTCGCCCGCCGAGCGCGCTTGGCCTCGTCGCGCTGTTCGTCGCTCAACTCCTCTGCCTCGGCCCTATGGGCCTGCGCTTTGCCTTTTCGGGTGCGCTTGCGCGCGCGCTGCCGCGCCACCTTGTCCCGCCACGCCTTGAGGTCCTCGGCTGTCAGCGACGCCAACGTGCGGCCGTCGAAGGCTGGGCGGATATGAGCCTCTATCGTGGCCTCGGTAGCGTCGATGGACTTCCGGTGCTCGCGGAACCACGTCAGGTAATCGTCGATCGCGTTGGCGACCGTATAGGAGGGCGCCGGGCCGCGCTCGGCCTCATCAACGGCCTTGGCGCTCGCCTGTCGGTAGGTTAGGACGCGGGTTCCGTCCGCCTGAATGTAGTCGTCGGCAACGCCGAGTGCGCGCAAGGCATAACGACCGTCATCACCTCGGATGCGCGCCGACCAAGTCCCGCTTCGATTGGTTGCGCCTCGCCGGTAGCAGAGTGCGACCCCGTCGCCTATGTCCCGGAAGTGTCGCTGTTTTGGGGTCAGCTTAGACCGCTGTTCCCACTTCTCTAGCTTGCTATCCCGGACAGTGCGCGCCATGCTTTTCGCTCCGTGTCTCGGTCGTGTCTATTGTGTGTTTAGAATATCGGGAGACACGCCCATATACAACCCTAGGCTACGGTAGAGTGAAAAACAAGGGTATCAAGCACTTGAACAATCCACCGTCATCCATGAATGTCTGATTTGTCGCACTTTCACGGCGGTAACGCGGGTTCGAATCCCGCTGGGGACGCCAATAAATCAATGGGTTATCGTCGGAACCAAGGGCCGGTCGCCAACCGTTCCCGTGAGATTCCCGTAGACCGTTGCGGCTGAAGCCTTGCTACGCTCGTTCGTGCAAGGCGATCCGGTCACGGGCGCAGGCTACCCGCGCCCACTCGACTGCAAGCGGCGCGATTAGCTCTGCGTCGTCATTCTTCGGGCTGTTGACGCGGCTTGAGACCGGATAGGCGTGCATCGCGGCCGAGTCGTACGGGCGTAGCAGATCGGCAGGGTCAGTCTCCAAAATGTCGAGCGAGCGCTCGTAATTCTCTCGCCCCACGATGACCGGCATGCGGTCGTGAACGGGCTGGCACAGCTCTTGGCCTCGGTCGTAATGATCGCGCACGTCACAATTTGGTCGCCACCCTTCGGCCCCCGCCGTGACCACAGCCCCGCGAACGCGAACGGCTCTTCGTCGCGCATGGCGATGCGCACCGGTTGCTTACTTCCGTCTGTCATCTTCGCCCATTCGTAAAAGCCTGACGCGGGGATCAGGCACCGCGCTTTCTTGTAAGCCTCTCGAAAGCCCGGCTTCGTTGCGATGGTCTCGCTGCGGGCATTGAACATCTTGCTGCCGATGGACGGGTCCTTAGCCCAAAACGGAACCAGACCCCATCGGACTTGCGAAAGCTCGCGCTCGCCGTCACGATTGAGGCGAACGATTGGGACTCTGCGTGGGCGCGATGTTGTACCGAGCTTGGATCTCGGGTGGATGCTTGAGCGCCAGCGTGAGCGCCAGCGTTGCCGGTGCGCTATGTAGTTCTTATCGACCGCACATCTTGCATCTCAGTGCTTCAGGACACGCTGTGCGTCGAGGCCACTTGCTGCCATTTCTAAGAGGACCCATCTGGCAGCATCGCCAACTAGTTCGGTTAAGTGAATCGACGACTGGTACATCATGCCCAGCTTTTAAACTTCCTCAGGAGCGCGGGGACGAATAAGAACCAAAATAGTGTGAATGTGCTCAGCGTAAGCACATCTCCGACTGCCTGCGCGACCTCTACGGATAGGAGTTCTACTGCTCGGTCATAGACGGCGAATTGCCAGATGACGCCAAAGGGTACGGTCCAGATCAAGAAAGCTACGCCGCTGGTAATTGCGGCATCACCACCACGGGATCCGGACATGCGAATGGCGATCGCGACCACATTCCAGGCGACGGCTAATCCGAGTCGTTGCCTTTCGGGCTCACTGCTTAGTTCCGCGGTCGTCCATCGTGCCCAGCTTTTCGTTGAGGCCGATGAAGGACTGAGCACAGGCCTCGGAGCCGTAGCGGCCGTCGCAAGGGGCCGGGAAGTTTGGAGTGCATCGGCACTGCTTGCCGCCGTAGCACCCGCTGCAGGGGATATCGGTGCAACGCCCCCGTCGTCCACTCACGCTTCACGGCCGTCATTTTAGAGGCCGTGGACGCCCGTGGTTGCACGACAGCGGAAAGGAAATAATTCAATCGTCATGTGACGACGTCATAAACAGCGCATGAAACGTCATAGGGCGCGTAAGCGGAGTTCAGCATGGATTACACATCGTCGAGAGCCCGTACGTCGTCATATTAGCCTTGACCGAGTCACGATCGTTTATCAGAATCGCTGCAAGCCAGCGGTCTGTCGCGTGGGATGTGGGTTACCGCACTCATCGGCGTTGCCAACGTCATCCCCGGGGGGGAATATGACTATCAAGATTGCCGCGTCGCACCGCATCGCGCTAGGCATCGCATTCGCATGTATGTCCTTTAACAATGCGGTTGCTCAGCCAACCGCCAACGCAAAGACTCTTACCAGCGCGACACGGGACCCTGTGCTGTTGGCCAACGACATCCTCAATCGGTGGGAGCCCGTTGCAGTCGCGGCCGGAGTCCATACGTCAGTGTGGCGCGAGATGTTCCTAGCGCAGTTGGGCGCAATGGACGTCGCGATTCTTGGTCGGATCGATGGTCTCAAGGTCGACACGGCGATCGACGCGAAAGTTGGCTACGCCCAATTCGCTGGCGCGTTCAGGAGCGCATTGATGCAGTCCTACATGGCCGGCCGGGAAGGCAAAGGCCATATGAAGCTCGGGTCCTTGATGACCGACCAGGTGTTCATCCCCATCACGCCGTGTCGCGTAGTCGACACACGCAACGTGGGCGGGCCGATCGTGGCGGGGACGACGCGGGCCTTCTATTTCTACACCGCGGACCTTCCACAGTCTGCGTGGTCCGACCAAGGGGGAGTGCCAGGTGCCTCGGTCACGAGTTGTCCGGGCACGGTGCTGACGACGATAGGCGGAACCCTGAGCGCGCCGCCCTCCGCCGCCATGGCCACTGTTACCGCGGTAAATCCCAGCGCCGCCGGAAACCTCATCGTTTGGGGCGGCGCCGGCAGCGTTCCACAATCCAGTGCGCTCAATTTCGCCGGCGGTCAGACACTCGCCAATACTACCGTCATACCGTCCGGCGGGCGCGGTTCGGGCACCGTGCTGGATTTCGCCGTGGGTTACAACGGCCCGACCGGGCAGGCCAATGTGGTCGTCGACGTGGTTGGATTCTTCGTCGAAAACCGCGCGACGGCATTGGACTGCATATCCATGCAATCAGGAAGTGTCTTCCTTTCTCCGGGCTCAGTTTTGGTTGCGCATTCTTCTGCATGTCCAACCGGCTACACGATGGTTAGCGGTGGATGCCATTTCGACTTGGCTGAGCCACCAAAGGTAGAGATTCGCTCCTCGGGTCCAGAGTGGACTAGTGATGACTGGTATTGCATAGGCAAAAACGTTAGCAACGTATTCACCTCCCTTTACGTGGACACCCGGTGCTGTCGACTGCCAGGCCGCTGAATCCGATTTCCGCATGTGGTGTACCGGGCAAGTTCGGGATCGAGCCAATGCAGACGCCCGCGTGGAGGGTAATTGTGTTTCAAAAACTGCACGATCACCGTGTCGCAGATAGCGACGACCCGCGTCCTCAAATCCGTGACATCACGCCTCGACCTCGGTGTTGCCGGACTCGGATTCTCGCGCCGCGAGACGCGCTGACTGCAACGTATCGCTGACGAATCGGCTCCCGCACTGCGGCCCGTTTTGTTTGAGTCGTCACGCCCAGTCGCTTTCTTGACGTCGGCGCGTGTGATTAGTGAGCAGGCTTGTACGCTAAAAGAAGGAACGCTTCGCGATAGCTCATTACCGGCCTGATGTCGTGGCGTTTGTGCTGTTGCTGCAGCCAAGACACCGATCAGCTCACGACGCTCAAGCACGACTAATGCTCAATTAGCTGGATCGCGTCAGGCTCTCGCGGGTGGCGGGCCGCCCTTCATTCCAGCGATTGGTACAGCTCGACGGAGCCGTCGAGGCTGCGCTGGCGCCCCGCGCGTGCGCACCAGGTCACGTAGCGCTTCAGGAAGAGCTGCAGGAGGAAGCGCTCGGTGTCATCGACCTGGACCGCCGGCAGCGACGGCAAGGGCCCGCGCCGCGGCCGATGGCCGAGCAGGGCGCGATCGCCGAGTTCGGGCGTCCGAATCCGTATAGATGGGGACGTAATGATGCCAGTATGTCGAGTCCGTAATCCGCTCGTGAAAAGCTGCGTCAGCGCTGGCAAGTCTAGGCTCGATCAAGAACGAGGAAATAGCTGTAACAGCCACAGTAACGACACTGCGCACGTTCATGGTCCGGTCCCTAAGATCAGATGGACAACCCCGGCTATTGACGCCCCTAGTAGACGCAAGCACAACCGATGCGCAAGCGGCTGGCAGCTGGGGGTCCCATCGATTTGTCCCGCTGTCGTACAGCGTGCCCAGCTTCTCGTCGAGCCCGTTGTCCATGATCGACTGCGCGCAGGCTTCGCAGCCGCGGCGGCCATCACAGGCCGCTGGGCACTTCCGGGTGCAGAGGCAGGGCTTCCCGCTATACGTGCACGAATATGGGTATCGCAGCAGGCGTCGGTGGTCCAGGCCATTCCCGAATCTGGCACGCCGGCCCGGAGGCGCGCAACTGCTTTCGCCGACAGGAGCCGTCGGCGAGCAGTGGATGAACGCTTAACCCGTTAGGAATCGGCAATCTGTCGTTGCGCCTCGATTCGCTCGGCGACGCGAATTTCTTCGATCGCCTGGTCGCGATCTGCAACTGCGAGGGAAGCGAACTCGGCGTCCCGCGCCTCCCTGCATCGATTGCTTGCTGGTCGCTGCGGACGCCTTCGACGCATCACCGTCCGGGCACGCGACAGCATATTGACGAAGCGACGCTCTTACTCTGTACGCCGACGTACGCGCAGCTCCAGGCCGCCTGTGGAAAAGCGCCGACCTGATATTCCGACGCAAACCATATGTACGACAGAAACACCGGATCGTCCGCTCTGCAGTTTCCGCCAGTTAATGCGTACCCCGCAGGGCATGCGGGAGCCACGACACGGGTGCCGACTGGGCCCAAGCTTTCGCCGGTTTGGAGGCAGTCCAGCTGCGAGGCGGTGTTTTGGATCATGTAGCCAACGACGTCGGCCACAAGGTGCGCCTGACCGGAAGGACCGTTGTAACTGACCGCGAAATCGAGCACCCCGCCACCGGGTCCTGTCCCGCTCCGATTACCGGAGGGAACAATCGTCGTGTTCGCCGCGATGTCGCCCGCGTTCCAGTTGAGCGCGCTTATCGTGGGCTTGGGAGCCGCACCGCCCCAGGCGATCCAGTTGCCCGCTGCCGAGGGCGCCACAACCGTCAATGTGACGACGGCCGCCGACGGTCCTGGCGTGAGCGCAGCGGAAAAGTAGGTACCCGGACACACGGAAGACGCGCTGCCCGGAGGGCCGCCCTGCGCTGACCAGTCATTGTCGGACTTATCCGCGTAGAAGAGATAGTTGCGCGTAGTCCCCGCCGCAATCGGACCGCCGACGCTTCGCGTATCGACGATTCGGCACGGCGTAATCGGCACGAAGACCTGGTCCGAGGTGGTCGAGCCGAACTTCAGCGCAAACGCCGGGGCCTTCCGCGCCACCTCGAACGCCCGAACCTGGGCCCCGCGCATGACCTGCTCGATTCGCGTGTAGCTAGCGCGCGGATCCTCCGAAAGCTTGAGGTCGTTCAAGCGGAGAAGGACCTCGAAGTCGAACGTGTCAAGCTGACTCGCAAAGACTTCGCGCCAGGCGGCGTAATGCCCTCCAGATTGAGCCGCCAACGGTTCCCAACGGTTCAGGATCTGGTTCACGATCGACCGGCGCTCCGCGTTCGCGCGGTGCAACTTGTCGCCACTCGTGCGCTCATCAACCGATCCGGCGCCGACTGTTGCCATCGACATCGCCATAAGCGTCGCACCCGTCAGGATCAACGATAGCGCTCGAGAATATTTCACGCTCATTCGCTTCTCAGGGGGACCGATATACCGCAATAGACCATACGCGCGCTCCTCAACGCCCAGGCACCCGGCAGCAAATCGACGATGCGTAGATCGTGCTCGTTGCGCCGGATGAATTGTGGTACGTGCACGTCCAATGGGCCTGCGGAAACGGTCCGATGTAGTACTGCGCGTCAAACGTGTTGGCCGTGTAGCTGTCGGAATCGCAATTGCCGCCGGTCAACGCGTAACCTGCGGGGCATGCTGGCGCGCCGACTGTCCTCGATGCCCCGCTGCCTATGGCGAGCGATTGAACCGCAGTTTCGTAACATTGAAGCGCAGTGGCACGATTCTCCACAAAGTATCCGACGACATCCGCGACAAAGTGCGCCCGGCCCGATGGGCCGTTATAACTGACCGCGAAGTCGAGCACCGCACCGCCAGGACCGACTCCCGCGTGCCCCCCCGCTGGAATTATGGTTGTGTTCGCCTTGATGTCACCGGCGTTCCAATTGAGCGCGCTGATCGTGGGCTTCGGGCTCGCGCCGCCCCATATGATCCAGTTGCCGGCTGCGGACGGACTGACCACCGTGACTGTAACCATCGCAGCCGCAGGGACGGTGCCGTCCGGATTGACAGTCGCGGGGCAAGCGGTGCCGGCCATCCCCGGCGTGCCACCCTGGTTCGACCATGTGAAGGTGCCACTGGTCGCGTAGTAGAGGTAGTTGCGCGTCTCGCCCGCGGTGATCGGGCCACCGGCATTGCGCGTATCGACGACCCGACATGGGGCGACGGGAATGTAGACCTTATCAATATTCGCAGATCCGAGTTTGAGTGGGCGCTTCCCGGATTGCGACAGCGTGAACGCTTGCATCTCGGCATCGCGAACCGCGCGGGCGAACCGAGCGTATTGCGTTGTCGCGTCGGCATCCGCCAGCTCTTCAATGCTAACGAGTTCACGCAGGATCGATGCATCGAGCCGCGACAGTTGCGTCAGAAAGACTTCGCGCCACGCATTCCAATGTGCGCCGGCGCGCACCGCCATAGGTTCCCAGCGGTTGAGGATCGCGTGCGCGAGCACCAGCGTGTTGCCATCGGTCGGTATGGCTCGAGGCTGGCCAACCGTCTCCGGCGAGGAGCAGACGCAGGCAAGCCAAAGCGCAATCCAGACACTCGAGTGCGCGCCGCGATGCCTTCCGGCCGGGCACCATGCCGTCCCTGCAACGCGGTCCATCCCCGCCTCCTTTGCGTACGTGAAGAACCGGCCGCGTCGCGTTCAACGTCCCGGCACGTGGCAGCAAATTGCGCTGGCATAAACGCTGTGAGTGGTGCCGGTCGAATTGACGTACGTGCAACGCCATTTCGCCTGCGGGAAAGGGCCGATCGCATACTGCTCGACCATATACATCGACCCGTTGTGCAAGTCGACGTCGCAATTGCCCTTCGTCAGCGACCACGGCGCCGTGCAGCTGTCGGACGAAACCCCCACAGCCTGAAACTTAACGTTCGAAACAGCGCTCCGCGGCACCGTCTCGTAACATTGGAGCGAGGTCGCCTGGTTCTCGATGTAATAGCCGACGACGTCGACGACGAGATCCGCTACCCCCGAAGGACCGTTGTAGCTAACAGCAAAATCGCGGATGGCACCCCCCGCTCCGGATCCTGCGCGACCGCCACCGGTAATCACTGTCGTATTGGCGGCGATATTCCCCACGTTCCAGTTAAGCGCGCTGATCGTCGGCGCGGGGTTGGCGCCGCCCCAGACGATCCAATTCCCTGCTGCGGACGGCGCGACGACAGTAACTGTAACTGCCGCAGCGGAAGGCGCCGGACCGCTCGCGAAAACGGTCCCTGGACATGTGCCGGAAGCTCCGCCGGCAACGCCTGCAGCACCACCCTGATTCGCCCATGAATAAGCCGTGCTCGTCGAAAAGAAATAAAAGTTGCGGGTAACGCCAGCGGCGATCGGGCCCCCGGCGTTGCGCGTATCGACGATGCGGCACGGCGCGATTGGCAGGAACGTTTGATCGCCGGTAACCGAGGCGAGCTTGCGCGACTCCCTCTCCGGCGCCGGATCCTGCATCTCATCGGGACGCGCAACCGGCACAAGCTCCGAATGCTGCGGCTCGGCACCCGCGGACAGTGCAGCGGCGCGGGCGGACATCGCGGATAGTCCCGATAGCACCGACGCGACGACGACGACGGTGAAGGAAATGCCGCCCATGTAGGCTACCCCTTCAAGGGACCACGGTTCTTGCCGACTCGTTGCCCAAGGTCACACCCGCGCGACGCGCCGGTGTTACGCTGAACGCTCCCGAGAGCATGTACCACGTGGAGAAGTGGCGGAGCAAGGGGTGCTCTCGCGGAAGCGGTAAACAACCTGCGTCGGTGATCGCCTAGCTTCGTACCGGACGCGTTATGACAATAGCGTTCGGCTATGCGTTTGGCATGATGTCGTCGTCGGGTGGCGCGACTACGACCAATTCAAGTCTCAAGGGTGCAGTGCAGCCGATTGGTCAATAGATTCGGCATCAACGCGCAGCGAATGCCCGGCCGTTATGCTTGCCTTCAAGTACATCCAGCGGGCGGCGCACGGGAGCGACGAAGTATTATGCGCATCGCTCGATGGCTCTACGCCGGACGGGCCGATCCCACCTGGCCCTTCGGCGGGCGAAACGCCTGTAGCTTCAAGAGGAAATTCATTTGGCGCCCGCATCACCGCTCATCCATCTACACTTGGATCCGGTTCCGCGCGTCGATGGTGCTCATCGCGATCAGCGCGCTGATCTGCGGCTGCGTGACGGATTCCGCGGAGGCACCGCGCACCGACCCGGCGGCGCCGAATGTGGATGTCGCTCGTTTGCGCGCTATTGTCGAGGCCGAGCGCGCCAGGGCGGGAGTGCGGGGCAGTTGAGTTCGGCATGTGAGTGAGCGAGAAGGAGATCCTTGCGCTGGCAGCCGGCAGCTCGATGACTGCGGCGCCAGCGACTACCGAAATGCACTACCGCATCGTTGGAATTACGGAGACGTTCCAATCGACACTGCTGATGATGCTCTCCGAACAGGGCGGCATTCGCCTCGACGACATGTTGCGCCGTTGGGAGATTTTATGCGTGAGTCGTCTATGAGATTCGTTCGTCGCACATTGGCCATGGCCGCGCTTACCCCGCCCCTTATGTTCGGCGCGGTTGTGCCGGTGCAAAGTGCCACGCAGGTCTTCGCGTCTCAACCGCTGGTGGTGAGTTCGCCGGCTTCCGCAGCCCCGGTAGTTGTCCATCAAATCCTGGATCGCTGGCAAGCGGTCGCCGAACAGGTTGTCGGGTCCGAAGCCAACTGGCGCGACGTCTTCCACACGCAGTTGATGCTGATGCCGGCAACAAGCCTTGCACAACTCGATGCCGTGAAGGTGGATGCTGCTGACAGCGCGGCGGAGAACTATGCACGCCTCTCCCAGGCTATGCGCGACATCACCATGCAAGCCTACATGCTGTCGAAGGGCGGCAAGAGTCAGCTCAAGCTTGCCTCGACCGTCAACGACCAGGTGTTCATTCCCATGTCGCCGTGCCGCATCGTCGACACGCGCAATGTGGGTGGCCCGATTGCGGCCGGCACGCAGCGCGCATTTAACTGGGTTCGTGGCGTCAGCACGTTCTCGTGGGCCGAGCAAGGCGGCGCTCCCGGTTCGGGTGCAACCGCCTGTCCATTTACAGTGTTCGCCTATGCCGGAGGGCAGTTGCCGGGCAGTGTGGCCGATCTGCGCGGCTATCCAAGCGCGGCAATGGCGACGGTGACCGTGGTCAATCCCACGGCGGCGGGAAATCTCGTGGTCTGGGGCGGGCAGGGAACGTTCCCGCAGTCCAGCGCGTTGAATTTTGCCATCGGCCAAACTCTGGCGAACACGACCGTCATCCCTTGGGGTCAGCGCATTGGGGCGGGCGTACAGGACTTCACTATTCGCTACAACGGCCCCAGCGGCCAGGCGAACGTGGTGGTCGATCTTGTGGGTTTCTTTGTCCAGAATTCAGCGACGCCGCTGGATTGCGTGACCCTAACGTCCTCCTTCGGCTGTTCGGCCGCCTCCTGCATCAACTTCAATCAGAGTTGCCCTTCGGGTTACACCCAGACGGCAACGTACTGCGAAGGGCAGCCAAACCTGACGCTCGAAGTTGTCGGTGAAGGCTATTGCGAGTTCAGCAAAGCCGTGCCGCAGTTAATCAATTACAACGTGAAGACCCGGTGCTGTCGGGTGCCTGGACAATAGGTCGCTAGCCAATTCGCCTTTGGCGAACAACAGCGAGACAACGTCGCGCAACTCTGGAGGAACCATGAAGTCAATCAAGCTTGCATCGATTGCCATAGGGTGTTGACCGCATGGACAGTCTCCGCCGCACCCACAGAGGGTGCCCGCCCAAATGACACGAAGCTCCTCGACGGTGGCCCCACGAGCGAGCGCTCGTAATTCTCTCGCTCCACGATGACCCGGCATGCGGTCGTGAACGGGCTGGCACAGCTCATTGGCCTCGGTCGTAATGATCGCGGCCGTCACGATTTGGTCGCCATCCTTCGGCCCCCCCGTGACCACAGCTCCGCGAACGCGAACGGCTCTTCGTCGCGCATGGCGATGCGCACCGGTTGCTTACTTCCGTCTGCCATCTTTGCCCATTCGTAAAAGC
>Ga0207691_10004269_pt1 | contig 13882 bp, 17 predicted proteins | sample KBSM13metaG_FD_184327 | JGI IMG/M metagenome (GOLD analysis project Ga0207691, IMG submission 184327) | Miscanthus rhizosphere microbial communities from Kellogg Biological Station, Michigan, USA - KBS M1-3 metaG (SPAdes) (version 2) | ecosystem: Host-associated > Plants > Roots > Rhizosphere >... | reverse complement strand
CGAGATCGGCGGCACCGACGAGCAGGAGGCCGCGGCGTTCATCAAGCAGCACATGAAGAAGCCGGTGGTCGGCTTCATCGCCGGCCAGACGGCACCGCCCGGCCGCCGCATGGGCCACGCGGGCGCCATCATCTCCGGTTCGTCGGGCACCGCCGCGGAGAAGATCGAGGCGTTCAAGTCCGCCGGGATGGGAGTCGCGAAGCGGCCGATCGACTTCGTCGAGCTGCTCAAAGCCCGCATGTGAGGCTCGGCACGACCGCCAGATGAAGCTCCGTGAGTTCCTCGCGCCCGAGCGCGTGATCGTCCCGCTCGAGTCGCACACCCTCGACGAGGCGGGCGCCGAGTTGCTCGAGCGCCTCCTCGACGCGCGCGAGGTGCTGGATGCCTCCAAGCTCCGGCGCCGCGCCGGCGAAGCGCGCCCGGAGGACGTCGTCGCCATGGGCGACCGCGCCTTCCTGCTGCACTATCGTTCCGACGGAGCGGGGAGGCTGCTCGTCGCCGTCGGCGTGGCGCCCGCGCCGCTCTGCCGGCGGGCCCCGGGCGAGGACGAGCAGTGCGCGCGCGTCGTGCTGCTCGTCGTCACGCCGCCGCGACAGGCCGCGCGCTACCTGCAGATCGTCGGCGGTTTCGCGCGGCTGCTCCGGCAGGACGACGTGCTCGCCGCGGTGCACGCTGCGCGGTCGTCACAGGAGCTGGTGGAGCTGGAGGCATTCGCCGGCTATCAGCTTCCCGAACAGCTCACCGTGCGCGACGTCATGTCGGACCATCCGCGGACGGTCGACGCCGAGACGCCGCTCAAGGAGGCGGCTCGCACCATGGTCCGCGCCGGCCTCGGCGCGCTGCCCGTCATCGACGGCGACCGGCGCGTCGTCGGCATGGTGAGCGAGCGCGAGGTCATCCGGCATCTGCTCACGACACAGGTATTCTCCGGCGCCGACGTCCGCTCGTCGCTCTCGCCGGTCGCCGGCCCTCGCACGGTGCGCGACGTCATGTCGCGGCAGGTGATGTGTGTCGCGCCGGAGCAGCCCATCGCCGAAGTCGCATCGCTCATGAGCAACAAGGACGTCGACCGTGTCCCCGTGGTCCGCGAAGGCCAACTGGTCGGCTTCCTCACGCGCGGGGACATCGTTCGCAAGTTGATCGGCAACTGACCGGGCGACGCCCGGCGCACCCCAACGAGGCTTTACATGGCTGGCAACACCACGCTCACGATCATCAAGCCCGACGCCTTCGGCGCCGGCAAGGCGGGAAAGATCATTGCCCTGCTGGAGGAGAAGGGCTTCACCCTCAAGGCCGCGCGCGTCATGCAGCTGACGAAGGCACAGGCCGGGGAGTTCTACGCCATCCACCGCGAGCGCCCCTTCTATGGCGAGCTGGTGCAGTTCATGACCTCCGGTCCGTGCATGCCGATCGTGCTCGAGAAGGCCAGCGCCGTCTCGGCCCTGCGCGACGCCATCGGGGCGACGGATCCCGCCGAGGCCGCGGCGGGTACGGTGCGGAAGCTCTACGCGGAGTCGAAGGGTCGGAACGCGATCCACGCCTCCGACTCCGACGAGAATGCGCAGCGCGAGGCGCGCTTCTTCTTCGCCGAGACGGATCTGCTCTGGGGTTGAGCCGCGCGGCGGTCGCCGGCCTGCGGGGCAGTCGGCGAGCCGGCGCTCGTGACTTGATAAGTGCAAGGGGGACAAGTAGTTTTCATGGCTATGCTGTCCTTTGACATTCGGTCCCTGTCAGAGCGCGCCGCGACCGTCGACGACACCCTGTCGCCCGACGATCCGGTGTGGGAGGAGGGGGACCCGAAGCCGTCGTCGCCGCTGCACGTGAAGGGGCGGTTGTCCACGGCCGGGCCTGGCCAGTTTTACTGGCACGGCACGATCGAGGGAGACGTGGCCATGGAGTGCCGCCGCTGTCTGGGCGACGCCTCGGCCCACGTGTCCGAAGACGCTCATCTCATCTTCGCGGAAGCGGGGACGGAGGGCGTCGAGGACGATCCCGATGTCTACCTGATCGACGATCGCGCGTCGGAGCTCGACCTCCGGCCCGCGCTTCGTGAGCAGTGGCTGTTGCACGTCCCTGGCTACGCGTTGTGCCAGGACGATTGTCAGGGTCTGTGCCCGACGTGTGGGGCCGAGCTCAACCTCGGCCCCTGCGACTGTGCTCCTACCTCGGTGGATCCCCGCTGGGAAGGGCTGCGGAAGCTGCGCGACGAGCGGCGCTGAATCGTCCGGACTCTATCCTTTTCCGTTTTCGTTCCGACCCATGGCCGTCCCGAAGCGCAGAACCTCCAAGAGAAAGAAGCGCGCGCGCAACACGCACAAGACTGCGCCCGCCATCGCGATCCAGAAGTGCCCGCGGTGTCAGGCGATGAAGCGCCCGCACCACGTGTGCGCCGAATGCGGCTACTACGCCGGTGAGCAGCGAGTAGCCGCCAGGGAAGCCTGACCTTGGCGCGGATCGCGTTGGACGCCATGGGGGGCGACCTCGCGCCCCAGGCGACCGTAGCCGGCGCGCTCCTCGCGCTCGCCGAGCTCGATCCCGCCCACTGTATTCAGCTCGTCGGCAGCACCCCCGTCGTGGAGGCGCAGCTGCGCACCCTCCTCGAGGGTGAGCTGGCGACGCACGCGGCGCAACGCGAGCGCCTGACGATCATCGAAGCCCCCGACGTCATCGAGATGACGGACAAGCCCAGCGCCGTGGTGCGGGGCAAGCCGAACAGCTCCATGGCCGTCGGGCTGCGATTGCAGGCCGAGGGAAAGTCGGACGCCTTCGTCTCCGCCGGCAGCACCGGCGCGCAGATGGTGGCGTCCATGATGACCCTTCGGATGCACGCGGGGCTCGAGCGGCCGGCGATCGTCACGCTCTTTCCCTCGGCGCGGAAGCCGGTCGCCGTCCTCGACTCCGGCGCCAACGTCGACTGCGGGGCAGAGGAGCTCGTGCAATTCGCGCGGCTCGGCGCCACCTACGTCGAGTGCGTGCTCGGCCGGCCCAATCCCGCGGTCGGCCTGCTCAGCATCGGCGAGGAGCCGGAGAAAGGAAACGCGGTCACGAAGGAAGCGCACCAGCTCCTTCAGGCTTCCGGTCTCAACTTCATCGGCAACGTCGAAGGCCGTGATCTCCCGGCCGGCGGCACGGAGCGCGAGCCGGTCGACGTCGTCGTCTGCGACGGCTTCGTCGGCAACGTGGTCCTCAAGTTCTACGAGGCGATCGCTCCGCTCATGATCGGGACACTGCGAACCGCCGGCGTGAGCGCCGAGCAGCTTCAGGCAGGCCTCAAGCACCTCGACTACTCCGAGTACGGCGGTGCGCCGCTGCTCGGCGTGAAGGGAGTCAGCATCATCTCGCACGGGAAGTCGTCGCCGCGCGCGATCAAGAACGCCGTGAAGGTCGCGGTGCAGGCCGTGGTGAGCCGGATGAACGATCAGATCGGCGCGCGTCTCGCCGCCGCCGCGGAGAACGCCGCGTGAGGCGCCCAGTCGCGTACGTGGCCGGCACGGGGCGGGGAATCCCGGCGAAGGTGATGACGAATCACGACTTCGCGGCGCTCGGTCTCGAGACGTCGCACGAGTGGATCGTCGAGCGCACGGGCATCGTCGAGCGACGCATCGCCACGCCGGAAGAATCGACGTGCAGCATGGCCGTGACGGCCGCCAAGCAGGCGATGGACCGCGCCGGCGTACACGCCGGTGAGCTCGACGCGATCGTGCTCAGCACCGCCACGCCGGACCGGCTGCTTCCCTCCACGGCGGTCGATCTCCAGGCGCAGCTCGGCGCGACGCGTGCGGCGGCGTTCGACCTGTCCGCTGCGTGCACGGGGTGGCTGTACGCCATGACGGTGGCCGAAGGGCTCATCCAGTCGGGAGTCGTCGAGACGGCGCTCGTCGTCGGTGCGGAGAAGATGAGCGCCATCACCGACTGGCAGGATCGCTCGACGTGCGTGCTGTTCGGCGACGGCGCCGGCGCCGTGGTGCTGAAGCGCGCGCCGCATGGCGGCACTCGAGGAATTCTCAGCACCTTCATGCGCAGCGACGGCACGCTCGCCCAGCTGCTGTGGCGCCCCGCCGGCGGCGCCGTGGTGCCGTTCAGCGACACCGTGCTCCAGGAGCGCAGCTCCTACGTGAAGATGGCCGGGCGCGAGGTGTTCAAGCACGCCGTGCGGCAGATGAGCGAGGCGTGCGACCGCGCGCTCGACGGCGCCAAGCTGACGAGTAACGACATCGACGTGCTGATCCCGCATCAGGCGAACAACCGCATCATCGAGGCGACGGCGAAGCACGCCGGCATCTCGATGGACAAGGTCTACGTGAACGTCGACCGATTCGGGAACACGTCGTCCGCGTCCATCCCGATCGCGATCGACGAGGCATTCGAGCGCGGTCGACTGAAGCCAGGGAGCACCGCGCTGCTCTGCGCCTTCGGCGCCGGCTTCACCTGGGGCTCGATGGTCATCCGCTTCTAGCGTCATGCCGAACGTCGTACTGCTCTTTCCCGGTCAGGGCTCGCAGGCACCGGGAATGGGGAAAGACCTCGCCGCACGGTTTCCGGCGGCTCGCGAGGTGTTCGAGGCCGCGAACGCGGCGCTCGGCGTCCCCCTGTCGCTGCTCGCCTTCGAGGGACCGGGCGATGAGCTGACGTTGACCCACAACGCGCAGCCGGCCCTGCTCACCCACGGCGCCGCTGCGTGGGCCGCCGTGCGCGACGCCATCGGCGGGCGAGTCGTCGCCGCGGCGGGACACTCGCTCGGCGAGTTCACCGCGTATCACGCGTCCGATGCGCTGCCGTTCGCCGAGGCCGTGCGGCTCGTTCGTCGCCGCGGCGAGCTGATGCTCGAGGCGGGCAAGCGGCGCCCCGGCGCGATGGCCGCGGTGCTCGGCACCCTCACGTCGACGATCGAGGAGATCTGCCTCGAGGCATCCGACGACGCGGGGGTCGTGGTGCCCGCCAACTACAACTGCCCGGGCCAGATCGTCATCAGCGGCGAGTCGGCCGGAGTGGATCGCGCCATGGAGCTCGTGAAGCTCGCCGGCGGCAAGGCCAAGAAGCTGAACGTCAGCGGCGCCTTCCACTCGCCACTCATGGAGTACGCCGTCGCCGGTCTCTCGACCGCCATCGATCTGGCGCGCCTCGCCGATGCGCGCTTTCCGATCTACGCGAACGTCAACGCGCAACCCGTGAAGGATGCAGCGCTTGCGCGTCGCCTCCTCCTGGAGCAGTTGACCTCTCCCGTGCAGTGGACGCGGTCCATCGAGTCGATCGCGCTGCTGCATCCCCGCGCGCTCTTCGTCGAGATGGGTCCGGGCACGGTCCTCAAGGGCCTCGTGAAGAAGATCGTTCCGGACGCGACGGTCCTGAGCTGCGGCACGGGCGCCGACGTGGACGCACTCCTCGCCGTGGTGAACGCGTGAACATCGATCTCACCGGGCGCACGGCGCTCGTGACGGGGAGCACGCGCGGAATCGGCCGCGCGATCGCCGAGACGCTCGCCGGTGCGGGAGCACGCGTCGCGGTCGTGGGACGCGACGCCGGCCGCGCGGAGGAAGTCGCCCGCGCCATCGGCCATGACGCTGCGGGCTTCGCGTGCGACGTCACCGACGTGGCCTCGGTCACGGCGCTGATCGAGAGCGTCGAGAAGGCGTTCGGCCAGATCGACATCCTGGTGAACAACGCCGGGCTGACGCGCGACAACATCCTCTTTCGTCTCAAGGACGAGGACTGGGACACCGTGCTCGACGCGAACCTGCGTGGCGCGTTCTTCGCCATCCGGGCCGCGTCGCGCGGCATGATGAAGCGCCGCTGGGGACGCATCATCAACATCGCCAGCGTCGTCGGGATCATCGGCAACAAGGGGCAGGCCAACTACGCCGCGAGCAAGGCCGGGCTCATCGGACTCACCAAGACCGTCGCCAAGGAGCTCGCGTCCCGCAACATCCTCATCAACGCCGTCGCGCCCGGCTTCATCGAGACCGACATGACGGCCGCGATGACTCCCGAGGCACGCGAAACGCTCTCGGGACAGATTCCGCTGGAGCGGCTGGGAACGCCGAACGACGTCGCGGCGACGGTCGCGTTCCTGGCATCCGACTTTGCGTCGTACATCACCGGCCAGGTCCTGGTCGTCGACGGTGGACTGGTGATGTGACGTCGCAACTGGATGGGCCGAAGTGACATTGCAGACGAACTTTCGCTAGCTTTCAGCGGTTAAAAACCTACAGGAGCCTACCCCCATGGCCGACAACGCCCAGAAGGTCCGTGACATCATCGAGAAGGAGCTCGGCGTCGAGCGTGACAAGATGACCGACGAGGCCAGCTTCATCGAGGACCTCGGTGCGGACAGCCTCGACATCGTCGAGCTGGTTATGGAGTTCGAGAAGGAGTTCAACATCGACATCCCCGACGAGGACGCGGAGAAGCTGCGGACCGTCGGCGATGCCGTGGCCTATCTGAACACCAAGGTCGGCGCGTAATGAGACGTCGGGTCGTCGTCACCGGTCTCGGTGCCATCACGCCCGTCGGCAACGACGTGGCGACGACTTGGCGTTCTCTGCAGGAGGGCGTCTCAGGGGCATCGGCCATCACGAAGTTCGATGCCTCGACTTTTCCCGTGCGTTTCGCCTGTGAGGTGAAGGGGTTCGATCCGCTCAAGACGATGGAGCGGAAGGAGGCGAAGCGAGCCGATCTGTACACACAGTACGCGGTGGCCGCCGCGGTCGAGGCGATGGTCGACGCCGAGCTCACCCCCGGCGCGTACGACGTCGATCGCACGGGGGTGATCGTCGGCAGCGGCATCGGTGGCCTCAAGAGCTTCGAGGACCAGCACGACGTCTATCGGGCCCGCGGCGCGAGCAAGATCAGCCCCTTCTTCATCCCGATGTTCATCGCCGACATCGCGGCGGGGGTGGTCTCGATGCGCTTCAACGCGCGCGGGCCCAACTACGCCACGGTCTCCGCGTGTTCGACCAGCGCGCACGCCGTGGGCGACGCGTTTCGGACCATCCAGTACGGCGATGCGGACATCATCATCACCGGCGGCGCGGAGGCGACGGTGACGCCGATGGCGATCGGCGGCTTCGCCAACATGACCGCGCTCTCCGAACGCAACGACAGCCCCGAAACGGCCTCCCGGCCGTTCGATGCGACGCGCGACGGGTTCGTCATGGGGGAGGGCGCCGGTGTGCTCATCCTCGAGGAACTCGAGCATGCGCAGAAGCGAGGCGCGCGGATCTACGGCGAGGTGGTCGGCTACCGCGCCTCTGGCGACGCATATCATCTCACCGGACAGCTTCCCGAGCACGAGGGTCTCCAGCGCGCCATGCGCGGCGCGCTCGCCGACGCCGGGATGTCGCCGGACGAGGTGGACTACGTGAACGCGCACGGCACCTCGACGCCGCTCAACGACTCGAACGAGGCCACGGCCATCGCCAAGGTGTTCGGCGACGCGGCGGGGAAGATCAACGTGTCCTCCACCAAGTCGATGACGGGGCACATGCTCGGCGCCGCTGGCGCGGTCGAGCTGATCGCGTCGCTGCTCGCGATCCGCGACCAGGTCGTGCCGCCGACGATCAACTACTGCAACCCGGATCCCGCGTGCGGAGATCTGGATTTCACGCCGAATCAGGCGAAGTCGCGCGAAGTGCGCGCTGCCCTGAGCAACAGCGCGGGATTCGGCGGCCACAACGTCTCCCTCGTCGTCAAGCGCTTCCAGGAGTAACGCCGTGCCCACTGCCGTCGTGTTCGACCGCTCCCGCATCTCCGACCCGGCGCTGCACGCGATCGCCGATCGGGTCATGGCAGGTGAGCGACTCACGCCGGCCGAGGGCATCGCCCTCTTCCGCACGCCGGACCTCCTCGGCCTCGGCACCCTCGCGGACGCGGTGAACCGCGCGAAGCACGGTGATCGCGTCACCTTCGCCGCCAACCAGCACATCAACCCGACGAACGTCTGCATCCTGCGGGCGACGTGCGTGTTCTGCTCCTACGCGCGCCTTCCGAAGGAGGACGGCGCGTATCGATACACGATGGATCAGGTGTGGGCCGAGGCCGCGCAGGCGACGGGCGCCATGACGCGCGAGTTCCACATCGTGGGCGGCCTCGACATGAAGGCGGGGCTCGCCTACTACACGGAGATGTTCCGCGGTCTCAAGGCGCGCCACCCGCAGGTGCACATCAAGGCGCTCACCGCCGTCGAGATCGCGCACATCGCGCGGATCGAGAAGATGTCCGTGCGCGACGTGCTCGTCGCGCTCCGCGAGGCGGGGCTCGACACGATGCCGGGAGGCGGCGCCGAGGTGTTCAGTCCCGGCGTGCGTGCGACCATCGCCGATCGGAAGCTCGCCGGCAGCGAGTGGATCGACGTGCACCGCGTCGCGCACGGCCTCGGCATCCGCACCAACTGCACGATGTTGTACGGGCACGTCGAGACGGTCGAGGACCGCATCCACCATCTCGGCATGCTGCGCGACCTGCAGGACGAGACGGGCGGCTTCCTCGCCTACATCCCGCTCGCCTACCATCCGGACAACAACGAGCTGGGGGCGGAGCTCGGGCGCCAGGGCACCGCGACGACGGGGATCGACGACTTGAAGAATCTCGCCGTCGGCCGTCTCTTCCTCGACAACTTCGACCACGTCAAGTCGCACTGGATCATGGTCACGCCCGCGCTGTCGCAGCTGTCGCTGCACTTCGGCGTGAACGATCTGGAGGGCACCGTCGTCCGCGAGAAGATCTATCACGAAGCCGGCGCGCACACCGCCCAGGCGATGAGCCTGGACGAGCTGCTGCGCATCATTCGCGGCGCGGGGAAGATTCCCGCCGAGCGCGACTCGTTCTACAACGTCATCCGCTCCTTCGACGACGATCCGACGCGAGCCGCGGCGTGACGATGCGCGTCGGACGGATCCCGTACATCAACTGCTATCCCGTCTACGGCGGCATCGACCGCGGCATCGTCGCGCTCGACGCGGACCTCGTCGACGGCATCCCGTCGTCGCTCAACCGCCGCATGGCGCAGGGCACGCTCGACATCAGCGTCATCTCGGCGGTCTCGTACGCGCGGGACACGGCGCGGTATCTCCTGCTTCCGGACCTCGCCATCTCCTGCGACGGCCCGGTGCGCAGCGTCATGCTCTTCTCGCGCGTGCCAGCCGAGCAGCTCGGTGGCAGCCGCGTGCTCGTCACGCGCAGCTCGATGACGAGCGTCGTCCTGCTCGAGCTGCTGTTCGAGAACGTCTGGAACGCGCGAGCGTCGTTCGTGCCGGCCGACGCCGAGATCGCGGACCTCGCGCGCGCCGAGCAGCCGGAGCACGATGCACGGCTCATCATCGGCGACGCGGCGCTGCTCCTCAGCTCCGGCGCGAGCGACCTCGCGCGGCAATACCCCTACGCGTACGACCTCGGCGCGGTCTGGAAGGAATGGACCGGCCTTCCGTTCGTGTTCGCCGTCTGGGTCGCGCAGCGCGCGGTGCCGGTCGAGCGTTCGCTGGCGCTGCACGCGCAGCTGATCCGCTCGCGTGACTGGGGGCTGGAGCATCTCGGCATCCTCGCCGACCAGGCCGCACAGGCCACCGGCGTCTCCCGCCGTGCGGCCCTCGAGTATCTTTCGGGCCTCGACTATGGCCTCCGCTACGAGCACCTGGCGGGGCTCACGGCTTTCTTCGGCAAGCTCGCCGCCAGCGGGCGGGTGCCGAACGGTTCGCTCGCCTTCCTGCCCGCCGCGTGATGTTCGCGCGTGCGGAGCCCGGTCGCGGCACGACTCTCGGTGACTGTCATGCGTGATCTGCTCGACTTCTACCAGCGCGCACCTCTCCTCGAGCTCGGCGCCGAGGCGGACCGCGTCCGCCAGCAGCTTCATCCCGGCGACGTCGTCACCTACATCGTCGATCGCAACATCAACTACACGAACGTCTGCGTCGCGGACTGCGGCTTCTGCGCCTTCTACCGGCGCCCGAAGGACGCGGAGGGCTGGACGCTCTCCTACGAGCAGATCGGCGCGAAGATCGACGAGGCCAAGGCGCTCGGCGGCGTGCAGATCCTGATGCAGGGCGGGCACAATCCCTACATCCCGTTCGAGTGGTACCTCGATCTGCTGCGCTACATCAAGCGCAACCACCCAATCCACGTCCACGGGTTCAGCCCGAGCGAGGTGGACTTCTGGTCGAAGCTGTACCGCATGGAGGCGCGCGAGGTGATCCGCGAGCTCCAGAAAGCGGGCCTGGATTCGATCCCCGGTGGCGGCGGCGAGATCCTCGTGCAGCGCGTGCGTGACGAGGTCGCGAAGAAGAAGGCCGGCGCCGACCGGTGGCTCGAGATCATGGAGATCGCGCACGAGGAGGGAATGAAGACCTCCGTCACCATGATGTACGGCATCGGCGAGACGCTCGCCGAGCGCCTCGAGCACCTGCAGCGGGTGCGCGAGGTGCAGCAGCGGACGAAGGGATTCACGGCGTTCATCTGCTGGCCGCTCCAGCCGGAGAACACGCCGCGCATGTCGCACATGCCGAAGACGGATGCGGTCGACTACCTCCGCACGGTCTCCTTCGCGCGCGTCGTGCTGGACAACGTCCCCAACATCCAGTCCAGCTGGGTGACGATGGGGATGAAGATCGGGCAGACGGCGCTGCGCTTCGGCTGCAACGACTTCGGCTCGCTGATGATCGAGGAGAACGTCGTGTCGGCGGCGAACACGACGCATCGCACGACGATCGAGGAGATGGAGCGCCTCATCCGCGATGCCGGCTTCACGCCGGCGCGCCGGCGACAGGACTACTCGATCATCGCGCCGGCGGTGGCCGCCGCGTGATCCCCTCGGTGACGGCGCCGCGTCATGGCTGAGCGGCTCCCGTTCCGCTCGGGCATCGGTTACGACTCCCACCGCTTCGCACCCGGCGGCCCGCTGGTGCTGGGCGGCGTCGAGATCGCCGCGGACGTGCATCTGCGCGGCCACTCCGACGGCGACGCGATCGCGCACGCGGTGACCGACGCGGTGCTCGGCGCGGCGGGTCTCGGCGACATCGGCACGCTGTTCCCCGACACCGACCCGGTGAACGAGGGGCGCGACTCGATCGAGATGCTGATCCTCGCCGTCGGCCACGTCGAGGCCGCGGGCTGGCGCGTCGGCCAGGTGGACGTCGTCGTGATCACCGAGACGCCGCGCATCGCGCCGCATCGTCCGGCGATGCGCCAGCGGATCGCCGGCGCGCTCCGGTGCGCGCCCGAGGACGTGGGCATCAAGGGGAAGACGAACGAGGGAATGGGGTTCGTCGGACGCGGCGAGGGGCTCGCGTGTCTGGCAACCGCGACGCTCTATCGCGCGTAGCATGGACGCCGGCCTGATGGACTGGCTGTCGCACGTTCCGATGAGCGTGCTCTATCTGCTGATGGCGGCGTTCGCCGCGGTGGAGAACGTCTTCCCACCGGTGCCGGCGGATACGGTGGTGGCGCTCGGCAGCTGGCTCGCCGCGCGCGGCCAGGGCAGCGCCTTCTGGGCGATCGTCGCGACGTGGGTGGGAAACGTCGCCGGGGCAGGCGCGATGTATTTCGTGGGCCGGCGCCATGGCACCGCGTGGATGCACAAGCGCTTCCCGGCGCTCGCCGACGAGAAGAACGAGCGGCGGCTCCGCGAGCTGCACGGAAAGTACGGAGCGATCTCGCTGGTGCTCAGCCGGTTCATTCCCGGCGTACGCGCGCTCGTGCCGCCGTTCGCGGGTGCGTTGCGCATCTCGCCGGTGACGACGATGCTGTCGCTCTCGCTCGCCTCCGCCGTGTGGTACGGGATGGTGAGCTACGTGGCGTTCCGCGCCGGCGCGGACTGGGGCGCCCTGATGGCGCGCATCACCCGCTACGGACGCTTCGCCGCCGTCGGCGCGGCGGTGATCGTGGCGGCGGGTGCGCTGGGGTGGTGGCTCCGTCGCCAGCGGACTGCCTGATGGCCGACGCCGACGCACGCTCGCGCCGGTTCCTGCTCCAGCGGTTCACCGACTACATCGCGCTCGAGCAGGGCCTCTCGCTGCGTACGCAGGAAGCGTACGGCCGTGACCTCGACCGGTTCGCCGAGTACGCCGACGTGAAGGGTGTCGCGGCGCCGCTCGACATCACGGCGCGCACCCTGCGCGAGTACGTCTACCACTTGAAGGACCTCGGGCTCTCGCCGGCCAGCATCCGCCGCAACGTCTCCGCGCTGCGCACCTACTTCAAGTTCCTCACCGGCGACGGCGTCGTCGTGCGCGACCCGAGCGAGCGGCTCGAGACACCGAAGCGTTGGCGCGAGCTCCCCGACGTGCTCACCGTCGACGAGGTCCAACGCCTCATCGCCGCGCCGACGCTCGACGACAACATGGTCTTTCGCGACCGCGCGCTCCTCGAGCTCGCGTACGGCGCCGGGCTGCGGGTCTCGGAGTGGATCACGCTCGGGGTGCGCGACCTCCTGCTCGAGGAGGGACTCGTGCGCGTGTTCGGCAAGGGGAGCAAGGAGCGCCTCGTACCGATCGGCCGGTCCGCCATCGGTGCGGCCGCTGTCTACCTGCGCGAGCTGCGGCCGCGACTCGAGAAGGGGGAGGGCAAGGGCGTCCTCTTCCTCAATGCTCGCGGACGTCCGCTCACCCGGATGGGCGCGTGGAAGATCCTTCGGGGCTACGTCGAGCGGGCCGGCATCACCAAGCACGTCTCCCCACACACCCTGCGGCACTCGTTCGCGACGCACCTGCTCGAGGGAGGCGCCGATCTTCGCGCGGTACAGGAGATGCTCGGTCACGTGGACATCGCGACGACTCAGATCTACACTCACGTGGACCGGGAGTATCTGCGACAGGTGCATCGGAGTTATCATCCCAGGGGATGACTCGTCTCGACCGGCCCACCCGACTGCGCTCATGCTCCTCGTCATCGACAACTACGACTCGTTCACCTACAACCTCGTCCAGTATCTGGGCGAGCTTGGAGCGGACGTCCTCGTGCGCCGCAACGATGCCGTGACGGTCGATGAAGTCGGCGAGCTCGCGCCGGAGGGGATCGTCCTGTCGCCCGGTCCGTGCGCACCCGCGCAGGCCGGGGTGACCGTGGACGTCATCCGGGCCTGGGGTGAGACGACGCCGATCCTCGGCGTGTGCCTCGGCCATCAGGCGATCGGCGAGGCGTACGGCGGCCGGGTCGTGCGAGCGTCGAAGGCGGTGCACGGGAAGACGTCGCGCATCAGCCATGACGGCTCCGATCTGTTCGCCGGACTGCCGTCACCACTTCAGGTCGGGCGCTATCACTCCCTCACGGTCGAACGAGCCACGCTGCCAGAGTCGCTGCGCGTCGTCGCCACGGCGGAGCACGACGAATCGGAGATCCACGCCCTTCGCCACCGGACGCATCCCGTGTGGGGAGTGCAGTTCCATCCGGAATCCGTCCTGACCCCGGACGGCAAGCAGCTGCTGCGGAACTTCCTCGGTCTGGTCGCGCGGTGAGCCGGCTCCTGCTCGCCGCACTCCTCGCGCCGTCTCTGCTGGGCGCGCAGGAGGTGGTGCTGCGCGAGCCGGGTCCCGAGCCTGTCGCATCGATCGTGCGATACGCGGCGTCGCAGCCGCACGTGTTGCGCGCCGGAAGCGGGAAGCTCGTGCTCCCGCGCGACAGCGTCGTCACGACGAACCTGCTCGTGATCGGTCGGCCGACGTATCTCTCGAGCCGCGTGCACGGCGACGTGGTCGTCGTCGGCGGTGATCTGTTCCTGCGAACCGGGTCGGAGGTATCGGGGCGCGCCGTCGCCATCGGCGGCAGCGTGTATCGCACCTTCCTTGGCACGGTCGGCGGTTCGATCGAGAGCTATCGCGACGACCACTACTCCGTCGTCGCGAGCCCGTCGCGCTACGAGCTGTCGTACCAGGGCCGTGGTCAGATCGATCGGCCGCCG
>Ga0207691_10004268_pt1 | contig 13882 bp, 19 predicted proteins | sample KBSM13metaG_FD_184327 | JGI IMG/M metagenome (GOLD analysis project Ga0207691, IMG submission 184327) | Miscanthus rhizosphere microbial communities from Kellogg Biological Station, Michigan, USA - KBS M1-3 metaG (SPAdes) (version 2) | ecosystem: Host-associated > Plants > Roots > Rhizosphere >... | reverse complement strand
CCAACCATCCCGTAGACACGGTCAGGACTGGCTCCCCCCAGGGCCGCGGGAGCATCTGGCTCGCGGCCCTGGCCAATCGCATTCGTCGAGGACTGCGCCCGGCGCGCACCCGAGGTCCAGACGCGTTCGGCGGCGTGCGGTCGCCTCGGCCGCCTCTCGATCTCCGCCGTCGAGGGCGGCGAGGCGAGCCACGATCCCCGTGTGCGCGCCGTCGATCAGATCGCCCCGCGCCAGCGAGTGAGGGCGAGCGTAGCCGCCAGGCCGTACGCAACCGGGAACACAATGACTGCTCCGAACCGAGCAACAGCCTCGAGACGATGCTGAACGACGATCGGATGGACATCTGAGCCGACAAGCCGGCACTCGAGCGACGGTGGCCACAAGCTCCCGCGACTTCGGTAGGCGCCGTGACGAGGTCTGCTGTCGAGGTCGTCGAAACAGACGTCCTCCAGCGACCGGCCCACGCCGACCATCCCGACCAGCCACAACGCGGCACCGCCCACTAGCACGGCGATCGCGAGTGCCACCGTGCTCCGCGATGTCCGATTCCTCATCAGATCCGGCCGCCTACCGTCCAGGAAAGAACAACTGGGTTTGGCAGTGGGCTGTCCTTGATGCGGTACGAGATGACCGGAAGGGCGCTTGAGCGCCCTCCCGCCGTCAGTCGTGGTCCTCGTCGTCGCCGTTCTCGGCGTTCCCCGCCTTCACGCACTGGCCGAAGTTCTTGAAGTCCTTCGCGAACTTCGCGGCGTCGGCAGCCCGCTGCTTCTTACAGTCGGCCGTCGCCTTCGATTCGGCTGCGTCGTCGTCATCGTCCTTCTTCGCATCCTCGCGTTTGGCGGCCTTCGCCTTCGCGGTCTGCGACACGCACTTGCCGTACGCGTTCTTCTTGTTCTTGTTCGTTCCGTAAGCCGTCTGGAAGGCCTCGACGCCCTTCGACTCGCGAACGGCCTTGCAGTATTTGGCGGCGTTCTTGTAGTCGCCCGGAACGGGGTCGGCTGCGAGCGCAGCAGGGGCTGCGACCGCGACGACCAGCGCCATGAACGCCAGAACTCTTGCCATCAGACGTACCCCCTCTGTCGCGCGAGCCGCTCCTAGATCCGAGCGGTCGCTCGAAGTGTAGGCCGCCGTCGGACAGGAGCAATCCCCCCGGAACCATCGGTCCATGTCAGCGCCAAGCGAGATTACGGAAGATGGCGACGCCGCGGGGCCAGCGCGTCGAGCTCGACGAATGCGGGACTCGCGCGCTTAGCGGCCATCGTTGACGAACGCGACGATCTCCTCGAGGTTCGGCGTGAGGCGGTCGGAAGTGTCGACATCGATCGAGGGCGCAGCAAGCGACAGACGCTGGAACGACGCATACGCTCGCCGCCAGTCCTCGACCTCGTCCCCGATGATCCTCGCGTGAGCCGCCGCCCCGGCCGCGTCAGCCGCCACACGGCGACGTTCGCGTCCGACGGCGGGGTCGGCGTGGCACTGGACGATCCGTAGCCGAGCCAGCGTCGTCATCGGTTCGAGTCCATGCCGCCATAACCCGTCCTGGAAAGCAGCTTCGGCGACGACCGTCACTTCAGCTTCGAGCAGCATCTGCAGCACGTGGAAGAAAAGCGGGACTGTCTTCTGCGTGAGGGGATCGCCCGCTGCGGCCCGAAACTCGCCGCCTCGCGCGTGAACCATCCCCTCTTTGATCTCGTCCCGGCAGATGGCTGGACAGCCGATCGAGCATCCGATCGCATGAGCGAGCGTGGTCTTTCCCGTCCTGGGTGGGCCGCTCACGACGACCAGCGTCGGGGTCACCGGTTCCGGCACCGCGCGAGCCTATAGCGACCGGCCCTCGGGACGCATCTGGTTTTCCCGGCCTTCGCTCAGGTCGGAAGTCGTCAGATTCCGCTAGCCCACCGAGCGCCGGCCCGCTCAGTCCGGGGTCGCCGGATCCGGCGCGACGAGAGGGGCGTACTCGGGGTGGCGGCGGATGTAGGCGGCGACGAACGGGCAGACAGGTACGACGCGTAACCCGCGTGAGCGGATGTCGTCGAGCGCTCCGGCGACGAGCGCCGAGCCGACGCCGCTGCCCTCCGCCGAGGTGGCGACGTCGGTGTGCACGAGCACCACCAGCCCGGGCTCGGTCCGGTAGCGGATCTGGCCGAGCAAGGTGTCGCCGCGTCGGGCCTCGTAGCGAAGCTCCGCCGGGTTGTCTCTCACCGTCACGTCGCTCGTCCTCACCATGTCTGGAGAGTGTTGCATCGGACATAGGCTTCCCCCGTGGCGGCAGACTCCCACCTAGACCGGCCGGTGTTCCGGCTGACCGCGGAATGAGCCCGGTTCGTCCGACGGTACGGGTCATCGGTCGGAGCCTCGAACCAGAGCATCACCGCCTGCGTGATTTCCTCACGCGAACGGCGCAGCCGTACGAGTTCCTCGAACCGGGCTCGCCGGAGGCTGCTGCGCTGTTCGCCGAGCACGGCCTCGCGACGCAAGACCTGCCCGTCGTCGTCGACGGCAACGACGTGTACCGGAATGCGACCGTCGCTCTGCTTGGGGAGGTATGGGACATCTCCACTCCCCCTTCGCGGACGCACTACGAGCTCGCGATCGTCGGCGCGGGCCCAGCGGGGCTGGCTGCTGCCGTCTATGCCGCCTCCGACGGGCTCTCGACGGTCGTGATCGAGGCCGACGTGCCGGGTGGGCAAGCGTCGCACACCTCGATGATCGAGAACTTCTTCGGCTTCCCCGACGGCATCGGCGGGGCCGAGCTCGCCAGGCTCGCCGGCCGGCAGGCAGAGCGCTTCGGGGCGGAGCTCGTCCTCCTGCGCGGCGTGGTCGGTAGCACGGGCGATGCTTCCGGCGCACCGTCGCTTCAGATCGACGGCGGCTACGAGGTGACCGCCGACACGGTGATCGCAGCCAACGGCATGGAGTGGCGTCGCCTCGACGTCGACGGTGTGGCCGAGCTGCTCGACCGCGGCGTCTACTACGGCGCCGGCCGCAGCGAAGCCGCCCGCTGCGCCGGCGACCAGGTCGTCGTGGTCGGCGCCGGCAACTCGGCCGGCCAGGCAGTCCTCCATCTCGCCCGCGCGGGCGCAAAGGTGACCCTGATCGTGCGCGGCGACCGGCTCGCGTCGAAGATGTCTGCGTACCTCGTCGAGCGAATCGAGCCCAACCCGCTCGTCGACGTCCGGTTGGAGACGAACGTGACGGCGGTCCACGCCGACGGCAACGAGCTCGGAGCGGTGACGATCTCCGACGGAACCGGCAAGAGCGAGCAGCTGCGGGCGGCGGCCCTCTTCCTGTGCATCGGCGGTACTCCGCGAACCGCATGGGCGGGAGGCGCAGGCGTTCGCGTCAATCAGGCCGGCTTCGTCCTCACCGGAAGCGCCCTGCTCGAAGACGGGCGGCGTCCGGAAGGGTGGCCGCTCGACCGCGACCCGCTCGTGCTCGAGACGACGATTCCCGGCCTGTTCGCCGCCGGCGATCTGCGCAGCGGGTCGACGAAGCGCGTCGCCGCGGCAGTCGGGGAGGGGGCGATGGCAGCCGCGCTCGTCCATCGCCGGCTCGAAGAGCTCGCCCGAGGCCACTGAGTCGACCCGCCGAACCGTCGACAGTGCGCGCGAGGGCCACGGTGCGCCGTTCGGCTGCTCCAGGATCGATTCATCAGCAGTCCGGCGCCACCCCGACCGGCGACGGTGCCGCAACCGGGCCGCGCCCACCGGGCGCAACGGCCTCGAGAACCGGGGTCTGGTCCGGACGCGCGGTCGCCCCACGCCGCCCGAGCGCGAAAGGTCGGGGAAACGTTCGGGAAACGACGCACTGCGAGCATCGCTCCGACACGACGAATGGAGGAGTCATGGAATCCAGAAATGTCGCGGCCCACCGTGCCGGGCACGAGGCCTTCAACCGCAGGGACTTCGGCGCGATGGTGGAGAAGTACGCCGAGACCATCCGCTGGACCGACCACGCACGCAGCATCACGTTCAGGACACCCACGGAGTTCGAGGACGACTTCCTGGCTGGATGGATCCGGGCTTCTTCGGACTGCCGCGTCACCGACGCCCGCTACATCGACGCCGGAGCCACGGTGGTGGCGCGTTTTGTTGCTACGGGCACGAACGACGGGCCACTCGGGTCCTTCCCGGCGACCGGCAAGACGTGGGCGCTGCCCATCTGTGAGATGTGGCACTTCGATGCCGACGGCCGAGTGGTGGGAGGCGAGATCTACTACGACCAGGTCTCGCTGCTCGCACAGCTCGAGCTGCTGCCCGAGCCAACGTCTGGCGTGAGCGCCTAGCGTCACGGACACCGTTGGCCGGCGAGCCCAGCCGAGATCCTACGATGGCATCGTGGAGAGCATGAACGGAGTCAGGCGAATCACCTGCGTGTGCGGCAAGGTCATCGAAGGGAAGGACGACGACGAGCTCTGGGCGAAGGCCGAGGCACACGTCGCATCCGACCATCCCGACCTCGTCGGAAGGGTCTCGCGTGAGGACATCCTCGCGCGTGCCGAGGAGCTCTAGGCGTTCGCAGGGATGTCGCCGAGGAGGCGTCGATAGATGTCCTGCACGGCCGAGCTCGGGGGAATTCCAAGCTCGTCGCGGAGCATGATGCGAAGCCCGTCGTAGACGCGCAGCGCCTCCGCGACGTTTCCGCTTCGCTCTAAAGCCTCCATCAGGATCCGATAGCCGCTTTCGCGGAACGGAGCGAGCTCGATGAGTCGACGCGCGCAGTTCGCCGCCTGAGGCAATTCTGGCCCGCCGAGCCCGAGGCTGGCCGTCGCCAGGCACTCGAGCCCGCTCAGCCGCATCTCGTCGATTCGCCGCCGCCAATCGTCGAGCCAGGGCCGGTCGTGGCCTCGAAGCAGGGGGCGGCTGGCGACGTCGTAGGCAAGGCTCGCCGGCCCCCAGGCCGCCGCCCACTCTCCCTTCGCGACGTGCGACTCGGCCCGGTGGAGGGCGTCGACAGCCGCCTCGAGGTCGACGAACGCGTCCTGCGGCAGCGCGAGCTCGAGCTGGGCTCGCCCGACCAGCAGTTCGGGCCCGGTAGCCCGGCGGACCTTGGAGAGCAGCACGCTGAGCCGGGCCCGGTGGCCGGGCGTCGCCTCGTCGCCGTACACGGCCACCAGGAGCTCGGCACGATCGATTCGACGGAGCCGGTTGAGCACGAGGTACGCGAACAGCAGATGGCCCAAGACGCCGGGAAGGGCATCGTCGACCCGCCGCCCCTCGAGCCTGACCACGAGCCGCCCGCACAGCTGGATCCGCGTCTCGCCGTTCGGTGCCATCGCAGCAGCTTAGAAAGGTCGACGAAACAATCGGGAAAGCCGAGGCAACGACCATCGCGAAGCGGCGCGACACCGCCGACAGATCGAACCGAGAGGAGCGGGATGCCCACGCACGAAAGCCCATCGTCATTCCACGCTTCGCCGCAGGACGCGATGCACTCGGCGGAAGAGGAGTTCCTCTACCTGGCCTGCCTGCACGAGGGAACCGGAGTCAAGAAGCCGGACTTCCTCGCGGTCATCGACGCCGAACATGGTCGCGTGATCTACGAGACGCCGATGCCGAACGTCGGCGACGAGCTGCACCACTTCGGTTGGAATCGCTGCTCGTCGGCCTGCCATGGACCTGACCGGTCCCACTTGATCGTGCCCGGCTTCCGCTCCTCGCGCATCCACGTCGTCGACGTGGCCGACAACCCGCGTCGGCCGCGGATCGTCAAGGTGATCGAACCGGACGAGGTCGTGCGCGCAACCGGGTACACGCGACCTCACACCGTCCATTGCATGCCGGGCGACAACATCGTCATCTCGATGCTCGGCGACGCCGATGGGAACGGCGCCGGTGGCTTCGCGGTCCTCGACGCGCAAACCTTCGAGCTCAAGGGCCGCTGGGAGAGCGGCGGCACGACCCCGTCCTTCAACTACGACTTCTGGTACCAGCCACGCAAGAACACGCTCGTCTCGTCCGAGTTCGGCGAGCCCAACGCCTACGAGAAGGGCTTCGACCCAGCCGACGTCGAGGCCGGCCGGTATGGGCACCGACTCCACTTCTGGAACCTGGCCGAGCGCAAACTGGAGCAGACCGTCGACCTCGGCGAAAACGGGCTGCTTCCCTTCGAGGTGCGCTGGAAGCACGACCCCGAGGCGGAGGAGGGCTTCGTCGGGGCAGCGCTGTCGAGCACGATGTGGCACTTCCACCGCAACGACGGCTGGCAAGCCGACCAGGTGATCGCCGTAGACGGACTCGACCTCGAAGGCTGGCCGTTCCCGGTGCCGAGCGTGATCAGCGACCTCGTCCTCTCGATGGACGACCGCTACCTCTACTTCGCCAACTGGCTGCACGGCGACGTTCGTCAGTACGACGTGTCAGACCCGTCAAACCCGAAGCTGACCGGCCAGCTGTGGCTCGGCGGCGTGCTCGGCAAGCCCGACGACGCCGGCCGCGGCCTCAACGGCGGCCCCAACATGCTCCAGCTCTCCTTCGACGGCCGTCGACTCTACGTCTCCAACTCGCTCTACTCCACCTGGGACAACCAGTTCTACCCGGACATGCGCTCGTGGCTGTTGCGGGTCGACTGCGACCCCGACGGCGGCATGGAGATCGACCGCGACTTCTTCGTCGACCTCGACGATCGCCCCGACGGCCCCGCCCGCGCACACGAAGTACGCCTCCAGAACGGCGACTGCACCACGGAGATCTTCCGATGATCGTCGGCCACGTGATGGGACTCCCCATCGAGGAGAGCGTCCTGCAGCTCGCACCGGCCGCCGCTGCCATCCTCGCAGCCACGACGATCGCCGGCCGCTCGACCCTTGGCAAGCTCCGACGATCGGTAGGCCACGCCATCGCTCGTCGGACCTCGTCCTCGCGCGGGTCGATGGGAAGGAACGAGCCCAGCTGACAGACCGACGAACCCGTGCTCTCGGTTCCCGGCGCCCGGCAGTCGTCCGCGCACCCCGCTCGGCTTTGGAGCGCGCTCGCACGTCAGTCCCCGAGCGCCGCCTCCAACTCCTGAGCGTCCACCTCGTCGCGCTCCGAATGGAATCGGTTCGTCAGCATTCCGCTCCTGGCATCGCGGAGCTAGGCACCCTTGGTGCCGACGAATCCGCGGTCGCGGAGCCAGGCGAGAAGGGCGTGCTCGTAGTCCGTGGATACCGGGCCGTGCTCGAGCCAGTCGCCAGGCTCGGCCGCGAAGGTCGCCGCATGACCCGTGCCCGGCAGCGACACGACCGTCAGGTCGGCGTCCGTCCCGAGCTCGGCGCGCCACACATCTGCACTCTCCGCCACCGGAATCCAGCGGTCGTGCTCGCCGAAGAAGAGCAATACGGGGAGCTCGAGCCTCCGGAGCGCCGGTCGGATGTCGAACTCCATCTCCTCCGCCCAGGTGCCGTCGATGAGCGACGCGTCGGGTGGCACGAACGCGAGCTGGAACCACGGCTCGTTCGCTGCAGCATCCAGGAGCGACTGCGCCTCGGCCACGGCCAGCCGTCCGGCCGAGAGCTCGTCCATCGCACGCCGCAGCGCGAGCATCTGCTCGACCGACTCGTTGCCGTAGCCCGCCTGTCGCATCAGCGCGCGGGTCGCGAAGGCCATCTGCTCGCCGGGCGTCACGCCGGCCGGCGACACGGCGACGAGAAACGCCGTCTCGGGCAACCCGGCAGCGGCAAGCGGGGCAATCCAACCGCCCTGGCTGATCCCCCAGAGGCCGATTCGCCCGGAATCGATCCGGTCGTCGGTCGCGCAGCTGCGCAGCCACGCCTGTACGTCGGCGGCGAGAAGCTCGTAGGAGACGCGTTTGCCGTCACCCGTGGACTCGCCCTCGCCGCGCCGGTCGAAAAGGAGCGTCGCCAGCCCTGCCCGCGGCAGGGTCGCCTCCAGGTGACGGAAGAGGTGGAAGTCGCGCGTGCCACCCTCCGCGCCGTGCACCCCGACGACAAGCGGAACCGGCTCCTCACTCACCGGAAGGGTCAGCGTGCCGGCGAGAACCGCACCGTCGGCCTCGAGGGTCACCGTTTCGCGGATCATGCAAGCAGTCTTGCCTAACGAGACCCGGTTGGCGATGAGCCGACGCCGCTCTCCCGATGGCGAGCGAGACCGTACCCCCCGACCTCGACATTTCGGGGCTGACGTCCTGACGGTGTCGAACGTCTCTCACGCTGGACACGGCTCGCAGGGTCAGTCTCCGAGCGCCGCCTCCAACTCCTGCGCGTCCACCTCGTCGCGCTCCGAATGGAATCGGTTCGTCAGCATTCCACTCCTGGCATCGGCGAGGACCGCTGTTGCGCTTCGCCGATGGTCCTCACCGAACTGGAGGCCGAGGCGGTGGAACTGCCGGGCCACCTCGGCCCAGACCCAGAGTCCGAGCTCGAGCGGGTGCGGGTCGTTCGGCAGGTGACGCCATCGCTCGCGTGCCGCGGCTCGATCGGCAGCGATGCGGGCCAGCCGGCTCTCTCGGATCTCGTCTCCGAGGGGGACACCGACCCGATCGAGCACCTCGAGCGCCAGCTCGGCACTCCCTGTCTCGCACACGAAGTCGCAGAGCGCCGGCGGAGACTGCAGCGCCGTCAGGAACGGCCGACCGAGCCGAGCCCACGTCCGGTCGAGATCGGCTCCGACTCGTTCGATGGTGGCTTCGTCGAGAGCGTCGTAGGCGAACCACTCGTCGATCGGCTCCGAGCGCAGGCCGCTCAGCCGCCGTCTCACCGCAGTGCCCCATGCACCCGGTGCGTTCGGCACCGGGTGGCCAAGGGCGAGGAACGAAGCCCCCATCTCGACGGTGAAGCGCGAGTCCGACGTGACGTTGAACTGTGACGCTTGAACGGTCACGCCCCGGTGCGTCTCCCCGGCTTCGTGGGACCAGTGCCTCGACTTCTTGCGGAAGCCCATCGACTTCAGATCCGGTGCGAGGACGTGGGCGACGATCGAGTCGAGCGCAGCTGCCGCCGGGGACTTCGTCATGTCGGCCAGTCTGGCCGAGGTCGGCTGACCCCGCCGCCCGGATCCGGCATCTACCAGATCCGTTCTCTCGGACGCGCCTTCGTCACTCGGCCAGCGCCTTGGCGAAGAGGTGGTCGAACCCGGTGATCTCGAACACGCGCCGAACCGGCCCGTGCGGTGGGATGAGGACGAGCGCGCAGCCGTCGTCCGTCAACGCCTGATGGGTCGCCGCGAGAAGCTGGAACCCGTGCGAGTCGACGAAGTCGATCGACGAGAGGTCGAGGACGACTGTCCCGGGACTGCCCGCGCACGCCGCCTCGACGATGGCTCGAGCCCGTGGCGCCGTGGACATGTCCAAGTCACCGGTGAGCACGATCCGCGTCGCGTCGGGATCGCCGCCAACCTCGGCGGTGCCGTTGCCGAACTCGTATCGCATGGACGGAGCTCCGTTGCCCCGCATCATTTCCCCTCCTACGAATCCGCTAAGATGTACGACCAGCTAAGTGCGTTAGATGTAACGCGAAACAGAATATACGATAACTATGTCGCAAGAATCAAATGGTGTCGATGGCAAGCGCTGGCGGTTCGTGACGAACCACACCCAGGTGCTTCTCTGCATCTCCCAGGACCCAGACGTACGGACGCGGGACATCGCCCAGATGGTGGGCATCACCGAGCGCGCCACGCAGAGGATCGTCGCCGACCTCGTCGAGGCCGGCTTCGTAACGGTCGAGCGCGTCGGGCGACGGAACCGCTACGCGATCAATCGGGAGACGGCGATGCGCCACGAGGCGCAGGCCGGGCATCCGATCGGGGAGCTTCTCGCCGTGCTCGAGCTGGACAGCGGCGCCGGCTAGACGAAGCGCGCCGCGCGCCCCCGGGGAACTGCCGCGCGCCGCAGCTTCCAACACGCTCTACGATCGGCACATGAGCGAGTTCGTCCCGCGCGATTTCGACATCCCTCGGCGCCTCGAGACGCCGCAGTTCGTGCTCGAGCCGCTCGGCCCCGAGCACAACGACCGGGACTACGACGCGTGGCGATCGTCCATGGAGCACATCCGCGCCACACCCGGTTGGGAGGAGAGCAGTTGGCCGCGCGAGATGACGCTGGACGAGAACCGGGCAGACCTGCAGCGGCATGCCGACGACTTCCGCAACCGGACGGGGTTCACGTACACGGTGCTCGATCCGGCGAGCCGCGACGTGGTCGGGTGCGTCTACCTCTACCCGCGGCGCGACGCCGACGTCGACGCCCGGGCACGATCCTGGGTGCGAGCGAGCCACGCGGAGCTGGACGCCCCGCTCTGGCGCGCGGTGAGCGAGTGGCTCGCGTCCGACTGGCCGTTCGGCAGCGTCGAGTACGCGCCGCGCGCCTAGCGGCGTTTACTCCGGCCAGGTCAGTGCTCGCGGGCGATCCGCCAGGCGGCGCGGAGGCCGAGGCCCGATCCGCCGTGCAGGAGCCCGAGCGCGTAGACCCGCCCGGCGAAGCGGACGAGCGCGACGATCGCGGCAACGACGAGGAGGATCGCGAGCCCGTGCTGCCAGAGGGGGACGCCGACCAGCGCGCTCCGGGCGGGGAGCACGAGCGGCGCGGTCAGCGGGAAGACGGTGAGGAGGCTTGCGAGCGGGCCCTCGGGGTCGGCCGCCAGGACGATGTAGGAGCCGAAGTACACGGTGAGCAGCGCATACGTGACGGGCTGCGCAGCCGTTTCCGCGTTCTGCTGGTTCGAGGCGAGGGCACCGGCGACGGCGTAGGCGACCGCATAGAGCGCGAACCCGAGCACGAACCAGGGGACGACGAGCGCGACATCCGCTCCGAGCGACGCAGGAGCGTCGAAGACGCCGCCCACGAGCAACCCGACGGCGAAGCCCACCACCAGCACGAGCTGTGCCAATCCGAGCGAGCCGATCCCGATCACCTTTCCCGCAAGCAGGTCACGCGGTCGCACCGCCGAGAGGATCACCTCGACGACCCGGTTGTTCTTCTCCTCCACCACGCCGCTGATGACCCACTGGCCGTAGAAGGCGAGCGACATGAACAGGAGCAGGGAACCGGCGTACGCGACCAGCAACGCAGCGTCGCCGGGCTCGTCGTCCGGCGCATGGAGCGTGGCCGTGGTCAGCTCCGGCTCCGGCGGCAACTCGTTCCGAACCGCGCGAATCGCCGTGTCGGCGACCGCTGCCACCTGCACGTCCACGTTCTTCCGGAAGACGAGCCGGTCGGTCGGCAGGAGCAGCAGCGCGTCCACGTCGCCGTTCTCGAGGAGCCGGCGCCCCGCCGCGGCCGAGTCGACCGTGCGCAGCTTCACCTTCGCGTCGTCGAACGGCTCCGCCGCCCCTTGCAGGGCCGTGGCGAGGCCCGCGGGCGCCGGAGCGGTGACCGCGTAGTCGAACGTCTGCTGCGGGTCGAAGAGTCGCCCGATCACGGCAGATACGGCCAGGAGCGCGACGATCAGCAGCGTCGACGCGATGAAGGCCTTGCTCCGGAGCCGCTCGCGGATCTCGCGCGTTGCGACGAGCGTGATCGCGTGTCTTCCACTCATCGCTCCACCAGCTCCAGGAAGAGCTCCGCGAGCGACGGCGGCCCGTAGCTGAACCCGACCACCCGCGCCGTCCGTTCGGCGGCCGCGAGCACTGCCTGCGGCTCGACATCTCGATCGACCAGGAGGCGGGGTCGCCGTTCGCGCGCTCGACCACGTCGACGCCGCGAATCTCCGGTTCCCACTCCGGTGGCGCCCCGTCGAGTCGCAGCGCGATCCGCCGTCGCTCCGAGGCGCGCCTCAACGCATCGAGGCCTCCCTCGGCGACGATCCGGCCGCGGTCGATGATCGCCACCTCCTCGCAGATCTCCTCGACGAGATCGAGCTGGTGGCTCGAGAAGAGCACCGCGACCCCTCGGGCGGCCTCGTCGCGGAGCACCTGCGCGAGCGTTCGCACCGCGACGGGGTCGAGACCGGCGAACGGCTCGTCGAGGACGAGGAGCTCCGGCGTGTGCACGAGCGCTGCCGCGAGCTGAGCACGCTGCTGGTTGCCGTGCGAGAGCTCGACGACCTTCGCGCCGGCACGGTCGGCGAGACCCAACCGCGTCAGCCAGTCCGATGCGGCGGCGTGTGCGCCGTGCGCGTCGAGGCCGTGGAGGCGGCCGAAGTAGGCGAGCTGCTCCCCGACGCGCATCCGCGGGTACAGGCCGCGCTCCTCCGGCATGTACCCGAACCGCAGCCGCTCGACGGGCCCGATCGGGTCTCCGTCCCACAGGACGGCGCCGCCGTCGAGCTCGACGAGACCGAAGATCGCGCGCATCGTGGTCGTCTTCCCGGCCCCATTCGGTCCGAGGAAGCCGAGCATGCGTCCGCGCTCGACGGTGAACGTGCAGCCGTCGAGCGCCGTCACCGGCCCGAACCGCTTTCTGATCGCGTCGACACTCAGCATCGTCATCGCGCTACGTCGCGGCGGCCGACGAGCACCGCACCGGTCGCCGATCTCCCCAATCATCTCGTTCCCGAGGCGACCGACCATCGGGGACGGCACGGATCCCCCTTGCGGCGTTACCGCTCATGGGACGGCCGGACCGCGATACTCCGCGTGATGAACGCGGCCGCGTGCTCACATCTCGACCAGGTGACGGTCCTCGAACCGGCCGGGCCGATCGCCGGCTGCGAGGAATGCCTGAAGAGCGGCAGCCGCTGGGTGCACCTCCGCATGTGCCAGACGTGTGGGAAGATCGGCTGCTGCGACTCCTCTCCGAACCGGCATGCGAGCCGTCATGCACACGAGGACGGGCATCCGGTCGCCCGCTCGGTCGAGCGCGGCGAGGACTGGAGCTGGTGCTACGTCGACGAGGTGATGTTCGTCCTGACCTGAGTCGGGTGCCGACCTTCGGTCGCGACCTCCGCGCTCAGCCCCCGTTGGGGAGGGCCGCAGCGTCCGCGGAGCGGCGCTTGGCCTGCTCTCCACCTCCGCAGCCGTAGGCGTAGGGGTGGTTGAACGCGTCGAGCGCGCGGTCCGGGTCGACGGCGATGCGAAATGCCTCGTCCGTCCGCGCGTCCTCGACCGCGACGTAGACCTTGCCGCTGCGTGCGCTCCAGAGGAGCTTCACGTCGAAGCCGTCGCCGCGGCGGTGATCCAGCTCACGAAGCTCGGGATGCCCGGCGTGCGTGTCCATCGCGATCCTCCTCGGTCGTCGTCTTTGCAGCGTGTCCTCCCGAGCCTGCCAGCCAGCTCGATCAGGAACACGGCGGTCTGCCGACGCGCGAGGGTGCGGGAAACCGGTGGATTCGTCAGTCGCCGACGAGCTCGCGGAACCCGGGATCCTCGCGGATCGCGTCGAGGTCCGAGTCGTTCCTCGCGAAGTCGCGGAAGAAGTCGGAGCCCTCGATCGCCTGGCGGAGGTGCTGGAGCGCCTCGGCCCGACGGCCGGTGAGGCTCTCGACGCAGGCGAGGTTGTAGGCGAGGAGCGGGTACTCGGGATTGTCCGCGACGAGCGGCGTCAGCGCCTCGACGACCTCCTCGTGCTCGCCCGCCTCGTAGCGGGGCCGGATCGGCGACCAGAGCTCCCACCCGACCGCCTGGTACGGCTTGCCCGCCGTCGCGCCGACGGCGACGATCGTCGTGCCCGCCTCCTCGGCGAACGCCGTCCGCTTCGCGTCGGGCTCGACGAAGACGAACGTCCCCGCCGCGGCGTCGACCGGTTCGCCGTCGAGCTCGAACCGCGCGCGCCCCTCGAGGACGAGGTAGAGCTCCTCGTTGCGGTCGCCCGTGTCCCCGTCGGTCTCGTCGTGCTCGTTCAGGATGCGGTCACCGACCTCCCGACCCGTCCAGGCCGTGACGCCGAACGCCGTGATGCCGAGGTGATGGCGGACGGCCCGATACGGCTCGCGCCCGTCGTCGAGCTCCTCCATCTGGTCGAGGCGTGCGATGCGGTAGGTGTCCATCGAGTGCCCTCCTCCGTTTGC
>Ga0207691_10004267_pt1 | contig 13882 bp, 11 predicted proteins | sample KBSM13metaG_FD_184327 | JGI IMG/M metagenome (GOLD analysis project Ga0207691, IMG submission 184327) | Miscanthus rhizosphere microbial communities from Kellogg Biological Station, Michigan, USA - KBS M1-3 metaG (SPAdes) (version 2) | ecosystem: Host-associated > Plants > Roots > Rhizosphere >... | reverse complement strand
ATGTCGTGCGGCTTTGGTCTTCTCGTGTCTTCGAGCTCGCGGCGATCCCGTCGGCAGTGATTCGTCAGGGATAGCGACTAGGCGATCCCGCGCTTGAACTCCGCAACGTCTGCGCTGCTGACGGTGACTTTGACCGGCGCCGGATTGCTGCCGCCTTTCGCCGCGCGATCGGGGCCGACGCCTCGCGACCCGCCGGACGCCGACACCTGCGCCGACTCCTTCTCCGGAGCGACGGCCTGCTTCAGACCGCCGAGACCGAAGCCCTTCTTCTTGGGCTCCTCATCCTTCTTCGCGTCGGCTTTCTTGTCGCCGGCTTTGGTTGAGCCGGTCAGGCCGGAGGCGCCGTCCTCGACGGTGGCGATGGCGGTCACCGGTGTCGGCTTGTATTTGACGTTGGCCTTGTACCTCGCCTCCACGACCGCTCCGTTTTTGGAGCCCGCCTGCTTCCGGATCGCTTCGATGCGCGCCTGTGTATCGGGATGCGACGCGAACAGGCCGTTGCTGGCCGGCTGATCCTTGTTCCGCTCGTCGAGGCGCGTGAGGAAGTCGGCGAGCTTGCCCGGCGCATAGCCAGCTTTCTCCGCCAGGGCCAACGAGACCTTGTCCGAATCCATCTCGTCGTTGCGGTCGAACTTGTTCTCCAGGACGATGTCGTAGGCCTTGTTCGCGATCTTGTCGAGGAACGGTCCGCGGCTGGACAGCGTCTCGTTCGAGCCGAGCTGGACCGCCTTGCCCTTTCTGATGGCGTTGACGGCATGCTTGTGCGCGACGTGTCCGACTTCGTGCGCCAGGACGCCGGCCAGCTCCGCTTCGCTCGTGATCAGCCCGAGCGCGCCCCGCGTGATGTGCACAATCCCCCCAGGGGACGCGAACGCGTTGACGCCGTCGGTGTCGAGCACGATGAACGTCCACGCGAGATTCGGCCGCTCCGACTGCTGAGCGAGCAGCGTCCCGACGAGCGTGACGTACTTGTGAATCGCCGGATCCTGGACAACGCCGAACCGCTGGCGGATTTTCGCGCTGACCTGCTCGCCGATCGTGCGCTCTTCTTCCTCGGTCACGTTCAGGTCGTCGAACTTGCCCTTCGCGTCCTGAATCTTCTGCGCCTTGTTCAGGATGCCACCCAACTGCGCATGCGCCGGTGCGGCCACCGCCAGCAGCGCCACCAGGACCATCGAGTGCTTCATACGCGCGCCCCTTTATCGATGCCAGATACCACGCCGGCCGCTGGCCCGACGACCTCAAAAATTGCGACGGGATACGTCTTGCCTTTCACGACGACATCGCCAAGCGGACGGAATTCGTAGTCGCCTTTCAACCGCTGCCGCGTAGCGTCGCTAATAATAATCCGCGTGCCAAATTCCTTGTTCAGCGACTCGAGCCGCGAACCCAGGTTCACCGCGTCGCCAATCACGGTATAGCTCATGATCGCTTCGCTGCCGATGTTGCCGGCGATCATCGGACCGGTGTTGATGCCGATGCCGATGTCGAGTCCGGAAAACCGCCCCTGTTCTTTCCACCGAGCGTTCAAACGGCCGAGCTCCGCGATCATCGCCAGCGCCGTCTGCACCGCGTGGTCGGCGTGGTCGGGATCGTCGAGCGGCGCGCCGTAGAGCGCCATCACCATGTCGCCCACGAACTTGTCCAGCGTGCCGCCGTGCTTGAACACGAGATCGACCATGCTCGAGAAGTACTCGTTGAGCATGCTCACGATTTCGTCCGGCTGGCCCCGCTCGGTCACCGTCGTAAACCCGCGAATATCCGAGAACAGCACGCTCATCTCGCGGCGCTGACCGCCGAGACGGGCCAGGCCCGGGTTGGCCATCAGCACGGCGTACACGTCCTTTGACACGTATCGGCCAAAGAGCTGTTTGACTCTTCTCTTCTCGCGGTCCTCGAAGAAGTACTGGTAGCCGACCCCGCCCAGGAGCGCAAACCACGATGCCAGGACGGGCTGGGTAAGGTTGAACCAGACGCCGTTGGTGAACAGGAACGTCGCCCACCAGGCCATGAGCGCCATGACCGCGAACGCGGCCAGTGTTGCCCACCACGCCGGCAGCAGCGCCGCGGACGTGCCGACCACAAGCGCGCCGGCCACGACCGACACCACACGAACCCACCCCGACGCCGGGCGGATGAAGCGGTTGGACAAAATGTCGTCCGCCACCGCCGCGTGAATCTGAATCCCTGGCATCTTGCCGTGCGCGAACGGCGTCTCGAACACATCGAGAAGGCCTGAAGCGGTCGTGCCGACGAAGACGATCTTGTCCTTGAACACCGACGGATCGACCTTCGGTGTGGTCTTCGCGAGCAGCTGCTCCTCCGAGTATTCCAGGTCGAAGAACGAATAGGTCGGATACGTGCGGGTTTTCAGATCGTCGAGCAACGCGGGGCCGCGGAAATCGATCAGCGACCACCGATAGGCCGTCACGCCATCGGAGGTCGGCACACGCCTCACCGACGTCGGTAGTCGCCGATCGCCGATCGTGAACTGGCCGTTCTCGACCGCGACCGCCGCCGGCGAAATGCCGGCGACGCGCATAGCTGCGGCGACGCCCAGATTCGGCACGGTGCGCGCGCGGGCGCGCACGAACGGGACGCTATGCCGAATCGGTCCGTCCGGATCCAGCACGACGAGGTTGTGCCCGAAGCCAGCGGCCGCGCCGGCCAGTGCCGGGAATGGCAGGAAGATCGCCCGTCGCTCGAGAATCTCCGCCGATTCGAGCCGGTATCCGAGATCGGGGAACGGCGGCGCGTCGTTCGCCTCGCCATCGAAGGTCGCATCCGCGAGCAACAGCACGTTGCCGGCGGCCTTGATCGAGTCGGCAAGCGCCTGGTCCGACTCGGCGCCCGACCACGTGCCGTCGCCGAAGTCGAAGCCGCGCCGCGTGTCGGCTTCAGCGAAGTTGACGTCGTAAGCGATGACCTTGGCCGGCGCGCGCGCCAGATAGTCGATCAGCAGCGAGTGGACCGCGCGCGGCCACGGCCAGCGTCCGGCATTCGGCTGGAGGTTGCGCAACGAGTACTCGTCGATCTCGACCAGCGCGATGTCTCGCCGCGCCGTGTCAGGCCGCGCCGTGTGCGACAAGCGCCAGTCGTAGGTCCTGAGCTCGACCGCCTCGAGTGGATGGAGTCCACTGGTGAAGCGCGTGAACAACAGATCGACGGCCAGGACGGTGGCTGCCGCGGTGCAGCCAACGAGCAGGCCGGCAGAGGCTTTGCGCAAGGACCGGTTCTAAGGAAGGCTCGAAGACTTCCGGCGCCACGCCCACCCGGCAAGACCGACGGCGGCCAGACCGAGGACGCCGCGCTTCAACCAACGGCCGGCGCCGGGTTTCGAGTGGTCCGTGTCCAGTAGCTGCCGATAGGTGTCCAGCGTCTCACGCGATTCGGTCGGTGCCGGCCGCGGACGGGCGCGCCGTTCCGGCGCCGGAATCCAGCGGCTGATGTAGGCGAATGATTCCGAGCTGCAAATCGGACAGGTCTGCTGATCGTAGACCTCGTCGCAGTCGAGGCAGAGGCGCGCGATGTGGAGCTGCACCCGACCATGATAACCGCCCGCCAGACCGCCGCGAAATAGACTCTCCGCGGCCGGTGCGCGCCGACTCAGCTTAACAGTCGGGCAAGGGTCTCTGTGGCGAAACCCTCGCCCGGTACGACAGCCGCGTGGAAGCCGAAGTCCTGCCGGCGCTCGAGCTCGACGACGGTGACATTCAGGCGGTAATAAAGCGAGGCGTCGAATAATCCCCGCGTCACACACTCGAACAGCGGACGCTCGGTGGTCGACACGATCTGTGTCTGCGCGCGGCAGTCGATCCATTCCAGCAACCGCGCCTGATCGTCGCCGCTCAAATCGCTGACCTCCTCCAGAATCAGCGCGCCGATGTCGCCGTCGGGCAACTGGAGCGGCGACCCCCGCTGCTTGCGGATCACCGGTTCGGATAGGTGCGGCTCGAGCAGCCGCAGCACCGCGAGGGTTGACGGTTCGGACCCTTCGAGCAGCACGTTGTGGCGCGGACTGCGCCATTCGACCGTCGAACAGATGCTGAACGCGAGCAGCGGCGCCGAATCGTGTTTGCCACTGGGGATCATGCGTCCCTCCCTCGCCTTCAACCCGCGCCGGACATCGACACAACGGCCGAAGGCCCCCACATCATGCAACGAAGAATTCCGTCATTTTTCACACTGCCCGCTGGGCGCTTGGACCTCCCGCCGCGGCACAGCTCGCCCATGAGGTGCGTATCGGAATGGTTCAGTTACTGTCAAGCTCGGAGACAGGGCGGCTGCGAGCGACAGGTTCTGAACCGTGGTTTTGCTGGGAAATCGCTGCAGCCGGCGGCTGGCATCGGCCCTGCTCCGCTGGCGCGTCGGACTGGCTTCGCCGGAGGGCGCATTTGATGTGGCTGTTGCTAGCGGTCAACGCGGTCATGCTGGCGGGTCTGCTCTTCACCTTGTGGCGGCTGCATCATCTCAAAGCGGTGCTGGCGATTCAGAGGGCCGCGGCCCCCGCCGCCGCTCATTATGCGGTCAAGCCTGGCGAACCGCGGCGTCGCGAGTCCCCACGACAATCTGCGCTCGACGAATTCCCATCGGAGACCGGCCCGAGGATCCGACCGAGTCGGCGCCTCTAAGGCGGTCACGCCCGTCGCCCGGGCGGCCGCTTCCATCGGTTGGCGCCGGTCGGTCGCTGACCGATCAGGCGTTCGCAAGTACGTGTTCGGTCTGCGGCGAGTAGCTCTTCCAGCAGTCGCGGCCGCTTCGTTTGGCGTCGTACAGCGCGGCGTCCGCGCGCCGCAACACGGCGTCGATGTTCTGATCGGCGGACTCGACTTCGCTGATACCGATGCTGCAGGTGCACCGCACGCCGCCGGCCGGAACATCCACGACAAGGCGCCGGCACCCGGCGAGGATGCGTTCGGCGATCGTCTCCGCCGCTTCACGCGACGTCTCGGGCGCTAGCAGCGTGAACTCTTCGCCGCCCACCCGGCCGACGATATCCGAGTGCCGGCACTCGGCTCGCAGCATGTCCGCAAAGCGGCACAAGAGGCGGTCGCCAGCTTCGTGGCCGCAGGTATCGTTCACACGCTTGAAGAAGTCGAGATCGATCGCCATCAGGCTGAAACGGCTCTCGTAACGCTGCCACCGCGAGAATTCCATGCCGGCGAGCTCGAACCACCAGCGGCGCGAGTACACGTTCGTCAGGACATCGGTGCTGACCAGCCGCGAGAGGTGATCGCGCGCGGCTTCCAATTCGGCTACCTGATCGGCCAGGCGGCCCTGAAGCGTCGCCACCCGCATGCCGACCTGCACTCGCGCGCGCAACTCCTCCGTGTCGATCGGCTTGACCATGTAATCGTCCGCGCCGGCGTCGAGGCCGGCGACGAGGTCCGCGCGGCCGTTGCGTCCGGTCAGCAGCAGAACGTACATCCCGGCGAGCGCCGGTGTCCGCCGGATCCGCCGGCAGATCTCGATGCCATCGGTGCCGGGCATCATCCAGTCGAGGATCGCGAGCGCGGGAGCCGGTCCGACAGTCAGGAGATTCCAGGCGGCGTCGCCATCAGACGCCGACGCCGCGTCGATGCCCCAGCGCTCCAGCGCCCGGGACAGGATCGCCGTCGTGACCGGATCGTCGTCGGCTATGACCGCCCGCATGCGCTCGGCCAACGCAAGCCGGATGCCCGCGCAGAAGTGCGCAATTGTCGCGCGCGGTGTTGCGTTTCGGACGCTCCGCGTGTGCGCGTCCCGTGCGTCGTGTTCGGAAATGTTACAAGGACTGCGAGCCGCCGGGGTTCAGGAGCGCCCGGGTGACCCGACGGATCTCGTCGAGGGACAGCGGCTTGTGCCACACCTGCGCGGAGAGGGTGCGGAGATCGCCGATCGTCGATTCGTCCAGCGTGGTCTCGCCAGTGATCAGGGCGACGGCGATGTTCTGATTCGCCGGATCCTGGCGCAGCCGATACAGGAAGCCGACGCCGTTGATGAGAGGCATCCTGAGATCGAGCAGGATCGCGTCCGGCCGCTCCTGCTTGACGTAGGCGAGGGCATCTTCGGCGCTGGCCGCCATCTGCACGGTGTACCCCTCCTTCGTCAGCACCCGCGAATAGACCGAACGCAGGGCTTCATCGTCATCGACGACGAGAACGCGATGGGTAGGCGCCATCGAGATACCTATCGGCTCGTCCCCGGCGGAACTGAAGGGCGGCCTCGACACGGTTCGCTACGATCGAAGGACCCCCGGCGACATCGTCAGCGGATTCAGCGATCGGGGCCTCTGCCAACCACTCGGGCGTGACTGAGCGCCTCGGCTCGAGCGCGCCCGTCCGGTCCGATGATCGACGCGCGAATGTCGTAGTCGCCGGCCGGCGCGCCGCGGCATTGGAACGTCATCATGCGCGGACTGTCTTCTCCATCAAGCTGCCGATCACTCGAGCAGCTGAACTCTTCCGACTGCGTGACGACATCGAGCGCGCGATTGTCCGGGTGACGTTCCACGATGACGCGAATCACGAGATCGGACGGCTCGAACGACACCGCCGGGGATACCAGGATCTTGAGCCGCAGCGGTGCCGCCGCTGCCCGCCACGCGATCAACACCAGCGCCAGGCTGATGACTGCGATAGTCTTTCGCACGACTTGTCTCCCACTTCGGTGGAAGACAAGGCAAGCGGCGTTCCGGAGATGGATCGCGATCAACGCTAGGAACCGGCCCCGAACCGGCGCGACCGACGAGACGATTGTCGCGACCTGCCGTTACAAAGGTCACGGGATCTGGGCCCTGCCCGGCGTGGTATGGAGGACGTAGTCACGGATGATCAGGCCGCACCGCTCCAGCGTGTGCGCGGCCTGGTCGAGTCCCTGGGCGATCGCCGAGGCGACGTGTAGCTCACGAAAGTCCGGGGCGTCTCGAATCAGCCGTTCGCGGACGATGCGCTCGGCGCCGGCGACTTGATGCCGAAGCTCGGCCAGCTGATCGACGGTCATCAGGAACTTCTCGATCTCCACCCGGGTCGCGGTGTGAGAGAGATCGCGAGCCTCTTCGAGACAGCGGACGTATTCGCGGGCGCTGCGGTTGACCAGCTCGGCGAGCTCCTCGAGCATAGAAATTGTCTTCTTGTCGATGTTCGGGGGAACGACTGTCAGCATGAAGGCGGTTCCCTCGAGCGCATCGGCGACGTCGTCGGCCTGAGAGAGCAGGCGGCGCAGCCGGTAGCCGTCCGTGGTCTGATCGAGCAGCCGGCTGGAACGGCGCACGATCTCGTCGGCGCGCTCCTCGCAGTTCTTGGCCAGCTCGGAGACCCGGCCCAGGTCCGGGCGTTCTTCGCCGCGCTTCATGCGCGTCAACGCGTGGGACAGGTGGTCCGCGATCGTGGCCATCACCGCGGCGTGGTCCGTCGCCGCGCCGAGCACGCTGCGATCGGTTGATCGCAGGTGCGTCAGCAGCTCGGCTTCGATCTCATCTTCGATCAGACGCATCGAGCGGCCGCCGCTCATGCCGGCGGAGACGATCCCCAGAACCGACATCAGAAACAGCCGGGCGGCGTCGGCGCCGAGCAGCTCGTCGAGGCGGGCACCAAACCGCACTTGCGACGGCGTCGCCCGCTCGAGCGCTGTCGAGATCAACCGGACGTCGCCGGCCTGGAGGAACGCGTGGTGGCCGATGTTGTTGTCGGCGGCCCATCTCAGCAGCGCCACCGCCTCGGAGTTCTTCACAAATCGCGCGAGCCGCTTGCGCGCCCGATTCCACTCCAGCAGGAACACCAGGCGCGAGCCGAGGAACGTCAGAAAGCCTTCGAGAGCGTCCTGATGAGGGGCGGTATAGGTGCCAACGCTCATTTCGTAGGTCGCACCGGCCGCAACCGACGGCGTCTCCCAGTGGATGTCGTGGGGCCGCAGGAGATCGTGCAGGAAGCGGATGCGTGAACGGTGGATGTCCGTATAGATCACCGTGGCGGTGAGCTCGCGCACATGCACGACGAGGACGTGGACGTCGCTGCTGCCGAGATCGTTCTGGATCGTCAATTGATCGCTGTCGCGGGTCGCGGTCGTACCCAGCCCCGGCCGATCGAACTTCAGCCGGCTCGTCTCGTTGACGCCGTTCATGAAGGCGTGCACGAGCGCGCGGTCCGCGGCGGTCAAGCTGTAGGTGGTCGCGCCGTCGACCGACTCGAGCGAGACGCTGCCGTTCAATCGATTCAGCTCCCACTGCAGATCCATGGCGAGCTGGTTGACGCTGTCGTGACCGTTTTCGGTCCGGCGCGCCAGCGCCTCGATTGCCGCGGCGGTCAACTGATCGTCATGACACGGCGGTGCGCCGGCGATCTGGCGATCGACGCGGGCCTGGTAGATTTCAAATCGCTCGCGCATTTCCGGCCGCGCCGCCAGCGCCGCGCGCAGCGGCTGCAGCATCTGCCGGAGGTTGCCGAAGATCTGCTCCAGAATCAGATGCGCACCCGGGATGGAGATGACGTTGTCGCCGATCGAGCGGCTCGCCGGGACGATCAAATCCAGGGCGGCGTCGGAGATTCCGCTCGCCTCGCGCTCGCCGCGCAACGTCGGCGCAGGATGATGCGGCGATTGCGCGTAGACGTGGGCGGCCTGCAGCAGCGACACGTAGTACTTCAGCTTGTCGCGCGCCATCAGGCCGCGGTTGATCAGCTCGGGCAGGAACAGCCCCGACTCGCCGATTTGTTCGATGATGCCGATCTTTGGCGCCATAGTGAATATCGCGAGCGTGTCAGCGCCGGCCGCCGCCGCGGAAGCCGCCGCCACCGAAGCCGCCACCACGGAAGCCGCCGCCACCGAAACCACCGCCGCTCGGCCGGAAGCTTCCGCCGTCGAAGTCGCGGCCGGAGCGGATGTTGCTCCAGTCGTTCGTGCGCAACGCGCCCTCGCTGCGCGCGAACGAATCGCGATCCAGTTGACTCAACGAAGGAAGCTGCGTCGATTTCTGAAGATTGTTCCAGCCGCCGCTATCGTATTTTTGCCAGCCGCTGCCCGAATTACGGTAGACGTTGCCATCGTGGCCGGCGTAGAGGTTGCCGGAAGGGGTCTTGGCGACACCTGACGTCCCGACCGGCCCGACATGCGTCGCCGCCGCGCCGCCGCCACTGCCCTGCATCGTGCGGGTCGTGGCCCCGGTCAGGTTGTTGGAGACGTGCGAGGTGCTGGCCCACTGATCGCCGCGCTGTACCTGCGTCGTGCCCCAGCTGCCGTAGACACCAGCGCCCTGGCGGGTGGCGCCGACAGCGCCGGTGCGTGGATTGAAGGCTTCCGCCGCGCCACGAGCGCCGTACGGTCCGTAGGCAACGCCGCCGCGAGCCATTGTTCCGGTGCGCGGGTTATACGCGCGGCCGGCGGCCGCGCCACCGTACGGACCCCAGGCGGCTGCGCCTCGGGCGTAGGTGCCGGTCACCGGGTTATAGCGCGCGGCAACGCCGGCGCCGCCATACGGACCGTAGTACGCCGCCCCACGACCGAAGGATCCAGTCCACGGGTTGTACCAGGCGCTGTAGCCGTAGGTCGGATAGTACGGGAAGTACACCGGGACACCGCCGGCGAAGCCGATGTAGGGGGGATAGTAGTAACCGGTGCCCCACACCGCGCAGCCCCACCCGACCATCAGGCCGGTGTAGGCGGCCGCCGCCGAGAAATCGACCCAATTCGGATCGTCGCCGGCCTCGACGGTGACGAACGTCACGTTGTACGCAGGCGAACTCGGCGGAATCTGATAGATCGCGGGCGGCACCGCATCGGTGACGCTCCACGGGCCGACCGGCGCGTCGGCGATGAACCAGACCCCCTGGTAACACAGGTAGTACACGTTGTTGACTTCGAAGACGTCCTTGTCGGTGTTGACCGCGAACGACACCGACGTCGACGCGATCGGCTGGAAATTCGGGGCGCCCTGATAGGTGACGGCCGGTCCGGCGAGCGAGCGCGAGACGCGCGCGGTCTGCGGAATGTCGGCAATCAGGACCGCTTCCGCCGCCTGCGGCGTTCCGGGCACCGACGCGAGAACGCGCGAGCGCGGGTGATCGATCGGAATATCCTTGAAGGCGTCCGGCAGCGTCGGCGTGGCAAACGTCCACGGTCCCGTGAAGTCCGGCGCCGAGAACCAGCGCCCGGACACCAGGTAATAGATCAGACCAGACGACCCGACGCGAAACACGTCGCTCTCGGTGTTGCTGACCCATTGCAGGATCGTTCCAGTGACGTGCTCGTAAACCGGAGCGCCCTGTACCAGGATCAGTTCGGCTGGCCGCGAGCTCACGAACACCGTTGGCGCGCTACCGGCCGGTACCGCTGCGCCAGGAATCTCTGACTTCGTCGCGGTCCAGTTCTCGTTTGCGGGCAGCTGGCGGAAACTGGCTGGCAGCGGGCCCGCGGGCGTCCACGGCCCGCCAACCGTCGCCGCCTTCAGCCAGAACTTGCCGTCGCGCAGGTACAGCGTGTCGGTTCCCTGCTCGCGGAACAGATCCCAGTTGGTATTGACCGCGAATTCGAGATCGGTGCCCGCGATCGGATCCCAGATCGGCGCGCCGTTGATGTTCACGACCACTCCCGGCCTCGTGCTGTAGAACACGATCGGCGGGTCGGCTTTGAGGTGCTCGTTGTTCTTCGGAATGATCTGGCTCTTGTCGATTCCGGCGAGCACGCGGTCGAGGGCGATGACACGGTCGTTCTTCGGGATCGCACGGCTGATCTCGGCGACAATCTCCTGCATCTGCGCTTTGTCGAGCGTCGGGAAATTCGAATCGGTGATCGTGAAGACCGAGAAATCGACCAGGCGATCGCTGACCGCCACCTTGGTTTGGGCTTCGGCGGTGACCGTGCCGAGCACCGGTTTGGTGGCGCCTGACGGCGTGTAGGCCACCGCGGCGTACAGCGTCAGCTGCTTCTGGTCTTTCCACGCAGCAACCTGCGGTTGGTAGAGCGTCACGCTGGCGCCTGTCGGCGTGACGTACGACTTCGGCCAGCCGCCGTCGATCGGTGGTGACGGCTTGACGGCAGCGGGACGCGGTGCAGCGACGAGCGGCGCGACCGGCGCCAGCATCAGACTGCACACCGTCCCCAGGGCGACCTGATGGCGAAAAAGACGAAGGCGAATGGACATGACGGCCTTATGCGTGGCGCAGCCGCTCGGTGTGCCGGCTGCCGATCGCGAACATCTCGGCGATCCCGGCGACCAGCAGATTAGCGCCGACGATTGTCCCAATCGCCCAGACAGAGCTGAGCGGCCATCCGTTGATGATCATCGCGCCGAGCGCCAGGGCCACGATCGCGGTCAGCAGTGTCGGACCGGTGCGATGGTCGCCAGTGATATAGGCAATCAGGCCGATGACGCCTTCAGCCAAGAACACCAGGCCGATGACGAGGGTGAGGCTGGTGACGGCCCAGAGCGGCTGCCTGACCAGGACGAGACCGGCCGCAAAGTACAGCAGACCGATTGCGATACTGCGGGCGGCGCCGGTCAGCGTCGACACATGCCAGAGCGATAACAGGTGCGTGAGCCCGCCCAGCATGAGGATCCATGCGAGGACGAGCGTGAAGCCGACTGATGTCGCGCCGGGGGCCGCGAGCGCGACCAGCCCGAGCAGAACCAGGAAAATGCCCTTGGTGACCGCCATCGCGACTTGCGCTTTCGAAGGTGCCGTTTGGAACTCCATTTACCGCCGTCCTTTCGTCGCGCTAGATACACACCAGCGTCTGCAACTCTTGCACCCGGGGCTTTTGCGCTCCGAGTACCGCCAAGGCGCTGAAGGAATCACCACCTGTTGTACGCACGTGACGACAGGTCGTCGCTCGCGGCGGCGCGGCACGTCGTTCGATGGACTGCGGCCGTGGTCGAGGCGCGACCCCTTCAGGAACTGGTGACGCCGTCAGCGTTCGTGGCGATTGCGAGGGCGGTCACTTCGCGGCCGTCACGATCATGATGTCGTCGATCTTCGAGTCGACGTGGACCAGACCGCAGCGCGTGTCGACACCGTCCGAATCGAAGCGGCAACCAAAGATGCCGGCGAACGGCGCGCCGCATTCGTCTTCGTCGACCGAGGCCGCCCAGAAACCGGAGCCGGCGGGCCGGCGCCGGAGATTGCCGGCGAGGTTGACGGCAATCAGCATGTCGCCACTGCCCCCGGCGCCGCCGCCCTTGCACTTGAAGCTGCCCGACTTCGACGCGAACAGGATCTTGTTCGGTTCGTCATAGGCGAACGTCGCGTCGTCGATGGTGCCATCACCGTCGATGTCGATCTGCTCGGCCCAGACGCTCACGTCGTGATTCCTCGAGGCCGTGACCCGGTTGTTGCCGACGACTCTCGCCTGGGACGCGTACGGCGGCGGCGGTGTCGATGCGCGCGTGGCGACCTCGGCCGCGTTCACCTTGGGGCCAACCAGCAACGCCGCGTGGGTGACGACCGCGATTGTCGCAGCCGCGAGGGCGCCGATCGTCAACACAGCGCCTTCTTGAAGCGTTGCGGGGTACGGCATGGTCGATCGGAAAAGTGCAAGACACGCTCCGAGGAGCCCTGGCTGTGAATGCGAACAATGGCGTTGCCGCTCACCAGATGCGGTGATCGTTCGCCCGATGTTGGTCAGAGCACGGCGGCCGGCATCTCGGCACGTGACGTCAGAATCGGAACGTGCTGCCGATCTGAATCTGCCTCGCGCGCAGGCGGTGCTGGTCCTGGTTGACGCGAACGCCGTAGAGGAATTCCGCGACCAGCTCGAGGCGCGGGATCGGCGACCAGATCATGTTGCTGGAATAGCGCTGGGTCAGGCGATAGGCGCTGGCCGGTTGGATGTCGAGCGTCGTGACGCCGACCAGCCCCACCGTTGTCGCGGAATGGAGTACTTCGCTCCACCAATGCTCATAGCTGACGTAGCCGGCCCGCGCCGACAGCACCCGAATCACATTGGCCACAGCGTCGAAGACGCCGTCCTGCCCACCCTCGGCATTGAGGTCGTTGATGTAGTGGCCGATGCCGTCGCCGCGCTTGACCTGGAACAGCAGCTGATCGCGCGCGTCGAACAGCGGTAGCGGAACATCGCCGCTGAACTGGACGCCCCATCCTCGCGCGGCGACGAGGTCGGCGGGCACGTTCGACGGAAATCCGCGAAGCTGTCGAACCAGCGCCGCCACCTGCAGGTGTCCGCCGCGATCGGGCTGCCAGCGCAGGCGCGACACGAAGTCGGGATTGTCATTCGCGGCCGTGAGGCCGGTGAGCTCCGTATCGGCGTTCTCCAGCGCCAGCGCGACACGGAACCGCGAAGTGGCCCTCCACGTCCAGCGTACCTGCGGTTGCCGGAAGTGCACCGCCGCGTTCAACCCCTCGAAGTCGATCCCGTCCGGAATCGCCTCCGGATCGGCGAAGGTCGACCAGGTCTGGCCGAACAGCAAGCGTCGCCATTGTCCGTACGCGTGACGCAGACTGAACGTGTTGCCGCTGCCGCTGAAATCCGCCTCGATGAACGCACGCACGTAACCGGCGCCGGTGGGCGTGCGAAAGTCGAGGTTGAAGCGGCTGGGAATCGCCATCACGTCGACTCGTGCGCCGACCGGCGCACCGGTCACGTCCACCGGGATAGCGGCGGTGACGAATTTATCGGTCACCAGCAGCGGATCGAGCGTGCTGACCCAGTTGACGCGGACCAGTCCGCCGATCTTGACCGCCGCATCGGTGCCGGGAATCTTGAACGAACCGGGAAACTCTCCGAACGTGGCCGCGTCAGCTGGAATGTCCGGCTTGGCCGCCTTCGGCTCCTCGACCGGCGTCGGCGCGACCGCCTGCGGTGTCTCTCGGGGCCGCTCCACCTGTGCCCGCAGCTCGTCGAGCTGGCGCTGCAGCTGTTCGATCCGCCGCGCCAGCTCGACGAGCTGCGGGCA
>Ga0207691_10004266_pt1 | contig 13882 bp, 10 predicted proteins | sample KBSM13metaG_FD_184327 | JGI IMG/M metagenome (GOLD analysis project Ga0207691, IMG submission 184327) | Miscanthus rhizosphere microbial communities from Kellogg Biological Station, Michigan, USA - KBS M1-3 metaG (SPAdes) (version 2) | ecosystem: Host-associated > Plants > Roots > Rhizosphere >... | reverse complement strand
GTGGCGATGGCAACGCGGGCCCGGTAAAACGATCTTATTAGTGTCGGGCTCATTTACACTCGCTCGCGGATGGTCAATCCATTGATTTCAAAGGTATTCGTATCGGGACACCTCGACTTATGTCGCGGGCGACCGCACCACATGCGTCGAAGATTTTGACAGGAGGGGCCGCAAGCCCGACGTGACATATTGCCCAAACTCAGACTTTGCCTTGCCCGAGGCTCCGCCATGGCGATTCACGTCGATAAAGTTTGCGGGAATCCGCTGGCACAGCGATTGCTCTTCTTATTCACAAGCGGCTCGACAAAGACCGCACGAGATAAAAACAAGAAGAGCGGAAACACTCCTCCACAAACAAGCAAGCAAGCGACCAATGAGCCCCGCCGCAAGCGGGGCTTCTTTTTGGTGGTTCCCGATTGCAACCCGGCGCGCGCTCAGCGCGTCCAAACATGCAAAGGCCAGATGGCCGGAGGGACCGCAAATGAAATTCGCCACGCTCGTCGTTGTTGCCTTGGTCGTGTTTGTCGCCTGGGCCGGTATTCCGGTTTCGCTGGCCAGCGACGGGCGGGATCTTTCTTCGGTCAACGGTGAGGTCACGGCCTCGGCCGGTGAAACCTATGGATCGTTGAGCACCGTCAATGGCAGCGTGCACGTGAGCCGCGGTGTAACCGCCGACCGTGCGAAAACCGTGAACGGCGAAATCGAGGTCGAAAACAACGTCAAGATTGGCGAACTGGCCACCGTCAACGGATCGGTGGACATCGGCGAAGATGTCGCGGTCGAGCGCAATGCTTCGACGGTCAACGGCGGCATCGAACTCGGCAAGCGCTCCCGGGTGGGCGGTAACGTGACGACGGTGAACGGCGGCATCGAGATCAATGGCGGCGAAGTCGGCGGCCAGATCGTCACTGCCAAGGGCGATATCGAACTCACCGACGGTGCGCGCGTGCACGGCGGCATTCACATCAAGAAGAACAACGGCAGCAATTGGGGCTGGGGCAAAGATGAGCCGCCCAAGGTGCGCATCTGCTCGACATGCATCGTCGATGGCGACCTGCAGTTCGATCGCCCGGTGGAACTGCGTGTCGACGACGGCGCGAAGATCGGCAAGGTCATCGGCGAGGACGTCACGCGCCGCTGAATCGCCTCACAGGGTGCGGCCGTACAGCCGCACCTCGGGCTCGTCGGGGCGCATCGCAAACATGCGTTCATGGCGCATCCCTAACTTCTCCAGCACGCGGATCGATGCGTTGTTGCCCTGCGAAACCACGGCGATGATGCGTTTGAGGCCGAATTTCCCTGCTCCGTGGCGCATCGTGGCCTCGGCCGCCTCGATGGCATAACCCAGGCCCCAGAATTCCGGCAGGAATGCGTAACCAATATCGACGTCCGGCAGATTGTCGCGTTTGAGCAGCCCGCACATTCCGACGGCAGCGCCATCCGAATTGCGTGCGACGTGCCACAGGCCGAAGCCGTATTTTTCGTACATCGCCATCGGCCCCTCGCGCAGATAGCGATGAGCGTCCTCGATGGAGCGTACCCCGCGATCGCCAATGTTCTCGAGGAACGACGGCTCGTTGAGCAATCGCACGATGAATGTTGCGTCCTCGAAATCGAGGCGGCGCAGCGTCAGCCGCGCGGTCTCGAACTCAGGAAGGATCGCCAAATCGCGACCGCTGGAACGTAGGTAGCCCATCGCCGAATTTCACCCAGCCAATGTCGTCGCTGAGCCACGAATGATGCGTGGGAGGAAACGCCCAGGGCGCATCGAGGCTGCAGGTGGTCACGTCGTAAAAGTCCGCCGTGTCCAGATGCTCATATGCGAGTGGCGAACCGCAGGCCCCGCAGAAGTGCCGCCGGACTTTCGCCGAAGACTCAAATACGACTGGACTGCCGCGCGTGAAGCGAAACTCGGCCTTGGCGAAAGTGACCCACGCAACCACCGGCGATGCGGCGGAACGACGGCACGACTGGCAATGACAAACCATGCTGTTCGCTGGTTTCGCGGTAGCTGAATACCGCACGGCGCCGCACATGCAGCCGCCCTGAATGTCCTGATTCAAGCCCCTCTCCTTGGATTGGCAACGTGAGCTTACCGTGAGCCGCACCAGGCAAAAAAAGAGCCCCGCCTGAGCGGGGCTCTGGTCGCGCGGAAACGGGGGTCTTGTTCCGCCGCTTTTGGTCTGTGGCCACCAGTAGGGTTCCGGTAACCACGATTACTTTGTGTCACGAAGGGCGATTTTCTCTCACCCCTAAGACGCCTTTATTACGGGACTGCGGACTGGGTTTAGTCTTTCGATTTGAGGTAACCGGTGGCCATTCGATCCCACACGCGTTCGACCTGCGATCGCCGCCCCTCGCCCGCAATCAGCACGGCACGGGCCTCGGATTCGCTGACGCGCCCCACCCGGCACAGCACGATCAGCGATCCGGCTACCCGCCCGAAATTGAGCGACCTGCCGAGTGAATTCTCCATTTGCAGTTCGGCCGCCAGTGTCTGGCTCTCGAGCGCGTATTGGACGCGCTGGGACAGCTCCCAACTCACCGCGATCCGCCCGGCCGTTGGAGCGACCCAGGTTTCCAGCATTCGAGCGAAACTGCCCGCCTCCGGAGTCAGGTGCGGATGGGCCGCAAACTGGTCGCGAACGATGCGGAACACGACGATGGCCGAGAGACCATAGAGGAGCCCGACGAGCTGCGAGACGAAGGGCTCGGCGTTCTCGATCTGCGTCGCATGTGTCTCGGCCGCCATCGCCGAATACAACGTGTGTTCCCAGACCGCCTCAGGGAACCTGCTGAATGCTCCGCCGCCAGCGGCCATCAGCGGCTGTAACAGCGCCGTCGCGATGATCGACCGAATCCCCTGCACTCCCACCAGAGTCACCGCCCGGTCGATGCTTTCCACGGGCAGGTTATTGGCGCGATAGACAGGGCTGTTCGCAATGCGCAGCAAGTTGCCGGTGAGCGCCGGATCCTGGGCGATGATCCGTGACATCTCGGCGAGCGTGGCTTCGTTGTCATTGACCGTGGCCAGCAACTTCGGCAACAGCGAAGGCCGCCGCGGGATGTATTCGGGACGTGCCTCGATGCGTTCGAGAATCTTCTGGACCGCCGCGAACACTGGCGCGTGGTCGGGCTCGAGCGGTCGGCTCAGGGCCTCGCGCGGTGCATCGTCGAGCGCATACGCGACGAAGCGCCGCAGCGCCTCACCCGCATTGAGTGATGCCCCAGTGCCCGCTGGCCGGATTCCGGTGAGCGAGCGGTTCGTCCCGGTGGTGGTGCCCAGGGGATCGACGGGCGCTGCCTTCTGCCGGGTGGCTCGGATCCAGATGGCCACGGACACGCCGGCCACGACCACCCCGCCGATCAGAATCGCAAGCGACGCTTCCATGGAATGAGGCTAACCGGTCGCAGGGTCCGCCCGCCAGTTGGTCAGGCGGGAAAGGCTCGCGGCTCCGTGGGCCGGCGTGTCAGCGGCATGTCGTAGGTCACGCTCGCACCATAGGCCTCGGGTGATTGCGGATCGTGGCGCAGCTTGTCGAAGGTGAGCAGGCGCGTGCCGAGCGAAAAGCTTTCCTGGATATCGTGCGACACCATGAAGATGGTCATGCGGTTCTCTTCCCACAGTCGCAGGATCAGCTCGTGCATGTCGGCCGTAACTCCCGGGTCGAGTGCCCCGAACGGCTCATCCAGCAGCAGTATCTTGGGTTTGCGGATCACTGCCTGTGCAATGGACATGCGCTGTTGCATGCCGCCGGAGAGCTGGGCCGGATAACGGTCGCGCGCCGCGCTCAATCCCACCGATTCGAGCATCGACAGCGCCGCCTCACGCGCTGTGCGCTTCGCCGCACCGAACAGCCTTCCTGAGAATCTCGCAGATCGAAGCTCGAGCCCCAGCATCACGTTCTCGAGCACCGTCAGGTGCGGAAACGACGAGTAGCGCTGGAACACCACGCCGCGATCCGGATCCGGCTCCGGGCGAATCGGCACACCGTCGATGAGGATCTGTCCGCGCGTCGGCTCCTCCATGCCTAACAACATCTTGAGGAACGTGGTCTTGCCGCAGCCCGAGGCGCCAACAATGGTCACGAACTCGTGATCGGCGATTTCCAGGCGCACGTTTTCGAGTACGACGGCCGGACCGTACTCTTTCCAGACATTGCGCACCGTTACGGTAGCCATCAGCGTTCCGGCTCCGCCCAGCGAAATGCGCGCGTCCGCAGCACGCGCAGCCCGAGGTCGGTGAGCACCGCCAGCAGCGTGATCCACACCACGTAGGGCAGGATCACGTCCATGGCGAGATACCGACGTACGAGGAAAATGCGATAGCCAAGGCCCTCGGTGGAAGCGATGGCCTCGGCGGCGATCAGGAACAACCACGCGGAACCCATCGACAGCCGCAGCGAATCGATGAGGCGCGGCCATAGCTGCGGCAGCACGACACGTACGACCAGCTGCCAGGTCGAGGCGCCCAGTGTCTGTGCCTTGATGATCTGCTCCTTGGGTAATTCTCCGACCCGCAGCGCCAGGTCGCGCGCGATACACGGCGCAATGCCGATCACGATGAGGGCGATCTTCGCGGTCTCCTCCAGCCCTAACACGATGAACAGCACCGGCAGGATGGCCAGCGGCGGAATCATCGCAAGGGTGCCGAGCAGCGGCGAAAGCAGCGCGCGCGCCCGCGGCACCACACCGATGGTGAGCGCCAGCGCCACGCCAAGCATGGCGCTGATGACAAGCGCCGAGCCGATGCGCTTGAGGCTGGCCCAGGTATCGGCCCAGAAAAGCACGCGTCCGGTGCGGCTATCCTCTTCGAACGCGTAACTGTGGAAAGTGCTGGCGATCTTGCCGAGCGAAGGCAGCAGTTTGTCGTCCGGGTTTTCCGTGAGCCGGAGGTGCGACGCGACGACGTAGAGCACGAGCAGCGCGACGAAGGGCAGCACGCCCAGGGCAAGCCCAGCGGCTCGCCCCGGGTGCTGGTTGATCAGGCGACGCACTGCGGCGCGCGCAACGGCTTCAGAGCTTGCCGTCTACCGCCATCTGCATGTAGCCCACGTCGAAACGCATCTTGAGATTGGCCTTGTTGCCGAGCGTGACGCCGCCCGGGAATTCGATGCCCACGGCATCGACGGTCTTGGCGCCCTCGCCTAACAAGCCATGATCGAAGGAAAACTTGCGCACCAGGTCATTCTTCTTCACCAGGTCTGGCGACTTGGCGGCAGCCACCGCGCTCGCCGGTGTCGAGTAAAGATAGGTCGTGGCGAGCTGGCCCTTGAAGCCGGCGAGATCAGTGCCGGAAGCCTTGGCCATCGATTCGAGTGCGGCGGTGGCTTTCGCGTCCTTGGCGCCCATGAGCGCCAGCGTTTCGTACCACGCGCCGACCAGCGCCTTGCCGAGCTTCGGGTTGGCTTTCAACACCGCGCTGTTCACCACCATGAGATCGAGGATTTCACCCGGCGTCTTGCTCGAATCGAACACCAGCGTGGTTTTGGGCATCGCCGTGACTTCGGCCAACTGCGGCTTCCAGGTTACCGTCGCCGTGACGCCTGGCGTCGCGAAGGCGCTCACGATGTCCGCGTCGGACGTGTTCACCACCTTGATGTCGCGTTCCGCGAGCCCGACCGATTCGAGACCACGCGCCAGCAGGTAATGCGAGACCGACAGCTCCACGAGATTCACCGACTGACCCTTGATGTCGGCCATCTTCTTGCCGGCGCCCTTGAGCACCACGCCGTCGTTGCCGTTCGAATAGTCGCCGACGATCAGTGCGGTCGAATCCACACCACCCGCGGCAGGAATCGTCAGCATGTCCATGTTGGTCATGACGCAGCCGTCGAACTTGCCGGCCGTGTACTGGTTGATGGACTCGATGTAGTCCATCTGCGTGAGCTTGATGGTGATGCCGTACTTGTCGGCCCACTTCTTGAGAATGCCGCTCTGTTGCGCGTAGTCCCAGGGCATCCAGCCCACGTAGATGCTCCAGGCGACGTTGAACGTGGTTTTTTCGGCTGCCCGGGCAGCCTGGGTGGCCAGCAGCGCTGCCCCGACGACTACAGCGATGAAGAAAGTCTGCAGGAAGCGGCGTACTCGAGTCATCGAAGATGGCACCGCCGACGATTGGATCAGGGGCATGAGAGTCTCCCGTGTTGTTAGTGCATCAGGCATCTCCCGGGCTTTTGTCCCGCCGTGTATCCCCGGCGCATCCTCGCACCACTGGATTGCGTCTCTCGGACCAGCGCTGATCGCTCAGCCGGAACCCTAGGCGCACATTACTGGTGTGAGTTTTTGCAAGAGCTGTGCCGCTGGCGCCCGGTGCGCGCCAGAGTTGTTAGCGTCATCCGGGAACGTGGACTGCACCAAACAAACGCGAGCTGGTGACGGTACGCACGAACTCGGAGCATTTTCCGACGCCTTGAACGCGGGCGATGGACGCCAGCGCCGTTCGAAGCGTGGTACAGGCTTTGCACCTGCGCTGTGCATGTTGTGGGAAGAAGAAATACCCGGCGGCGCTCACTGGTCAGGCGTCCTGCGGCGCGGCGTGGTGTTGCGGCTCGTCGCGGGCGGCGATGATGCCAACGTCGCGGCGCTGTTCTACAGCCGCGAGCAGCCCCTCGAGCGCTACAACATGGCCGACACTCTGAAGGCGCAGCACATCGCCCACCTGACCACCGGGTGTGTTTGTTATTCGGACATGGGTCGAATCCTCTGCTCCATCACCGCTGATACCTGCGGCTGGCACGATCCGCTGTGCGGGCTCACCGATTCCACGATGATCGCCGCGCGCTACGGCACTACCCGCTTCCAGGAGCAGCGAAATCAGCGCTTCGTCAGCGGCCGCGATGCGATGCTGGTGGAGCTCGGCAAGTACGGGCTCAACGAGCGCGACCTCGTCGCCAACATCAATTTTTTCAGCAAGGTCGTGGTCGACGAGGCGGGTGCATTGCAGCTCGCCGCCGGCCATTCCCGCGCTGGTCAGTACATCGACCTGCGGTTCGAGATGGACACGATCGTTGCGCTGCACGCCGGCCCGCATCCGCTGGCCACCGCCACCAAATACGCGCCGCCGGCCATCCGGTTGCAGGCGCGTCGCGGCACTCCACCCGCCGCGGACGATCCCTGCCGAATTCGCTGCCCGGAAAACGCACGCGGCTACATCAACACCGAAAGGATGTATTCATCTTGAAGGGTCTCGACGAGGTCGTGCCCGCGGGTGAGCCGTGGATGGGAGTCGTACACCGCGGCCAGTCCTTTCGCATTGTGGATCTCGAGGGCAACCAGGCGGTCGACACCTTGTTCTACAACGCTGGCGACACAGCCGAACACTACAGCGCACAGAACACCATCCAGGCACAAGGCGGCATCTATCTCACCACCGGCACAGTGCTGCTCTCGAATCGCGGCAACGCGATGCTGCGCATCGAGGACGACACCTGCGGGCGGCACGACACGCTGGGCGGTGCCTGTTCGGCCGAAAGCAACACCGTGCGTTACGCGCTCGAGAAGCGCCACATGCATAGCTGCCGCGACAGCTTCCTGCTGGCCCTGGCGCGTCGAGGACAAGGCACCCTCACCAAGCGCGACCTGCCCTCGAACATCAATTTCTTCATGAATGTGCCCGTGACGCCCGATGGCCAGTTGCGATTCGCCGATGGAATCTCGGCCGCCGGGCGACATGTGCAGATGTCGGCGCTCATGGACACGCTGGTGTTGATCTCCAACTGTCCGCAGCTCAACAACCCTTGCAATGCGTACAATCCGACTCCGATTCGAGTCATGACCTGGGACCCCGCGTGAGCGCGCGGTCTCACCGGCGGGACGACCCGTCGCGCAATTCCTTCAAGGCCGGGACGACCTGGCTCGGAACTGCGCGATGTTCAAAAAGATCCTGATCGCAAACCGCGGCGCCATCGCGTGCCGCATCCTGCGCACCGTGAAGCGCATGGGAATCGGCTCCGTCGCCGTGTATTCCGAAGCCGACGAGAACTCCATGCACGTGCGACAAGCCGACGAGGCGCACTGCATCGGGCCGGCGCCCGCAGCGGAAAGTTATCTTCGCGGCGAGCGCATCCTCGAAGTCGCGCTCGCATCCGGCGCGGAAGGCATCCACCCCGGCTACGGCTTTCTCTCCGAGAACGCGGATTTCGCGCAATTGTGCGAGGACGCGGGCGTGGCATTCATCGGCCCGACCCCAGAGCAGATGCGCAGCTTCGGTCTCAAGCACACAGCGCGCGAACTGGCAGGCCGCGCGGAATTGCCATTGTTGCCCGGCACCGACCTGTTGGCGGACCTGCCGGCTGCGCTCGCGGCGGCGGAGCGCATCGGGTATCCGGTGATGCTGAAGAGCACTGCCGGCGGCGGTGGCATCGGCATGCGCCGCTGCAATTCGGCGCCGGAACTGCGCGATTCTTTCGCTACCGTCCAGCGGCTCGCGGCGGGCAACTTCCGCAACGCCGGTGTGTTCCTCGAGAAGTTCGTGGCGCACGCACGGCATATCGAGGTGCAATTGTTTGGCGATGGGCGCGGCTCATGTGTCGCGCTCGGCGAGCGCGACTGCTCGGTGCAACGGCGCAACCAGAAAGTCATCGAAGAGTCCCCGGCACCGGGCCTGGATGCCAACGCTCGCCGCGAGCTACACGAGGCCGCGCGACGGCTCGGTAGCGCGGTGGGATATCGATCGGCGGGTACGGTGGAGTTCGTGTACGACGCCGCGCTCGCGAAGTTCTACTTCCTCGAGGTGAATACGCGCCTCCAGGTCGAGCATGGCGTCACCGAAGAAGTTGGCGGCATCGACCTGGTGGAATGGATGATCCGCACCGCGGCCGGTGTGCCACCGGATCTGCACGCTCATCATCATGAGCCGCAAGGCCACGCCATCCAGGCTCGCGTGTACGCCGAGGATCCGGCGCGCAACTTCCGGCCCTCGAGCGGACAGCTCACCCAGGTCTTGCTACCCGCGAGCGGGCCGGAGCACGGAATCCGCGTCGATAGCTGGATCGAGGCGGGCACCGAAGTCACCGCCTTTTACGATCCCATGCTCGCGAAAGTCATCGCGCGCGGCGCGAATCGCGAACTCGCGATCGCCAATCTCGCGGCCGCGCTCGCGGCCGCACGCATCGACGGCATCGAGACCAACCTGCCCTACCTGGTTTCAGTGCTGAAGCACCCGACATTCGCCGCGGGCGAACAGACGACAGCCCTGCTGTCGAGCCATGTATTCCAGACGCCCACGATCGAAGTGCTGGCCGGCGGCACGCTGAGCACCGTGCAGGACTGGCCCGGGCGCCGCGGACTGTGGGATGTGGGAGTGCCGCCGTCCGGGCCGATGGATCCGCTTGCGCTGCGACTTGCCAATCGCATGGTGGGCAACGAGGAAGGTGCGGCGGCGCTCGAGATGACCGTCACCGGTGTCACGCTGCGCTTCGAAACAGACGCGGTCATCGCGCTTGCGGGCGCAGAGATGGATGCAAGCGTCGACGGGCGCACGGTTTCATTCTGGGAACCGTTCGCCGTGAAGCGCGGTGCCGTGCTGGCACTCGGAAAAATTCGCGGTGCCGGCCAGCGCGCCTATCTCGGGGTGCGTGGAAGTTTCGATGTACCCGAATATCTCGGCAGCCGCTCGACCTTCACGCTCGGGCGATTCGGTGGCCACGGCGGACGCGCGCTGCGGGCGGGCGACGTACTGCGACTGACTTCGAGCGAACCCGGCCTGGACGGCTGCCATGCCACGCCGCCCGCCGAACGGCCGAACTACTCACGCTCCTGGAAAATCGGCGTGACCGACGGCCCGCATGGTGCCCCGGATTTCTTCACACCCGACGACATGCGCGCATTCTTCGACGCCGAATGGGAAGTGCACTACAACTCGAGCCGCACCGGTGTTCGACTGATCGGCCCGAAGCCCACCTGGGCGCGCAACGACGGCGGCGAGGCGGGACTGCATCCTTCCAACATCCACGACAACGCCTACGCCATCGGCAGCGTGGACTTCACCGGCGACATGCCGGTGATCCTGGGACCCGATGGCCCAAGCCTCGGCGGCTTCGTTTGCCCGGTCACCATCGTCAACGACGAACTGTGGAAGATCGGCCAGCTTCGCCCGGGCGACAAACTTCGCTTTTACCGCCCACAGCCTGCGGCGCGCGCTGAAAATCCGTCCGTCGTGTTCGAGCTGCCGGCTTCGGCGAATCACGCGGAGCTGCGCGTTCGCCGCTCCGGCGAGAGCAATCTGCTGGTGGAGTTCGGCGCGCCGGTGCTCGATCTGGTATTGCGATTCCAGGTGCAGGCGCTGCTGGAGGAGCTGCAGGCGCGCAAAATCTTCGGGTTGTTAGACCTGACTCCCGGCATCCGTTCGCTGCAGATCCATTTCGATCCGGCGCTCGCTTCACAAACGCAGGTGCTCGACTGGTTACTGGCCGCCGTCACTCGCCTGCCAAGCGTCGATCGCATGCGCCTTCCGAGCCGCATCGTGCACCTGCCGCTTTCATGGGACGACCCGGCCACGCAACTCGCCACGCAGCGGTATCAGCAGTCGGTGCGCGCTGACGCGCCCTGGTGCCCTGACAACATCGAGTTCATCCGGCGAATCAACGGGCTCGCAAGCCGCGCGCAAGTGCGCGACATCGTGTTCGGCGCGAGCTACCTCGTGATGGGGCTCGGCGATGTGTACCTCGGCGCACCCGTGGCCACGCCGCTCGATCCGCGCCATCGGCTGGTCACCACCAAGTACAACCCGGCGCGCACCTGGACGCCCGAGAATGCGGTGGGCATCGGCGGCGCCTATCTGTGCGTGTACGGCATGGAAGGCCCGGGTGGTTACCAGTTCGTCGGCCGCACCGTGCAGATGTGGAACCGTTACCAGCAAACCGCGGACTTTCGCGATGGCAAGCAATGGCTGCTGCGCTTCTTCGACCAGATCCGCTTCTACCCGGTCAGCAGCGAAGAGTTGTTGAAGCTGCGCGCCGGTTTTCCTTACGGCCGACATCCGCTGCGTATCGAGGAGTCGCATCTCGATCTTGGGGACTACCTCAAGTTCCTCGAGTCGCAGCGTGAATCCATCGACGAGTTCCGACAGAGTCAGCGCAGCGCTTTTGATGCGGAGCGTGAGCGCTGGCGTACAGCGGGGCTCGCCGAGACAGCGATTGTCGAGAACGCAGTGCGTGCCGAAGCACCCGCATTGCCTGAAGATTGCGTTGCCATCACATCGCCGGTTTCCGGCAGCGTCTGGCAGATCAAGGTTGCGGCAGGCCAGAATGTCGAAAAGGGAGACACGCTCGTGATCATGGAAGCCATGAAGATGGAAATCGCCGTGCTCGCCGACACTGCGGGCACGGTGCACTCGATACACGGCATCCCGGGAGTAGCCGCGAATGCAGGCGACACGCTTCTCGTCTTCAAGCCGGTGCTGTCATGAGTCTCGACTTGACGATCGGGACGCTGGCGAGTGCCTATCGATCAGGCGCGCTGTCACCGATAGCGCTGGTGGAGAAGGTGCTGGTCGAGCGTCGCAAACACGCGGCCCACAACATCTGGATCAGTGTGGTCACCGACGAGGCGTTGCGCGCGCGGGCACGTGAGCTGGCCGACATCGATCCCAAGTCGCTGCCGTTGTATGGCATTCCGTTCGCCATCAAGGACAACATCGACTTCGCCGGCTTGATGACCACCGCAGGCTGCGCCGCGTTCGCCTATCAACCCACCGAGTCCAATCCTGTGGTGCAGGCGCTGATTGACGCCGGCGCCATCGCACTCGGCAAAACCAATCTCGATCAATTCGCCACCGGTCTCGTGGGCACGCGCTCGCCCTACGGCATCTGCCGCAATGCGTTCGATCCCGCTTACATCAGCGGCGGTTCCTCGAGCGGGTCCGCGGTGGCGGTGGCGCTGGGGCTCGCCAGCTTTTCTCTGGGCACCGACACGGCCGGCTCCGGCCGCGTGCCCGCCGCATTCAATAATCTGGTCGGCTACAAACCCACGCTCGGTAGTTTGAGCATGCGCGGTGTCGTTCCGGCGTGCCGATCGCTGGATGCGATGTCTATCTTCGCGCTGACTGCCGAAGATGCCGCACGAGTGGCGGCGGTCGCGGTGAAGTTCGACGCCGCGGACTCATGGTCGCGCACCGCGCAACTTCCGGCGCGGCGCGGTTGGGGCCGAGGTGCGAAGTTCCGTTTCGGCGTGCCGCGGGCGCCGCAACCCGAATTCTTCAGCAACCCATCCTATGCGGAGTTGTTCGATGCCTGCGTGCAGCGCCTGCGCGAACTCGGCGGCGAAGCGTTGGAAGTCGACATCGAACCGCTTCTGGAAGCTGCGCGCCTGCTGTACGAGGGGCCGTGGGTGGCCGAACGATACCTCGCCACCGAGTCGCTGCTGGCCGCGCGGCCGGAAGCGATGCTCGACGTTACTCGCCAGATCATCTCTGGTGGCGCCAATCCCAAGGCGATCGATGCGTTCCGTGCGCAGTATCGTCTGAAGGATCTCATCCGGCGGGCGCAACCCATTTGGGAGACCGCACAACTGCTGCTGCTGCCGACCGCGGGCACTCACTACCGAATTGACGACGAGCAGGCCAACCCGATGCGCCTGAACAGCACACTGGGTCGCTACACCAATTTCGTCAATCTCATGGATCTCGCGGCCGTCGCGGTTCCTGCGGGCTTTACCCCGGCACGATTGCCTTTTGGCGTATCTCTTATCGCCCCCGCATGGAGCGACGCCGACTTGCTGGCACTCGCGGGACGGCTGCAGCGCGCAGGCGTATCGACGCTCGGAGCTACCTCGCTGCCGATGCCGGAGGCGGAAAGTGCGACGGCGGCAGGCGCCGACCTCGTCGACGTCATGGTCTGCGGCGCTCACATGTCCGGGCTGCCACTCAACAAGCAATTGCTCGAGCGCGGCGCTTGGCAGATCAGCACCACGCGCACCGCGCCTATCTACCGCTTTTACGCCCTGCCCGGCGGCCCACCGTTCCGTCCAGGGCTGGTGCAGGTGAGCGATGGCGGCGTCGCCATCGACGTCGAGGTATGGCGCATGCCGGTGGAACACTTCGGGTCGTTCGTCGCAGGAATCCCGGCGCCGCTCGGCATCGGCAAGGTGAAACTCGAGGACGGCAACAGCGTTTCTGGCTTCCTGTGCGAATCACTCGGCGTTGCCAACGCCACCGACATCAGCGCACTGGGCGGATGGCGGGAGTACCTGCAGACGCGGAAGTAGGCAGAGCCATTTCGGCCGTTGCGTCGCGATCGCGGCGATGCTCGTGGATCAGGCGGTCGCGTGCGTTCGTTTCGGCTTCCGTGGCACGAACGCACTGGTCTCACGTATGTAGCGTGCGTACCCAGGCCGGCGCTCGCCGATGTCGACTTCGAGCAGGGCGACGCCCGATACCTTGAGCAGCAGCACCGTCATGAGTATCGGGCTCGCAAGACTCCACCATGCACCGGCGGCGAAGCCGAGCAGGCCGAAGCCCCACCACGCGCAACACTCGCCGAAATAGTTAGGATGGCGCGAATAACGCCACAGTCCCGTGTCGAGAACACGCCCGCCCGTGCCAGGCCGGGCCTTGAAACTCACCAGCTGCCAGTCGGCGAGCGCCTCGAACACGATGCCGAAGCCGATCAAGCCGATCGCGGCAATGTCCAGCAGGCCGAAACCGGATGCGCTGCGTGTGGCCATCAATGGCAGAGCGACTATCCACGCGAGGACCGCCTGAAGCAGGAACACGAGATAGAGACTCTTCCACTCGAAGCCGGGCTGGTTGCTTGCGCGGATCTTCTGGTAGCGACGATCTTCCGGCTCGCCGTGATTGCGCACGGTGATGTGGAGGCAGAGGCGCGCGGCCCAGATCGTGAGCAGTGTCATGGCCACCCAGCCAAGTGGCATCAGCGCCGCG
>Ga0207691_10004265_pt1 | contig 13883 bp, 9 predicted proteins | sample KBSM13metaG_FD_184327 | JGI IMG/M metagenome (GOLD analysis project Ga0207691, IMG submission 184327) | Miscanthus rhizosphere microbial communities from Kellogg Biological Station, Michigan, USA - KBS M1-3 metaG (SPAdes) (version 2) | ecosystem: Host-associated > Plants > Roots > Rhizosphere >... | reverse complement strand
CCGATCTGGCCAGGCGACAAGCCCGCGTCGCAGAGCTCGATCTTCGTTTTCGTGACCAGGTCATCGCCAGACTCCAATGAACGTCGAAAGACTCGTAGCTGGGCTCGACATCGGATCGGCCAAGACCACCGCCGTCATCGCGGAAGTCGTGGGCGATCTCCCACGAAATCCCTCGATCCGCATTCTTGGGGTGGGGCAAGCGCGCACGACGGGGCTTCGCCGGGGAGTAGTGTCGGACATCGAGGAAACGACGCGCTCGATTCAGAAAGCGATGACCGACGCGGAGCGCATGGCCGGTGCGCAGATCACCGAGGTGTACTCGGGGATCGCCGGTGAGCATGTGCAGGCGATGACGAGCAAGGGCATCGTTGCGATCAACGGCGATGAGATCACGAAGGCAGACGTCGAGCGCGCCAACGCCGTCGCGCGCGCGCAGGCGATACCGCAGGATCGCGAGCTGCTGCACGCGATTCCGCAGGAGTACACGGTCGACAAGAATCACGGCATCCGTGACCCTATCGGCATGATCGGCACGCGTCTCGAGACCGAGATGTACCTCGTGACGATCGGCGGCTCGCCGGCGATGAATCTGCGCAAGGCGGTGGAGAAGGCGGGCTACAAAGTGCGCGAGCTCGTGCTCGAGCCGCTCGCGAGCGCGCTCGCGGTGCTCACCGAGGACGAGAAGGAGCTCGGAGTCGCGCTCGTCGAGATGGGTGCAGGTACGACAGACATCGCCGTCTTTCACGAAGCGAAGATCCGCCATCTCGGCACCGTGAACTTCGGCGGCAACAACGTCACGAACGACATCGTGCACGGACTCGGGGTCACGCAGGCGGATGCCGAGCGCCTGAAGGAACGTTATGGCTGTGCTTACGAGCCGATGGTGGATCCGTCGGAGGTCATCCAGCTTCCGAGCACCGTCGCGCAGGGCGATCGTCAGATTCCACGCGAGCTGCTCGCGCACATCATCCATCAGCGCATGGATGAGATCTTCGATCTCGTGCAGCGCGACATCGCTGGTGCCGGTTACGCGGGGAAGCTCAGCGCTGGGATCGTGCTGACTGGCGGTGCGGCCGCGATGCAGGGCATCGTCGAGCTGGCGAGCGATGTCTTCGGCACTGGTGTTCGTGTTGGCGTGCCTGCGGAAAACATCGGTGGACTGGCCGATTCGGTAGAAGCGCCCCGATTTGCGACCGTGACGGGGCTTGCGCAATACGCTGCGCATCGTTTCGCACTCGTCGGCGCGGGCGTTGGTGGAAAGCGACTCGCGTTAAATGCGCCGGGAATGGATCGACTCGCGCAGCGTGTGAAGACGTGGCTGCAGGATTTCTTCTGAGCTGTCCTGTCCCGAGCTCGATCTGGTTTTCTTACGCCACCATCCACATTGTGATGGTGGCGTTCATGCATCAGGGGCGCCGCAACAATCGGCGCATGATGCGCGAGAGCAATCGCTGACTCATGGCGTCTTCCTTCGATGGCGCGTGACGGCGCGTCGTCGGCTCTGCCGTCTTTAGTCGTTCGGTGCAACTACGCGCGGCGGTTCGTTTCATTGGTGAATGTCATAAACGTTTCGGAGCGCTCGCGCGTGTGGAAAACGTGATACAAAAAGAGTGTAATCTTTCGCACGATCACTCGTCATGCACCGTAGCATGGAGTGCAAATCGTGCTATATTGGACGCCGAAGTTCTCGCCGTTGGTGCTGCCGTCGCGCACCGTGCAGCTCCCGCTACAGCGCCTCGCCGTTGCTGTTTCTCGCAGTGATCCCCCGGGTGATCTGTTGTCCCTCCTTGTCGTAGTGGAGTCACGCTCGCAATGATCTTCGAGTTCGAAGAGAGCGCAACACAGAACGCCCGCATGAAGGTCGTGGGCGTCGGCGGTGGTGGCGGCAACGCCGTCAACCGCATGATCGAGGAGCGTCTCGAGGGCGTCGAGTTCATCTCGGTGAACACCGATGCGCAGGCGCTGCTGAGCTCCAAGTCCGACGTGAAAATCCAGATCGGAAAGAAGCTCACCCGCGGACTCGGCGCTGGTGCGCGTCCCGAGATCGGCCGTCAGGCCATCGAGGAGAATCGCGACGAAGTCGGCCGTTGTCTGCAAGGTGCTGATCTCGTGTTCATCACCTGCGGCATGGGTGGCGGCACCGGGACTGGCGCCGCGCCCGTGATCGCCGAGCTCGCGAAGGAAGCGGGCGCGCTCACCGTCGGCATCGTCACGCGACCGTTCCTGTTCGAGGGACGCAAGCGGATGCGTCAGGCAGACCAGGGCATCGGTGAGATGCGCAAGCACGTGGACACGATGATCGTCGTGCCCAACGAGCGCCTGCTCGCCGTCGTCGGTAAGGGCATCCCGTTCCAGGATGCGCTCAAGAAAGCCGATGAAGTGCTGCTGCACGCGACGCAGGGCATCTCGTCGCTCATTAGCGTCACTGGCCTCGTGAACGTCGACTTCGCCGATGTGCGCACCGTGATGTCCAACGGTGGCTCAGCCCTCATGGGCACGGGCATCGGCCGCGGCGACAACCGTGCGATGGAAGCGGCACAACAGGCCATCTCGAGCCCGTTGCTCGACAACGTCTCGATTGCCGGCGCGATGGGCGTGCTCGTGAACATCACGGGCGGCGCGGACCTAACGCTTGGCGAAGTGCATCAGATCAACGAGATCATTCACGACGCCGTCGGCGACGACGCCGAGATCATCTTCGGTGCCGTACACGAGCCGGCGATGCAGGGCGAGATTCGCGTCACGGTCATTGCCACGGGCTTCGACAAGGTGATCACGCCAGCGCCTGTCGCCGAGACCATGGTCGCCAAGGGCGCGCCGGTCATTCCGCTGCACGCGCAGCGGAATGCCGCAGCGGCGCGTCTGAACAACCTGCCGCCGCGGCCCGCGGCGACGAGCTCGGACATCAGCGCGCGACGTCCCGCACCGGTACCGCCGGCTGAGCGCGGCGATCAGGATCTCAGTGATATGGAGATCCCGACGTTCATTCGGAGGCAGATGGATTGAGCACCACTGGCACGACGAATTCCAGCACCCCGACAGCATCGACCGTCACGCGCGCGCGGAGCACTCTCCTCGCGCGCGTCGTCACGTACGCGACCGTGCTCGTGCTGGGCGCGATCGCGGTCGCGTTCACGCCACCGCTTCCCGAACGCGCGCCCGTTGCGAACGTCCTCGCGATCGAGCCACGAGCGCCCGTCTGGCTGCTGCGTCACGACACGCTCGCGCGCGGCGAGACGCTGAACGCGCTCCTCGAGCGCGCCGGCATCCGGGGCGAGCACGCGGCGAACATCCTCCGCTCCGCGCCATCGCTCGACGAGCGGCGCGCGCCAGCGGGATTGGCGCTCACTGTTCGCACGCTCGACTCCGATTCCGTCCCGTCGGAACTGATCTTCCAGCTCGCGATCGATCGCATCCTCACGGTGCGTCGTTCGGACTCAGGCTGGGTCAGCACCGACGAGAAGTTGCCGTGGACCACAGATACGGTCGCGGTCAGCGGCAAGATCACCTCGACACTCTACGACGCGCTCGATGCGGCTGATAGCGACATCCCTGCCGCCTCACGTGCGGAGCTGGGATGGGCGCTCGCGGACATCTACGAGTACCGCGTGGACATGAGTCGCGATCTGCAGCCGAACGACGTGTTTCGGGTTCTCGTCGAGCGAAAGCGAGGGCCGCAGGGCGCGGTTCGCATGGGCGCGATCCTGGCAGCCACGTTCAGTGTTGGGGGTACCGAGACGGACGCTATCCGCCATCAGGTGGGAGACGCCCGCGCGGGCTACTTCGATCAGGATGGCAAGTCGATGCGGGCCGCATTTCTTCGCGCGCCACTCGAGTTCCGCCGGATCTCGAGCGTCTTCGGTATGCGAAAGCACCCGATCCTCGGTATCTGGCGTCAACACGCAGGGACGGACTACGCGGCGTCTCAGGGGACCCCGGTGCGTTCGGTGGGCGACGGCGTCGTCATCTTCGCCGGACGCAAGGGCGGCTATGGGAACGTCATCGAGATCCGACACCGCAACGGGTACGTGAGCCGATACGGGCACCTGCGTGGTTTCGCGCGCACGACCAGGCGCGGTGCGAGCGTCGGTATCGGTCAGACCATCGGATTCGTCGGCATGACCGGACTCGCGACCGCGCCGCATCTGCACTTCGAGGTACTCGTCGGCGGCGTGCAGAAGAACCCCCGGGTGGCGCTGGCCCTCAAGGGCGGTGAGCCGCTGCCGGCGTCCGAGCGCGAGGAGTTCTTCCGTACGCGCGGCGCATTGATGGCGGTGCTCGATCGCGAGTCGCCGACGCGACTCGCGGCCCGCCCGTAGCGAACACGCGCGCCAGACCGCTTCTCGGCGGTCGCGACGATAGATTGTCCGCATGACGATCTGGCTGGTTGCGTTGGTGGGCGGGGTTTTCCTCGCCCTCCTTTCATATCGGTGGCGGGGCGCGTCCGCGGTAAAGACCGCTTTTGTCGCGGTGCTGCGCGCGCTCGCGTTGACGTTGCTCATCGCGCTTCTTCTCGACGCCGTAGCCGGACTGCCTCGGCCCGTTCCGCCGCTGGTTGCGCTCGACGTTTCCGAGAGCTGGTTACGCGGCGCCGACTCCACGGCGTGGAACACCGCGCGTCGTCAGGCACGCGCCGCCGCCACCGATTCGCTGTTCCTCATGGGCGACTCCGTACGGGTCGGCGCGATGCCGGAGCGGCCAGGGGACGCGGCATCGCGCCTGCGACCACTCGTGGAACGCGCACTATCCACGGGACGTCCGCTCCGTCTGTTCACGGACGGCGAGCTCGATGATCCCGACGCACTGAGCACGGTCCCCGCCGGCTCGCAGGTCGTGGTGATCGACGGAACGGCCGGCATAGACGCCGCCGTCGCCGACATTCAGGCCCCGCGCGCTGTGATCGGCAACGACACGGCGGAGTTCAGGATTCAGGTCGCGACCGGACGAGGTGGGGCGAGCGCGGGCACGGTTGCTCTCGTCATCGGCGACCAGCGGGTCGCGTCGATGCCGCTGCAGGCGCTCGCGCCGTTTGGCGACCGTACGGTGACCGCGCGGGCGCGCGTGCCTAACGTTCCCGGCGCGAGTCTCGTTCGCGCGGTGGTTTCGTCCGCGGGTGACCGGGAGCCGCGGAACGACACCCTAACGACGGTGCTGGAAGTCTCGCCGGCGGCGGGCGCGGTGCTCGTCTCGACGTCCCCCGACCTCGATTCGCGTGAGGCGCTGGCGCTCCTGCGCGGCGCGCTCGCGTTGCCCACGCGTGGCTTCTACCGGATCGCCCCCGGCGTGTGGCGACAGGATGGCTCCTTCGCACCGGCGACGGAAACGGAAATTCGCGCGATCGTGCGCGAAGCGCCGCTCGTGGTTCTGCACGGTGACACCGCCGTCTTTGGCGCACCGCGCGGCGTGACGAAGGGCGCCCTCGCGCTCTTCGCGCCCCCGCCCGAAGGGAGTGCGGATTGGTACGCGACTGGCGCGCCGGCGTCACCAGTCTCCGCTTCGCTGTCCGCGGCGGCGTGGGACAGCTTGCCCCCACTCGATGTAGCCGGCGACGTCCCCGCGGGTGACTGGGTCGCGCTGGAGACTCGGCGTGGTCGTCGGTTCGAGGAGCGGAGAGCAATCGTCGGGCGCGAAGCGGCGCGGCGAACGGTGATCGTTGGTGCGTCAGGCTTCTGGCGATGGCGCGTGCACGGCGGCGTCGCCGCGGACGCGTTCGGTGCGCTCTGGGGCGGGCTCTTCGACTGGTTGTCGGCTGGCCGGACGGATGCGCGTGCGGCGGTGAGCGCGGACGCGATCGTGCATGCGGGCGATGCAGTGCGCTGGCGCCGCGGCTCCGGCGATGACTCGGTGGTTGCGCTCGTCATAACGCGGCGCGGCGCTCCCGCGCGCGCTGATTCGATGACGCTGCGATTCAGCGAAGGCGATAATATCGTCGAGAGCAGGCCGCTGTCGCCGGGTGTATACGACGTTGCGACCGCGGGCGGTAAGTCGGTTCTGGCGGTGAACCCGTCTCGAGAGTTCTTCCCGCGACGCGCCATTCGCTCGGGCGCAGTCGGGCGCGGCAGTTCGTTGGCCGACGCCCCACGATTACGCTCTCTGGGCTGGGTCTACGCGCTGGTGATCATCGCTCTGTGCGCGGAGTGGTTGCTGAGGAGACGGTTGGGACTACGGTAGGGGCGGGGGACTGAGCAACTAAAAGCTGGTGGCTGGGTGGTCGTGCTGGGTGACGCTGGGTGCGGTGGGCGACCGGGCGGTATTGGCAGCAGCGGGCAGCGTGCGGCCGCAGCATGCAGCCGTCGGCAGATGTGCGCAGCGTGCAGCGTAGTCCCCAGTCCCTAGTCCCCGTTGCTTACTTTACCCGTATGCCGAGAATAATTCAGCGCGCCGGCGACGTACCGAAGCGGTCGCTTTGGCAGCGCATCAAGGATATCGCACTCACCGACGTCGGCGTCATCGCGCGCGGCGGCGTGAAGGCTGGATCGCTCGAGCAGCTCGAGGAACTGCTGCTCGAAGCGGATTTCGGGGTCACCACATCGATGCGGCTCATCGCCGACGTCGAGCGACTCGCGCAACGCGGTCAGATCGTTACCGAGGACGAGTTCCACGAGGCGCTGCGACAGAGCGTCGAAAACGCGCTTCGAAGCGGCTACAGTGATCCGACGTTGTTCGTGCCTGCCGACAAGCCGATGATCATCCTCGTCATCGGTGTGAACGGCGCGGGCAAGACGACGTTCATCGGGAAGCTCGCCGCGAAATTTCGCGCCGAGAAGAAGCGGGTCGTCGTCGCGGCCGGTGACACGTTCCGAGCTGGCGCCATCGATCAGCTGCGACTGTGGGCCGAGCGGACCGGCGCGGAGTTTGTTGGAGGGAAACCGGGTGGCGATGCGGCTGCCGTCGCATTCGACGCAATCGACGCCGCGCACAACCGCGATGCGGACGTGGTCATCATCGACACAGCCGGTCGTCTTCACACCAGCGATAACTTGATGGACGAGCTGAAAAAGATCGTGCGCGTCATCAAGAAGCGACGTGCGGATGCGCCCCACGAGACGCTACTCGTGCTCGATGGCACCATTGGACAGAACGCGATCGCGCAGGCGAAGACGTTCTCGGCGGCGGTGCCCATCAGTGGCCTCGTGGTCACGAAAGTCGACGGCACAGCGCGTGGTGGCATCGTCGTCGCGGTGCACGACGCCATCGACGTACCCGTGAAGTTCATCGGGGTCGGCGAAAAGGTCACGGACCTCGAGTCGTTCGATCCCCGTCAGTTCTCGGCGGAGTTGCTGGAGGGATGACCCCGTGCGCGTCGCGTGACCGTCGCGAGGCACCTAACGACGGGACGGTGAGGCGTGGATAGGCGCGCCCCCGTGGCCGACCCACGCGACGCCCCCGGGCCCACGCCGCCGCTCACGCTGTCGACGCCGGCGAAGTTCCTGAAAGGCGTCGGACCCGTACGCGCCGAGGCGTTGAAGCGGCTCGGTGTGTTCACGGCGGGCGAGCTGTTGTTCCACATCCCGCACCGCTACGAGGACGCGAGCACCATCAAGCCCATTGCGTCCATCGAGACCGGGATGGACGCCACGATCATCGGACGCGTCATCTCCAAGGGCGTGCTGCCGACGCGAAAGGGGCTGCGGATCTTTCAAGCTGTCGTGAAGGACGAGACTGGGATGATCGAGGTCTCGTGGCCCGGCCAGCCATTCCTGGATCGGTCGATCGCGAAGGGCGACGTGTTGCTGCTCACCGGCACCGTGCGCTTCTTCCATGGACGGCAGCTCCAGCCGCGCGAGTTCATCAACCTTGGCGACGATGACGAGGGCACCGGAAAGGGACGGGTGCTCGCCGTGTATCCGGCGACCGAGGGGCTGTCGTTCAAGGTCATCCGGGGCCTCATCGACGCGCATCTCGACGGGTTACTTGCGCTCGTCGAGGAGTATCTGCCGGCGGAGGTCCTGCGGTTCGCGGCGGTGGCGCCACTGGCGGACTCGCTGCGGATGGTGCATCGGCCACGCTCCATGGCGGAGGCCATGCAGGGACGCGAGCGGCTCGCGTTCGAGGAGCTGTTCTTCGTCCACCTCCTGCGGCATCGGGCGCACATCCTCGCACGCGAGAAGCGTGAGGGCATCGCGTTCGAGAACCGCCGCGATCTCACGTCCAAGCTCAAGTCGTCGATGCCGTTCGCGCTGACAACCGCCCAGACGCGAGCGGTGCGCGAGATTGTTGTCGACATGTGCAGCCCGCACCGCATGCATCGCCTGTTGCAGGGTGACGTGGGTAGCGGCAAGACGATCGTCGCGCTGTTCGCGGCGCTGCTTGCGATCGAGAACGGCTACCAGGCCGCGCTGATGGCGCCCACCGAGCTGCTCGCGGAGCAGCACGCGGGTACGGTGACGCGATTGCTGGAGCCGTTAGGCATCCGTCCCATCGTCGTGACGGGGAGCCTCGCGGCCAAGGCTCGGCGTGAGGCGGACGCGCACCTTCGGTCCGGCGAGCCGCTACTCGCGATCGGCACGCACGCCCTGGTGCAGGACCGAACATCGTTCGCCAAACTGGGGTTCGTCGCCGTCGACGAGCAGCATCGCTTCGGCGTCGAGCAGCGGAAGGCGCTCGGTGCCAAAGGCGATCGGCCGGACGTGCTGTTGTTGAGCGCGACGCCCATCCCGCGCTCGCTCGCGCTCACGCTGTACGGTGATCTCGATGTGAGCGTGCTCGATGAGCGTCCGCCGGGTCGCTTGCCGATTACCACGGCGCTGCGACCGGAGGCGGCGCGCGAGCGCGTGCTGCAGTTCATCGACGGCGAAGTGGCGAAGGGACGGCAGGCCTATGTCGTGTATCCGGTGATCGACGAGTCGGAGAAAACCGACATGAAGGCGGCGACCACCATGTACGCCGCGCTCGCCGCGGGCCCATTCGCTACGCGCCGTGTGGCGCTGTTGCATGGTCGGATTCCAGCGGAGGAGCGGGATGCGATCATGCGCCGATTCCGGGATGGCGAAGTCGACGTGCTCGTTGCGACGACGGTGATCGAGGTCGGCATCGACGTCGCGAACGCGACGGTCATGCTGGTCGAGCATCCGGAACGCTTCGGCCTCTCGCAGCTGCACCAGTTGCGGGGCCGGGTGGGCCGTGGGGCCGAGGCGTCGTACTGCATCTTGTTAGGCGATGTCAGCCCCGAGGCGGCTGAGCGGCTGTCCGTGTTCGTCGGCACGGAGGACGGCTTCGAGATCGCGCGCGCGGACCTGCGCCTGCGTGGCATGGGCGACCTGTTCGGCGAACGCCAGAGTGGCGTCGCGACGTTCCGTGTGGCGGACCCATTGCGCGATGAGCACCTGAGTCAGTCGGCGCACGCGGCGGCGACCGAGGTGCTGGCAAAAGACCCGGAACTGAACGACTCGGAGCACGAGCCAATGCGGCGCGTGTTAGGCGAGCGATACGAACGCAGCCTCGAGTTGTTCAGGGTTGGGTAAACGCTGCACGCTGCTGTTGCCGACGGCTGCATGCTGCGGCCGCTAGCGAGCAGCTACCAGCCATCGGCCATCAGCCATCAGCTAAGCACCCAGCGTCCCCCAGCAACCAGCACGACCACCCAGCAACAAGCCGCAGTCCCGGTTCCCCGGTTCCCCGCTCCCACCCGCGACCTACGGTCGCGGGGCCCCGAGTCTCCGCTTGATTCGGTCGAGCTCCGCCTGCGTCCGAGCCAAGTCGTCCCGCAGCTTCTGAAGCTCTTCGTCGCGGCTCCGGATCTCCGCCGCCGCTGCCGCCCGCTGCCCCACGTGCACCGTGCGGATGGAATCGGACAGTGCCAGCAGGCGTAGCATCACCCCTGCCTCTGTCCGCCGCTGGGCTCCCTCCAGCGTTAGGTATCCCTCGAGAGCCGCGCGTGCATCCGCCGGCGTGAATGCCGGGTTGCGCGGGTCCGCGCGAAGCATCGCGCGCCAGAATGCGCTTTCGTTCACATCGCTCGTTCCCGCCTGGGTCTGTTCGAACGAGGCGAGGATCGTATCGGCTGCGGCGAATCGGCCCGAGTCCACCGCCGCTCGCACCGCCGCGAGCGTCCCGATCCACGGAGGTTCGGCTGGAGGTAGCGACGGCACGGCGACTTCGTTGACGACCGGCGGGGGCGCGGCAGTCCGGTGGTGACAGGCGGTCGTGAGAACGAGGGCCGCGACCAGCCTCCACGCGGTCACGAGGCCGACAGCTCCGGGAGACGTTCGGTCCGGTGTTCCGCCGATCGCTCCGCCGCCCGTTGTTCCTCGAGAGCGTGATGGCGTCCGCCACTGGCGCGGATCGGCAGAATGATCGAGAACGTCGTCCCCTTGCCTAACGTGCTTTCGACGCTGATCGAGCCGCCATGCGCACTCACGATGCTCTTCGCGATCGCGAGTCCGAGCCCGGTCCCCTTTGCCGAGGCCGATGCCTGGTTGTCGGCCTGAAAGAACTTCTCGAAAATGTAGGGGACATTGGCTGGCGGAATGCCAGCGCCGTTGTCACGCACCCGCATCTGGATGCTGTCCTCGCGAGCCATGACTGACAGCTCCACGGTTCCGCCACGCTCTGTGAACTTGAACGCGTTCGACAGCAAGTTGCCGAGCACTTCGCTCATGCGATCCTCATCCCACACGACCTGATCGGGCAACCGCGCCCCGCGATCCACTTGGAACCGAACGTTTCGCTGAATGGCGAGCACGCGAAACGTCGTTTCCAGCTCCGCGAGAAACGGGCCGAGCGGCATTGGACGTAGCTCGAGTTTTCCTCCGCCAGCCTCGAACCGACTCACGTCCAGGAGCTGCCGCACGAGGCGGGAGAGCGCCTGCGCCTGCGACGCGAGCGTCAGGCAGATCTCGCGCTGCTTGGGCGTGAGGTCGCCGTACACGTTCTCCTGCAGCAGCTGGAGGTACCCAATGATGACGTTGATCGGCGTCTTGAGCTCGTGCGAGGCAACCGACACGAATTCCGCCTTGAGCTCATCGAGCTGCTTGAGCTGCTGCGCCATCGTCTGGTAACTCTCGGCCAGTCGTCCGAACTCGTCGTGCCGCATTGGCTCGATCGACAGGCGGTACGAGAAGTCACCGTCCGCGACGGCCTCCATGCCGCTCTCGAGATCGCGAACCGGGCGACTGATCGTCGTCGTCAGCCAGATCGCGATGAGGCCGGCGAGCGCCACGGCGACGCCGAACGTCGTCGTCGTCACCTGCTGCGCGGTGCCTGCTTCGCTGTTCGCCTGCTCCACTTTCTGCGCGGTGCGCCCTTGCAGGAACACGCCCGTCTGCTCGACGATGGAGTCGACCCGCAGCATGACTGGCTGCAGCAACTTCGAGAGACTATCGGCGCGCTCGCCTTTGCCGCGCTGCACCGCCGAGAGTTCCGCGGGGAGCGCGGCATCGACGTGGTCGAGCGTCGCCTGGATTTCCTCGCGGGAGTTCTCGAGCCCGAAGTGGGGAAGTGAATCGGACAGCGCGCGAAGCGTCGTCAACGCCGTCGCGATTCTCGTGTCGGGCTGCGTGCCACCGCCGGAGTCCGTCGCGTAGACCAGCTGCAACTCCGCCTGACGAAGCTCCTCGGCCGCGGTCCTGATACGCGCGAGCATGAGCGTCGCATTGAGATCCTGCTCCTGCACTCCACGCACCGCCGCACGCATGCTGTTCAGCGAGTCGTACGCGATGAACAGCGGGGCCACGAGAATCGCGGCCATCGTGACGAGCGCGAGCGCGAGGCGTGAGCGAAGGGTCACGCGTCAGCGCCGAGATGTGATTCGGTGCATGCGACCAAAGTTAGCGTGGCGACCGCGCGGCGTTGATGCGGCAGTGCGGCGGCGTTGATCCGCTATACTGCCCCTCATAGCTTTCCGGCCCGTCCCTCACGCCGCGATCCCATGTCCGTTCCGTCCGTTACGAGAGCCCTGTGACTGTTCCGTCGACCGTCCCCTCAGCCCGCATCGTCGATCTGTCCGGCTATGCCGGCGCCTCCGTGACCGTTCGCGGCTGGGTGACCCATGTTCGGTCATCCGGCAAGGTCGCGTTCATCGTCATGCGCGATGGGACGGGGACGCTCCAGGCCGTTGTCGTGAAGTCGGTGGTGCCACCTCAGGCGTGGGAGCGCTTTGCGCAGCTCACCCAAGAAACGTCGATCGCAATTACCGGGGAAGTGCGTCTGGATGCGCGCGCGCCGGGCGGCGTCGAAATCGGAGTGGCGGACCTCGAGATTCTGGGTGCGAGCCCGATCGACTACCCGATCCAGCCCAAGGAGCACGGCGTCGATTTCCTGATGGACCATCGCCACCTCTGGCTGCGCAGCCCGCGCCAGCAGGCGATCCTCCGCGTCAGGCACGAGATCGAGCAGGCGATCCACGATTTCTACTACGAGCGCGGGTTCGTTCGCGTGGACACGCCGATCCTCACCGCGGCCATCGGTGAGCGCAGCGGCCTGTTCTCGACCGAGTACTTCGACGAAGGCAACGCCTATCTCGCACAGACCGGGCAACTCTACGGCGAGGCCGCAGCCGCGGCGCTGGGTCGGATCTACACGTTCGGACCAACGTTCCGCGCCGAGAAGTCGAAGACGCGCCGGCATCTCACGGAATTCTGGATGATCGAGCCCGAGGTGGCGTTCAACGACTCGGAAGACAACATGCGGCTGCAGGAGGACTTCGTGTCCTTCCTCGTGCGTCGCTGCCTCGATCGCAGGCAGGCAGAGCTCAAGGAGCTCGAGCGAGACACGTCGGCACTGCAGCGGGTCGTCCCGCCGTTCGTGCGACTCGATTACGGCGATGCCATCACGCTGCTGCAGGGCAAGGGAAGCGAGATCAAATGGGGCGATGACCTTGGCGCGGACGATGAATCGCTGATCGTCGCGGACTACGACAAGCCGGTGTTCGTCATGAATTACCCGAAGGAGGCGAAGGCCTTCTACATGAAGGAAAACCCGGCCGATCCGCGGACGGTGCTGTGCAACGACTGCCTCGCGCCAGAAGGCTACGGCGAGATCATTGGCGGCTCACAGCGTGAGGACGACTACGACAAGCTGCTCGCGCGCATCAAGGAGGAAGGACTCCCGCTCGACGCGTACGGCTGGTACCTCGATCTTCGGAAGTACGGGACGTTCGTACACTCGGGATTTGGATTGGGGCTCGAGCGCACGGTCGCGTGGATCTGCGGGACCCCGCACATCCGCGAGACCGGCGCCTTCCCAAGGCTGATGAATCGCTTGCGGCCATAGCGCGTGTAGCGATTTTCGCGGATCTCGAATCCAGATCATCGCGCCGGGGCCGGTGGGAACGACGAGTTTGCGGATGACACGGAAAACGGCCGGATCCGGCTTTACACCGACGCTGGCTCGTCGCCGGACTCTAAACAATGGGAACGGCCGCTCGGGACGCATTGGTCTCCCGAGCGGCCGTTCCCAGAGAATCCCGGCCCGTTGCGCGAGGGGCCGTCCCGAACGCGATCGATCCTGCTTCTTCCGCGCCATCCGCGAAATCGTCGTTCCCCCAAGCCGCGGCGCGATGAGGCCTGAATGCAAAGCCGTATCCGGTAGTATCGCCGTACCGATCCGCCCAATCGTAGTTCCGACCGACCCCGGCGCGATGATCTGGATTCCGAGATCCGCGATGATCTGGATTCCACCCAATCGTACGTCTCCTAACGAACCTCCACTTTCTTCACCTCGTCCCAGATCGCGTCAAGTTGCTCGAGGCTCGCCTCGCCGACCACGAGGCCTCGATCCGCGGCGATCCTCTCTACTTCTCCGAACCGGCGAATGAACTTCTCGTTCGCGCGATCGAGGGCGAGCGACGCGTGGACGCCCGCTTTTCGGCACAGGTTCACGACCGCGAACAGGAGGTCGCCGAGCTCGCCCTCCAGCGCCGCGTGACGCTCGTCGTGGATCGG
>Ga0207691_10004264_pt1 | contig 13884 bp, 4 predicted proteins | sample KBSM13metaG_FD_184327 | JGI IMG/M metagenome (GOLD analysis project Ga0207691, IMG submission 184327) | Miscanthus rhizosphere microbial communities from Kellogg Biological Station, Michigan, USA - KBS M1-3 metaG (SPAdes) (version 2) | ecosystem: Host-associated > Plants > Roots > Rhizosphere >... | reverse complement strand
TCGATCGGGCTCGACGGCAGCATCGACAGGTTCTACTCGGCCACGCACACCGCGATTGTGAAGACGGCAGATGGGTTGTCCCATCTCGTGCATGTGACGGATCGCACAGCCGTGCACGGCATTCAGAGCGATGACCCGCTTCGTGATCTGCGTGAAGGCAGTCACGTCGTCGTGCACTATGTTGTGAGTAACTCACGCAAGACCGCGGCTGAGATCGATCATGTTGGTGAAGGCGGCCTGCGTACCGTCCAGGGAGAGGTGCTGAGCCTCGATCGGCCCTTACGAAAACTGGTCATCCGGCTTCCCGATGACTCGCAAGTCGCGCTCAAGTTGACGGACCGCGCGGCGCACGATGTGGCAAAGGGAGTCGCGACGCGGACGCGCGTCGTCGTGTATTACATAGACGAAGGCGGCGTACAGGCGGCGCACTACTTCAAGAAGGATGTAGCCCAGCGCTAGCCTAGCGCTCAGATGCCCGGCTGGATCAGCGTCGAAGACCGGCTTGAGACTCTTCTCGGCGACCAAGGAATTTTTCCTGACACCGTGCATTTTCGGGATCTATGATCCGAGTTTCCGGAATTCGAGGTGACATATGGCAAGCAGTGGTCACCGGGTCGAGTTTGCCGGGCGAACGTTGGATCGGAGCCGGCACATCTGCGCGTTCTTCAACAGCGCCGACAAAGAGCGCCGAGCAATTCGATCGGCTCGCAGGACGGTGGCACTGAATTGTCAGTGACCGTCGATCATTCCGCCGAGCTCTTCCGCCTGCGTGCGATGGTCAGGGATCTCCTGGCGATCTCGACCATCCCGCAAGCGTGGGTCGGGCGAGAGGCGCTCGCCGTCGTCAGCGGTCTGGCCGACGTGCTGATCGACTCGCTCAATCTGGATGTCGTCTTCGTGCGTTTGCGCGATCCGATAGAAGGCGACTCGATCGAGGTGACGCGGGGCGATGCCGAGCAGCCATTTCCCGACTGGCTGAGAACGCAAATTGGGGAAATCGGTCACCTGTCGCGTACGGAGATCCTGAGTAAGCCCGGCAGCGCCGAACCATATTCCGGTATCGCCATTCCGATCGGCGTCAATGCCGAAGGCGGTCTCATCGTGGCTGCAAGCCGGCGCGCGGACTTTCCGAACGAGACCGACCAGCTGCTGATGCCCGTCGCGGCTAATCATGCGGCGACGGCCTTTCAGAACGCCTGCCTGCGGAAGCAGCTCCACGCGAAGGTCGTGGAGCTCGGGCACGCCCATGACGACCTCGAGCTCAAAGTGGCGGAGCGGACACACGAGAACACCCGTCTGTACCGTGACCTCGAAAGACGCGATAGGAAGATCCGCCGGCTGGTCGACGCCAACGTTGTCGGGGTGCTGGTGGCCACACTCGAAGGGCAGATCGTTGATGCCAACGACGCCCTTCTGCACGTGCTGGGTTACAACCGCGACGACTTGACCTCCGGACGACTCCGTTGGTCGGAATTGACGCCGCCGGATTGGAGGGCCGTCACCGACCAGGCCCTGGCGCAGATCGCGGCGCAAGGGAAGTGTGACGGCTATGAAAAGGAGTACCTGCGGAGAGATGGCAGCCGGGTGCCGGTTTTCATTGCCGGCGCCGCGGTCGAGGGAACAGCGGGCGAGATCGTGGCGTTTGTCCTCGACCTCACCGAACGCAAGCGGGCGGAGCAGGAGCGCGAGCGCCTACGGCAGTTGCAGGCGCATCTGGCGCATGTGAATCGCGTCACGACGATGGGGGAGTTGGCAGCATCGCTGGCGCACGAAATCAAGCAGCCGATCGCCGCTGCGAAAATCGACGCCAAGGTGTGCGTGCGAGCCCTGGATCGTCTCGATGTGCCAGCAGCGCGCGAGGCCGCCGTGAGACTTGTGAAGGATGCGACACGGGCGGACGAGATTATCAAGCGCACCACCGCGTTGTACAAGAAAGACACGCTTCAGCGCGAGCGCGTCGACATCAACGCCATGATTCGAGAAATGGCGGTGTTGTTCCAGCAGGAGGCCGTCGCGTCATCGGTCTCGATTCAGACAAGGCTCTTCGACGGCATTCCACCGGTGATGGCGGACCGCGTCCAGCTGCAACAGGTGTTCATGAACCTGATGCTGAATGCGATCGATGCGATGAAGGGGACCGGCGGCGTCCTGACCGTCACGGCGGAGATGAGAGAGGGCAATGAGGTAGGGATTGGCGTCAGCGACACCGGCGTCGGCCTGCCCGCCGACAACCCAGATCAGATCTTCGAGTCGTTCGTGACCACCAAGCCGTACGGCACCGGCATGGGTCTCACGATCACCCGTTCGATCGTGGAGTCACACGGCGGCCGATTGTGGGCGACCGCCAACGCCGGCCCGGGTGCGACGTTCCTGTTCACGTTGCTCGCCGAAGCCGAAGGGCAACGCGCCTGACAGCGGTCGCGACGCGGCCTCGAGACCAGGAGACGACTCGTACCACCCGAATGGTATGGGTAGGTGACGGGGAAGGAGTAGGCGAAAAGCACCCGATGCCATGATGCGTCGTCAGCTGCCAGAGCCGAGACTAGTGCCGAAAGAGAGCCGTCATGACACCCGTTCCAATGCCCAGGCACGCGTGAAAGGGGGCCGCATGGAGACCTCGGTCTTAGATGTGTCTCCGGATCACCTCGAAACCATTCTCGCGGACGGCGAGTTTGTCCTTTATCGCAGCCGCGACCCGATTGATCGGACCTCCCCGCGCTCGGCGCTCGTCGTGATGCCGCGCTCGGAGTATCCGCGACCGCACGCCACTCGGATGCTCGAGCACGAACACTCGCTGCGGGACGAATTGGATCCGGCGTGGGCGCTGCGGCCGCTTAAGTTAACGACGTTCGAGGGCCGACCTGCCCTTGTCCTCGAGGACCCCGGTGGCGAGCTGCTCCTTCAGCGCGCCGGCACGCCGATGGACGTCGCCGACGTCCTTCGCGTTGGGGCGGGTGTGGCGGCCGCGCTACGCCAACTGCACGGCCACGGCCTCATTCACAAGGACATCAAGCCCTCCCATGTGATGGTGGAATGGGGAACGGGCCAGGTGTGGCTGTGGGGATTCGGCCTTACGTCTCGATTGCCGCGCGAGCGCCGGGCGCCGGAGCCGCCGGAGGTCATCGCCGGCACACTGGCCTACATGGCGCCGGAGCAAACCGGCTGGATGAATCGGTCGATCGACGCCCGCAGCGATCTCTACGCGCTCGGCGTTGTCCTCTACGAGTTATCGACCGGCAGTCTGCCGTTCACCGCGTCGGATGCGATGGGATGGGTGCACGGCCACATCGCGCAACGACCGGTGCCGCCGGCCGAGCGGCGGCAAGGTCTGCCGGAAGTGGTCTCGGCGATCGTGATGAGCTGCTCGCCAAGACCGCCGAGGATCGCTATCAGACGGCCGCCGGCGTGGAGCACGACCTGCGGCGCTGCCTGGCGCAGTGGGAAGCCGCCGGCCGGATCAATGCATTCCCGCTCGCCGAACACGACACACCCGACCGGCTGGTCATTCCGGAAAAGCTGTATGGACGCGCGCGCGAGATCGAGACGCTGCTCGGCGCCTTCGAGCGCGTGGTGACAAACGGGACGCCGGAACTGGTGCTCGTCACTGGGTACTCCGGGATCGGCAAGTCATCGGTGGTCAACGAGCTGCACAAAGTGCTCGTGCCACCGCGCGGACTGTTTGCGTCGGGGAAGTTCGATCAATATAAGCGCGACATCCCGTATGCGACGTTGGCGCAAGCGTTTCAGAGACTCGTTCAGTATCTTCTCGGCCAGAGCGACGCCGAGCTGAGTGGTTGGCGCGACGCTCTGGTAGAGGCGTTGGGCCCGAGTGGGCGGCTCATGATCGACCTCGTCCCGGATCTCAAGCTGATCATCGGGGACCAGCCACCGGTTCCTGAGCTCGCTCCCCAAGACGCGCGCCGACGTTTCCAGCTGGTGTTCCGGCGGTTCATCGGCGTGTTCGCGCGGCAGGACCATCCGCTGGCGCTGTTCCTCGACGACCTGCAATGGCTCGACGCGGCGACGATCGATCTCCTCGAGGATCTGCTGACGCCACTCGGCGTGCCGTACTTGATGCTCGTCGGCGCGTACCGGGACAACGAGGTCACGACGACGCATCCGCTCATGCGCACGCTCGAGGCGATCCGGAACGCAGGAGCCAGGGTTCGCGAGATTGCGCTGGCAAATCTCGCGAGTGAAGATGTCGCCGAGCTCATGGCGGATGCGCTTCGCTGCGAGCCGGAGCGCGCCGATCCGCTCGCGCGACTGGTGCATGAGAAGACGGCCGGCAATCCCTTCTTCACGATCCAGTTCATCTCGTCGCTCGCCGAAGCAGGAATGCTGACATTCGATCACGACGCGGCGCGCTGGTCTTGGGATCTCGACCGCATCCACGCGACGCGATACACGGACAACGTTGTGGATCTCATGGTCGGGAAGCTGACCCGACTGACCGACAACACGCAGCAGGTTGTCCAGCAGTTGGCGTGCCTTGGCAGTGCCGCCCCAGTCGCAATGCTGTCCCTGGTCTGCAGCAAGACCGAGGCGGAGATCCACTCACTGCTGGATGAGGCGCTTCGTGCGGACTTGCTCGAGCGGCGGAAAGACTCATACCGCTTCATTCACGACCGCATTCAAGAGGCGGCTTATCTCCTCGTTCCGGAATCACTGCGCGCCGAGGCGCATCTGCGCATCGGGCGGCTGCTCGCCGCCACCACACCGCCCGAGCAGCGAGAGGAAGCGATCTACGAGATCGTCAATCAGCTGAATCGCGGCGCGGCTTTGATCACATCAGACGAGGAACGCGAGCAACTGGCAGAGTTGAATTTGATTGCCAGCAAGCGCGCGAAAGCCGCAACTGCGTACGGTTCCGCACTGAAGTATCTGGTTATCGGCGCGGCGCTACTACCCGAGGATGGCTGGCAGAGAAGGTATCCACTTATATTTGCGATGGAAGTCAACCGCGCTGAATGCGAATTCCTGACGGGTGATCTGGCCGCGGCAGAAGAGCGGCTCGCGACCCTATCCGTGCGCGCTGCGAATCTTGTGGACAAGGCCGCAGTCGCGTGCGTGCAAGCAAGTCTTTATACAACGCTCGCTCGTGCCGACCGTGGCGTGGAGATCTGCGTCGAATACCTCCGCGAGGCCGGCGTGGCCTGCTCACCGTACCCCACGGACGAGGAGGTCAGCGCAGAGTACGAGCGCCTTCTGGGGCAGCTTGGCGGTCGTTCCATCGAAGCCTTGTTCGACCTGCCGTTGATGTCCGATCCAAGCTGGCGGGCCACAATGGAGGTCCTCACGGAACTCTCGGCGCCGGCTTACTTCCTTGACGCGAATCTGTGGTGCCTTGTGATGCTGCGCATGGCGAACCTGAGCGCCGAGCATGGCAACTGCGATGGGTCGTGCTACGCCTATGCCTACATGAATACGGTCGTCGGCGCCCGGTTCGGCAACTATGGAGTCGGTTCTCGCTTCGGCCAGCTCAGTCTCGATCTCGTCGAACAGAAGGGCCTCGAGCGGTTCAAAGCTCGTGTGTACAACGGTTGCGCGCGCACGTCTATTCCATGGGCGCAGCATATTCGAGCGGCCGCTCCGTTACTGCGCCGTAGCCTGGAGACCGCGCTGGAAACCGGCGATCAGCAGTATGCAGCCTATGCGTACGGCGATCTCGTCACGAGTCGTCTGACTCGCGCAGATCCACTCGTGGAGGCGCAGCGCGAAGCCGAGTCTGCGCTCGAATTCGCGCAACAAGCGCGCTTCGGCCCGGTCGTTGACAACGTGACGGGCCAGCTCGGTTTCATCAGGACGCTCAGGGGATTGACGCGAGAGTTCGGCTCGTTTGGCCATGACGGGTTCGACGAGGGTCGCTTCGAGCAGCATCTCGAGGCAAGTGGGTCCTTCATGGCCTGCTGGTATTGGATTCTTAAGTTGCAGGCGCGCTTTCATGCGGGTGACTACGGGCAAGCGATCGCAGCGACCGCGAAGGCACGAACACTTCTCGACGGAACGAAGGGTTTGTTTGAAGAGGCCGACTACCACTTCTACGCGGCGCTCACCAGAGCGGCCGCGTCGGATTCTGCGACTCCGGACAATCGACGGGAACATACCGGGGCGCTGGCCGAACATCACCTGCGTCTCGCGCTCTGGGCGGAGCACTGTCCGGAAAATTGCGCAGACCGAGCGGCGCTCGTCGGGGCCGAGATTGCTCGCCTGGAGGGCCGGGAGCTGGAGGCCGAACGTCTGTATGAGCAGGCCATTCGGTTTGCGCGCGAGCAGGGCTTCGTCCAGAACGAAGGGCTGGCCTACGAATTGGCCGCGCGGTTTCATGCGGCGCGTGGCTTCGACGCATTCGCGGATCTCTACCTCCGAAGCGCCCGGCACTGCTACGAGCGATGGGGAGCCGACGGCAAAGTACGAGAGCTCAACGAGCGGTATCCGCGTCTGCGGGAAAACGAACCGGCACTCGACTCGCGTGACACGACCGGCGCACCAGTCGAGCAGTTGGAGCTGGCGACCGTGTTGAAGGTCTCGCAAGCCGTCTCTGGCGAAATGATTCTGGATCGACTGCTCGAGAGAATCATGCGCGCAGCCATCGAGCACGCAGGTGCCGAGCGAGGTCTCTTGATTGCTTGGCTGGGTGATGCGCTGCAGATCCAGGCGCAAGCGACCGCGAGTGGAGCGGATGTCACCGTGAACCTGCGAGACATGGACCACACCGAAGCCGCGCTGCCGCAGTCGCTCGTTCGGTATGTCGTGCGTACTCGAGAAACCGTGATCCTCGAGGACGCCTCATCTCAGAATCTGTTCTCTGCCGATCCGTACCTGGGGCAGCGTCGCGCGCGGTCCATTCTCTGTCTGCCATTGATCAACCAAGGCCACCTCGTCGCGGTGCTCTATCTCGAGAACAACCTCGCCCCTCGCGTGTTCGCGCCGGCTCGCATCGCGGTGCTGAAACTGCTCGCATCGCAGGCGGCCATGTCGCTCGAGAACACTCGCCTGTACCGCGACCTTGCCAAACGTGAGGCGAAGATCCGGCGGCTGGTCGACGCCAATATCGTCGGGATCTTCATTTGGGACTTCGATGGCACGATTCTCGAGGCCAATGACGCGCTCCTCCGTATGGCCGGATACGAGCGTGAGGATCTCGCCTCGGGTCGCCTGCGCTGGACCGATTTGGCAGCTGCCCATTGGCGCGGCCGCGCTCGTCACGAGCTCGTCGCAGAGACGCAACGCACCGGGAGTCTTCCACCGCTTGAATGGGACTACATCCGCAAGGACGGCAGCCGCATGCCCGTCCTGATTGGTGGTGCGAGCTTCGAAGGTGAGAATCAGGGTGTGGCCTTCGTGCTCGACCTGACCGAGCGTGAGCGGGCCGAGGCAGCGCAGACGCGCGCCCAGACGGAGCTTCAGCAGGCGCGAAACGCGCTCGCGCACAGACAGCGGGTCAGCATGCTCGGAGAAGTGGCGGCATCGCTCGCGCACGAAATCAAGCAGCCGATCGCCGCGGCGAAGATCGATGCCAAGGTCTGCGGGCGAGCCCTCGATCGTCTCGATCTGGACGCGGCGCGCGAGGCCGCGTCGCGCATGGTCAAGGACGCGACGCGAGCGGACGAGATCATCAAGCGCACCACCGCGTTGTACAAGAAGGACACGCTTCAGCGCGAGCCCGTGGACATCAACGCCATGATTCGAGAAATGGCGACTCTGATCCGACAGGAGGCCGACGCGTCAGCGGTCTCCATTCAGACCAGACTCATCGACGGCATTCCACCGGTGATGGCGGACCGCGTCCAGCTGCAACAGGTGTTCATGAACCTGACACTGAATGCGATCGATGCGATGAAGGGGACCGGCGGCGTCCTGACGATGACAGCGGAGATGAGGCAGGGGCGTGAGTTGCTGATTGGCGTCAGCGACACCGGCGTCGGCCTGCCCGCCGACAATCCCGAGCAGATCTTCGAGTCGTTCGTGACGACCAAGCCGTACGGCACCGGCATGGGTCTCACGATCACCCGCTCGATCGTGGAATCACACGGCGGCCGATTGTGGGCGATCGGCAACGCCGGCCCGGGTGCGACGTTCCTGTTCACGTTGCTCACCGACGCCGAAGAGCAACGCCCCTAACCGTCGCCGGTGGGCTCGCATCGCAGCCGCCCTGTCACTGCCACCCGCCGCCGAGTGCGCGGTAGATTTCGACGAACGCCGCGAGCTCGTTGTATTGCGCCTGCGCCAGATCCAGCTCCGCGGTGAACAGCCGTGTGTCGCTGTCGAGTACGTCGAGGTAGCTGCTCGCGCCGCCTCGATAACGGATGTCCGTCAGGCGGCGGGCATCCGCGGCAGACTGGACGAGCCGTTCCTGCTCCGCGCGGAACTCGCGGATGCGGCGATAGCCGACGAGCGCATCGGAGACCTCGCGAAAAGCCTGCTGAACGGTCTTCTGGTACGTGAGGACCGCTTCCTCGCTCCGCGCGCGTTCCAGCGCGACCCGCGACTTTCTCCGTCCCGCATCGAATATTGGTTGGACGACGCTGCCCGCGACCGACCAGAGTCCCGATGTGAACAGCGACGACAAAGTGGAGCTTGTGGTGCCGCCCGTGCCGGTCAGCGAGATCTGCGGAAAGTACGCGGCTTTCGCCACGCCGATCTGCGCGGTCGCGGCGGCCAGCTCCTGCTCGGCCTGCAGGATGTCCGGTCGGCGTTCGATCAGCGCGGACGGCAGGCCGGCCGGAATCTCGGGTGGGCGTGGCTGATCGATCAGGGACCGTCCGCGCTCGATCGATCCTGGATTCCGTCCGAGAACCACGCTGATCGCGTTCTCCTGCTGTTCGATCAAGCGCCCGAGGTCAATGATCTGCGCCTGCGCAGAGTGGACGAGCTGCTCGGCTTGGCGCACGTCGAGGAGCGACGTCGCGCCGCCCCGCTCGCGCACTCCTGTGAGCTGCAGCGATTCCTGCCGGGACGTCAACGTGCGTCCGGCGATCTCGAGCTGGAGGTCGAGTGCCCGCAGGCTGTAGTAGCTGCTCGCCACCTGCGAAACGAGGCTGGTGAGGACGGCGCGGCGGCCCCACTCGCTTGCCAGAATCTGGGCCCGTGCGCCTTCGCTGGCGCGGTGGTACTGACCCCAGAAATCCGGGAGCCACGATGCGACCGCGTCGACCTGGTAAGTTGTGAACGGGGGCAGCGCCTGATTGCCTACCCGGAGGCCGTGCTCGTGCAGTGCCTGCGCCCCGACATTCACCTCGGGAAACTGGTCGGCGCGCGTGATTCCGTACCGGGCGCTCGCCTGAAGCACCCGGGACGCCGCGATGCGCACGTCGTAGTTCTGCTCGACCGCTGCACTGAGCAGCGCCGTCAACTGTTCGTCCTGAAAAACCTCCGCCCACTTCAGCTCCGCAACGGACGCCTGGGCCAGTTCGGTTGTCACGCCGCTGCCGCGGTACGCGTCGGGCGTCACGACGACTGGACGCTTGTAGTCGGGACCCACGATGCAGCCGGTTGCCAGTGGTCCGCATGCCGCGAGCGCGGCGATCGCGAGCGCTGGCGGCGCTTTTCTCACCACGCATCTCCCTCGGGCGCGAGGGTTCCATGCGACGATTTGTGCCGCCCGCGCGCAAACCGCATTGACAGCCTCTCGAACAGGACGAACATCAGCGGAATCAGAAACACGGCGAGGAGCGTGGCCGCCAGCATCCCGGCAATCACCACCGTCCCCATGATGCGCCGGCCTGCCGCGCCCGAACCGCTCGCGATCCAGAGCGGCACACACCCGAGAATGAAGGCGAACGACGTCATCAGGATCGGGCGCAAGCGGAGCTTCGCGCCCTCGAGCGCGGCCTCGACCAGCTCGTGCCCCTCCTCGAGCCGGGCCTTGGCGAATTCGACGATGAGGATGGCGTTCTTCGCCGCGAGGCCGATCAGCACCACCAGGCCGATCTGCCCATAGACGTCGAAATCCATTCGGCGCAGCAGCAATCCGAGAAAGGCGCCGAGCACCGCCACCGGCACCGTCATCAGCACCGAGAACGGCAGCGACCAGCTCTCGTACATCGCCGCCAGAATGAGGAACACGAAGACCAGCGACAGCGCGAACGTCGGCCCGGCGGACCCCGCCACCTTCCGTTCCTGATACGAGAGGTCGCCCCAGTCGTAGCTCATCTCCGGTGGGAGCGTCGCGCGCGCCACCTCTTCGAGTGCGGCCAGCGCCTGACCCGAGCTGTAGCCGGGCGCCGCGGCGCCGTTGATCTGGACCGCGCGGTAGACGTTGAACCGATTGGTGAACTGCGGGCCGAAGATGCGGTGCGTCGACTGCACCGCCGACAGCGGCATCATGCCGCCGTGGCTGTTTCGGACGTAGAACTCGCCCATCCGCTCCGGGCCCGTGCGATTGGCGCCGTCCGCCTGCAGGAACACGCGCCACACCCGGCCGAACCGATTGAACTGATTCACGTACAGCCCGCCCAGAAACGTCTGCAGTGTCTGATACACGTCGCCCAGCGCGACGCCCTGGCGGAGGACCTTGTCGCGATCGACGTTGGCGGACACCTGCGGCTCGCTCGCGGAGAACAGGGTGTAGACGCCGCTCAACTCGGGCCGTTTGCGCGCCGCCGCCAGGAACGTCTGAACATGCTCGTTCAAGAACTCGATCGATCCGCCGCTGCGATCCTGGAGCCACATCGTGAAGCCGCCTTGGGTGCCGAGGCCCGGGATGGATGGCGGCATGATCGCGACTGCAGTACCTTCCTGGACATCCGTTCGGAACCGGGCGTTCAGCGTGTCGACGATCGCCCGCGCCTGCAGCGCCGGGCTGGTGCGCTCCTCCCACGGTTTCAACTGCACGAAATAGAAGGCGTTATTGCTGGCGTTGACCCGCGTGATCAGGTTGAAGCCGACGATGGTATTGAAGGTCTGGATGCCGTCGGTCGTGGCGAGCACCGCGTCGACCTTGCGCGCGATGTCGTCGGTGCGCTGGATCGAGGCGGCTGGCGGCAGCTGGATATTGATAAAGCAATAGCCGTAGTCCTCTTCCGGCAGGAAGCTGGTGGGCAGTCGGCGGCCCAGGAGCCCGGCCGCGGCGGCACACAGCAGCAGGACGGCGACGCCGACGACCGGCTTGCGAATGAGGCCGCGACTCACGCTCGTGTACCCGCCTGTCATTCGCTCCAGGAGGGCATTGAACCGACCGAAGACGCGCGCGAGCCATCCCCGGTGCCCGCGGCGCGGGCGTAGCAGCAGGGCGGCCAGCGCCGGCGACAGCGTCAGCGCATTGAACGCGGAGATCACCACCGACACGGCGATCGTGATCGCGAACTGCTGATTGAGCCGGCCCTGCACGCCCGTCATGAGGCCGACCGGCACGAACACCGCGGCCAGAATCAACGCGATCGCGATGACCGGGCCGGACACCTCCCGCATCGCGGTCAGGGTCGCCTCGCGCGGGCTCATGCCTTCCTCGATGTGCCGCTCCACCGCTTCGACGACGACGATCGCATCGTCGACGACCAGACCGATCGCGAGCACGAGCCCGAACAGCGACAGCGTGTTGATCGAGAAGCCGAGCAGCGGAAACACCGCGAAGGTGCCGACGAGCGATACCGGCACCGCGAGCGTCGGGATGAGGGTCGCGCGCCAGTTCTGCAGGAACACGAAGACGACCAGGATGACGAGCGCGAGCGCTGCGATCAGCGTCTGCGTGATCTCTTTCATCCCCTCCGACACGGGCAGCGTGTTGTCCAAGACGTAGACCGACTCGAGGTCCGGGGGAAAATACGCACTCAGCTCGCTCATCGCCTGCCGGACACCGCGCGCGACGTCCATGGCGTTCGATCCGGGGATCTGAAAGACGGCAATACCGATGCCCGGCTCCCCATTCACGCGGCCGATCTGACTGTAGGTGAGCGCTCCCAGCTCGATGCGCGCGACGTCGCGCATGCGCACCACCGACCCGTCGGGGTTCGCACGCAGCACGATCGCGCCAAACTCGTCGGGTGTCTGCAGCCGACTTTGCGCGCGGACCGTGTACGTCGACTCCTGCCCGGGCGGGCTCGGCGCGCCGCCGAGCTGCCCCGCGGGGTTAACGGTGTTCTGCTGGCGAATGGCGTTCGCGAGGTCGGTCACCGTCAGGCCGATTGCCGCCAGACGCTCGGGCTTGACCCAGATCCGCATCGCGTAGTCGTTGGCGCCGAAGATGATCACCTGACCGACGCCGGGCACCCGAGCGAGCCGGTCGATGATGTTGATGTTGGCGTAGTTGGCGAGGAACAGCGCGTCGTAAGTGTGGTTTGGCGAGCGCAGCGACGGGATTATCAGCGGCAGGCCCGTGGTCTTGCGCATCGTGAGGCCGAACTGGTTGACCTCGACCGGCAAATTGGGTTGCGCCTGTGCGTTGCGATTCTGCACGTTGACCTGATCGATGTTCGGATCCGTCGCGACGTCGAACGTCACCGTGAGCTGCATCGTGCCGTCGTTCGCGTTCGTCGACTGCATATAGAGCATGTTGTCGACGCCGTTCATCTGCTGCTCGAGGGGCGTGGCAACGGACTGTTCGACCGTCACTGCGTCCGCACCGGTGTAGGTCGCCTGGACGATGATCTGCGGCGGGACGATGTCGGGAAACATCGCAATCGGCAGCCGGGCCATTGAGACCAGCCCACCAATTACCGTGACGAGCGCGATGACAATGGCCACGGTGGGGCGGCGTACGAAGAAGGCGGAAATCATCTCTGCCCTGCGCCCGATGCCGCCACTCGGCTGGCGGCGAGAACTGCTGGTGTGACGACCGTGCCGGCGCGAATCTGCGGCGCATCGACGACCACGCGGGCGCCAGGCTCGAGTCCCTTCGCAACGATCCAACGGTCACCCGATTGCTGACCGAGAGTGACGGTCTTCACCTCCACCTTGTTATCTGCCCCCACGACGCGAATCTGCGACATGCCCTGCAGCTCGCTCACCGCGCGCTGCGGCACCAGGAGCGCATCCCGCGCCACTGTCGTGGCTGCTCGCACGCGCCCGTATTGGCCCGGCCGCAGCACGCGATCCGGATTCGGGAACGTCGCACTGATGCGGATGGTGCCGGTTGTGGAGTCGATCTGCCGATCGGCGGCAAGAAACGCTCCTGTCTTCGGATAGTCCGTTCCGTCGGCCAGCCTCAGGTTCAGCGCCGGCCTTGTATTCCAGAGGCCCTTAGCGGTAACGGGGCGGTTGACCTGGCTCGCGATGCGGAGGTACTCGTCCTCACTGAGCGAGAAGTACGCGCGGATTGGATCCACCTGCGACACCGTCGTGAGCAACGTCGACGGACCAACCTGGTCACCCACCTGCGCCGTGGCGATTGCGGCGATGCCGTCCACGAGCGACTGGACCTTCGTGAAACCGAGATTCAGCCGCGCGGTTTGCACCGCGGCCTGTGCCGCCTGCACCGTCGCCGTCGCCGCGAGATTGGCCTGAACGTCGTCGTCGAGCTGGCTTTGCGGAATCGCACGCGCATCCGCGAGCGGCGTATCGCGCGCGACGTCGCGCTCGGTCTTTCCGAGCTGCGCCTGTGCCTGCGCGAGCTGTCCTTCGGCCTGGGCGAGCGCCGCCTCGAACGGGCGCGGATCGATCTCGAAGAGTACATCGCCTTTGCGGACGACAGCACCCTCGCGATACGTGCGTGCGATGAGATAGCCGCTCACCTGCGGGCGGATCACTGCGTTGACCAACCCATCGAGCGTCGCCACCCACTCGCTCGAGACCTCGATCGTCTCGGGGGTCAGCTGAACGACGGACACCGCCGGCGGCAAAGGCGGCGCCGGGTCGGCGTTGATGCGGCTGCAGGCGACGACGAACGGCAAGACTGTCGTCGAGACGAGCAGGATCATGGCGGACGGTCGCGCGGTCATGAAATTA
>Ga0207691_10004261_pt1 | contig 13886 bp, 13 predicted proteins | sample KBSM13metaG_FD_184327 | JGI IMG/M metagenome (GOLD analysis project Ga0207691, IMG submission 184327) | Miscanthus rhizosphere microbial communities from Kellogg Biological Station, Michigan, USA - KBS M1-3 metaG (SPAdes) (version 2) | ecosystem: Host-associated > Plants > Roots > Rhizosphere >... | reverse complement strand
CCGCCAGCGAGATCCTCATCAACACGCCGATGATCCGCGACCTGATCCGGCGCGGCGAGGTGCACGAGATCAAGCAGGCGATGGAGGAGTCGCTGCAGGAAGGCATGCACAGCTTCGACCAGTCCCTGTACCGCATGTACAAGGAAGGCAAGGCCGAACTGGAAGAGGTGCTGCGCAAGGCCGATTCGCGCGACGGCCTGGCGCTCAAGATCCGCCTGTCCGAAGGTTCCACCGGCGAGCACGATCCCTACGCCGACGTGTTCAGCCCCGCCACGCAGGCCGCCACCTCGGGCAGCAGCTTCTCGTAAGCCGCGGTTCGGCAACCGCGCCCGGACGCACCGATGGAACCGGGCGAGTCCCTGCGGCTGGAGTACACGGTCGGCGTGCCCGACCTGATGGCGATCGTCGAGCGCAACGCCGATGCGTCGCTGCCGAAGGTGTCGGCGACGCGATTCGCGCTGTCGGCCATCCTCGGCTCGCTGGTCGCGGTATTCGCCCTGCTTGCGATGGGTGCGAACGCGTGGCCGGTCGCGCTCGCGATCGGCGCCGGCGCCGCCCTCGGCATGTCCCTGCTCCTGCCGGGCCATGTGCGGCGGAAGGTGCTCGCGCGCATGGCCCGGCGCCTCGCCGAGCCCGCCAACGCCCCGATGCTGGGGCCGCGTACCCTCGCGATCGACACGGCCGGCATGACGTTGACCTCGCCCACCGCGGAGTTGCGCTACCGCTGGGCTGCGCTGCAGAAGCTCGTGGTGACGCCGGGCCGGCTGCTGCTGTACGTCTCGGGGATGCAGGCGCACGCGATTCCGCTCGGCTCCGCCGAAGCCGCGGCGGTGGTGGCCAGCCTGCGCGAACGCGCGCCGTGGCTGGCGATCGAGGACGATGGCGTGCGGTGACGGCGGCCCGGTGAAGGCCGCGCGGCGTCAGGAGGCCGCCGGCGCGTCCGGCTGGCGTTCGGGGCGCGCGCTCTCGAAGGCCGGCAGGGCCATGCAGGCCTCGTAGATGCGCCGGATCGTCTTGTAGGGCTGGATGTCGAGGCTGAAGCGCCGTGCGTTGAACACCTGCGGCACGAGGCAACAGTCGGCAAGGCCGGGCAGTTCGCCGTCGCAGAAGGTGCCGGTGGAATGGTGCTCGGCGAGCATCTGCTCGACGGCAGCGAGGCCTTCGCGGATCCAGTGGCGCACCCATTCGTCGCGCTCGGGCGCGGGCACGTTCCAGACGTTCTCGAAATACTGCAGCACGCGCAGGTTGTTCAACGGATGCACGTCGCAGGCGATCGCCTCGGCGATCGCGCGCGCGCGCACGCGGTCGCGCGCGGTCGCCGGCAGCAGCGGCGGGTCGGGCCATGTCTCGTCGAGGTACTCGATGATCGCCATCGACTGGCGCAGGATGCGGTGGCCGTGCTTGAGCACCGGCACGAGGCCCTGCGGATGGATCGCGCGGTATTCGGGCGAGCGCTGGTGGCCGCCGCCCTCGAGCAGGTGGACGGGAACGATCTCGTACGGCAGGTGCTTGAGGTTGAGCGCGATGCGAACGCGGTAGGCCGCGCTCGACCGCCAGTAGCTGTACAACCGCAAGGTGTCGTGGATCATGGCCTCTCCGCCCGCGACCGCGGTGCGTCCCCGAACCCGCAGGCTAGCCTTTGCGGCCTGCAATGAAAAGCGCCGGGCGTTCCTGCCGCCCGTCGGACCGACGCGCGGTAGGGCCGTCGCGTCCGACGGTCCGCGGCCTCACGCCTTGCGGATCACCTGCTCGATCGCCCCGAACACGCTGCGACCTTCGCGATCGAGCATCTCGATGCGCACGGTGTCGCCGAACGCCATGAACGGCGTGACGGGCGCGCCGGTCTCGAGCGTCTCGACGGTGCGCTTCTCAGCGAAGCACGACGCGCCGAGCGACGTGTCCTCGTTGGCGACGGTGCCCGAACCGACGATCGTGCCGGCGGTCAACGGGCGCGTCCTCGCCGCATGCGCGACGAGCTGCGCGAAATCGAACTGCATGTCGACGCCCGCCTCGGGCGCGCCGAACCAGGCGCCGTTGATGTGCGTGAGCATCGCGAGGTGGACCTTGTTGTCCTTCCAGGCGTCGCCGAGCTCGTCGGGCGTCACGAACACCGGCGAGAGCGCAGACCGCGGCTTGGACTGGAGGAAGCCGAACCCCTTCGCGAGTTCCGGCGGGATCAGGTTGCGCAGCGAGACGTCGTTGACGAGGCCGATGAGCTGGATGTGCGCGGCGGCCTGCTCCGGCGTCACCGCGACCGGCACGTCGTCGGTCACGACGACCACCTCGGCTTCGAGGTCGATGCCGTAGGCCTCGTCCGGCACGAGCACCGGGTCGCGCGGTCCGTAGAAGCCGGCGCTGACCGCCTGGTACATCAGCGGGTCGGTGTAGAAGCTCGCGGGCACCTCGGCGCCGCGCGCTCGGCGCACGCGCTCGACGTGCGGCAGGTAGGCGCTGCCGTCGACGAATTCGTAGGCGCGCGGCAGCGGCGCCGCGAGCTGCGCCATGTCCACGTCGAAGGCGCCGTCGGCCTCGCCCGCGACGAGTCGTTCGGACAGCGCGTTCAGGCGCGGCGCGACGTTCGACCAGTCCTCGAGCGCGCGCTGCAGCGTGTCGGCGATGCCGGTCGCGCGCACCGCGCGCGCAAGGTCGCGGGAGACGACGATCAGCGTGCCGTCGCGGCCGCCTTCCTTCAGTGAACCGAGCTTCATGGCCCCGCCTTCGTGACTGGCAATTGTGAGTCCGGCGATTTTGACGGGTTCGCGCGCGCACCGCCATGGCGAAAGGCGATGAGCCCGTGCGATCAGTCGTCGAGGACCGCGCCCTGCCGCCGGCCGTGCCGCGTCCGTGCGTCGTAGTCGACGTCGGCCTTCTTGTAGCGCGCCACGACCGCCTTGAGCGCCGCATCCACGTGCGCCTCCAGGGTCTGGCAGTCGGCCTCCGCAGCGGTCGCGACCAGCAGCGTGCGCACCGCGTCGGCGGCCTCCAGGCCGTTCGCACGATGACCCTGCTCGTGGCTGCGCAGGTGTTCGAGGAAGACGGCCCATTCGGCTTGCAGGCGGGCGCTGCCGCGCTCCGGGTCGATCCAGCGCGGCAGCGTGATCGTCACCTTCACCGACACCTGCACGTTCGCGATCCGGCATGCGTCCGCGCCGCTCTGGAGGGAATGGTTTTCCTCCAGGTGCCACTGCGTGTAGGCGCTGGCGCGCCCGCCCTGCCGCGGATCGACCGGTCCCAGCGCATGCATCTGTGCCCGCAGTTCGCGGACGCTGCGTCCCGAGATCGCGTAGGTCTCTTCCCGGTCCTCGACCTGGACGCCGCCGGGGGCCGGCGCGGCGGCTTGCAGGAGCAACAGCAGCATCCAGGACACGGTCACCTCCGGACGGGCCACGAGGGATGGCGGTCCCTTGGACGCCAAAACGAAAAGCCCGCCGGCAGGCGGGCTTTCGTGTTCCGTCGATGTCGCACGGATCCTGAGTTGGCAGCCCCGGATGGATTCGAACCACCGAATGCCTGAGTCAGAGTCAGGTGCCTTACCGCTTGGCGACGGGGCTATTGGTTTTATCTTAGCGTTTGGAGAACTGCGTGGCGCGACGCGCCTTGTGCAGGCCGACCTTCTTGCGCTCGACTTCGCGCGCATCGCGGGTCATGAAACCGGCCTTGCGCAGGTCGGACTTCAGGGTTTCGTCGTACTCGACGAGCGCGCGGGCGATGCCGAGGCGGATCGCGCCGGCCTGGCCCGTGCTGCCGCCGCCGGCGACCGTGACGTTGATGTCGAAGGTCTCGGTGTGGCGGGTGAGCTCGAGCGGCTGGCGCACGATCATGCGCGAGGTCTCGCGGCCGAAGAACTCATCGAGCGGGCGCTCGTTGACCGTGATGGCGCCGGTGCCGCCGCTGCGCAGGAACACGCGCGCGGTGGAGGACTTGCGGCGGCCGGTGCCGTAGTTGGGCTGCGTCGACATGTCAGATATCCAGGACCTGGGGCTGCTGCGCTTCGTGCGGATGATCCGCACCCTTGTAGACCTTGAGCTTGCGGAACATCGCGCGGCCCAGCGGGTTCTTCGGGAGCATGCCCTTGACCGCGATCTCGATCACGCGCTCGGGCTTGCGGTCGAGCAGCTGGCCGAGCGTCTCGCTCTTGAGGTTGCCGATGTAGCCGGTGAACCGGTGGTACATCTTGTCGTCGAGCTTCTTGCCGGTGACCGCGATCTTCTCGGCGTTGATCACGACGAGGTAATCGCCGGTGTCGACGTGCGGGGTATATACCGGCTTGTGCTTGCCGCGGAGGCGGGAAGCGAGTTCGGAACTGAGACGGCCGAGGGTCTTGCCCGCGGCGTCCACGACGTACCAATCACGCTTCACGGTCTCCGTCTTGGCGCTGAAAGTCTTCATCACAGCTCCGACGGGATCGGTTTAGGGGTAGCAAAGAGCGGGAATGATAGCGGCCTTCCCGGGACATGGCAAGTCGTCCCGGACCTGCGTGTTAGCATCCCCCGATGCCCCCCGCTCCGCCGGCCGCCATCGATCCGACTTCCGGACGTCCCGCGGCCGATCCCCTCCTGGCCCTCGCCGACCGTTGCGTGCAGTGCGGCCTGTGCCTGCCGCATTGTCCCACGTACCGGCTCGACCGCACCGAAACCGAGGGCCCGCGTGGGCGCATCGCCCTGGCCCGCGCGCTCGCCGACGGCAGCCTCGACGCCGCGCCGGCGGCCGATGCGCACCTGGACCATTGCCTGGGTTGCCGTCGCTGCGAGGCGGTCTGCCCGGCGGGCGTTTCCTACGGCGAACTGCTGGTCGAGACCCGACGACGCCAGCGCGAGCGCCGCGGCGCGGGGCTGCGGCAGCGGGCGGTCGAATGGCTCGTGGGCCGCCCCGCCCTGCTCGACCGCCTGCTCGGCGCCTACCGCGCGCTGTATCCGCTGCTCCCGAAGCCCCTGCCGCGACCGCCGCGCAAACCGCGGATCCGGGTCCGGGGCATTTCGCTGTCGACGCCCGGAGCGAAAGCCGTCGCGCTTTTCACAGGCTGCGTCGCGCGCCGCTACGACGCGCCCGTGCATGCCGCGCTCGCGACGCTGTGCGGCGCGGCCGGATTCGAGGCGACGGTTCCCGACGGCCAGGCCTGTTGCGGCGCACTGCACGCGCACGCCGGCAACACGTCGGCCACCGATGCGCTCGCGCAGCGCAACCGCGCCGCCTTCGCACCGGGGATCACGGTGCTCGGTTCGGCCAGCGGCTGCCACGAACAACTCGCCGATGCGCTCGACGGCCACGCGCCGGTGCGCGACGCGATCAGCTTCCTCCTCCAGCACGCGGACGCCCTGCGTTTCCGGCCGGCCAGCCAGCGCGTCGCGCTGCACCTGCCATGCACGCAGCGGGCGGACGTGCGCAGCGACAAGGCGCTGCGGGCCCTGCTCGCGCGCATCCCCGGCCTCGACCTCGTCGAACTGCCGGACACCGGCTGCTGCGGCGCCGCCGGGACGCACATGCTCGATTTCCCCGAGCGCGCGCGCGCGTTGCGCCAACCGCTGCTCGACGCGCTCGCCGGCAGTGGCGCGACCGTGCTGCTTTCGGCGAACATCGGCTGCCGCCTGCACCTGATGATGGGCGAGCGGACGATCCCGGTCCGCCATCCGCTGGAATTCCTCGCCGAGCACCTGGCATGACGACTCCGCGCACCTACAGCCGCCTCGACCGCCTGTTCATCGAGGCCGAACACGCGCTCGGCAGCGCGCTGATCGCGCAGCCCGCTGCGCGCACCGCCAACCCCGCCGCGGACGTGCCGGAAGCAGGACTCGACGCGGCGCAGCGCGAACACGCCGCCGGCCTGATGCGCGTGAACCACGTCGGCGAGGTCTGCGCACAGGCGCTGTACTACGGACAGGCCGCGTTCGCGCGGGACGAAGCCACCCGCAGGCAGTTGCTCGCCGCCGCCGCCGAGGAAACCGACCACCTCGCCTGGTGCGGCGAGCGCCTGAAGCAGCTCGACAGCCGCCCGAGCCTGCTCAACCCGCTCTGGTACGCGGGCAGCTATGCGATTGGCGCGCTGGCCGGGCTGCGCGGAGACGGCTGGAACCTCGGTTTCGTGGTCGAGACCGAGCGGCAGGTCGAGGCCCACCTCGCCGAACACCTGCAATCGCTGCCCGAATCGGATGCGCGCAGCCGCGCGATCGTGCAGGTCATGAAGGCCGACGAGGCCCGCCACGCGGAGCGCGCGCAGGAGGCCGGCGCGCGCGAGCTGCCCGTGCCGGTCAAGGGGTTGATGCGCGTGGCGAGCGCGTTGATGAAGGCCGTGGCGTACCGGATCTAGGCGGGGAACGGGGAACGGGAACGAGATTCCAGGGCGCGATAGGAAGTTCGGACGCGACGCAAGAAAAAGGCCGGCTGCGAGCCGGCCTTCTTCCGTGAAACCCGGGACCGGGAGGAGTCTTCCGTTCCCCGTTCCCTGATCCCCGTTCCCCGCTTCACCAGATGATCACCCGCTTGTCCGGCTCCACGTACATCTTGTCGCCCGGCTTCACGTCGAACGCCTCGTAGAAGCCCGGCTGGTTGACCACGGTGCCGAGCACGCGATCGACCGGGATCGAATGCGGGTTGGTCGTGATCTGCGCGATCATCGCGTCCTCGCGCATCTTGTCGCGCCACACCTGGGCGAAGCCGGCGTAGAAGCGCTGTTCGCCGGTCATGCCGTCGATCACCGGCGCCTTCTTGCCATGCAGCGAGATCTTGTACGCCTTGTAGGCGATCGCCAGTCCGGAGTTGTCGGCGATGTTCTCGCCGAGCGTCAGCTCGCCGTTGATGTGGTGGCCCTTCACCGGCTCGAACTTGTTGTACTCCTCGACCAGCGCATGCGTCTTGGCGGCGAACTTGGCGTGGTCTTCCTTCGTCCACCAGTCGTGGAGGTTGCCGTCGCCGTCGTACTGCGCACCCTGGTCGTCGAAACCGTGGCTGATCTCGTGGCCGATCACCGCGCCGATCGCGCCGTAGTTCACCGCGTCGTCGGCGTTCGGGTTGAAGAACGGCGGCTGCAGGATCGCCGCCGGGAACACGATCTCGTTCATCTCGGGGTTGTAGTAGGCGTTGATCGTCTGCGGCGTCATGTCCCACTCGCCGCGGTCGATCGGCTTGCCGAGCTTGGCGATCTGCCGGTCGTTCTCGAACTTGCTGGCACGGAAGACGTTGCCGAGCAGGTCGTTGCGGTCGATCCGCAGGCCGGAATAATCGCGCCACTTGTCGGGGTAGCCGAGCTTGAGCATGTACTTGGACAGCTTGGCCTGCGCCTGCTTCTTCGTCTCCGGGCTCATCCAGTCCAGGGTGTCGATGCTCTGCCGGTAGGCGGCCTGCAGGTTGTGCACCAGTTCGGTGACGCGCGCCTTGCTCGTTGCGGGGAAATACCGCGCGACGTACACCTGCCCGAGCTGTTCGCCGATGCTGCCGTCGACGAGCGAAACGCCGCGCTTCCAGCGCGCGCGGTTTTCCGGCGTGCCGCGCAGGGCGGTGCCGTAGAACGCGAAGTTCTCGTCGACGAAGGCCTTGCTCAGGTAAGGCGCCGCCGAATGCAGCGTGTGCCAGCGGAAGTAGGCCTTCCAGACCGGCAGCGGCGTGGACTGCATGATGCCGTCGAGGGCCTTGAAATAGCTCGGCTGGCTGACGATCACGTAGTCGACCTTGCCGTCGATGTGGGAATCGACGAAGAAGGTCTTCCAGTCGAAGCCGGGCATCAGGGACGGCAGGTCGGCGACCATCATCTTGTTGTAGCGCTTGTTCGGATCGCGGTTCTCGACGCGGGTCCACTGCACCTTCGCCATCGCGGTTTCCAGCGCGAGCACGCTGGCGGCGTCGGCCTTGGCGTTGGCGTCGCCGGAAAGCGAGAGCATGCGCTCGACGTGGGCGAGGTAGGCATCGCGCTTGGCCTTGAAATCGTCCTTCAGGTAGTAGTCGCGGTCGGGCAGGCCCAGCCCGTACTGGACGAGGTCGACGACGTACTTGGTCGAATCCTTGTTGTCCTGGTGGATGCCGCCGCCGAACGGCGCGGCGATGTCGATCTCGCCGAAGTGCGCGATCAGCGCGGCGAGGTCCTTCGTGCTCGTCATCGCGTCGATGCGGTCGAGTTCCGGCTGCAGCGGCTTGAGGCCGAGCTGCTCGATGCGCGCCTCGTCCATGAAGCTCGCGTACAGGTCGCCGACCTTGCGCTCGCCGGCGTTGCGCGGGTTCTTCTGCGCCTGTTCGATGATGGACCGCAGGTCCTCGATCGACTTGTCGTACAGCATGTCGAACGCGCCGTAGCTGGACTTGTCCGCCGGCATCTGCGTGGTCGCCAGCCAGTGGCCGTTGACGTGGTTGAACAGGTCGTCCTGCGGCCGCACGGACTTGTCCATGCCGGCGGTGTCGATGCCCGACACCGGTGGCGCGGCGGCCGCCGCGGTGAACGTCGTGAGCAAGGCGATGCCGATGGCGGCGACGAGCGAACGTGTCATCTGGGTCTTTTCCTGAATGAAGGGAGGCGCGCGGGGCGCAAGGGGTGCGCGACGGACGGACCGCGGCAGCGGTGCACGTTAGCAGCCCGGGCGCCCGGACGAATGGGCCGAAAGTACCGGGCGGAATGCGGCGAACGGCCGGAGGGTGGAATCCGGACGCCGGGGCGGTCAGTCCACCAGGTTGCGCCCGTGGAACAGCTCCTCGATCTCGCGCTTGAGCTGGCCCTCGATGCGCAGGCGTTCCTTGAATGAGAGGTTCTTGGCCTTTTCCTCGAACAGGTAGGTGTCGAGGTCGAACTCCTTCACGTGCATCTTGGTGTGGAAGAGGTTCTCCTGGTACACGTTCACGTCGATCATCTCGTAGTGCGAGCGGTGCGCCTTCGAGAGGAAGTCCTGGATCGAGTTGATCTTGTGGTCGATGTAGTGCTTCTTGCCCTTGATGTCGCGGGTGAAGCCGCGCACGCGGTAGTCGGCGACGACGATGTCCGACTCGAACTGCTCGATGAGGTAGTTCAGGGCCTTCAGCGGCGAGATCACGCCGCACGTCGCGACGTCGATGTCGGCGCGGAAGGTCGCGATGCCGTTGTGCGGATGCGTCTCGGGGTACGTGTGGACGGTGATGTGGCTCTTGTCGAGGTGGGCGACGACGCTCGCCTCGGGCTCGTGCTCGCGCATCGCGCCCGAGAGCATCTCGGGGCCGACGTCCTTGCGGTCGATGACCGGTTCCTCGGAAATCAGGATCGTGACCGAGGCCCCCTGCGGGTCGTAGTCCTGGCGGGCGACGTTGAGGATGTTCGCGCCGATGATCTCGGCCACGTCGGTGAGGATCTGCGTCAGCCGGTCGGCGTTGTAGGCCTCGTCGATGTACTCGATGTAGCGGTCGCGCTGCTCGTCGCTGATCGCGTAGCAGATGTCGTAGATGTTGAACGAGAGCGACTTGGTGAGGTTGTTGAAGCCCTGGAGCTTCAGGCGCGGCAGTGGCTTGACCACGGGCGGACTCCGGTGGGCGGCGATTCGGGCCGCGATTATCGGTCAAACGGCCCCCCATGCAAACCTTTGCCGATCCTGGGAATTCAGGCGAAGTCCGGGGCAATTCGATGGTGCCGCCGTGGCGGGCGCCTGCGGCCCCTTCCGCAGGGGTGGGCGCTAGGCCGGCGAACCGGCCTCGAAGGCGCACCGCCGGCGCGTCGACTTTCGCGAATCGGGCGCTGCGTCCCGGTCCGGCCGCGTCGGGCGCGGCAACATGACAAGTTGTCCATGCGCGTTGCCCGGCGGCCCCGCAGGCCCTAAGCTGCGGCCTGAACCGACATCCGGACGGCAGGACCATGCCCAAAGTCTCCACGCTGATGCCGCACGCGCTGCTGCGTCCGTTGATCTCCTCCGAACTCGCGCCCGACGCGGCGACGATGGAGCACTTCCTCGGCTACTGCCACCGTCACCGCTACCCGAACCGCACGGACGTGTTCCGACCGGGCGACAATGCCGACACGCTGCACTACGTCGTCAGCGGCACCCTTTCGATCATCAGCGAGGAAGCCGACGGCCGCGAACTGGTGCTGTCCTACCTCAACCCCGGCGACTTCATCGGCGAGCTGGGCCTGTTCGTGAAGACCGAGCGCCGCGAGGTGCTGCTGCGCACGCGCAGCCCGGTCGAACTCGCGGAGATCAGCTACGAGCGGCTGCTGACGCTGTTCCACGGACCGCTCGCGGCCGACTGCCCGCGCCTGCTGTACGCGATCGCCTCGCAGCTGGCCAAGCGACTGCTCGAAACCAGCCGCAAGGCGAGCCGCCTGGCCTTCATGGACGTGAGCGGCCGCATCCTGCGCACCCTGCTCGACCTGTGCCTGGAGCCCGAGGCGCTCAGCCATCCGGACGGCACCCAGATCCGCGTGTCCCGCCAGGAACTCGCGCGCATCGCCGGCTGCTCGCGCGAGATGGCCGGACGCGTGCTCAAGCAGATGCAGGCCGAGGGCCTGCTGCACGCGCGCGGCAAGACCGTGGTCGTGTACCGAGCGACGCGCGAGGACGCGAAGGTCTAGCCTGCGGCGAAGGTGCGGCGGCCGCCAGGGCCGCACGCCGCGGAGGCCGTCATCGGGCGATGCCCGGGTTACCATGGCCCGATCCTCGCCTTCCCGGTGATCCATGCCATCGTCCGACGACCACGTGATCCATGTCCGCGTCGCGAAGGACGGCGACGCCGCCGACATCGCCTCGCTGATCACCCTGCTCGGTTACCCCTGCCTGCCCGACGAGGCGCTCGCGCGCATGCGGATGGTCGCGAACGAGCCCGACCAGGCGCTGCTCGTCGCCGACCGCGACGGTCACCTGTGCGGCCTGCTCTGCCTCGACCTCATGTACTACCTGCCGCTCGGCGCGCGCACCTGCCGCATCACCGCGCTCGTCATCGCGACCGGGCACCAGCGGGCGGGCGTCGGCCGCGAAATGGTGCGCGCCGCCGAGAGCTGGGCGCGCCAGGCCGGCGCCGCGCGCATCGAGGTCACCAGCGCCGCGCACCGCGACCAGGCGCACGCGTTCTACCGCGCCTGCGGTTACACCGAGGGCGCGATGCGGTTCGTGAAAAGGCTCGGGGACGCCTGACCGCTCCCCGAGCCGGAGTCCGCGCCGCCCGCTACGGATTGCTTCCCGGGAGCGCGCCGGCGGCCGGCGTGGCCGCCTCGGCCGGAGCCGTCGGAGGTGCGTGATACCTCATCAGAAGGGTCACGATCCCGTAATTTGCATTTTCGATCGCATTGCCCTTCGGCGTGCTGTACTCGAGGTGCGCATTGTCGTCGTCGGAGACGAAATAGCCAGCCGGCACGCCCGGCGCGGCGAGCAGCCTGTCCACGCCATCCGGGTCCAGCACGAGGTGGGCAATCAGGTTGCCGGAACTGCCGCCGTAGTGCGAGACCTCGTACTGCATCTGCGGCCGCGAATCCATCGCCGCGATGTGCCCGTCGGAAGGAACCGCCTGCGGCGAATCGCTGGCCACGACGATGCCCTGCCCGCCGATCACGTAGACCCACACGTAGCGGAATTCCGCGCGCATCGAGCCGAGCGTGTAGCGGACGTCGAGCGGCGTGGTGTGGTGCAGTTGCATCCACTGCTGCAGGACGCCGCCTTCCTTGAGGTGGGTCTTGGCGAGCCGGTAGAAATCGCGGCTGTAGAGCGAGGCGGCGCCGGCGAACCAGATCGAGCTGATCTCCATCGAGATCACGTCGTACTTGCGCTTCGAAAGCATCAGGAAGTTGCGCCCGTCGGTCACGTAGGCGCGGACGCCCTTCTTCGCTGTGACGTGGTCGTTGACCCTGGCCATGTGCTGGTTCGCGAGGCGGAACACGTCCGCGGAAATGTCGACGATGTCGAGCTGCCGGAATCCCGCGTCGTGCAGCACCCGCGACGCATTGCCGGTGCCGTATCCGATCACCAGGGCGGCGTCGCGGGAATCGTTGTGCAGGAGCGGCGCCATCGCGAAGCCCATCTGGGCCGCCACTTCGCCCGCGATGACGTCGTTGCCCTGGAACTTGCCGTTCGTCATCAGCGTCAGCACGTGGGTGCCGTCGGGCAGGAAGCTCTCGCTGATCGTCGTCAGGCCGCCATCCAGGCTCTCGGCGCGGTCGATCACGTGCACCGGTGTCGGATAGAAATAGACGTTCGCGCCGGTGGTCAGCCGGTCGTAATCGAGGTTCGCAGGGGCCAGGACGACACCCATGGCCGCGACCAGCGCCGCCGCAAGCGTGGCAGGCCGGCGCGACTGGCCGGCGACGACCGCTGCCGCGAGCCCGAGCAGCACGCACGATGCGGCCAGCCACCGCACCGTGGGATACGCGCCGATGGTGGGCAGCAGCACGAAGCCGGCGACCAGCACGCCGCAGATGTTGCCGAAGGTGTTCAGCGCGGAAGCGACCCCGAGCATGTAGACCGGGCGCGCCGGGAAGGCGCGGCCGACGCATTCGATCGCCACCGGGAACATCGCGCCGATGAAGAACGCCGGCGGGATCATCGCCACGCAGCACACGAGCCCGCGGATCAGCTCGCGCCTGGCCCAGCCCATGGTCGCCGCCTCGTGCGCGAAGCTCGCGAAGAAGTCCGGGATGCGGCCGATCTCCAGCACGCTCGCCACGATTGCCGCGCACAGGCCGAACTGCAGCCACGCGACCAGATGCAGCGGCGCGATCCTGCGCATCAACAGCCGCCCGGCTTCGGCGCCGCCGCCCAGTCCGATCAGGAACGCGAACAGCATCAGCGAGAACGCATAGGTACTGTTGCCGGCAGCGACCGCGAGCAGGTGGATGTAATCAACCTCGAGCGCGAGGGTGACGAACCCGCCGGCGCCGAGGATCGCGATCGCGCACCAGCCCTGGCGGCGCACCAGCGGCGATGGCGCCGGTGCGCCGGCCGGCGCATCCGCCAGCGCCGCGCCCGCGTCCGATCCCTGGAAGCGCAGGGCGAGCAGCGCGACCAGCAGGTTCGCCAGCACCGCGACGAGGGTCGTGTTGCGGATGCCGAGCGCCGGCAGGATCGCGTAACCGGCGACCAGCGCGCCGATGCCGGCGCCCAGCGTGTTGGCCGCATACAGCCGGCCCACCGAAGCGCCGAGCGTGCTCCGGCGCTGCTCGAAGAAGCGCGCGAGCATCGGCAGGGTCATGCCCATCAGCAGCGTCGGCACGACCAGGCAGGCCCCGCCCAGCAGCACGCGCAGCGGGAGCAGCCCTGGCGCATCGGGCGCGGCACCGGCGGCCAGATTCACGTAGGTCGACTGCACGAACCGGAAAACCAGCGGACTGGCCGCGCAGTAGATCGCGATGCCCGCTTCGCACGCCGCATACATCGCCACCGGCCTGCGCGCGCGCTGCCCCATCAGACCGCCGAGCCAGGTGCCCAGCGCCATGCCCCCCATGTAGGTGGCGAGCACGGTATTGGTGGCGGTGCTCATGCTGCCGAACACGTAGGTCAGCTGCTTGCTGAAAAGCACCTGGTAGACCAGCGCGGCCCAGCCCGAGATGAAGAAGATCGCGTAGAGCAGCCAGGGCTCGTTGCGCGCCTTCGCGTCGGTCCCGGGCGCGTCGCCGGAAGGCGGATCCACAGGGGCGCCCGCTCCGTTGCCCGCACCGTCCCGCTGCGATTCCGCCTGCGCCATGCCGATCCCCGGATGATGGGCGCCGGAGACCCGGCGCAGCCCTTGGCCGAGAGAGTACGTCTCCCGCCACCATCGTCAAGCAAGAGGGTTGCCGCGGCCGGGCCAACCGGCGCTGGACGGACTCAGCCGAACAGGTCCCGAAGCGCGGTGCCGGGGTCCGGTGCGCGCATGAAGGCTTCGCCGACCAGGAAGGCGTGCACGCCGGCCGCGCGCATCTTCTGCACGTCCGCGCGCCCCAGGATGCCGGACTCGGTCACCAGCAGGTGATCGGCGGGGAC
>Ga0207691_10004259_pt1 | contig 13888 bp, 11 predicted proteins | sample KBSM13metaG_FD_184327 | JGI IMG/M metagenome (GOLD analysis project Ga0207691, IMG submission 184327) | Miscanthus rhizosphere microbial communities from Kellogg Biological Station, Michigan, USA - KBS M1-3 metaG (SPAdes) (version 2) | ecosystem: Host-associated > Plants > Roots > Rhizosphere >... | reverse complement strand
TATATCTTTTGCATTAATAATTACCGTATCCAATCCTGCCTTCAGCGCATGATGCAAAAATACTGAATTGACTATTTTTCTTGCCCTTACAGGAAGACCAAAACTAATATTGCTTAATCCAAGGGTAGTGAAACAACCTTCGATTTCCTTCTTGACTGACGAAATGCCTTTAAGTGTCTCAACTGCAGAATTTGCGTATTCTTGTTCACCAGTTGCTAGCGTGAAGGTCAGTACGTCAAATATGTACTGCCATGGTTGTAATCCATATTTTTTTCCTGTTTCAAAGAGTAATCTTGCTACCTTAATTTTTTCTTCGGCTGTCTTGGCCATTCCGTTTGGTCCAATGCACATTGAAATCGATGGAATTCCAAATTTTGCCATGATTGGCGCAAGTAAATGGAACCGAGAGCCATCTCCTTCCAAGTTGATAGAATTAATGATAGGCCTTCCTGGAATTTGGTATATTGCTTCTGTAATCACTTTGGGATCGGTTGAATCAATGACTAACGGCGCGTCGACCTCAAGACTTAATCTTTTCACCAGCTTTTTCATAAATTCGAGCTCATCCGATCTTTCAGTTGTTGCCACGCAAACATCAATACAATGGGCTCCATCACTTACTTGTTCTCTGCCAAGGTCTATCAGCCCGTCAAAGTCGTCTGACAGCACCAATCTTTTTGCCCTTTTTGAGCCCTGGGTGTTCAGACGCTCTCCAATAATTAAGGGCGGAGGAATCTGAGTTAAATCTACAGCCTTTAATGCTGAGCTAACTCGGGGTACATGTTTCAGGTACATAGAATTGATATATTCTCAATTGTTCGTTTGCGAATTATAAGTCATACGTTTTTAATATTTTTCTGAGTTCCCTAACGTGCTCAGGGGTTGTCCCACAACAACCTCCTATAATTCTCACTCTCTTATACTTGTGTAAGAATTCTCCTATCTGCCATGACATGTCTTTTGAGGTCATCTTGTAAACCGCCGTACCACCTTCATTAATTGGCATTCCAGCATTTGGCATAACTAGGATGGGTAATTCGTTCTGTTCATCTAGCCATCTGATACTTGATTCCATTTCAGCTGGTCCAGTAGAACAATTTAATCCAAAAACTGAAATTCCCATGTCGCTAACTGTTGTATATGCTGACTGGACATTTGTACCAAGTAACATCTTACCGTATTTGTCGAGGGTTATGTTGGAAATTATGGGCACCTTTTTACCAACTTTTTGCATCGCATTAAATGATCCGGTTATGGCAAGTTTAACTTCTAATATATCTTGACTTGTTTCAATAAGAAGAACATCAACACCTCCTAACATTAGACCTTGAGCTTGCAAATCAAATGCATCTGTAATTGTATCCAGGGTAATATTCCCCAAGTCAGGATCGTTTGAGCTTGGAAGATAACCCGTTGGCCCCATTGAACCTACGACAAACTTTTTTTCATTTGAAAATTCCTTGGCTACCCTGTTTGCAAGTTGTGCCGCAGATTTATTTATTGATACTGTTTGTTCTCCAAATCCATACTCTTGCAGCTTAATTTGGTTACTACCAAAGGTATTTGTCTCAATGCAGTCTGAACCTGCTTCTAAATAACTCCTATGTATGATTTCAATCCATTCTGGTCTGGATAGAATAAGCCCATCATTGAATCCTTCTTTGTTATTTGGAAAATCTTCTGGTTTTGGGTTAAGTTTCTGTATCTCGGTTCCCATAGCACCATCAAAAAGGAGTATGCGTTTGTCGATTTCTTCAAGGAAGGATCTTACCATGTTGACCGATTTACTAAGATAATCAAGTTTATATACATATATTGTTTGAGGAATGAAATTGATTTCCATGTGTTAGTTTCATATATTTCCATGAATATTGATGTAGATGGAGATAGGTTCGACTCTAGTTCATATAAGGAACTCTATTAGAAAAGTTTGGGCCCATAGTTCAGTTTGGATAGAATGGCTGCCTGCGGAGCAGTTGGTCGAGGGTTCAAATCCCTCTGGGCCCGTACTGAAAATAGTGCATAAATATGGATTCATATATGAAATAAGTGTTGAAGTTAGAAACTCCGTTAGAAAATCCGTTATAAAATTTTGCATATGCCTTGCAATCAGAGGGTACTAAAAGACAATATCCCAGAAAGTTAAAAGTATTTTTTGATTTTTGTCTTCAACATAATAACGATCTTGAAACTCAGGCAGTTGAATTTGCTCAAAAATGTAGTGATCGTAATTGGGTAAACGCACAGATAATTAATTTTATCATATTCCAAAAAGAAAGAATGTATAAAGAAGGCATATCGGCTGGAACAGTTAGGAACACGATTAAACCTTATTACAAACGCGATACTAACATGGATAATGAAGACTGTTTACTCTGTAATGGCAATACTGGCCGCATCGGTTATTGTCACAATAGTAACAATGAGCACTCAGCAAGTGTACGCACCCAGACAATGTGCAGGTTGTGCAGAATTCCAAAAACTTACAGATGAATTTGAAAAGAATGTAATAGATGCTGCATCCGTCAACCCACCTGATCCAGATAGAATACAAACGTTGCTTGGTGAATACAGCGATGAAGTCCTGAAATTATTCCCATCTACATCACCTAGTTAAATTAGAACTGATGGGCCCACGTAGAGATACAAGCCGAGATAGATAGACATGGAGAAAGTAACGTTCACATTATAAAATAGTTACCACTATGTGCATTTTCTTATTTCTTCAACCTCTTCTTCTGTTTCCCGCTTTTTCTTATTTTCCATGTAAAGACGATTCCAAGAACTATACCTGTCATTCCAAGAAGAACTCCAAAAATATTACTTGCCGATATTAAGAAGTAAAGCCCCGATATTATTATTAGGATACCCAAGACAAAGGTTGCTCCTCTAACGTAATCCATTTTTTATTTTGTCACCAATATAACAAGTCCAATTATTTCAACTCTTTTTTCATCCTCTAAAAGTTTTGCGGACTTATTAACGCCCCCAATTTCTTTGTGTCCCGTATCTGGTCATATATTTTTAATAAATGGAAAATCTAAACAAAGTAACATTGAGCCAATTTGATAAGTGCGTCTGCGGGCATCGAAGACTACATCATTTCCGGAGGGTACCCATGAATCCCCTATCAGAATGCAAAAAATGTAAATGCTTGAAATTTAAAATCGCTTGACTAAATTTAGACAAGAAACCAATTGCATCAGAGCAATAATTTATTATATGTAGAAATATTTATTCGGCAAGAATGAATTTCTCTTATAAAGATTTACTTAAGTCCAAATTTTCACACCCAAACACACAATATTCAATCAAATCCCTCTGGACCCGCTTGAAAATCTATCTTTTATACCGTAAATGATTACAATTTGTGATTGAGGCTCAATTTGTAGCATTGACGCCATATGAAAATTTTGTATTTGCCTTAAAGGCAAAAGAGTCAAAAAGACATGTAGAATGTTACGGAGGATATTTTATCGAACTGGTAAGAACTAATTATCTCTAGTTTTAGTCAACTCTTTCTAGTCATTGCTAAATTAACTCATATTCTCATATGTATATATAATAGAAAATCTTGCTCAAGATCATCAGTTGCCACGAGATGTACTAGTCATAATAAGTGCCACGTTTTTGATAATAGCCGTAGGATTTTCGCCCTTCTTTTCTAACACACATGCCTCGTCGGTTACCAACAACAAAGTAGTAATAATAAATTTCGATGATGGTCGCAAGACTCAGTTTACCCATGCAAAGCCAATTCTTGACAAGTATGGTTTTAAGGCTACATTCTACATAGTATGCAATTACGTAGATAATAAAAAAGGCTTTATGACATGGGATGAAATTGAAACTTTGAACAAAGAAGGTCATGACATAGGATCGCATTCTATGAACCATGTGCATCTGAGTAATTTATCAAAAAAACATATCGAATATGAGGTAGGACAATCAAAAAAATGCCTAGGGGATCACGGTATTGAAGCCACAAGTTTTGCATATCCCTTTAATGACGGTTCTAATGAGAAAAAGGTATTTGAAATAGTATCAAAGTATTATGATTTAGCGAGAATAGGAAATAACCCCCTAACTTATTTGAGTTGTGACGGATTGAGGGTTCCATCAGTTGAACGTGACTGCAAAACATATACAAATACCCATTATATAACATATGCCAACAAGTTTACAATCAGCGGATGGAGTCAAGATTTCTCAAGAATGGTAAACTCCTACAACGACGCCGGTCTTTTTAAAAGATTTATCAATGTTGTAAATAGCCAAGATAAATATAACGAGGATGGGTTGATTAATGCCATTCCTATAATAATATATCACAGAATTGGAGAACCTGATGCGGTTGGCTACAATACTGAAATCGAATTATTCAAGAGAGAAATGAAATACTTGCACGATAATGGTTTTACCGTATTAACAATGGCAGATCTTGCATACGATGACAAAGCCAATCATATATACATAAAGCAATTCGATGAACAAGGAGTTTCAGGAAAGATTGCTAGTGTTAACGAAGATAGCCCATCCCAGGTTCAGACTTTTTCAGGACATTGAAAAAGCGATTTATTTCCTAACAATTCAACTCATGCAAGATACTGCAGCTTTATCTTTGTCTATTCCTACTCACCTTCTAACATCTGAAGAAAACTAGTCATTTAACGTAAGATTTATTATAAAAAAACTGGTAGATTTTATCTTAATTAATTTATATCACCAAGTTAGTAAAGTAACGAAGAAGATTCTGGTTTTATTTAGTATTTTTGGTTTTGTAAATTTGCTTATTTACTTCTGATAGTAATTGACCAAGTGCTATTGGCTTACTTAGAAAACAATCTATTATTTCTTTTTTTGTATACTCTTGAAGCAGACTGTTATCAATATCATATCCTGTCATTAAAATGGTTCTAGTTGAAGGATTCAAATCCTTTACCGTTTTTAATAGTTGCACTCCATTAATCACAGGCATTCTTAAATCAGAAATCATAACCGCATAGTCCAACTTGTTTATTTTGAGATGTTCTAGTGCTAAAATAGGATCTGTAAACTCGAAAACATTGATTCCTTTTAATGTATTTAATGCACTGTGAAATAATTGAGCAGTCTTTTGTTCGTCATCCACCACACTGACAATCTTGTTATTTTTGGATATCTTCATTCGAGCTCCTTGTTTTAGGACCAGCGTACGGACTTTAATTACATGAACTGTGAGATAAATTGTAAAAAATCAAATGAGTTACGGTTCTCTCATTTTCCTCTTTGATTAGGATGTTAAGCAATAAACTTCTCAAGACCATATAAATTCAAGATTTAGATGGAACTTATTCGATATAAATAAATTGCTAAACATAAGTAACTGAGAGGATGGCTGAACAACTAATAACTTATCAAATTGTGATTGCCACATTTCTTGTTTTAATTGCACTGCTGTTTTCAATCAGACACAAATATTCCAAGACGAGAACTCAAACAGGCAATTTACTGTTACTTAAGAAGGCGAAAGTCGATTGGATAAAAGCAAAGAGATTTAGCTAGGATGTGAGAAAATTACTTGTAAATATTCATCTGGTGTGATTCTTGATTCTTCCCTGAAGGATCTTTATATTAATTTGAGGAAGATTATCTTATCTTACTTTCAAGCGATAAATACGAAGTTCGTTTCTTACTCTCTGGCATAATGTGTAAATGGTAACAGTAGGCCACACAAAAAAGTTTGTAAAAATATTTCTTGGTGGTTTGCTGGCATTCCTAATTCAAGTTATACTCTACTCCATACGGCGTACAGAACTTTATCTGAGCACTTCATCGCAAATTGAGAAAGCTATTCCAAGCTGTATTGCAAAGAGAGTCTGTTAAATAGTTAAACAAATACAAAGCATCGGCTACAATTTTCTTATTATATATACAAAAGGATTGATATAAGTAAATCAACCGTGCTACTAATGTTAATGTGATCTTAACGCGATAAATAATTGATGTGCCGTGTTGGGTTTAGGAGGGAGACTTTGGAATGAGTTTTATTCTTTTAGCGCCGCCTCTGAACTTAATTGATATTACAAAATCAAAATCTAATGCACAAAATACCCTGACGTTGGTATTTACAAATACAATAGCTTTGGCGATTACATTGCTGATTCTAAACGGGAGTTCGGACTAAATGAAAATAGTCATTCTATTAATTTCTATCCTGGCAGTTGGCAGTCTTTCTGTAATTCTCTTTGCCGAACTAAATCTAGTGAACCTGAACATGTCCACTCCCGGCACAGGTCTAGATATGATTAATATCACAGGTGTCGGAAGCAAGACAAATACGAGCGTAGAATTATCAAACAAACAATTCTCCGAGGCGATAGAAGGCGGTGACAATGTTGGTAGAATTGCTAGTATTCCTAAAAAATGCTTTGGCTCAGCTCTCTGTCCCGACTAAATTACATCCCCTTTAATATTTTTTTAGTTAATGCTATCTGTTACTCTTATCTGTTTCTTCAGGTATATCTGATCTACCTTTTTCAATCTTTGTTCAATCTCGTTTATCATCCAGTCTTGGGAAAGTGTTATCCCAGTTAGTATATCCAATTCGGCTCTATTGACTCCATCAAAAGATTCAACCTTTCTGAGAATTGAATCCACTGTGAATATATCCTGACTAAACATTATCAGTACAATCAGGTTATCTGGACTAGTCACAGGTGCTTGAAGTAGCAGGTTTCCTGACAATTCACGATATATACGCTCTAAAACGTATTGATACAGAGTTTCCTTAACAGATATCACAATAACAAATTGTATATACCCTCTTGTGGAGGCAGGATTCACTAGGACAGAAAATTGCACGACATTATTTTCTTTCATCACATCTAATCGTCTACTCACAGTCTTTGCAGAAATTGAAAGTTTCCTAGCAATTTCAGAAATGTTCATACGTGGATTTGGTAACAAACATTTAATTATCTTGAAATCTAATTCCTTGGGTCCTTTCTGTACATGCGGTCGGCTTACAAACATGCTCTGTATCACAGTGGGTTTCAGTGAATCAATTAATAGCGGAATCTTATTTTCAGATCCTGTCTTTACGACCAAAGAAAATACCGATGTTCCTCCAATCTGCCTAACATGTAAGAATAAATCGCCCAATAGATTAAGGCGATTAATAACATTCTCTGCTAACTCATTATGTCTCATCTTCAAAATACATTCTGTTCCATAGCCGAGGACTGCGGGATTTATGTACACAAAGAACTTTTCGATCACACCTCCAGATACCATTTTGATAATTCTTGCTCTAACACTCTTTGTACTCAAGCCCACAACTGAGCCAATATTTCTGTAAGATATCCTACAATCTTTGGCAAGGACTTGGATAATCCTCAAATCAATTTTATCTAGGATGGGCTGTTTCATGAGTTGTGGATACCAAATACAGTCGTTTATAAAAGTCTGTTGTCCATATCTTGGAGTAAATGATACATAATGGCACTAATTGCGACAAAATGTAATGGTCTTCTGAATAGTCATTATTCCACTCTCGCTTATGAGGTCCCACTTATGAGGCCATCTTTTCAAAAACGATGGTTTCAGAAATGAAGAAGGTTTGCTGAATTCAATTTGATTCTCTTTCGTAGGCATAAGAGACACAAAAGAGACATTTTATATTTCAAACTTTCCAAAATAAGGCGTACTCACGCCTAATTGCTTTAATATTGCTCAATATTAATTCAACATTATCGCATTGTGTCACCAGCAGGGAAAGATAGTTTGACAAGTATTCCAATTAATAACGAAGATAATTCTGCCTTAATAGTAAGAAATCTCTCGAAATACTGGGATTCTCAGGCTGGTAGAGTAATCGGTGTTAAAGACATTACATTTAGTGTAAGAAAAGGCGAATTTGTATCAATTGTCGGTCCATCTGGAAGTGGAAAAAGCACATTACTTAACATGTTAGGAGCTTTGGAAAGGCCAACTAATGGACAAGTATTAATCAATGGAATTAACATTTTCTCGCTCAATGATTCGGAGGCTGCAACAATGAGAAACGAGCGTATAGGATTTATTTTTCAATCTTATAATTTAATTAACAGGACAACTGTGCTCAAAAACGTAGAATTCCCAGCTATCATAGGAGGAATGAGTAAAACGGAAAGAAGACTCAGAGCAATACGGTTATTGAGTTTTCTAGGATTAAAATCCAAAATACAATTCAGACCATTTAACTTGAGTGGTGGAGAGCAACAGAGAGTGGCTATCGCGAGGTCACTTATGAATAATCCTGCGATAATCCTTGCGGATGAGCCCACAGGAAACCTGGATACAAAGACAGGAACGGATGTTTTTGGTTTATTGAAGCTATTGTCAAACAAATTCAAAAGGACTATCATTATGGTAACACATAATACTGATTTAGCAGCAAGGACTGATAGATCTATCTATATCAAAGACGGAAGAATTGAAAAACAAATAGTAAATTTTGCGACATGAATATGTTCTTCAAGAAATATGATAACACTGGCGTCCTGAATATTTTCTCTGCAGTACTATTTTTATCTCTATTTTTGACCAGTATTATTCTTGTCCAGAATTCTACAATAATATCTTTTACCTTTGCAGATTCAGATAAAGGACAAGAAAACAAGGAAAAACATGATACCAATCAAAGTTATCAATCAAAGACAACTGATAGTGATAAAAAATCAGGAGACAATGGTAAACAGTCTTCGGAAGGATCAAATAAAGGTCCCCCAAAAGATGATGAACCTCCAAAAGGCGATGAACCTCCAAAAGATGATGAACCTCCAAAAGATGATGAACCTCCAAAAGGCGATGAACCTCCAAAAGGCGATGAACCTCCAAAAGGCGATGAACCTCCAATAGAACAGGAATCGCCAAGCCCTGTCATTATCACAAATACTGTTACTACTCCTTCTGTTAGTTCAAGTAGCAATGATGAGGATGACAATGATAATGAAGGAAATGAAGGTCCCACAAAATTCGCATTTGTAGATTCCTTCTTCACTGATCAAACCGCCCCAGGATCGGTGATTGCCGAGACCTCTTCTGTTTCATCCGGCGCACAAGACATACCTCCAGTTCCAAGACAAGAAGTTGGACCGGGGGAGGGAGATTCTATGCTCGCTATAGTTCTTATTAACAGAGGCTTTTCAGATGTAACAAGTATAAGAGCATCGTTAGATTTTCCACCAGGATTTACGGCAAATGTATCTCCAAAAAATGTCGATAACGATACTGCATTAGCCACTTACAATGGTCAAGTCAATGCGGGACAACCCTTCACTCTCTACTTTCCAGTAACAATATCAAAGGATACTCTAGTTGGAAAAGAATATACAGCTTCTCTCAAAATACGATATTTTAATGTTGCAGAACAAGACGAAGAGGATACAAGAGACAGGACGATTAAAATTCCATTTAAACTAAGTGGTAAAGTTATTTTGGACGCAATACCATTTTCGGTATCAGCTTCGTCACAATCAATCAACAACACATTCCAAGATGGGAAATTACCATTCGCAAGTATTGTAAGCTTGGTCCCAGGTGAACCTAATTTTGTGCAAACATTAATTAAGAATGAAGGTTCTGCTTCTGCCACAGGAGTAATTGTAGAGGTATCGTCTAGAGATCAGCGGGATCAAATTGACAATAATAATTTCATTCCAAGCTCATCCGGCAATGGTAATACTTCAACAACTACAGTACAACAATCTACAGTAATCCCTTTAATAAACTCAGGAACCACGACTTTTAATGTGGGTGCGATTCCAGCAGGTGGAAGCGTAAAGATAAATCCTGTGATATTCGCTAGCAATTCTGTAGGTAGCATATTGGAGAATATACAACTAAAAATATCTTATAACGATGCGTACGGTAACAAGAAGGAGATAGATAAGCTAATGGGAGTTCATATTTTACCCTCTTCTCCACAATCTGGATTAACTCTTTCGCCCACAGTTACTAATTCTGATACAATTCGAAGTGGTACATCTTTATCAGATGTAACTATCCAAAGTGGTCAAGATGATTCAGCTAATGGAGGTAACGGTAACAACGAATATGGAAATCAAACCTTTTCTTACCCATTGACTCAAGTTAGTGAATTCAACTTTAATGAAAATGGAATTATTCCAAACGAAATTGAGAATAATGATAATAATATTAATAATAGTGATGGTATCGATTTGCCCTCAAATGCAAATGCAAATAAAAGCATCATATCCTTGGTAGCAAGCAGGGTAGATGATCTGAAGTTTAATATTACTAACACAAATACCAATCCCATTACTGATGTAGTAATTTCCCTTAATACAGATTCTGACTCTGTAAAGATCCTTGGGGATTCAAAGTGGAACTTAAATAAAATAGACCCATTCTCTACTCGGGAATTCTTTACATCTGTATTTGCTTCCAAATCCTTGATTAACAGTCCTGTATCCTTTAAAGTATCAATACAATACATATATAATAATCAAGTCAAATCTGATTCCTTAAACCTAGGAGCAAACGTAATAGGCGATATAACAGTAAATATCAATGATCTTGCTGTTAATTATATAGGCGGAAATCCAAATCTGGTGGGCAATATTTTGAACAAAGGGAATACACTGGCATTATTCACGACTATAGAATTATTAAATCCATCGTCGACCATTAATGGTGAAAATCAAACACTGACAACGTCATCAGCCCCGATGTTGAAGGATTATGAAAATAAGAATATCCTTGTTCCTGCTGCCTCTTTTCCGCAGTATCTTGGTGATCTTGAAGAAAATTCCCCACTTCCATTTAGTATTCCCTTGGCTATGAAAAATAGCTCTGCTTCGGGAATCTATCCAGTATCATTAAAGGTAACATATAGTGACGATCTTAGAAATGGGTACACTGTAATTAATAATGGAACTGTAGACTTTATGGCTCCTGAAATGACAAGTAATCAAGGGCAAGCTTTTCTTGGTAATTATAATATTATATTTTTTGTAATAGTGGGCATAATAGCAGTTATAATTACTATTTTTATCCTTAGACGATTCAAGTCTAAAATAAAGACTAAACTGCTAGAAAGAGAACTGAATGAAAATGAAGGCAAACGTTCTCAAAATGGCAGTCAAAACGAGGAAGACATTGAAACACTACTAGGCGGTGAGGATACTTCTAATGATGAGAATTTTAAAAAATAATGGAAGGATAAAAAAGTCATGAATATAAAGGAAATCTTTGTTTTGTCTTTTGATGCACTGAAAGAAAGAAAAATGAAATCCATTTTAACAATTATTATGGTAATGGTTGGAAGCAGCTTAATGGTTGCTGTGGGTGGTATAAGTGCAGGATTTGGTGGATTTTTTAGCAAACAGCTAAGTAATCTTGCAGCAAACATCATTTTCATTAATCCTGCACAGGTACAGCAAGGTGGAGGAGGACCTGCAGTGGGTCCTCCACCGACGCCAAAAATTACACTGAATGCCGCAGTGGAAAACAGGCTAAAGTCATTACCATTTGTAGATGACGTTATTCCATCGTATCAATCACAAGTCATCTTACAATCTCAAGGTGATTCAAAAGAATATCAAGTGTTCTCGATGGATCCACAGAAGTTAACAGTACTTTCTCCCACACTAGAATTTGTACAAGGATCGACAGTACGTCAAAATGATCCATCTTCTCTTATTGTTTCTAATGATTTGGCCAATCCTCCTGGAGAGGACACTCCATTTCTAAAATTGTATCAGACTGTCAAAGCCACGTATACTTTTGTGGATCCTACCACGGGAAAAAGGGAATCAGATTCAAAGAGTTTCGTCGTAAGAGGAATAATTAAACAGACAGGAAATCCAAATATCGATAATTCTGCAGTGATAGATACTGATGTAGGAAATGCATTGTTCCATAAATCTGGTAAATTTGATTCGTTAATTGTCGTGGCCAGATCCGGGATGTATGTAGACGCAATTGAACAGGAAATTAGAAACCTTTATGGTAACGATATCGGGATAACGACCGTTAAGGCAATCATAAAAACAGTACAACAATTTACGGGTGGGATTAGTGCTTTTCTATTGAGCATCGCAATAGTGTCTCTGGTAGTTGGTGCAGTTGGTATTATCACAACCCTATATACTTCAGTTGTAGAAAGGACACGAGAGATTGGTACGATGAAAGCCATCGGTGCAAAGAGCAAACACATACTTGCCCTATTTCTAACAGAGGCATTTATGATAGGTATTTTCGGAGCTAGTCTTGGTATATTAGGTGGAATAGCTGGAGCGTACATATTGAGTGCCGGACTAGCAGGAAACAACGGAGGCGAAAGTCAGTCACATATAGCTCCCATATTCCTGGCTGCAGACATGACAAGGGTCTGGCTTACTTCGGCTTCACTAAGTCTTCTAGCTGGTCTGTTTCCTGCATTAAAGGCTTCAAAACTGTTGCCAATTGTAGCTCTAAAAAGAGAATAGATTACTTTATTGATAATTTGGCGACTTTACACAAATAGAGTTATCATCTGTATTCTTCACCGCAATCGCCGATATTCTCAAATAGATTATTTGATTTTTTTCTAATATCATCTATGGAATCTCGATCGGCCTGGTCCAACTCAAAATTGAAGACGTTAGCATTATCATCTATGTGATTAACTATTCCGAGCCTAACGCCAATTATGACTCCTGCCACTGTTGGTTTACTGAGAATATAGTTTGTTGCTACATTTGGTATACTTACACCGTGTTTTTTTGCTATCCTGTCTAATACCAATAAAAGTTTCTGGAACAAATCCCAGCCTCCCCAGATATCTATCATTTTCTTGTATTTTTGTAAGCTTAAAGTGTCCAATTCGATAACAGATGGCTCTGGCTTTCCGAGGTATTTTTCAGACAAAAGGCCTCCGCAAATGGTTCCATAAGTAAGTAATTTAATATTATATTTACTACATAAGGGTATCATCCGAACTTCGGGTCGTCTATCTATTATTGAATATTGGATTTGATTTGATACTAGCTGTATGCCAGAGTCTAAAATAATTTGGAGGTGTTCAGTATCAAAATTTGTTAGACCCAGATGTTTGATGCTACCTGAATCCTTGAGTTCAGATAAATACTTTAGAGCATCCATATAATACGGATTATTATAATCCCACCAATGAAATTGGAGTAAATCAAGGTGATTAACATCCATTCTGCGAATTGATGATTCTATACTGTTTTTTGTCATTGAACGTGTTATAGTGCTGGGTCGAGGTACCCATTTGGTAAGGGCCCTTACTTTATCAAGTTCATTATTTCCATCCGACTTCATCAAATGTCGTCTGAACTCGCCAATAAAATTCTCCGCAGGACCGTAAATGTCGGCAAGATCCCAAGTGGTAAAACCTTGATCATGATATGTTGACATATCTTGTATTGCCTTTTGCCGATTGATGTCACCGTGCCCTCCAGCAACCTGCCACATGCCATTTACAATTCGACAAATAGTCGTATCTGGGGCTAGTTGGTAAAATCTCTTGTCCATGAAGGGACTTGGTCACTACTCTATTTTTAGCTTACAAATCAAGAAAACCATCAAGTGAAGACCAACTAACTACACTGAATTAAAATAAGACCCCATCATTGAAAGCCTCTATTTTAGATAATTTTCAATTACTTTCTTAATTTGGTATACAATTCGATTTCTCAAATATGATAGTTCCTTTACCAAACAGAACGAAAGCCCAAATAATTTGAAGTAAATATAATCACCATTGAGTCGCGTTAGTGATTCTAAATTTTAACAGTATTATCTAATCTTCGACCTTTTTATTTTTTCTTGGAGCAACATACAACCTTGAATTAGGGTTTCAGGTCTTGGTGGACATCCTGGCACATATACGTCAACA
>Ga0207691_10004258_pt1 | contig 13892 bp, 9 predicted proteins | sample KBSM13metaG_FD_184327 | JGI IMG/M metagenome (GOLD analysis project Ga0207691, IMG submission 184327) | Miscanthus rhizosphere microbial communities from Kellogg Biological Station, Michigan, USA - KBS M1-3 metaG (SPAdes) (version 2) | ecosystem: Host-associated > Plants > Roots > Rhizosphere >... | reverse complement strand
ACGAAACGGCGCCACGTGTTCACAACAGCGGGCATCATACAATAGAGGCGCATTACAGCTCACAATTTGATATGCTGTGGCGGGTAATACTGAATTATCCACTGGGCAACACCAACTATCTTTTTCCTTCGATTATGGTAAACATTATCGGTGCGGATGGTTACTCAGGAGAGGTCGTGTATGAGGGTCTCGAAGAAATTCTGCAGATTGAAAATGCATTCGTTCATCTATATGGCAAAAAACAAACAAAGCCCGGGCGAAAAATGGGGCATGTAACCATACTGTCAAATGAAAAGCAGGATCTGTTACACAACTCGAATAAAGTAAAGAGATCCCTTGTCGTTAAATCCAAATAATCAATTACCGGGTATCCCTCTTTGTACAGAAGAATAATTTCCTGTTTCTTTGCTGCATGAATCCACAGGTAGGCATCATTATGGGCAGCGATAGCGATCTTTCGGTAATGCAGGCTGCTGCCGATATTCTCAAACAATTTGGCATCCCACACGAAGTAACAATAGTATCTGCTCACCGGACACCTTTACGAATGATAGAATATGCACAAAAAGCAAAAGAAAGAGGTTTGAAGGTGATTATTGCCGGCGCAGGTGGTGCAGCTCATTTACCGGGTATGGTCGCTTCTATCACATCGTTACCGGTTATCGGTGTTCCTATAAAATCTTCCAATTCAATTGATGGTTGGGATTCTGTTCTTTCTATTCTTCAAATGCCGAATGGCGTTCCGGTAGCAACGGTTGCACTCAATGCTGCGAAGAATGCTGGTATTTTGGCTGCTGAGATCATCGGAACGTCCGATGATGATGTATCAAAAACAATTGCAGCATACAAAAAATCATTGAACAATGAAGTGATTGAAAAGGTAGAGAAGTTAAAGAAAGATGGTTGGGATAATGAGTTTGATTAGATCAATTGTTTTCCTGCAGAATTACAAACTTGCTTTCAACAGATAATGAATGTTCATATAACTTATCAATCAATCCACTCCCCCATTTTGCATAATAATAACTGAAATTATCAATTCGCTCCTGCAGATTATTTTTTGGGAAAAGCTGTTCTTTAATAATATTGATATGTCGCTGCTGATCGGCGAATTTTCTTTTCTCCGCCCGTAGCATTTTCTTTTCCAACTCCTGCAGTCGCTGAAGCGATCTTGCTTTCAGTGCATCCACATGCGGCGCTAACGTCTGGTCTATTTCTGCTGCCTGTTTTTTAAAATCCTCATATATCTTTTCCACCTGTACAAGCGAACCGTTTAGTTTTATTTCATGTTTCGACTCGCGGGCCACGAGCTTATTCAGCAATTCCTGTTCAGATAAAAAGAAATCAGCCGCAGTAAAATGCATTTTATCAATCTTATCCTGCCATTTCTGCTCTATCAGTAAAAAAGAATTGCGTAGCAGTAATACTGGATACGGAACATTATAATGAACAAACAAATCTTTCAGCTCGAGCCAATATGCTAATTCTCCTCCGCCCCCGATGAAGACTATATTTGGCAAAATAGTTTCCTGGTATATTCCGCGCAGGATCACATTTGGACTGAAACGTTCAGGATGATTATTGAGCTCCTTCAGCAATTCATCTTTTGAAAACGATATGTTTGAATTCACTACCTCGTACCTGTCATGTTTAATCTCTATCCTGGCGCGTATATTATCCTTCAGGTAAAACAAATTGATGTCTCGTGGATTTGCCTGCACTTTATAAAGTGCCTCCAGTTTTTTCGACGTGTCATGAACAATTGCAGAAGGCTTTTGATTTACCAAATCATCCCGGAATACCTCAAGCATTTTTCCTTTCAACGTTGCATTGTCCGGAATTAAAACAATCAAACCATATTTTCCGAATAACGCGTGTACAAGCCGGAATGTAGCAGCCTGCACAGAATCGCCCGTTTTATACGCGTTCCTTATCAGTGCAATTACTTCCCTGCCATGTGGCTCAGAAAGCAGTTGCCCTTCCATGATGTCGATTAGCCTGAGCAGTTCTTTATCAACCTGCATTCGCCCAACTGCCCCTGTTTGTTTTGTCTGCCAGCTTAATTTTTCGCCTCCCAGGTAGATATGACCCAATTCATCGAGGTCAGCATCCTCACAACCCATATAATAAACCGGTACAAATTTACTTCCCGGCAATGACGCCGACAGGTATTCAGCCAGTTTAATCGTATGAAGAATTTTATAAAGAAAATAAAGTGGCCCCGTAAATATATTCGGCTGATGCGCTGTGGTTACAGTAAATGTATTTTCGGATAATAAGGATTGAATTTTTTCTTCAACTGCAGGCGACGACGCAACTCCTTCGTACTGCTTTTTCAACTCCTGCACAAGGGCATTGCGATCCACGGTAGTCTTTTTTCTATCTTCAACCGACTTTCGTATTCCCTCCAGTGAAGGTGGATAAGAAAAAAAAGAAGCCAGTTTTGCCGGCTCTTCAATATAATCCAATACAATTTTTGAAAAGTAATTGGTTTGGCGATAAGATAAAGAAGTAGCAGTACAGTCCATAATCAACTATAAAAATAGAAACAGAAGATTTCAAAAAATGTTCGCCGGTAAAATTTAACGTTCTGTTACCGCAGTTCATAGGCAACAACGCCATTTCTCCAGAAGGTTGGCACATACACCATTCTGTTCTTTGCATCATAACCTATATCCGCACTATTGATCTTCTGATCTTTTGTATCCAATAATTTTTCTTTGCTGCCATCCCCTTTCACATACCAGATCACACCGGCCCAGCAGGAAACAAGATAATCACTCCCCGAAACATTCTCGATACCGTCTGTACCACCCTCCATGCCATCAGTAATTTTTGTCAATGTTTTATCGGCATTAACCTTATACATGCCGCCATTATCAAGAACGTATAAACTTTCTTTATCGGCCAACAATCCATTCGGCCCTTTCAGGTTTTCGAGATACACTGTGGCATTCCCATTTTCGATTTTAAAAACTTTCAACGTCTTGCTATCCGATACATATACGGCTCCTTTTTTATCAACCGTTATGTCGTTTAAACCTTCCGCACCATCCACCTTTATTGTCTGAACGATCTTGCCGCTTTTGATATCGATCACTACCACATTATTCAGGTCTGCAGCATATAATTTGCCTTTATAAATACCCATACCCTTTGGAGCGTTTAATCCCGGCACCCAATCCACCGCAATAATTTTTCCATCCAACCCTACTTTGCCAATAGATCCATTACCGTCGGCTGCCCATGGATCTTTTCCATCAATATTGGCCACATACAATACTTTATTTTCCGCATCGTATAAAACGGATTCAGGCACTTTCAAAACGGTATCACTTTCCCATTTTTTAATGAGCGAATGTTCCTGCGAATAAACATGATTCAAAGAAGCAAAGAGTAAAAGGGAAAACAGCGTAAGTACGTTAAGGGATTTATTCATGTTGAATGATTTATCCTTAAAGATACTGACAGGACAGGAAACAACTGTGACGTTACTCAGAATTTACGTTCAGGATTGAAAGCGACAAGATCAACCGATGATTTTGTATTGGAGATGATTTCCTGTACAAGTTTGCCGGTACCGCTCGCCGCAGAAACGCCAAGCATAGAATGACCACCTGCGTAAGTAAGATTTGAATACCTGGTATGTCTTCCAATATAAGGCATTCCATCCGGCGTAACCGGCCGGTAACCAAACCATGCTTTCGAGGTATCGGGCAGCGGCAATTTCATCGAAGGATAATATTTATTAAATGCGTGGTAAATGGCCAACACTCTTTTTGGTAAAATGTTATCGCTGTGGCCACTCAGCTCCATCGTACCACCGATCCGTAACCAACGATTGATCGGTGAAGTTGCTGTACGGTCATCAACAAGTATTGAAGGATACAAAAGATTTTTCTGAAGATCATTGTAAACGATGCTATATCCCTTTCCCGGTTGCATCAGGATATTTATATTCAACAATTTTGAAATCTCCTGCAGCCACGATCCATTGGCGATGACAAGTTCTTCCGTTTCAATTCTTCCCTGATCCGTTGTTACAGCTTTTATTTTATCGTCCGATTTTTCAAAACTTTTAACTTCTGTGTTGAGCCAGAATTCAACGCCGGCCTTTTTAAGATGAGTATATAAAGCCTGCATATAACCGCGGGGGTCTACATGGCAATCGTCAAGATATAAAACACCGCCCGCAACATTTACTTCTACTTCTTTTTCATACGACTGAATTTCGGACGGCGTGCAGAGGATCGTTTTCAATCCGAATTGATGTGCCTGTTCCGAAAGATGTTTTTCATGCTCGCCCGTCTTTTCTGATTTATACAACATCCAGCATCCCTTTTCAATCATACTAAACGCAGGAAGATCTGATTTCAGATCCGTCATCAATTCACGGCTCAGTTGTAAAAGGTTATTAAGATGCGGGGCACTTTCTTTAACTTTTTTAGCATTGGCACTATTGCGGAATGCAAGTCCCCAGCGGACCAGGTCAAGATTTAATCTTGGTTTGATATAAAATGGACTGGAAGAACTCATCATCCATTTCAATCCTTGTGCAATAATACCAGGCGTAGCTAAAGGGATAAAATGACTTGGAGAAATATAGCCCATGTTGCCGAACGAACATCCATCGGTTATATCATTACGATCTACGACGGTTACCTTGTATCCACTTTTATTTAAATAATAAGCACTGCACAAACCGATAACACCACCGCCTATAATTGTTACTTTCATTTACGCTCTTCCTTAATTTATACTGTTGATGATTGCAAGCCGCCGTTCGGGCTGCAAATTTATTTTACAAATCCTGATTAACTAAATCATTTGTAAACGGATATTCACTCTTATTTAGCGGTAATTGCTTTTATAAAATCGGTTTCTTTTTTATCGTACGGTGTTCCGTCTTTTCTGAATATATCGTGAAACCACAGTTCAGGTTCAGAGCCATCCGGTATCGGTTTGCTCCATTGATAAATCGTATTGCTTTTACCGGATACAAGCCCCCAATTTATAGCACCTACGTTGTATTTTTTGAATATCGGTAAATGTGTTTGAAAACGGCTGTTGCGCGGTCTTGCCATATATTCACTGCAGACAATGGGTCGACCCAGTTTCGCCTTTTCTTTTAACTCCTTTTCGAGGTTCTCCGCATCGTTATAATTGTGAATAGTGATGATGTCCGAATTTGCTAATTGAAAAGTATTGAAATCTTTGTTATCATACCATGTTGCCGCCGTAAGTGGTTGTGATGGCCGCACGGTCCATGCCCATTCAAAAATTTTCTTTAACAAAGGCATAGAGGTTTCATTATAACTGCTGTTACCTGGTTCATTGTATAAATCCCACATCAGTACACGATCATCGTTCCTGAACGTTGTAAGTACGTCTTTCACATATTTCTCGAGGTAGGTCCATTGCGTGGCATCATCGTGAACGGTTTTAGAAGGACTTCTTACCCAGCCGCTGTTATGAATACCCGGTTTTGGATCAGGTTGTTTGCCGATGGCCGGGTCAGGGTTCCAGCAATCATCAAAAATGGTGAACAGTGTCTTTATTTGATTCTTTGTGGAAATAGCGAGATACCTGTTCATCCGGTTTTTAAACCCTTCAGGATCTTCCTGCCAGGCAAGATCGTGAAGATATACCCGCATCACATTCATGCCGATGTTATGTGCCCAACCCAACTCACGGTCAATAGTAGCCGAATCAAACGTTTCAGCCTGCCACATCTCCAGTTGATTGATGGCCGTACTTGGTAAAAAATCTGCACCAACAAGCCAGCCCTGTTTCTTATACCAATCATTTGCCTGCTGCTTTGTCCAGATTTTAGATTGCGCAATGGTTGCGATCGAAGTGATTAAAAGCAATAAGATAATTCCAGTCCTTTTCATAACGAGGGTGAGTATTTCTATAGTAAAAAATAGTGATCATCGACTGACCGTTCCAGCAAGGAACTGAAAACGTCAATATAGTTTGTGATTTTAAAAAAATCGGTTAATTCCTGCCCCACTTCTTCTCCAGCATTTTTATAAAATATCCACCCACTACACTTCTTGCCTGGAATCCGACCTGTTTTCCATCTGTTGTTTCATGCCAGTCTGATAACGGAACCCTTATTGGCGTTTCGGTTGCGTATTTATAAATGGGTTTCACCAGCGCCTCGAAATTGCCCGGGTTACTGGCAAGCGTTGCGGTCCATATGATCCAGTCGCTTTTTGTATATGTTTTCCGGCTGTCTAACGGCAAGCCATATTCATTTTGCTTTGTTACATAATAATGAATCTCTTTGTCATATACCGACTGCGGAAACAAATTCAACTTTAATAACTTATCCCAAACAAGATTATACTTCTGACTCCAGGTGCTTTTTTTATCAAATGTCAAAGAATAGTGATCGCCGTCATCAGCCATCTGCATCCATTTCTGCGCATAGTCTTTTGCGATAGCGGTATACTTTGCCGACGTTTGCTTATCTCCGATCATGCCGGCCATTTTTGCGTAAGCCGCTATCCCCACAATTGCTTTCATAGAAAGATTGACGTTCCTGGCAAGGTGACCTGCGAAATCATCCGTGCATAATTGATTAGCGGGATCGAATCCATCTTTTACAAGAAATTCGACCCATTGCCCCAATGTTTTCCAATGTTTCTTAGCGTAATCACCTTTATTTTCAGCCCTGCAAATTGCAGCGGAAAGAATGATCATATTTCCGGCTTCTTCCACAGGCATATCTTCCGGGTACGTTTGCCCGTTGGCCAATGGATAAGTACCAAGATCATGTGCAGGAAAAGGCTTTGTCCATTTTCCACTTTCGCTATAATAAAATAGCGGGTCGGTCATTCCCTTCAGCAATGCAGGGTTATACAATAAACTGAGCGGTGCTGAAGGATACGTCACATCCACCGTCCATATTGAGCCATTACTGAAATTTTCTTTTTGCGGGAAGAGCAACTCATTGTTCGGCCCACGTACCAATTTATGCGCAGCCAACGACTGCCGGTAACCCATGATACACAGTTTCGCATATTGTTCACCACCGGCTTTTAATGCATCACTATAAAGTTGTTTATCGAAATCTATACATCTGGCTTTAATCGTTGCATAGTCTTGAGCCGATTTGTTCAGCAACGCATCCATTGACGGGTAGTTTTTTTTCCACCATGCTTTACAATCCTGGCCGAAATATTGAATGGAATAAAGATCATCGTAGCCAACCATCACATATTTCTCTTTGGCAGTGGTATTTATTTTTCCAAAATCGAGAAAACTATTCAGCATCAGTTGCCGGCCGGGATAAATGCTTACATCGTTATTTTCTCCTGCCGATTTAAACAACTCCAACGACGATTCAAATGTGTTTATAGTTTGCGAAATAGCTTTGTCTTTTGGCGCAGCCACATACACATAGCCCCAGTTTATTCTTACATCATCACCCTTTGCTTTCAATACGGGTTGATCTTTAGTTCCGGATTTCAACACAAACAGCTTATCTGATTCATAAAGATCAGTTGTCACCTGCTCTGAAGATTTATTGACTGATAAATTGGAAGAAACGCCAAAATAAACCTGCACACTGTGAGCACTGTTATCAGTTGAATTAACTTTAAAACTCACGAACGACACCGGTCTCGATAATATATCGAGGTTAGCGGCAAGAAGCGGCGATAAGAAGTTTAAGTTTAATTGAACTGATCCGGCCTGGAATTGATAAGTAGTTTGCGTAGCAGATACATTCACAAATTTCTGAACGGCACGATTCATCTCCTTTACGATTTTTTGCTTGCCTAATCCGGCATCCAGCCAGCTCCATCCATTCGAATTCGAACAATGCATGGCAAGAATATTTTTGCCTTTTTTTAATTTATCCCGCACACTATCGGCAAGGGGATAATTCCTGTAGTCGCTCGTAAAACAGGAGTTATCGCAACTATAAGCGAGAATACCATTAACATAAACCTCGACATCTTCATCATGCCGCATCTGCAAAACCAGTTTTTCAATGTCAATATCATTTAATTCAAATTCCCGGCGTACCCATATCGATTTCGATTTCCATTCAGTAGCAGCGTCATTATCCCAACCTAAACCAAAAGGCGCTTTGCCGGTTTTCCAGGCTGCGTCATTAAAGCCTTCATTCGTCCACCCGGAGCCGGGATCATCTTCCGTGTATTTGCATTCATACTGTTTTTCTTCTCCTGTAGCCAAAATAGCTTGTACAGGATTTTCAGGTTGACCAAGAAAATAATAAACAACTCCATCTACTTTTATTAATCCAAGAACGGGTTGTTCTTTGCCTGTCCAGTGTCTTGTCACCGATTCATTCAGTTTGTCACTCACACTCCATACGCTGAAATAAGGATCGTGCACAATTAATGGATAAGCCGGCATTTTATTTACTTGCGAAAAGGAAGTGTAACCGGCTGCACAAAAAATAAAAAACAGTTTTGTCCTGGTCAACAATCGTTGAATAAATACTACTTGCATCTTAATAATTCCCTCCGTCTTTATAAATTGATTGATAGCTGATTTTTACATCGGTAATTTTCACAGGAAGCCATACCTGCATATCATTGACGCCCCGGTTTGCCCACGCATAATAGGGTATCGCTGTTATGTTTCTTTTTTCCATGATCACCGAATTGCCATCACCCGATGGCTTTGCCGATAAGGCTTCACCTTTCAGTGCAACTACCGGCTCCGTTAATATGCTTTTATTTTCGGGAGTAAATACGGTTGAAGTTGGTGTAATGATATTCCATACTTCATTATTGTTGTCGGCACCTTCTATACAATACAGGATTGGGCCGCGCTGAATGGCTATTCTACCAGCATCATACTTTACCTGGCTACCGGCAACAATATAACTTGTGTTCATCGGTATAGCATATTCTACCACATCATCTTTTTTCCATTCCCGTTCAATTACCGCATATCCATTACTGATAGAATACCTGACGTCCTTACCGTTTATTTTTATTGTTACAGGCGAAGTCTTGTAATTTAAAAATTTATATAAATCACCCGGCACCGGCTCGCCGTTTGCCCAACCAGGTATCCGGAGGTTCAGCTTGAATTTTGTTCTTTTTGCAAGATCGATATTGAATTTGACATTCCCATTCCAGGGATAGTCTGTTTGCATATTCACTTTCACATTTGTTTTGCCGAATTGAAAGCCGGCATTGCTGCCAACAAAAAGATTTACCCAAATACCATCTTCGCTTTTTCCATAAATATAATTTCCGACCGAAGTGACTAACCTGGCGATATTGGAAGGACAGCAAGCAGTACCAAACCACTCTCTTCGTTTATGCTGCCCGTTAGATGCAAGCGGATTATCATAAAAGAAGCGATCGCCGCTCAGGCTTAAGCCGGCTAATGAACCATTGTACAAACTTCTTTCCAGCACATCAATAAATTTACTTTCACCTGTAAGTTCGCACATACGCTGGTTCCACAACACCATGCCCACAGAGGCACAGGTTTCGCAGTACGCATTTTCATTGGGCAAGTCATAGTCTACAGAAAACGCTTCTGCGGTGCCGCCTGTTCCAATGCCACCCGTTATATACATGTTGCGATACACCACATCTTCCCATACTTTCTCCATCACGTTCATATAATCCTTGTCGCCGGTTATAGCGGCAACATCAGCTGCACCTGTATACAGATACATTGCCCTTACTGCATGTCCTGTTATTTCTGATTGTTTCTTTACCGCCAATGCATCCTGCCAGTATTCAGGTGTTATCCAGTTTTTTCCGTAACTATAATACTGGTGACCCCGTTGTGCCAGGTACCAGTCTGCCAATTTCAGGTAGCGGTCATTGTTAGTGGTCTTGTATAATTTGACTAATGCCAGTTCAATTTCTTCATGGCCACTGAACCATTTTTTATTGGCAACCCTCATCGTGCTGTCAATATGATCGGCAAAACGAATCGCAACGTCCAGCAGCTTTCTCTTACCTGTTGTATTATAATACGCAACCGCAGCTTCAATTAAATGTCCGGCACAATAGTCTTCATGCTTTTCTACATCCGTCCATCGTTTATTGATATCACCCAGCGTGTAATAGGTATTCAAATATCCATCCGGTAGCTGAGCAGCAGCAATTTTATCAATCCATTCATCCGCCTTTTTTTCCAGCGCAGAATCAGGATGTGTTTTCAACGCATAAGCCATTGCTTCGAGGGCCTTGTATACATCGCTGTCGTCGTAATAAATGCCTTCATGTTTTTCTCCTTGTTTCCGGGCCACCTTTTCAAAATTGCGGATACGCGGTGTGGCTACCTCCGTTTGATAAATACAAGCCGCAAGCGTTACCGAGGCAACCTTATCTATTTTAGGCTTCCAGAAATTGTCGGTAATAGCAACTTTCGAAAAATTAACGAATTCAAATTTTTGCTGGGAACGCTGGCCGTAAATGACATTTATCAATAAAAAAGCAACTGACAGGCAAACGATTTGTTTCATAATCACCTCTTTAATGCAGAACCTTTATACCTTTATAAACACAGCAGCAATTTTACTAAATTTGTTTTAATGATGCTCGCATTATGGAAACTTACGGGAAGATACTACTCATTGCAATGCCCATCTTTCTTTTTTTAGTTTTATTTGAAAAATGGTTTGGTTGGTACAAAGGGAAAGATACAGTGCGCAATATGGATATGATCAGCAGCCTGAGCAGCGGTATAACGAATGTCACCAAAGACGTTCTCGGTCTTTCATTCGTCATTTTGTCGTATCCCTTTTTTCTGAAACATTTTGCGTTGACAAGTATTCAATCTTCCATCGTTGTTTATTTCATTGCCTTTATCTCGTTGGATTTTGCGGGGTATTGGGTGCATCGGCTTCAGCATGTCACCAACTTTTTCTGGAATGGTCATATCGTTCATCACAGCAGCGAGGAATTCAATCTTGCCTGTGCACTGCGTCAAAGTATTTCAGCGATCGTAAGAACATTCGCCATCTTTTTATTACCTGCTGCTTTGCTCGGCGTGCCCGCACAGGTTATCGCTGTGATAGCACCGCTGCATCTTTTTGCACAATTCTGGTATCACACACAGCACATTGATAGGATGGGATTCCTGGAAAAAATAATTGTGACACCGTCTCATCATCGTGTTCATCATGCTATCAATCCGCAGTATATTGATAAAAACTATGGGCAGATTTTTATTTTCTGGGATAAATTATTCGGCACTTACCAGGAAGAGTTGAAAGACGTTCCTCCTGTTTACGGTATTACAAGGCCGGTACGCACATGGAACCCGCTAAAGATAAATTTCATGCATGCCTGGTTATTGATAAAAGATGCGTGGCTTACCAAAAACTGGAAAGATAAATTGCGTATCTGGATTATGCCGACGGGTTGGAGGCCCGCTGATGTGATAGACAAATACCCCGTTTATAAGATCAGCGATGTGTATGATTTTGAAAAATACAATCCGAAAAGTTCCACATCGATGAGCATATGGTGCTGGCTGCAATTATCGATGATGCTCTTATTGATCAGTTATCTTTTTGGAAATATTGCGGCTATCAATGCTATTAACAGCTACCACATTTATGTTTATGGAGCCTTCGTTTTTATCGGCGTTTATGCATACGCCGAGTTAATGGACCGGAATCTATACGCAATAGTTTGGGAGTCGATTAAAAATGTTTTTGGCATTTCGATTATTTATAACCAGGGAGATTGGTTTGGCTCTTCACAATATGGCGAATGGATAAAATACTCGCTGATCGCATATTTTATAACATCAACATTCATCACCGGTGTTTTTGTTTACCGGCATTGGAAAGAAGATAAGATGATTCCCGCAGCTGCCTGATTAAATCATTTCACAGGTTCTTTTGTCAATTGATTATTTACCGTTCTCCAGATCTCCAACGGATTTTCATTTTTCAACTCATCCGGCAATAATGAATTGTTCCAGTTTTGAAATGCCAATGGTCTTGCAAATCTTTTTATTCCGTCGGCGCCCACCGAAGTAAATCGTGAATCGGTTGTTGCAGGAAAAGGTCCGCCATGATGCATGCTCAAACAGACTTCCACACCGGTAGGAACTCCGTTTAAAATAAACCGGCCGCAAATATTTTTTACTGCTTCTACTAATTCCGTATTACCGGTCATATCGTTTTCCGTTGCCATCAAGGTAGAGGTAAGCTGACCTTCGAGATGTTTCGCAACTTCTGTCATTTCATTTCTATCAGCGCAGCGGATCACTAATGAATAAGGACCAAAAACTTCCTGGTGTAATACAGGATTATTTAAAAATGCTTTCCCGCTTGCAGATGCAACAGTAGGTGCTCCCTGGTTTTCAGCCGCGGTAGTATCCGATACCGCAACGGTTTCAACATCGCCCTGCGACAAAGCTGATTTTCTTTTTTCAGTATAAGCTTTTGCAATACCCGGATGAAGCATCGTGCCCGGAGACACTTTTTTTATTTCCTCACCCAGCGTTTTTACAAACACATTCAAATCATCCCCATCAATTCCTACTATCAGCCCGGGATTTGTACAAAATTGTCCAACGCCTAATGTAATTGAACCAGCGTACATTTTTGCTACATCCGGTGCGGATTGCTTTAACTTCTCCGGTAATAAAAAAACGGGATTAATACTTCCCATTTCTGAAAAAACGGGTATAGGTTCTTTGCGTTGATTGGCCCAATCGAATAATTGTTTTCCTCCCAAATAAGAACCGGTAAATCCAACGGCCTTTGTATTTGTATGAGTTACCAATGCTTTTCCAACTTCAAAACCTGCACCGTGCACATGTGCAAATATTCCTTTCGGCATTTTCAATTTATCAGCAGCATGTAAAATAGCGTCTGCTACAAGCTGGCTGGTCTTTGCATGAGCAGGGTGTGCTTTTACAATAACCGGGCATCCGGCGGCCAATGCACAGGCCGTATCTCCGCCGGCTGTCGAATAAGCAAATGGAAAGTTACTAGCTCCAAAAACAACCACCGGACCCAGCGGTATCAACATTTTTCGGATATCAGGTTTGGGCGGGGTTTTATCCGGGTTAGCCGTGTCAATTCTTGCTTCCAGCCATTCACCACTTTCACAGGCAGCAGCATAACTTGTCAATTGATAAATCGTTCTTGCGCGTTCCCCATTCAATCTTGCAGCCGGCAAATTTGTTTCACTCATGGCTGTTTGAACAAGCGTATCGCCGGCTTCTTCCAGTTCATATGCGATAGCGCGCATAAAATCCGCTCTTTGCTTTAATGAATACGTGCGATATTCATGAAAAGCCTTCCATGCCTGCTGCATGATCACATCAATTTCGTTTATAGTAGCGTCTTTAAACATACTGTGATAACAATTTAATGTATCAATTGGTTTATACGGGCGTGCAAATTAGTATAATTCGACGCCCCTGAAATTTTGCGTGAATGAAAAGGATAATAAATGAAAACAATTCAATAAAATATGTTTCTTTATTTTATATATCTTTAAAAAAGAATTTTAGAATCTTGTGGAAATCCTGATCCTAAATCTTCTCATTTTATGCCAGGTATAATCAAAATAATTTCCGGTTAAACTAACAAACCAAAACTTAGGTGAACGATAGCTTATTGTGAAATTATAAGCCTCCTGCGGGGTTGAAGGAATCCGGTAATTATTTGAATACACTGTTTCAGCACTTAAAACAGTGGCGGTATTATCAACTGTCGTTATCGCTTTTTGCCTGCTGTTATAATAATATCTTCCAACAGCGGCAACACCGCTTATGGTAACATTTCTTACAATGTTTGCTTCGAAACCAAATTCTCCGCCAAAATATAATTTATCAATGTTACTTAGTGCATAGTTCACAAAGTCCTGGAAGCCGTCATGATAAAATGTGATCACATTAAAGCCATGCTTCATTTG
>Ga0207691_10004256_pt1 | contig 13897 bp, 10 predicted proteins | sample KBSM13metaG_FD_184327 | JGI IMG/M metagenome (GOLD analysis project Ga0207691, IMG submission 184327) | Miscanthus rhizosphere microbial communities from Kellogg Biological Station, Michigan, USA - KBS M1-3 metaG (SPAdes) (version 2) | ecosystem: Host-associated > Plants > Roots > Rhizosphere >... | reverse complement strand
GGTCGCGCAGATGCTCGGCGATGACGACGCGTCCGCCGGGACCGAGCACGCGGCGGAGCTCGACGAAGAGCGCGCGGCGGGCCTCGTCGCTGCGCAGCTCGTGCGCCGAGAGCAGCAGCATCGCCACGTCGATCGTGCCGGTCGGCAGAGGGAGCCGGCGGAAGTCGGCCGGCTCAGGCGTCACTTCGTTGCGCGCGACCCGGCGCGCCCGCGCGATCGACGGCTCGGTCATTTCCGCTGGATCGTAGATGTCGAAGACGCGCCCGCGTGCGTGCTTGAACAGCGCGCGCAGCGCCGGCGTGGATTCGTCGAGCCCGGCGTGCAGGTTGATCCAGCTCGCCGGGTCGAACCCGAGCGCCTGCAGCACCCAGTCCCAGCGCATCAGGCGCGAACGGTCGTAGACGACCCACGACGCGACCAGCGAGGCGACCAGCCAGCCGCCGACCAGCGCGGCGCCGGCGTCGAGCAGGAGGCGCGTCCACGACGGCAAGGGCAGCGCCCGCGTGAGCAGCGGACCGGCAATCGCGACGCCGGCGGCGGCAACGTAGAAGGGCCAGTTCAGGCGGACGATCTGCCGCAGCCCGCGAGTCATGCCGGCGCTTCCATTGATGCCGGCGCGAGTGGATAGCGCACGCCGCGCAGCCAGCGGTAGTCGATGCGCGACACGTGGAACGCGGCGGCGAGGACGGGCGCGCAGCCGGCGAACGCCGGTCCGTCGAAGAAGGCGACGCGGTCGATGCGCGCGGCGGCCGGCGCGGGACGCCAGTTCGTGCGCCGCGCCTCGATGGCGACGATGGCGTCGCTCTCCGCTTCGTAGTCGAAGGTATACGGCAGCGGCCCGGCGAAGCGGCGCGCCTCGCGCACCGACGCGAACGGCGATCCCGCCGGCAGGGAGTGATCGGCGAGATCGGCGGTGACGTCGAGATTGCCGCCGCCGTCGGGCGACGAGACGCCGACGTGCAGGCGATCGCCTGTCGCCTCCACGTCCGCGCGGCATCGCCGGTAGTTGTAGTGGGTGAGCAGGTTGCCGCCAATCACCATCAGCGCGCTGTCGGCGTCGCTGCGCAGAATCCGCAGGCCGCGGATCGTGCGTCCGCCGGGCGCGCGAAAGCGCGTGAAGATCCGGTAGCCGGCGAGGAAGAAATCGCGGCCGAGCGCGCGCGGCAGGCCGGCCGGACGCAGCCCCCTGGCGCTGACCAGCGCGATCGCCAGGAAGCCGTTTCCGGCAAGGGTGTCGAGCTCGAGCCCCGGCGGCAGCAGCGGCCGCAGCACGGCGGCCGGCAGCGCGTAGGTGAGCGTGAGGCAGTCGTGCAGGTGCGCGTCGATCGGCAGCGGATGCCGCTGCAGCCGCGCCCGCAGGCGCCGGACGACGGCACCGGGACCGCGCCTGATTGATATGACAGTAAGTTCTGTATACACAGAAACAGCTCCGCAAAAAAAAGTCAGCCGAGGAGCCGCCCCAGCTTGTCGCCCATCTTGACCAGACGGACCACCGCCGGGGTCGGCAGCTTGCGCGTCTGTTCCGTCCACGCCGCCATCGCCTCGAAGAACTGCAGCATGTCGGCCAGCCGCTCGCGCGTGTAGGCGTCGGCGGCCCCGGGCCGCTTGGCCTCGACGGTCGTCTCCCGCAGCATGGCCAGCACGGGATCGACCTCGCGCTTCTTGCGCTCGTCGACGATGATCCGGAACATCTCCCACACGTCCTTCATGCTCTCGAAGTGATCGCGGCGGTCGCCGAGGAGGTGGGTGACGCGGACGATGCCCCACCCCTGGAGCTCGCGCAGGCTGGTGCTGACGTTGGAGCGCGCGACGGCGAGAGCGGCGGCGATCTCCTCGGCGTTGAGCGGCCGCGCCGACAGGAAGAGCAGGGCGTGGATCTGGGCGACGGTGCGGTTGATCCCCCAGCGCGCCCCCATCTCGCCCCAGTGCAGGATGAAGCGCTGCTGGATCGGCGTCAGCCCGGATTTATTGGTTTCAGGCATTTCTGTCAATACAGAAATTAGCCCCAACCAGCCCGGGCTGTCAAGTCCGCGGGTGAAGCAGCCGATGGCGGATCACGTCCGCCGCCACCGCGTTCAACAGAGATTGCTGAACGCCGGGATCGGCGCGCGCGCCATCGCCCAGTCGGGGCGCCCTTCCTGCAGCCAGATCTCCGCGGCGTCGCGCGACAGGAAGGCCGTGGCGACGGCGCCGGCGTCCTCGTAGATGCGCGACTGGCAGCGCGCGATTTCGTAGGCGCCGGCGGTGCGCGCGAGGAACGCGATCTTGCGCCCGCGCAGCATCGCGGGATAGCGCGCCGCGTAGACCGTCGCCGCCTCGTTGAACCACTCCGGCGGCGCGCCGAGGTTGGCGCGATTGGTCAGGAAGCCGACGCCTCGCTGAAAGGCGACGCGCGGATCCTGGCGAAGCTGTTCGCTGACCGAACGCCATTCGTCGAACGTGTACGGCACCGCATATTCAATGCGGACGATGCCCGTTTGCGGATCGAGCGTCCATGAGACCGGCACGACGTTCCTCCATCAGCGACGCCAATTTCGCAGCTTGCCGCCGCCGTGTTGCTCCAGGGAGAGGGGACTAAAGTATCCATCTGAACTCGGCCGGTTTGCAACGGGAATCGATTGCAAACCCTATATTTCCGCGGGTAATCGGGACCCCTTAGGTTGCGAGAGCCGGCGCGATCGACCGAAGACCGCGGGCGTCGCCAGCCGCCCGTTCGCCGCGCTCACCCGCTCACACGCACCACCTGGACGCTTCCGTCCGCCGAGCGGGATCACCACCATCCGAATGAGCCGCGGAGCCCCGCAGACCGGGCCGGAGGTCTGCCCTCGAGGGAGGGTACGTGCAATGAGACTCGTGTCCACGCTGTTGCTTGCTGTTGTGATCGCCGCCCTGACGACCGCCGGATGCGCGGATCGGCCCGCACCGACGAGTCCGTCGCAGCCGTCGCCCGTCGCGCTGGCGAGCGCCGATCAAAGCTCGTCGGGCGGCACCGGCGGAACCACCAGGGAAACGCTGAGCGGTCCGGCCATCGCCGGCATCGTCCCGCAGGGACAGGCGCTCGCCGACATGTCGCGCTTCTCCAGCGGCGGCTCGACGACCCTCACCGTGCAGGTCAAGAACGTGAACCTGCCCGACGGCACCGTGCTGCAGGTCACGCTCGACTTCACGCCGGTTGGAACGATCACGCTGTCGCGCGGCGCGGGCACGCTCGTCACCAGCCTCGGGCACTTCGCCGTGTCGCGGGACCAGGTGCGCGTGAACGGCGGCGGCACGACGATCCTCTCGGGCGGGTTCTTCAGCTGATCCGCCCGCCGTGGACGCGACCGGAGGGATCTGTCAAGCTGCTGCGCCATGGCTGGCCTGATCGCCCTCCTGGTCGTCCTGGTGATCGCTCTCTACGTCTGCTGGCTGATGATCCAGCCGTTCGTCAACGTGCTGATGTGGGCGGCCGTACTGTCGGTGGTGTTCTATCCGATGCACCGGCGCATCCTGGATCGCACGAGCAAACCGTCGCTCGCGGCGATCCTGTCGACGCTGCTGGTCGTGCTGCTGATCCTGCTGCCGGTGACGTTCATTACCGTCGCCGTCGTCCGTGAGCTGAGCGGCGCGGCGGCGTCGTTCCAGGCGTCGGACGGCTCGTGGCAGTTCACGCCGCCGCCGCGCCTGGGCTGGCTCATCGATCGCCTCGGGCGATACATGGACATCGACCGCGCCGACGCGACGAAGTTCCTCGCCGAGCGGCTGCAGACCTGGGGCTCGGCGCTCGCCGCCAGCACGCTGATCGTCGTCGGCGGCGTCGTCGGCGCGGTGACGCAGATGCTGCTGGTGGTCTTCACGCTCTTCTACTTCTTCCGCGACGGCGAGCGGATCCGCAAGGCGGTGACGACGATGCTGCCGCTCCAGCGCGTGCAGTGGAAGGAGATCTCGACGCGCACGCAGGACGTGATCGCCGCCACCGTCTACGGCGTGCTGGCGATCGCCGCGATCCAGGGCACGCTGGGCACGTTCATCTTCTGGGCGCTCGGCCTGCCGTCGCCGCTGCTGTGGGGCGTGGTGATGTTCTTCCTCTCGATGATCCCGATGGCGGGGGCGTTCCTGGTGTGGATGCCGGCGGCGCTCTATCTCGCGGCGACCGGCGCCTTCGTCAAGGCCGGGATCCTCGTGGTGTGGGGGATCTTCGTCATCGGCTCGATCGACAACGTCCTGTCGCCGCGCCTGGTCGGCCGCCGCGCCTCCCTGCACGAGCTGCTCATCTTCTTTGCCGTGCTCGGCGGGCTGCAGGTGTTCGGCGTCCTCGGGCTGATCCTGGGGCCGGTGGTCGTGGCGATGACGCTGGCGCTGATCGAGATGGCGCGTGAGGCGGGGCAGCCGCCGGCCGAGACGCTGTCGCGCCCCACCGTCATGGAGGAGCAGTCCCGCCTCCGCGAGGTCTGAGCGGCAGAGAGAAGTCCTCCGATCGTGAGACTCTTGCCAATCCTGTAGCTGCCGCGGCCGCGCCGCAATCCTGTCAACTCATTCCCCCGGGGAGTGTTACGCCCCACGCCGGCAGTGGAATCCCGATTGCACACTGGCCTGCCACACCTCCGAATTTCTGGTGGGGAGAGACCTTTTGCGCCTCAGGGCCTCGGTTACCAATGAGCAGATCACGGCTCCCGGCACCGAGCGGGCTGTGCGCCTGCTCAACGCGCTCGTCGACGTGCAGGCGGCCCGCATCGCCAGCCTGCTGCACGACGACGTGAGCCAGGTCCTCGCCTTCGCGCACATCGCGCTCGACGGCGTCGCGGAGGACGTCGACGTCGCGGCGCAGTTGCGCATCCTCGACGTCAAACAGCATCTCCACGGCGTGGCCGAACAGCTGCGCGAGGTCTCCCACGCGCTGCACCCGGGCATCGTCGACGACCTGGGCCTGGTTGACGCGGTGACCTTCACCGCCCGCGTCTTCTCGCGGCGCACCGGCGTCAAGCTGACGGCGCGCGTGGACCTCGACATGCCGTGCCCGCCGTCGATCGGCGCGCTGATCTACCGCCTGGTGCAGGAAGGGCTCGCCAACATCGCGCAGCATGCGCACGCCGCGTCGGCGTCGATTACGATTTCGCGCGACGGGTCGAACATCCTCTGTTGCCTCTCGGACGACGGGGAAGGGTTCGACGTGGCGGCGACGCTGGCGCCGGATGCCTCGCGGCACCTCGGCTTGCGACTGCTGCAGGCGCGGTTCGAGGCCGCGGGCGGCAGCCTCCACGTGGACGGCGGCCCCGGGCGGGGCACGCGGCTTCGCGCCGCCGTTCCGGTGGAGAACTGACGTGGCCGTGCGAGTGCTGATCGCCGACGATCACGCGCTGATCCGCGAGAGCTTCCGCGCGCTGCTCGAGCGCAGGGGCTACGAGGTGGCGGGCGAAGCGGTGAACGGCCAGGACGCGGTGCGTCTGGCGCGCGAGCTGAAGCCGGACGTCGCCCTGATCGATCTGTCGATGCCGCTGCTCAACGGCGTGGACGCGGGGCGCGAGATCCAGCGCGCCCACAAGGACGTTCACGTGGTGCTGCTGACCATGCACGCGGAAGGGCACCTGATGGCGGCGGCGCTGCGCGCCGGCATCCGCGCCTACGTGCTGAAGTCGCAGCCGACCGAAGATCTGGTGCTGGCGATCCGCGCGGTGATGCGGCGCCAGATGTATCTCAGCCCCGAGCTCTCGCAGTTCGCCGTGGACGCGTGCCTCAACGGCGACGCCGCCCTGCCGTGCCCGCTGGCGCGACGCGAACGGCAGGTGCTTCAGCTGGTCGCCGAGGGCAAGACGTCGAAGGAGATCGGCGTGGTGCTCGGCGTCGGCACGAAGACGGCCGAGTCGTACCGCGCCCGGGTCATGAAGAAACTGGACATCCACGACATCGCCGGCCTGGTGCGCTACGCGATCCGGGAGGGGATGGTCCAGGCCTGAGCGGCGCCGGCGATCAGCGGCCGGCGCGCACCACGCTCATCGCGGCGCGCACCGCGTCGAGCTCTTCGCGAATCGCCGGCACGCGCGCGCCGGCGCTTTCCGCATCCGCCGCCAGCCCCGTCCGTTCGAGCTCCTCACACAGCATGGACAGCTTCTGCGCGCCGACGAACGCACTCCGCTGCGCGAGGAGGTGCGCGGCGTGCGCCAGCACAGCCAAGTCCCCCCGCGACGCGGCGCTCTCGAGCGTCTCGACGAGCGAGGCCGCCTCGCGCGAGAACTCGTCGGTCAGCGCCGCCGCCAGGCGGGGGCCGGCCGCCCGAGGCGTGCGGTACAGCTGTTCCAGCGCGGCGCGGTTCAACGTCTCGCGTGCGTGCGGCGCCATGGCCCCGGCCTCGGCGGGCGGATAGTCGAGGACCCAGCGCTCCAGCAGGCGGCGCAGCGCGTCGCGGCGGTACGGCTTGGCGAGATAGTCGTCCATGCCGGCGGCGATGCACATCTCGCGATCCCCCTTGAGCGCGCTCGCGGTGAGACCGACGACTGGCAGCGGCACGGGCTGCACCGCGCCCTCCGGCTGCTTCGGCCGGAGCAGCCCTCGCGCGCGGATTTCCGCGGTCGTGTCGAAGCCGTCCATCTCCGGCATCTGGCGATCCATCAGGACGATGTCGTATTCGGCGTCGGCGAGCGCGGCGAGCGCCTTGACGCCGTTGTCGACCACGTGCACGCGGCAGCCGAGCGACTGCAGCATCGTCACCGCCACGTCCTGGTTGATCGGATTGTCTTCCGCGAGCAGCACGCGGACGCCGTTCAGCCGCGCCGGCCGATCGGCGTCGGCGCCGTCGGCGGCCTGGTTCGAGGCGCGCAACGCCGGCCGATCCAGCGGCACGCTGAACCAGAACTGCGACCCCTGCCCGGGCGCGCTGTGCACGCCGATGCGGCCGCCCATCTGTTCGATCAGCTCGCGCGAGATGGCCAGGCCGAGGCCGGTGCCGCCGTAGGAACGGGTCGTCGAGCTGTCGGCCTGCTCGAAGGCACGGAACAGCCGCCGCTGCGCCTCGGGCGAGATGCCGATGCCGGTGTCGTTGACCGCCACGTGCAGGATCGCCTTCGTCTCGGTCTCCGCGTCGAGCGTGGACACCGCGATGGCGACATGCCCCTGGTCGGTGAACTTGATGGCGTTGCCGACCAGGTTGATGAGGATCTGCTGCAGCCGCGACGGGGCGCCGCGCAGCGTCTCGGGCACGTCGGCCGAGACCCGGCAGCTGAAGGCGAGCCCCTTCTTCTCCGCGCCGTCGCGGAGCAGCTGCGTGACTTCCTCCATCAGCTCGCGCGGCTTGAACTCGACGCGTTCGAGCTCCACCTTGCCCGCTTCGATCTTCGAGAAATCGAGGATGCCGTCGATGATCTTCAGCAGCGACTCGCCGGATCGGTGCACGCTTTCGGCGTAGCGGCGCTGCACCGCCGTGAGCTGGGTCTCGAGCAGCATCTCCGCCATGCCCAGCACGCCGCTCATCGGCGTCCGGATCTCGTGGCTCATGTTGGCGAGGAAGCGCGACTTGGCGCGGTTGGCCGCCTGCGCCGCGGCCGCCGCGTCCATGGCCTCTTCGACTTTCCGGCGATCGGTGATATCGCGCACGATCGCGGTAAACGTCCCGGTGCGATCCAGGCTGGCGCCGCTGACGGAGAACTCGAGGGGGAACTGCGTGCCATCCAGGCGTACGCCGATGCGCTCGCCGCTGATCGGCGCGCGATCGGGCCGCGTCGATCGTCCCGGCCCGTCAGCCGTGACGCCGATGTAGTCGGCCATCGCCGGGATCAGGAACCGGATGTCCTGGCCGATGGTCTGGCCGGGATCGGCGGCGAACAGCTGCTCCGCGGCGCGGTTGAAGACCTCGATCCGTCCCTCCTGATCGAAGCTGACGATGCCCTCGGCCGCGGTGTCGAGGATGGTCCGCATGCGTTCTTCGGCGGCCTGCAGGGCGTTGAAGTGGCGCTCGCGCTCGGTCGCGTCCGATTCCATCTGCGCCGCGACCTTGTGTCCATAGAACGTCGCGCCGAGCACCATCAGCACGATCGACAGGCCGATCCCGTATTCGTAGCGCTGCAGTCCCGCCGCGACGGCGGTCTGCTCGCTGAAGTTCTGCTGCTGGATGGTGCCGACCGCACGGCGCAGCTCCAAGAGCGCCGCGTTGAGCGACGCGTACTTGTGATCCATCGTCGCCATGCGCTCGCCGGCCAGGTCGGAGTGCCCTTCACGGAAGTAGTCGAAGATCCGCACCGCCTCCTGGGTCATCTGCGTCTTGGCGACCGAGATCGCGTTCAGCAGCGCCAGCAGCGGTGCGGCGGACCGCGCATCGAGGTCCGCCTCCAGCTCCTCGCGCTGCTGCTGGATCGCCTTGTCGAAATTGGCGACGGCGAGCTCCATCCGGGCCGATTCCTTCGCCACGTCGTGCGTGTCGAACACGTCGTTGCCGGGCGCATCGACGTCGCCGGCCAGCTCGCCGAGATGCGAGTAGGCGGACACGCGGTCCGCCCACACGCGATTGACCTCTACCGACTTGAGGTAGATGCCCATGATCCGATAGTTGAGCCAGAGCCCCGCCGAGACCGTCACGAGGTCGAATGCCGCGAGCAGGAAGTAGACGTAGTACCACTTCGCCGGCTTGGGGCGCGACGGCACGCCGGAGGTCTGAGTGCGGGTGTGCGTTTCCTGGCCCATGCGACACGCCTCGTCAGGTGAAAAACGGTTTTGTAATGTCGGCTGAGGCATCCAGTATAGAAGAAGCGCGGGTGCGGCGGCTGCCGGGGATCCATAGCATCCGCTGGCGCGGGAAACACGGCATTTCCCCGCCGGAGCCCGCGGGCGGAGCACTCCGTGCGACACTCGTATGTGCCCACGCGGCACGTCCCCCGATGAGCGACGAACGCGACCCATCGTCCGGCAGGGCCGAAGACGAGCCGTTGCGCCTGGTCTACGGCGCGCGCACCGAGTTTGCCGGCAACGTCTCGCGCGATCTGCGCGCGCCGCTGACGCTCCTCCTCGGCCCGCTGCAGGATCTGCTCGACGGCCCGGCCGCGGCGCTCGCGCCGGGCATGCGCGCCGTCCTGGAGCGTGCGCGCCGCGACGCGGTCAGGTTGCTCCAGCTCGTCGACCTGCTGCCTGCCGCGCTGACACGCCGCGGGACGGCCGCGTCACCGGGCACGACCGATCTCGGATCGTTCACGGCGGAGCTCGCCGGCTATTTCCGGCCGCTCTGCGAGGCGGCGGGTCTGCAGCTGGAGGTCGACTCCCCGCCGCTGTCACCGCAGGCGGACGTCGATCGCGAGGCGTGGGAGCGGATTGTCGTCAACCTCGTCGCCAACGCCTTCAAGTCCACGCTGGAGGGGACGATCGCGGTGCGCCTGCGGCTGGAGGAGGGCGCCGCCGAACTGACGGTCAGCGATACGAGCCCCGGCATGCCGCCCGCCGAACTGCGCTACGTGTTCGAACGGCTGGAGCGCGCGGCGCCTGCGAGTCCGGAATCGTCGGCAGGCGGCTTTGGCCTGCCGTTCGTCCGCGATGTCGTGCGGCAGCACCTGGGCACGATTGACGTCAGGAGCACCGTCGGCGGCGGGACGACCTTCGTCGTCGGTGTGCCGCTGCGCGGCGGCGCTGCCGACGTCTCGGCCGTGGCGAAATTCCGCGCTCGCGCCGAGCCGGCGCCGTCCCCGCCGCGTCGAGCCGTCCCCGCCGGTCAATCCCGCGGCCACGTCGTCATCGCCGAGGACCATCCGGAGACGCGCGATTACCTCTATACCGTGCTGCAGACGGCCGGATTCACGGTGGACGCCGTCGCCGACGGCAACGCCGCGCTCGCCGCCTGCGTGATGCGCGCGCCGGACGTCCTGGTGTCGGACGTGCTGATGCCCGGCCTCGGCGGCTTCGAGCTGATCGAGCGGCTGCGCGCCGATGAGCGCACCGCCGTCATTCCCGTCCTGCTGCTGTCGGCGCGCGGCGGGGAAGAGTCGCGCATCGAAGGCATCGCCGCCGGCGCCGACGACTACCTGGTCAAGCCCCTCAGCGGCCGCGAGCTCGTGGCCCGCGTGGACGGGGCAGTGCGGCTGGGCCGGCTGCGGCGCGACACGGCCCGCCGCGAACAGGCCGATCTCGATGCGCTGTTCTCGCTGGCCCCGGATGCCGCGCTCGTCGTCGGGCAGAACGGCGCCATCGTCCTCGCCAACGAACAGGCCGGAAAGCTGTTCGGCCATGAGGCGCGCGATCTCCTGGGCCTGCAGGTCGAAGCGCTCATGCCCCAGACCCACCGCGCGGCTCACGTCGCGCATCGCGACGCCTACAAGCGCGCGCCGGTTGTCCGCCTGATGCACCCGCGCCAGGAGCTGCGCGGGCTGCGCGCCGACGGCAGCGAGTTCACCGCCGAGATCGCGCTCGGTCCGCTGGTGTTCAAGAACCAGCCCTGCACGATTGCCATCGTCCGCGACGTCAGCGAGCGCCGGAAGCTCGAGCATGAACGCGCCGAGCAGGAACGGCGCTTCCGCGAGCTGTCGAGCCGCCTGGTCGAAGTGCAGGAAGCGGAGCGCCGGCAGCTCTCGACCGAGCTGCACGATCGCACGAGTCCGCAGCTGGCCGCGATCCAGATCAACCTGCGGATGCTCGCCAACCTGCTCCGCGATCGCGAAACCGAGGACATCGGCGCGCTGCTGGACGACACCGTCCACCTCCTCGCCGACACCACCGCGACGATCCGCGACGTCTCGTCGGATCTTCGTCCGGCCGTCCTCGACGACGGCGGGCTGCTGCCGGCGCTGGACGCCTACGCGCAGCAGTTCACGCAGCGCACCGGCATCCAGGTTCAGCTCGACACGCGCGAGGCGACGCGCCCGCTGCCGCCGGCCGTCCAATCCAGCCTGTTCCGCATCGTCCAGGAGGCGCTGACCAACTGCGTCAAGCACGCCCGGGCGAGAAACATCGCCATTCGGCTCAGCAGCGCCCAGGCGCCGCTGATCGCGCTCACCATCGCCGACGACGGCGTCGGCTTCGACGCCGAGGCGCTGAGCACGACCGGCCTCGGGCTGCTGACCATGCGCGAGCGCGCGGAGTTCCTGGGCGGCCGCTTCACGATCGACAGCCGCCGCGGCGAGGGCACACGGATTGAGGTGCAGGTCTGATGCGCGTGCGCATCGCGCTCGTCGACGATCACCAGCCGTTCCGCGAGCGGCTGCGGGCGCTGCTGCAGCGCGATCGCCACATCGAGATCGTCGCCGAAGCGAGCACCGGCGCCGAGCTGCTGGAGATTGCGGCGACGACCGCGGTCGACGTCGTCTGCATGGACATCCGCCTGCCGGGCATGAGCGGCGTCGAGACGACGCGGCGGCTGCTGGCCGCCCGTCCGGCCGTCCGGGTCATCGGCCTGTCCGCCTACGCCGATCCGCATTACGTCGAGGCGATGCTCGACGCCGGCGCGGTCGGCCATTTCACCAAGGGGGACGTCGGCGACTCGCTGCTCAACGCCATTCACGAGGCGACGTCGGCCGAGCCGCGCTTCGGCGCCTACATCGTCAATCCCGCCGACGGTTCGCTGCCCGCCGCGCCGTCGCGCACGGGCGAGGCGCGGGCGCTCGGCGAGAGAGAGACCGAGGTGCTGCGCCTGATCGCGAGCGGGACGGCGTCCGACGACATCGCGCGCGCGCTCGGAATCGAGCCGCCGCTGGTCGACGTCTATCGCCGCAACATCATGCGCAAGCTCAATCTCGCCGACGAGCGCGCGCTCGACGAGTACGCGCGCCACACCCCGCGGCGCGACTGACGCCGTTGATCCCGCGCCGCGGGATGCTATGAATTCCTGCCAACGAGTGCTCTAGATCACGGACTCGCGCCGAGTCCTGCCGTCCCCTACCGTTATCAGGCGCGGTTTCCCCTCCCTGAAAGGACGGCAGAAGTGATGAAGGCACGAATTGCTCCCTTGCCTCTCGGCGGCGGCGCCCCTCGGCCCCGGGCGCGGTGGATCCTGGTTATGCTCGCGTTGGTCGCGGCGCTTGCCGTGCCGGGCAAGGCGCAGGTTCCCGCCGTCGTCACCCAGTTCGACGTCACCGGCTTCATTCAACAGGCGACGATCGACAGCCCGAGCGACATCTTCTCGGGCGGCACGATCACGGTCAACAACGTCAAGTACATCGTTCCCTACTACACCATCCTGCAGATGCCGGCGTTCGCGCTGACGTGGCAGGAGCTGTTCGCGATGGCGCCTGCGCCCTACACCGGGCTGCAGACCGGCCTCGCGATCCAGGACCTGCCGAAGCCGAAATACAACTACGAGGCGCACCTGGTCGGCAACCGGCTGCCCGACGGGCGGCAGATCGTCGGCCTGATGTTCCTCTCGCAGCACTCGCTGCACGCCGGACAGGGCTTCATCACCGCGGTCAACTTCGCCGACGGCTCGGTCACCATCGACGGGATCACGCGGGTCAGGATCAACGACCCGATCGGCCGGTTCAGCGTCGGCATCCCGGACGCGCAGAACCCCGACAAGCGGTTCACGATCGACGAGGACAACCCGACCATCCGCGCCTCGAGCTCGTATCCGATGTGCATCCCGCGGTCGGCCGCCGACTCGCTGTGCCCGCAGAAGAACCGTCCGCTGAGCCCGGTGGACGGCGTGACGCGTCTCGGGTTCTTCACGATGCCGGCGACCGCCGCGACGCCGACGCCGGCCAACCAGCCCGACCCGTACCTGATGGCGCCGTTCGAAGTCGGCGACTGGGTCACCTACAACGGCCTGCTGGTGGACGATCCGGTCAGCGGCACCTACGTGCTCGCGCACACGATGATCGCCGAAGCGACGATCCTTACCGCGCCGGGCTCGCTGCCCGCCTACACGGCGATTGACGTGGCGCTCCAGGGCGTCGTCTCGAAGAATGCGGCGGCCGGGCTCGAGGGTGCGGTCCGCACGCGCGTCGAGGGCTGGTCCACCGATGCCGGCGGCAACACCGCCGAGAACATCTACGCCGTGGACGTGGACGCGTGCTCGGGCGTCGAGTCGGAACGGCTGTGGAACGACCACGATCCGAAGACCGGCGCGATCATCGGCGGACCGTTCAGCATCGACATCGACAGCATCACGGCGTTCGGACGCTGGCGCTTCCGGCCGTCGGCGAGGGACGAGTCGTTCCTCCCCGGCACGCGTATGATCCGCGCGCGCAATACCAGCCTGAACGCGGTCGATCACCGCGTGATCCTGACGCCCAACGGGCTGATGGCGGGTGAATACTCCGCGCCCGACTTCGAGTTCATCTTCGCCGAGGCCGTGCCTCCCGGCGCAGGCCCGCAGCCGCCCAACAACTTCGAGAACCTTCCGTTCCTCGTCAGCGGTGAAGGCCCGTACAACGGCGGCGCCCCGACCGGTCAGATTTCCCCCTGGCCGAGCCTGATCGCGCCGCTGACGACGACGAGCTGCGCGGCCCCACCGCCGCCGCCACCGCCGGCCCCGCCCGCCGGCACGCCGCTGCCGGTCGCCAACCCGGACACGCTGACGATCACGGGCACGACGTTGAGCTTCAGCGCGGCCACGCTGCTGGCGAACGACACCGGCACGACGCTCGCCGTTGTCGGCGTGTCGCCGATCAGCAATCTCGGCGGCACGATCACCGGCACCGGCCCCTACCTCTACACGCCGAAAGCTGGATCGACCGGCGCTGACACGTTCAGCTACCAGATCCGGGACTCGTTCGGCCAGACGGCCCTCGGGTTCGTGACCGTGAACCGCTCGGCGAGCATCACCGTGCCGAACGTCGTCGGCCTGACGCAGGCGGCGGCGCAGAGCGCGATCACCGGTGCGGGCCTGATTAACGGTGCGGTCACCAACGCCAACAGTGCGACCGTGCCGGCCGGATCCGTCATCAGCCAGAACCCGGCAGCCGGGTCGGCCGTCGCCTCGGGCGCGTCCATGTCGCTGGTCGTGTCGCTCGGTCCC
>Ga0207691_10004255_pt1 | contig 13898 bp, 7 predicted proteins | sample KBSM13metaG_FD_184327 | JGI IMG/M metagenome (GOLD analysis project Ga0207691, IMG submission 184327) | Miscanthus rhizosphere microbial communities from Kellogg Biological Station, Michigan, USA - KBS M1-3 metaG (SPAdes) (version 2) | ecosystem: Host-associated > Plants > Roots > Rhizosphere >... | reverse complement strand
GAGCGCGCCGATTTTCTCGGGATTAATTTTGATCGTCTCGATCCGAGGCGCGTGTTTCGAAAGTTCAGTGCGCGGTTTGTCGATTGCGCCACGCATGATCTCAAGAATTTTGCTGCGCGCCTCCTTGGCACGTTGGATCGCTTCGCTGAGAATTTTCAAGCTAATCCCAGGCAATTTGAGATCGAGCTGGTAACCGGTTACGCCTTTGGCCGTTCCGCAAAGTTTGAAATCCATATCACCGAAATGATCCTCGGAGCCGATGATATCAGTTAGAAGCTCATAACGTTTCAGTTGATCGTTGTCGTATTCGGTCACGAGACCGACGGAAATTCCCGCGACCACATCTTTCACCGGTACGCCTGCGTCCATCAGGGCAAGCATTCCGCCGCACACGCTCGCCATCGAAGTCGAGCCGTTCGATTCCATTACTTCGCTGGAAATACGAATGGCGTAACGAAAGTCATTTTCACTCGGGACCACCGGCTCAAGCGAACGTTCCGCCAATGCGCCGTGGCCGATCTCGCGGCGGCTCGCGCCGCCAAACCTGCCGGTTTCGCCGACTGAGAACGGCGGGAAATTATAATGCAGCAAAAACCGTTTCGATTGTTCGCCGCCGCCGTAGGCATCGATCATTTGCGCTTCCTCGATCGGGGCGAGAGTGGCGAGCGCGAGAGCTTGCGTTTCTCCGCGCTGAAAAATGGCTGAGCCATGCGCGCGTGGCAGCACGCCAACCTCGCTGCTGATTTGACGCAGATCCTGATAGCCGCGGCCATCCATTCGTTTCTGTTTTTCCAGGACACTGACGCGGAAGGCTTTTTTCTGGACGTAATCGAAGGCCTGCGAAATGGCGAAATCGTCCGCTTCGGGATATTTCTCGAGCATCGCTGCCTTCACTTCCTCGCGCAACGCGTGCACCGCCTTGGAGCGTGCAACTTTACCCTGAGTATAGAGTGCGCCCTCAATGCGATCGCCGGCGACCTGATACGCGATTTCAAGCAGCTCCGGTTTGACGTTCAGCAGCGGCATCTCCCGTTTGGGCTTGCCAACCTGTGCCGCCAGCTCCTTTTGTGCGCGAATCATCTCGCGCGCGTGTCCGTGAGCGAATTCCAGCGCTTTCAGGAATTCCGCTTCCGGCAATTCGTTGGCGGCACCTTCGATCATGATGACATCGTTTTCGGTACCGACATAAATCAAATCGAGATCGCTCTGTAATCGATCGGTGTGAGTGGGATTCGCGACAAATTCGCCGTTCACTCGTCCAATCCGAACCGCGCCGATCGGCCCTTTGAATGGAATGTCCGACACGGTCAGCGCGGCCGACGCGCCGTTCATCGACAAAATGTCGGGATCATTTTCGCCATCGGCGCTGAGCAAAATGGAAATGACCTGGGTGTCGTAGAAATAACCTTGCGGGAAGAGGGGGCGCAGCGGTCGATCGGTCATCCGCGACGTGAGGGTTTCCTTCTCCGTCGGGCGTCCTTCGCGTTTAAAATAACCGCCGGGAAATTTTCCCGCCGCTGCCGCTTTTTCCCGGTAATCAACCGTCAGCGGAAAAAAATCCTGACCTTCCTTAATGGTGGTGGCCGAGACTGCGCTCGCCAGCACGATTGTTTCACCGCACGAAACTATGACCGAGCCGTCGGCCAGTTTCGCAATCTTGCCGGTTTCAATAGAGATAGAATGGGCGCCTATTTGCGCCGTGACCTTGTGTTGCATTTTTACTTTCCTGGATGTGCGAGAATCCAGGCCGGTCACCCTGATTGTAGGTGTCAATTCCGAGGCGACTGCGCAAGTTTGAACCTTGCTTTGCCCTCGGCCCTGAAACCTAAAACCCAAGGTGCCTTATCGGCCTGGCCTTGCAGTTTTTGTTTTCGTCGGCTTCGACGCGGAAACTGCGGTTACTTCCGCAGATTCAGCTTGTCGATCACCTTTTTATAGCGCTCGCTTTTCGAGCGGTTGAGATAATCGAGCAGGCTGCGGCGCTGCGCGACCATTTTCAAAAGCCCGCGCCGCGAAGAATGGTCCTTCGCGTTGGTCTTGAGGTGTTCGGTTAATTGCGCGATCCGTTTCGTCAGCAACGCCACTTGAACGTCAGCGCTGCCCGTGTCCTTCTCATGCAATTGGAACTCCTTGAGATCCACCGTTGCCGCATTCTCAGCCATAAACGAAGCGCCTAGTGTAGATGAAGAATGCCGATTCGCAAGTAGCGCCACGTTCGACTAACGAAAGCTTCGCTGTTGTTCAATCACATCGCACGATGTTAGAACGGCATCATGAGGGCAACGCGCTCGTGATCCAGGTAGAACGCAACATCGATTTCATTCATTGCGAGAAGGGGCCGCTCAACGTCCCCGAGATAAAATATAATGCCCAATCCAAGATCGTATTCGCTGCCATCCGCGAATTAATGACGGCGCCCCAAGGGCCGAAGCGCCGCGCCAGATTCCATTCATGACAAATTCAACCCTGCCGGAGAAACACGACGAACTCGGTCCCTTCGCTTACCGGGATGGGCGCCGGCTTCTCATCCTGATCGTGCTCCTGATTGCTGGCTGGCTCTTGTTGCGCGCCCTCGTGCCCGTGCTGTTGCTTTTCGGAATCGTGATCTTGCTGGCGATGGTGTTGAATCCGCTGGTCGTTTATCTGGAACGCCGACGCGTCCCTCGACCAGCTGGCGTTGCGCTTGTCCTGATCGCGCTGGCCGCAATCGTGGTGTTGGTGGTCGCGGTGGCAGTGCCCACCTTCACCGATCAATTGCAATTGTTGATTCAGCGTGCCCCCGGCGCCTGGCAGTCGATTCGCGGTCATATCGCCGATTTCACCGAGCGCTATCCCGCATTGCAAAACACCTTGCCGCAGGCCGATCAAATTGCCGCCACCGTCGGAAACCAGGCTGGCACAATGGCGAACGTGCTCCTGCGTTCAACCATTGGTGTGGTCGGCGGGCTTTTTATTTTCGTTTTTGCCGTTCTGCTTCTGATTTTTGTGCTTTCGAATCCGCGGCCGCTGATCGTTGGTTATCTGGCGGTTATACCAGACCGTCATCGCGAAAAAGCGCGCCGCACTCTGATCCGGATGATGGAACAAATGACGGCATGGGCGCGTGGCGTAGCCATCAATGGCGTCATAACCGGCGCATCCACTGGCATTTTATTGTGGGCCGTGGGAGTACAACCGGCATTCGTTTTTGGCGTTCTCGCATTTTTCGGCGAATTCTTGCCCAACATTGGGCCCGTGCTGGTTGCTTTCCCCGTGCTATTCGTCGCTCTCAGCATCAGTGTGACCAAGTTCTGGCTCGCGCTCGCAGCAATTTTATTCGTGCAACAGGTCGAGGTGAACTTCCTTGTCCCTTACATCCTTGGAAAAGAAATGCGGTTAAACCCGGTACTCATTTTGTTTTTCACCGTCGCGATGGGCTGGCTCTTTGGGCTGGCCGGCGCCATCCTGGCTTTGCCCGCGGCTGCTCTAACCAAAATTGTCATCGAAGAATTTTATCTCCGTCCGCGAGAGGTCGATTACGCACCGCTCGAACGCGATGCTGATCGAATTGTCCGCACCGAATCGGCTCACGATACTCTCCCTTTATGAATCGAATTGCTGCTTTCCTCATCGGAGCGGCGCTTGCGACCAGCACGCTTGCTCAGAAAATTTCCCTGGTCGGCGGTACCGCAATTAATCCGGCGGACGGCAAGATTGTTCAGAACGCCGTTCTCGTAATTAATGGCGACAAAATCGAGAGCGTCGCCAGCCGCAAAGAAAGCGGTGTCCCGGTCGGTTCCCGCTGGGTCGAATGCGACGGGAAATTCATCCTGCCTGGCTACATCGATACTCATGTGCATTTCTTCCAGTCAGGTGATCTTTTCACGCGGCCGGACGGCGCGGATCTCAATAGCGTGCGGCCGTACAAAGACGAAGTGGGCTGGATCAAATCGCATCTAGCTGACACTTTTGCGCGCTATTTGCGCTGTGGCATTACCAGCGTGGTCGATGTGGGAGGGCCAATGTGGAATTTCGAAGTGCGCAAAACCGCGGATTCGACCGCCAAAGCGCCGCGCGTGGCCGTGGCTGGGCCGTTAATATCCAGTGTCTCCCGCGAGAAACTCGATCTTGGCGATCCGCCGATCGTGAAGATCGATACCCCCGATCAAGCGCGCGAGTTCGTGCGTAAACTCGTCGCCCAAAAGCCGGACCTGGTTAAAATCTGGTACATCGTCGACCAGGATCATCCGGTTGATTCGTTCCGGCCGATTGCACGCGCCACAATTGAAGAAAGTCACGCGCATAAGATTCGCGTGGCCGTTCATGCAACTGAATTGGAAACAGCGCGCGCTGCGGTTGAGGAAGGGGCCGATGTCCTTGTCCACAGTGTCATCGACAAACTCGTCGATGACAGCTTTGTGAAGTTACTGAAGGATCGGCACACGATTTTGTGTCCGACGCTCGTCGTCTTTGAGCGCTACGGCCGCACCTTTGCCAACAAACTCAACCTTACTCCCGAAGAAAAAGCGTGGGGAAATCCGGAAGTGATCGCATCGCTCGATGTGACGAAGATCCCGGCGGACAAACTGCCCGAGCGGATTAAGACGGCGCTGGCCAAGCCGGACGAGACGCTCGACCGCATCAAGAAAACTTACGATGTCGCGTTCAAGAATTTAAAGACGCTGGAGGATGCTGGAGTTACGATCGCGGCCGGCACCGACGCGGGAAACATTGGCACCATTCACGGTCCGGCTTTATTCCGCGAGTTTCAATTAATGAAGGAAGCCGGGCTGACGCCGATGCAGATTCTGCAATCTGCTACTTCGAACGCCGCGCAATTGTTCGGCGGCGAAACCGGCGAGCACATTGGCAGAATCGAAAAGGGATATTTCGCCGATCTCGTTGTTCTGAACTCGAATCCGGCCGATGACATCGCGCACGCCTCCGATATTGAGAGTGTGATCAAAAATGGTGTCCTTTACTCCGCGAATAATCTTCTGACCGCCCCCGCGCCTTAGCAGACTGTTGAACAACTGCCCTCACTGCCGCTTACGCGTGCGTCTCTCCCAGCGGGAGAGAATGGAAGGGAGGGGCGGAGGCTCGCACGTCGCGTGTCTTTGTAATCACTTCGAGGGAGCAGTTCCTTCTCCCTGGGGGAGAAGGTTAGGATGAGGGCTTTTCAACCGTCTCGTAGCGCTAGCATGCAGCGCAAAGGTTGGGCGGTCGCAGCGGTTGGAATTCTGCTGATCCTTGGCGCGATTGGAATCGCCTGGCTCAATCCTCAGTTAACTCACTACATCGAGAGCGATCGCTTTCGCGCGGAATTGGAAAAAGAAACGGCAAAAGGTCTGCATTTCCCAGCGGGACATTACGCGCCGATTCATCGCAAAGGTTTTCTCGCCACAGCGGCGGACCGCTTTCAAGTTGATAACGGCCGCAAGGCGCTCCGCGCGATCGACGCGCGTGGCATCACGGCCAGGTTTAATCCATGGGGAGTATTCTTGAGGCGCTGGCAGCTCGACGATGTGCGTATCGATTCAGGCGAAGTCGAAATCCAAACCTACACGCCCAAGCCAGAGCCAAGCCCCGCCAAACCCTGGTCCCACGTTTTCTTCCCGCAGCGCGTTTATCTTAAGCACGTCGAAACGAATCCGGCCGATGTGATCTGGCGTTTTCGGGGCGAGAAAGGCGGGTTCTTCGGCACGAACCTCGTAATCACGCCACATGGGCGGGACTTCAACTATCAAGCGAGCGGCGGAACTTTAAAGATGGCGCTGATTCCGAATTTGCGACTGCGCGATACGCATCTGCTCATCACCAGGAAATTGCTCACCCTTTACAATCTCGATCTGCAGCCGGGTGGCGACGCGACCGGCAGCATTCACGCGGAAGGAAAGGCGGGCACAGGTGAGGATCGGAGCGTCGATTTCAATTTTAATTTCGAACACATTCCGGTTGAAGAATGGCTGCCGAAAGGGTGGCGGGAGCACGTCAGGGGCAACGCTTCGGGGAAAATTTCATGGCGCGGGAAAGATCCGAAGCTGGAGAATTCCACCGGTGAGGCCACGTTGCGCGTGAATGGCGGCCGTATCATCGAACTACCGTTTCTGGAAAACGTGGCGAAGATCACGAAGGAGAAAGCACTTGAGCGGTTGACGCTAAATGATTGTTCCTTCGCCATGGAGTGGAACTATCCGAGAGCGGAAATCAAAAACATTGCAATCGAAGAGAAGGGGAAATTTCGCGCGGAAGGGAGGATCCAAGTCGAAAAGAAAGAGTTAAGCGGGGCGATCGAGTTGGGAGTTGCCCGCTATTTGCTGGATTGGTTACCGAAACCTGAAGAAGTTTTTCCACACCAACACGATGGTTACCTTTGGACAACCCTCCATTTGTCCGGAACGATGGAGGCGCCGCAGCAAGACTTAAGTCCGCGTATCATGGAAGTCCTGAAAGAGAATCCGGGCGCAGCGCTCGGGCTTTTGCTCCGCCAATTTGGCGAGTGGTTGAAAAACGCATTCGGCGGCGAGTAACCTATCTCCCGTCATCCTGAGCGAAGTCGAAGGATCCCGATGCGAAATTTTTAAGATGACTTCATGGGATTCCCTCGACTGTCATTTAGGACGACAGATAGCGAGTTTCACTACAGTGGACGGAGGGCGCAGTAATCGATTAGATTACCTCCATCATGGCTGACGTAACTATCGAGACGATTAAAAACGGCCCTTACATTGTAAAGGGAGCGGTTGAGCTCATCGACGCGGATGGAAACGCGTTTCCGGTGGAGAAGCGGATGGCGCTTTGTCGTTGCGGCGCGTCCACCACCAAGCCGTTTTGCGACGGCACGCATTCGAAGATTGGGTTTCAAGCGGCGGAAAAAGCAGTTCCCGAATCCGCCGAAAGCTAAGGCCAAGAAGCAGCAACTGACTGATTGTCATTGAACGCAAGGGCGAGTGCGCGTTCTTTATTTTAATGAGAATTCGCTTTTCACTCGTTAGCGCCGGCGTGGTTTGCACTATGGCTTTGCTGAATCTGTCTGGCGCAGAACCGTTGCCGCAGACGCCGAAGAAACCAGTTACGGATGAATACCAGGGGGTGAAGGTCGAAGACAATTATCAGTGGCTGGAACAGGATGATGATCCGGCGGTCAAAGCCTGGTCGGATGCGCAGAGTCGGCGGACGCGCGAGTACCTCGACAAGTTGCCGGACCGTACCGCGATCGAGAAACAATTGACCGATTGGTATGCAAAAACGTCACCGACCTATTCCGGCATTGTTTCGCGGCCGGGCATTTTGTTTGCGCGCAAGTTTCAACCACCAAAGCAACAGCAAATGCTGGTGACGCTGGCCTCGGCCGATGCCCTGAAATCGGAGAAAGTGGTGCTCGACCCGAACAAGCTCGATCCTTCAGGGAAGACCGCGATCGATTGGTTTGTTCCGTCGCGCGACGGCAAATATGTGGCGATGTCGATTTCGCAAGGCGGGAGCGAAGATGGAACGTTGCACATTTATGAGACAGCGACCGGCAAAACGCTGAAAGACTCAATTGCGCACGTCCAATATCCCACCGCCGGCGGCAGCGCAGCCTGGAACGCCGATGAAACGGGAATTTATTACACGCGATTTCCCCGCAAAGGCGACCGACCAGATGCGGATCTGAATTTTTATCAGCAGGTTTACTTTCATAAAATCGGCACCGCCGATTCCGAGGACACCTATTCCATCGGCAAAGACTTTCCTCGCATCGCCGAGATCAAGCTCGAAGCGTCCTACGATGGAAAATACATTCTCGCTACCGTCGCGAACGGCGATGGCGGTGATTTTGCGCATTACTTGCTCAGGCCGGATGGCAACTGGGAGCAGCTAACACAATTCAGCGATCAAATTAAAGCGGCGCGGATCGGTCGCGATGACTCGCTGTATCTGCTTTCGCGGGCCGGCGCGCCGCGCGGGAAAATTTTGCGGGCTGCCCTGGATAAACCGGAGCTCGCGAATGCAACGGTGATCGTTCCGCCCAGCGACGCGGTAATTCAGTTCATGGAACCGACCGCCGACGCAATTTATGTCGGCGATCTGCTCGGCGGACCTTCGCAGATTCGGCGCTTTGGATTGAACGGCACCGGCGAGAAGATTGTGCCCATTCCAAACATCTCCGCCGTAACGGAGATGGAATCATTGGAGGATAACTCCCTTCTCTTTCGCGATGTCAGTTATACCGAACCGGCAGCCTGGTTCCATCTTACTGGAAATGCTCCACCGAAAAAGACGGCGTTGGTCGATAGCTCACCGGTTTCATTTGCTGACATCGAAGTGAGTCGCGAAATGGCGACTTCGAAGGATGGCACGAAGGTTCCGTTGAACATCATTCGCAAAAAGGGAACAAAACTCGACGGGAATAACCCGGTGCTGCTTTACGGTTACGGCGGTTACGGCATTAGCATGCAGCCGGGCTTTGATTTTACACGGCGGCTCTGGTTCGATCGTGGCGGCGTTTGGGTAGTTGCGAATATCCGCGGGGGCGGCGAGTTCGGCGAGGACTGGCACAAGGCGGGAAACCTGACCAAAAAGCAAAATGTCTTCGATGATTTCGCGGACGCCGCTCAATATTTAATTAACGAGAAGTGGACGCGCGCGGAAAAACTGGCGATCCTCGGAGGCAGTAACGGCGGCCTGCTGATGGGAGCAATGATTACGCAGCATCCGGATTTGGTCCGAGCGGTGGTGTCGGCGGTCGGGATTTACGACATGCTGCGCGTCGAGCTTGCTCCCAACGGCGCGTTCAATGTTACCGAATTCGGCACGGTCAAGGACCCGGATCAGTTCAAGGCCCTGTATGCCTACTCGCCCTATCATCATGTTGCCGACGGCACCAATTATCCCTCGATCTTGTTCATGACCGGGGCGAACGACGGGCGGGTTGCGCCGTATCATTCGCGCAAAATGGTGGCGCGCCTAGACGAAGCCAACAAGTCAAGCAATCCGATCTTGCTCCGCACCAGCACCAGCTCCGGACACGGAATTGGCACGGCCTTGAGCGAGCGGATTAAACAACTTGCGGACGAATATTCATTTCTTTTCGCCCAACTCGGGATGACCCGGCACTGACCCAGCATCATCGTAAGAGCGGGCTTGGCGCGGTACAAGCTGCATGATAAAGCATGCTGGCCGTGACTCTGAGACCGCCGCAGCGCTTTATCACGTTACTCGCCGGATTTGTTGTGTGCGCCGGGACCGCGTATGCGCAAGAACGTATCTCGGGCGGACGCGGCTCTTTTGGTGTGCCACTGCAGCCTTTCTCGCTGCACGAAACGGCTGACGCTTCTCCGCGCGCCGAACCAATTCGCGTTGCCTATTACGCACCGCGTACACAACCGGCATCGACGCCACGCGCTGAATCGGCCGAGGGCGAAGACGATGTCGAAACAACCAATGAGTTTCCGGAAATTAACTCGAACCGGCCGGTGGTTGCGGGTGATCGCGCGATTTTGCGCAATGGAATCGCCTACGCACCGTCACGGGCGCCGGATAATATCAAGAATGCGATTTGGGCCGTGAATGCGCTGCGACGCAAACCGTACGTCTGGGGTGGTGGGCACGGCTCGTTTAATGATTACGGATACGACTGCTCAGGCGCGGTTTCGTTCGCTTTGCATTACGCGGGATTACTCGACGCGCCGTTGCCCTCGAATGATTTTCGTCGTTACGGGAAACGCGGGCGCGGGCGTTGGGTCACGATTTATTCGCGCGATGGGCACACCTTCGCCATCATCGCCGGTTTGCGCCTCGATACTACCGATATGCGCGATGGCGGCGCGGTCGGACCGCGCTGGTATGCAGATGGACGCGACACGCACGGCTTCGACGCACGTCATCCTGCCGGCTGGTAGGGCGATCCGGGTTCCCCTGCGCCCGAACCCGCTTGTCACCCTGGCGCGGCCTTCTTCCTCTATTACTTCCGCCTCAATTCAAATCAAAATGCTGTCCTCCCGAATGACAGCTCCTTAAAGGCGAGGTAAATTATGGTCCTCGATGTACCCGCCAAAGCTGAGTAATATCATCAATCTTTTCGAATCGCTCCCGGAAGAGGAGCGACGGGAGACGCTCGTCTCCTATGCCGACAACGCGCGGAAACAGGAGCCGCGCGAGGGCGAGCAATTCGATTTGCAAGATATCCGCAAAGACGAGGAATGCGCGGACACCGTCGGCGTTTATTTGCATGTCGATGAAAATGGCAAGGCCCAGATTAGGATGACGCTCGGGCCCGAAGTGCAAACCCTTACCCGGGCAATGACGGCGATTCTTTGCAAGGGACTTGAAGGCGCAACCCCGCAGGAAATTCTGGATCTGCCGAGCGATTTCGTGACCCGAATTATCGGCGCCGAACTGGTGCGTGTGCGCAGTCAAACTACCTATTACGTGCTGACCCGGATCAAAGGGATTTGCAAGGTTTACCTCGATCGCCAGCGCATGGCGGTGGCGTAGCGTGGTCGGAACACAGGCTTTCCAGCCTTGCGCCCAGCGGAGTTGCACTCCGCTGAAAATGGCGAGGCCGGAATGTGTCGTTCTCCTAGGGCAGCAGCGGGTTTCAAACCCGCTGGGCGCCCAGGCCACCGACCTGTGTTCCAATGACGATTCTCTCGTGACGCGCCCGCGTTTTCGCCTAACGTTCCCGCCGCGCAATGCCGCGAAATAACGAGCTGAAAAAAATTTTACTCATCGGCTCCGGTCCAATCGTGATCGGGCAAGGCTGCGAATTTGATTATTCCGGGGTGCAGGCGTGCAAGGCGTTGCGCGAGGAAGGCTACCGGGTGGTGCTGGTAAACTCGAACCCCGCCACGATCATGACCGACCCAGAGTTCGCCGACCGTACCTATATAGAACCGATTACGGCGGAGGTGATCGAGGCCATCATCGACCGGGAAAAGCCGGACGCGATTCTACCCACGATGGGCGGCCAGACGGCGCTCAATGCCGCCATGGAACTGAACCGCAATGGCGCGCTCGCCCGACACAACGTGAAGTTGATCGGCGCCAACGCGCAGGCAATCGCGAAAGGCGAGGACCGACAGCTCTTCAAAGAGGCGATGTTACGCATCGGACTTGATGTGCCGCGTTCCGGTATCGCGCACTCGGTGGAGGATGCGGGTAAAGTCGCCGATGCCATCGGTAGTTTTCCGCTCATCATCCGGCCCGCCTTCACCCTCGGCGGCAGCGGAGGCGGCATCGCCTACAATCGCGAAGAGCTGGCGGCAATAGCCGGGCGCGGACTCGCCACCTCACCGGTCAACGAGGTGCTCATCGAAGAGTCGTTAGTCGGTTGGAAAGAATTCGAGATGGAGGTAATGCGTGATCGGGCGGATAACTGCGTCGTCGTTTGCTCGATCGAAAATTTCGATCCGATGGGCATTCACACCGGCGATTCAATCACGGTCGCGCCGGTGCAAACGCTGACGGACAAGGAATTTCAAATGATGCGCGACGCCGCCTTTGCCGTAATTCGCGAAATCGGGGTCGAGACCGGCGGCTCGAATATTCAATTTGCGGTTAACCCGGAGAACGGCCGCATGGTCGTGATTGAAATGAATCCACGGGTCTCCCGCTCGAGTGCTCTGGCATCAAAGGCGACCGGATTCCCGATTGCCAAGATCGCGGCCAAACTGGCAGTCGGTTACACCCTCGACGAGATCAAAAACGACATTACCCGCGAAACGCCGGCCAGTTTCGAGCCGACAATCGATTATTGCGTCGTCAAAGTCCCACGTTTCACCTTCGAAAAATTCCCGCAAGCCGATCCGACTCTGACCACGCAAATGAAAAGCGTGGGTGAAGCGATGGCTATTGGCCGCACCTTCAAGGAAGCCCTGCAAAAAGCGCTGCGTAGTCTGGAGATCAAACGTTTCGGATTGATCGGCGACGGGAATGAGAACGAAGTCGATGCAGAAACATTGCGTTTGAAGCTGGCAGTGCCGAACGACGAACGAATTTTCTATATCGGACAAGCCTTTGAAAACGGCATGTCAGTCGAGGAAATTTACGAGTTAACAAAAATTGACCGGTGGTTTCTGCGGAATGTTCAGCAAATTGTTGAGGAAGACAGCCGTCTCCGGCTGTCAGGGAAAATAGCCGTCCCGGCTGTTAACCAGACCGAGGACTGGGGCGCAGGCTTCCAGCCTGTGGGGACGGCGGGGGTCCCGCCTCTCGCAACGTCAAGGTTCCGACCCGTGGACCCACGCGCGCCAGTAATCCAGACCCGACGCCGCCTCCCTCATTGGGAACAGCAAGGCGCAACGTTTTTCATTACCTTCCGTCTGGCCGATGCCGTCCCGCAGAAATTGCTTCGGCAGTGGAAAGAAGAACTGGAAACGTGGAGGAAATTTCATCCGGAACCTTGGGATGCTTCGACGAAGTACGAGTATCAAAAGCGATTTCACGATGCGCGTGAGGCGTGGCTCGATCAAGGCCATGGCGAATGCATCCTTCGGCGGCCGCAAATTGCGGCAACGATTGCCAACTCTCTGCGCCACTTCGATGGCGATCGTTACGCGCTCGATTCGTTCGTGGTCATGCCAAATCATGTGCACGTTCTGGTGCGACCGCATGAATCCCATTCCCTATCCGAAATTCTGCATTCCTGGAAATCGTTTTCGGCAGAAGAAATAAACAAGTTGCGGGAGCGGTCCGGAGCTGTTTGGCAGGACGAAAACTACGATCGGATGGTGCGGGATTTTGCGGAGTTGGAACGATATCGCGACTACATCAAAGAGAACCCGGTAGCAGCAAAGCTGGGCGACGAGGAGTTCATTTTGGAGCTGAGCGAGGATGCCGCAGGCGAGACGCCTGCTGGCCTCGCAGACAAGATGTCCGCGCCGCAACAGATGTCTGCGCCCCAGATGTTTCGCGCCAAAAAACTCGGCTTTTCCGATCGGCAGCTCGCGATTGCGGGTGGCGTTCCGGAAAAGGCGATCCGTTCGCAACGAATCGCGCAAAACATCACCCCGACCTATCGCCTGGTCGATACCTGCGCGGCCGAATTCGAAGCCTATACCCCTTATTATTATTCCACCTACGGAAGCGAGAATGAGCGCCGCGAAAGCGGCAAACGCAAAATCATGATTCTCGGTGGCGGTCCCAACCGCATCGGCCAGGGCATCGAATTTGATTATTGCTGCGTCCACGCCGCCTTCGCTCTGCGCGAGCTCGGTTTCGAAACCATCATGGTAAATTCCAATCCGGAAACGGTTTCGACCGATTACGACACCAGCGACAAACTTTATTTTGAGCCGCTCACGCTTGAGGACGTGCTCAACATTTACGATCAGGAAAAACCCGAAGGTGTAGTCGTGCAATTCGGCGGACAAACGCCGCTCAATCTCGCCGATGGATTGAAAGCCGCCGGCGTTCCCATTCTCGGCACCCAGCCGGAGAGCATCGAAATGGCGGAAGATCGCAAGCTCTTCGCCGTTATGCTCGACAAACTTGGTTTGCGCCAGACCCCGAACGGCTCCGCTGTTAGCGTGGAACAAGCGGTCGCGATCGCCAATCGCATTGGCTATCCAGTTCTCGTTAGGCCATCGTTCGTCCTCGGTGGCCGCGGCATGGAGCTGGTTTATAACGAGAGTGATTTACGGCGCTACGTTGCTGCCGCGATTGATCTAGGTAGAGCGCGCGTTCCGCGCGCAGTATCGGACATTCTGTCCGATACATTGGAGGAAGCTCCGCAGAATGCGGAGCCAAGCGCACAGGATGTGCGCGCTGCCCGTCCCATCCTGATCGACCGCTTTCTCGAAGACGCGATGGAAGTGGACGTTGATTGCATCAGTGACGGCGAGACCACCGTGATCGGCGCGATCATGGAGCACATCGAGCAGGCCGGCATCCACAGCGGGGACAGCGCCTGCGTCATTCCTACTTTTTCTCTAACG
>Ga0207691_10004254_pt1 | contig 13899 bp, 11 predicted proteins | sample KBSM13metaG_FD_184327 | JGI IMG/M metagenome (GOLD analysis project Ga0207691, IMG submission 184327) | Miscanthus rhizosphere microbial communities from Kellogg Biological Station, Michigan, USA - KBS M1-3 metaG (SPAdes) (version 2) | ecosystem: Host-associated > Plants > Roots > Rhizosphere >... | reverse complement strand
GTAATAAGCGAGCCGGTCAACCTCCGCAGTTCTTTCTTCGAGTAGTTGCTCAAGCTGTTCTTTGTAGTGTGCCTTTTCTTTGAGCAGAGTCCGGTGATGTAGCGCTCGCTCTACGGCCGCTTCGACATGACGCAAATCAAGCGGCTTGGTGATGTAGTCAAATGCCCCAACCCGCAGTGCTTTAATTGCGCTTTCGATATCCTGGTTTCCGCTAATCATCAGCACAACCGTGTCTGGCGACAACGAATGAAGCTTTGGAACGAGTTCAATCCCGCTCATGCCACCCATGTCGATGTCACTGATTACTAAGTCGAAAGTCTTCGAACCTATAGCGGTCAACGCCTCTTCGGCAGAACTAGCCGTTTGGCATTCGTAGGAATTGCCGAGGACAGCGACAAGCAGATTCCGAATCTGCTCCTCATCATCAATGACAAGTATCTTGGCTGGCTGGCTTTGGAACGCTAGAGACGACATCGTAAAAAACCCTGAGCCACGACAGACCGAGCTGTGTGGCTCAAATTCTAGAATATGCTGATTTCTTTTTTAAAGCCACCGAGTAGGCCCACACCTTTACAACGGCTTACACATACCCGGCACCCAGGGACTATTCAATGCTCGTTCGTACGAGGCCTTTACCTCCTTGAGACTCCAGTCTGGCCGCTGCCAGATCGAACCATCGCTATACTCAACCCGATTAATGACAATCTTTTCTTGAACAGGACTCTTGATTCCTTTTGCGAGCGTATCGGCGCTAACGACGTTACTCGGTGCCGTGATGTTAAAGCCTTCTAATTCTTTATCCTTGCCTGATCGAATATCAACGCCGCAGAGAAACTGGTGTCGTGTCAGTGTTTCAGGAGCAAGCGGGTCAAAGAACCGGTATTCCCAAAACAGAATCTCAATTCCCTTCTGTGAAGTGTTTCGTATCTTTGCGCGGTAAGAGAATCCGTCAACGGTTGTGGTCTTCGGAGCGCGCGATTGCTGAACGGCTTTCTCCAACTCAGCGCTGCGGCCATCAACGGTATCTGCATTCGGATCTCTCACGCCGGCAGGTTCGTTCATTCTTACGTTCCGGGCGAAGTTCTTATTCTGAGGAATCATCGCACTCGCTGGCGGCACGATTCCGCCGGCATCTGCGTTTTCCATAGTCCGCCGTGCCGGAGCCCACTTGTAGCTCACTACCTCCACCAGGGAAGGATTACTTGTAGGGGTTTGCTGTGGAATTAGCAGGATCAGAAGAAGCGGTACGAACAAAAGGACCTTCATAGTTCACTCCGCCGAATTAGGATTGAGTCTTAACCTTAGAAACTTCGAGGCTGTCTTACATACAATTTCCCACAACTTGAGCACGCAGTTCAAGGTCTAATCGCTTGCTGCAAGATAAGCGGCGATTTCGCGCCAGGAACGCGTCTAGATATCTTTGAGACGCAGGCGGCTTAGCCCTATTCCGCCGTTTCATCTTTCTCATCCTGCGGGTTGCCCTTGTTGCCTTCTGGGCTATCCCTCAAGAAAAACGGAAGCGAAGGTTCCTTGAAAAGAATATCCGGCACGGCCTTCTTGTTCTCGCCTTCAGCTTTCAGTATCTGCCCCAATTCAACTCCAGCTTGCCAGTCCTTTGTGGCTGCTGTGGAGTTGAGTCCAGCATCAACTCCCGCTTTGAACTCTGGTGAATTGATGTCCACTTTTGTTTTTATGTCTTCGCTCATTCCTTGCTCCTTAAAATGAATCTCATGTGCGATATGCTTTAGCTTGTCGCTCTCTTTATCTTGTGGACCCGCTTCCTGGAGTCACGACAAGCTAAAGCACGGCGGACATTTCGGATTGCTACTTTTTGTGTTCAGCTAGCCTCGCCACAGCGGTTATCAATTCGGAAGGGCCGATCGGCTTGGGTATATGTACTTGGTAGCCAGCCGAAAGAGCACGCCTCTGGTTTTCAATGCCTGCATAGGCCGTTAGTGCCGCAGCTGGAATTTTGCCGCCGCGCTCTGCCGGAAGCTGACGTATTTGGCTGATCAGCGCATAACCGTCCATCTCCGCCATCCCGATGTCGCTTAGCAACACGTCGAATCGTCTTAGCGCCAATTCTCTTAACGCTTCGATGGCTGATGTTACTGAAACGACTTCCGCCCCACTTGCCTTTAGCACTACGGTGACGAGCTCACGCGAGTCCCAGTCGTCATCAACCACAAGTACATTCATACCATCGAGCGATGGCACTGGTTTCGTTGAAACCTCATCGGGAATCTTGACCACACTGTTCGCTCTGTCATCAGGTTCCTGTCGTACGCTGCGCACTGGGAGCCGGACTTTGAACGTGCTGCCTTCGCCTTCACCGGGACTTTCAGCTGACACTGTTCCGCCGTGCAGTTCAACCAACTGGCGCACAATAGCGAGTCCTAGTCCAAGCCCGCCATGCGTTCTGCTACTCGAAGAGTCGGACTGGCGAAAACGGTCAAAGACGTAAGGCAGTAGTTCCCGAGCAATGCCTTGCCCTGTGTCGCTGATCGTGATTTCGAGATTGGAATCCGCGCGCTCTAACCGAACCAGTACTTTGCCGCCCTGGGATGTGAATTTGATCGCGTTGCTCAGTAGATTCCAGAATACTTGTTGGAGCCGATCGGGGTCGCCGAAAATTGGGTCCAGGCTTTGGTCCAGTGCTGTCCGGAGTTGAATATTTCTCGCGTCTGCTGCTGGACGCATGCCATCGACAATTGACTCAAGCATTGGCGCAAGTTGGACGGGGCCGACGTCGAGTCGCAACTTTCCAATAATGATGCGCGAGATATCGAGGAGTTCGTCAATGAGTAGTTTCTGCGCCTCGGCGTTACGGACGATCGTTTCAACCGCACGTTTTGCCGCTTCTTCGTCAAGCTTTCCGTTGTCGAGTAAATGTGACCAACCGAGAATCGAAGTCAATGGAGTTCGCAATTCGTGTGACAGTGTGGCGAGAAACTCATCTTTGATGCTGTTGGCCACGTCAGCCTCTGCGCGAGCGGCCTGCGCGCTCTCCAAGAGCAACTTGCGCTCTTCCTCTGCTCGCTTGCGATCTGTGATGTCGCGAATGTTGCACTGAATAACGCGATGGCTACCTTCGTCATACACATTGCTTACAAACTCCACTTCCCGGAGTTTTCCCTCTTTGGTTTGAAGCGGTAGGTTTTCGTAACGAAGATAGCCTGTCAGCTGCAACTCTCGAAACGCCTCCTGGCTCGCCGCCTTATCCTTGAACACCCCTATTTCCCAAAGCTCCTTCTCCATGAATTCGTCACGTGTGTAGTTCAGTAACTCAAACATAAATGGATTTACGTCTGTGATTCTTAGTGTGTCAGCATTAAGAATCAGTATGCCGTCTCGGGCGGATTCAAAGAGCCGCCGGTAACGCATTTCGGAAGTGCGCAGCGTTTCATTCGGTCTCGCTAAGTTGATGTAGCGCTCTTCGGAGTGTGTTTCGGTCATCTTGCTTTCAACCAACATTACTCGGTTCAGGGATAGCAGGGGGCACCACGATTCTTGTTTGACTCCAGTCTCATAAGCCTTGGAAAAAGCTTCTTTTCCCCTGGTGCAAAAACTCTAGCTGCGTCATCTGGGAGAAACAGACCATAGAAGCTGAACATGGTCCAGAACTAATGGTCTAAGGATGAACTCTTTATACGTCTTGAAAAACTGGCCGTCTGTGCGTCATCACACATAGAGGGAACTCTGCCTAAGAGTGATAGCGCACAGATCGAATCGAGCGCCTTCTGTAAGCTTTAGAACCTGAATCCAGGCGAATTTGCCCAGGGAGGTGGACTTACTACCCGTGAATAATCACTTGCTGGAGTTTGCTAAGAAGCGATTTAATGTAGGCTCTGACGGTCTTTCTGAAAGGGAGGAGCGGGTTGTTCAGCACTTCGTCAAACGACTACACATTAGCCGCGACACAACTCAGGAGTATCAGAAGAAGCTTTCATTCGGACAACGACTCGCCGATAAGGTCGCCGCCTTTGGAGGGTCATGGACCTTCATAATCATCTTTGCCGTTATCTTGGTATCCTGGATTGGGCTCAATAGTCTGATTCTCGCTCGACTTAGCGCCTCTTTTGATCCTTACCCTTACATCTTACTGAATCTCTTTCTTTCCATGCTGGCTGCTGCCCAGGCGCCGGTGATCCTAATGTCGCAGAATCGTCAGGGAGTAAAAGACCGACTAGATGCGACTCATGATTATGAAGTGAATTTGAAGGCGGAGCTTGAGATTCTTAGTCTGCATGAAAAGATCGATGAATTGCGCGAGATGAAATGGACGGAATTGATTACGATGCAGCAAGAGCAGATTCGCTTGCTCACCCAGTTACTAAAGCAGCGTAATTCGCCAGGTAAGGATGACGGTACCTAGGGCGCGTTTGAGCTTTGGGCAGACAGAGGAGTAGTGGAAAGTTCGATCAGTTCAGAGGTAGAAATTTCACACACGAAGGTGTCCCTACCTCAAAGCTCTGCCCGGTTGCGATCAGTCTCCCGGTTTGCGTGTCGATTCTAAATAAGACAAGAGAGTCGGAAGCTTGGTTAGCCGCGACAAGCCAGGCGCCGCTGGGATCGATGGCAAAATTGCCTGGCGTTTTGCCTTGCGCAGGAACAGATTCGACGAGGGTAAGAGTTCCCGATCTAGAGTCAATTGAGTAAACGGCAATATCGTCGGCTCCACGGTTCGACGCATAGAGGAATTTGCCGCTGGGATGAACTTGCACAGTTGCCGCTGTGTTTGCGCCGTTAAAGCCCTGCGGTAGCGTTGAAATAGTCTGCAGCTCCTTCAGAGACCCGGCCGAATAAGTGAACGTCGTGACCGTCGACTGGATTTCATTCACCACGTAAAGAAACTTGCCCTTAGGGTGAAAGACAAACTGACGCGGCCCAGCTCCGGGAGGGAGCGTGGTATACGACGGACTATTAGGCGTTAGTTTTCCTTTCTCCGCGTCAAAGTGGTAAATGAAAATCTTGTCGAGGCCGAGATCAGCTACGAAAGCGAAACGGTTATCGGGTGAGACATTGATCGCGTGTGAGTGTGGCCCCTGTTGGCGTTGTGGATGAACACCGGTCCCGCTGTACTCAATGAAGTCTGATGCATCAGCAAGACTCCCGTCCTTCTTAACGGGAAAAACTGCGACACAGCCTTTGCCGGCGTTCGAACCAAAGTTTGCTACCAGCAAGTTTTGTCCGGTTCGATCCACCACCACGTACGCTGGATCGATTCCCCGCGTAGAGAAGGAGTTGAGGAGCCTCAGCCTGGCCGTTTCTGGATCGATGACGTAAGCGAGGACCACACCCATATTCGTTCGATCGACGGCCGTCGGACGACTAACTGCATAAAGAAACCGGCGGTTTGGATGCAGTGCGATAAAGACGGGTCTCATGGTGTCCGCCGCAAGTCCCAATGGATCCATCTTGCCGGAGTTCAAATCGAGTCGCCATGCGTAAATACCTTTACTGGATTCTCGCTTAAAAGTACCAACATAAACGATCGCTTTGCGCCCATCGATAGTGGCGGACGCTGGGTAAGTAGACCAGGTAATCATAGCGATCATAATGACAAAGAATCGACGAGAAAGACGCATGTTGTCCTCTCCGCGCGGCTACATATCGACGTGAATCTTACGTTGAACTGTTATTGGATTTCTTTCCTCATGCGAACAAGCTCAAGCTTAAGGTTTGGCCCCATACCGAGTTCAAAAACAGAAATCTCACGATAACCGCAAGAGTTGTAGAACGGAACTCCAGGAAGAGTTGCCATTAGCTCAATCGAATGGAATCCGTAACCATTAGCTTCAGTCTCACATATTGTGAGAATACGGCGGCCAAGCCCTATCCTTGCGAATTCCGGATGCACAAAGAATGCACGAACCCTTGCGGGATCAAACTGCGGATCAAGCAGGGTGTGATCTCTTGAAGCGAATTGATCTCCGCCGAAGAGCGTTTTCCGTTTGCTCCAACCACCACAGCCGACCATTTGCGTCGCAGTCTCGGCAACGAAGTAAGTTCCATCCAGGATAAGATCCGTATCCACTCCGAAGACCGTTTGTATCGCTCCTTCTATCTGTTCGTCAGAATAGTGTTCACGACTCAGTCCGCGCGCTGACTCCGCGATCAAATCTCTAATCCGCTCTTTATCATCGAGCCGGGCCTTACGAATTGTATAGTCGAACGATGACACTTTGCGGTTCTCTCAACACTTGATGGAAGGCGCGCTCAATTATTGTTTTGCCGGGACAAATCATTAAACCCAAGCAGCCGGTGCCCTAATACTCTAAGGGCTGTGAAACCACTCGAGCAATCAAAACTCACGGCGCTCTAGATCGTATACTCTACCTCGTCGGATCGTTCACTTAGATTAATCGTGTTCTTTGCGCTGTTGTTCGCGATACCATTACGCCATGAAAACCTTCAGCCTGGTTTGTTCAATCACTCTGCTCTGGTTCTCTTCGACATTACTCATAGGTGCAGAACTTCCCCGCCTCGTCATTGATTCCGGCGGCCACATGGGATTCATACGAGACGTAGTCTTCACACAAGACGGTAGATTTTTGGTTTCCGGCGGCGACGACAAAGTAATTCGCATTTGGGACAGGGAAACTGGCAAAACTGTTCGGATGATTCGCGGTCAAATTGGCGCGGGAGACGAAGGCAAAATAAATTGCCTTGCACTTTCTCCGGATAACAAATACCTCGCAGTGGGCGGTCACTTTCCCGGTGGCTTAGAAGATCGCGGCGCGATTCGAATTTACGACTTTGAAAGCGGAGAGTTACTCGGACTGCTGAAGGGCCATCGGGGAGAAGTACTCTCGCTTTCGTTCTCCACCGATAGCCGTCGACTAATCTCGGGAGGAGACTTCGACGATAAGACAGTTCGCATCTGGAGCGTAGACGGCCCAGGACATTTCCAACAATTGCACTCCTTACCACCCCATCGGGATGGCGTTTTTTCTGTAGCCTTCTCGATCGACGGGGAACGTGCGGTTTCATCGAGTAGAGATACTGAGATGAGGCTTTGGGATGTGAATAAAGGTTCACTGATTAAGAGAATCACTCCGGGGGGTCGAAACCTGAACGAACAGGTTGACGAGGTCAAATTTTCTCCTGATGGACGTTACCTTGCATCGGGAAGTCGTTCCGGGAGAATTGCGCTTTGGGACCAGCGCACCGGGGCATTCATCAGAGAATTGGGACGAGGAGCCGGTGTTGTCACCAGCTTGAGTTTCAGCCCTGACAGCGAGCGCTTGGTAGCTGCCACGGAAAATGGCAAGTGTCAGGTATTCAGAATCTCCTCACCAGGAACCATTCAGTTTAAGCATGAAACATTGGTCAGCGCCGTGTCGTTTTCGCCAGACGGTAAAACTCTTGTTACCGCCGGAGGAGGAACGACAGGCATCGTCCTACGTGACGCAGCGACGGGGAATACACTAAAAACGTTCGCTAGTGAAGGACAGGCTATCCAGGCGGTAGGTTTCGCACGCGATGGTAAATCAATCGCCTTCACTGGAATGAGGGATGCTCAAAACCGGCAAACCTTGAAGCAATCGATCATACTTAAAGATGAAACTCGCTACTCAGTGAGCTTGGGTGGCGCGGTTAAGGATCCGACAAAATACTTCGGCGCGGTCCAAAGTGTTAACGGGAATACGTTACTAGCCAGTCGAACAAGCACCGGAGCCGGAAAGCGGGTTCAGTACCGGTGGCAGTTATACCTGGTGCGTGGGAGCCAAAAGAAGTTAATCGCCAGTGACACATCTGATTATCGTCATGTTATCGAGACGTTGACTCATGACGGCCGCTACGCGATCAGTGGTGCTGAGAAAGGCTATCTAACGCGATACCAGACTGAGAAACAAACCCCTGACAAGGGTCTAGAATTTGTGGGCCATACAAACCGCATACTCTCCCTGGCCGTGTCGCCGGATAGTAAAACCCTTCTCTCCGGCTCAAACGACCAAACAATGAAACTCTGGGATATAGAATCAGGGCGTACTCTCCTTACCATCTTTGTTGGGGACGACGATGAGTGGGTGGCCTGGACACCAGAAGGTTATTACACGGCAAGCTTGCATGGAGATAAATACATCGGCTGGCACATCAATCAGGGTCCAGATAAGGAGGCCACGTTTTACAGTTGCGCGCAGTTCCAGAACAACTTCTATCGCCCGGATGTCGTTGCCGAGTACCTCGAAACGCGTGACATTCAAGTAGCAGTACAACGTGCCAACGACCGGCGAAAAGAAGCCGATCTTAAGCGTAGCGTTTTGAGCGCTACCGACATTCCGTCGTTGCTACCGCCTAGTGTTGAAATCACTTCACCCAAGGCCCGAGAGAGCACCGTTGCGGAACGCGACCTGATAGTTCACGTTGTGGTGCGCTCCGCCCAACTGCCAATTACGAATATCAAAGTTTTCCTTAACGGAAGTTCGAAAGGAAATTTTGCGGGCAATTCTAATAAGAGTGAAGTTGAGTTACAGGTCAAACTCGATCCTGGGGAAAACACCCTCACTGTTATTGCTTTCACAACGCAATCGTATTCCGAACCAGAGATCAGGAAAATCAAGTACGCGCCGAATGGCGCTGCGAACAAGTTAGCGCCTGTTGATCGCTATGACGCAAATCCCGAATACATCAGGACCGCCTTTCGCTCGCTACCAATGGCACAAACCGGACGTCCTCAGATCGTAGTGAAGGTGCCGAGTGAGTCGGACATCACCGTCAACGATGAGAACTTCACTGTGAAGGCCGTCGGTGTACCCTACAATTCACCGATCACCGAGATCAAGTTTGTCGTAAACGGTAAGCTGAAAACATCAATTAAGGCTGATAGTGAAAAAGGTAAGTATGAAGCAGAGGTACAACTCAGCCTTGAACCTGGCCTTAATGTTTTGACGGTTACTGCCTCGGACAAGGACTCTACTTCGGAACCTGAAACCATAAACGTGAAGTTTGCGAAGTCCAACTCCAGCACTAAGCCCAATCTTATTTTTCTCGGAATAGGTATTTCAAAGTATCAACATAGTGCCAGTGGGTCCGACTTTGAGGATTTGTCTTTCGCTGATAATGACGTCGCTGAGATGGCCGCGGTTTTAAATAGTCAAAATAGCTCGCAACCGAGTGACGCTCGTATCTTCAACTCAGTGCAAGCGGAGGTTCTTACTAACGAGAACGCGACCAGAGAAAAAATCCTGGAGAAACTGAAATGGATAGACACTGAGGCGAACAGGAACAGCAACAATATTCACGTGCTTTACCTTTCAGGTCACGGCGGTATGGATGGTAAGGAGAACTACTACTTCTATTCGCATAACCATGACCCGAAGGTTGATCCCGAAAACATGGATATTAGTTGGCGTGTAATAATGGAGCGGTTCACGAAAGCTCCAGGCAAAGCTGTTATTTTCATCGACACTTGTCACGCCGGCGCTTTTAAAGGCAATAGCTTCGCTAGTCTGTATCAGTCGCATACTGGGGACTTCGTGGAGACAACACTTTTCCTGGCCTCTGATGCGAATGGGTACTCACAAGAGAAAACTGAGTGGCGTCACGGAGCGTTTACGTTTGCTGTTCTCGAAGGTCTTAAAGGAGCCGCAGACTGGCCTCAAGAGAAAGATGGGAGAATCGATCTTGAGGAGCTGGGGATCTACGTCAGGAAGCGAGTGGAAAAACTGGAGCCTACACAGCATCCCGCTTATGCGCTTTCGATTGTTCAGGGTTCGACAATTCTGTTCTCTTATCCATCACCGAAGTGATGTGAGGTACCTCAATTTGAGCTCTTATCACCTTATCCGCGCGATCGTTCTCGCACTGGTCCTTACGCCAACGGCACTCATGGCCCAGACTCCGACGCCAACGCCAACACCGACGCCGGTGCCGACGTGGTGGCAGAACCTTCTGCGGGTCACCGGCATCTCTGCGACTCCAGCCAAGCAGCGGGGGTCGGCTGAGTCCATTGAGTCAGGTCGCATTTGGATAGCCGACTTGCAGCTAAAGACTCGTACGAGGTTGACCAGTGAGAGCGGATATCGTTCGCCGATCTTTGTGGACAAGGACAAAAACATTCTCATGCTCAGGAATGACGAGGTCTTTCGCGTGCCCGTTTCGGGTGGACCAGTAAAGATGCTCTACCAGATCAAAGGCGCCATCAAACTTGTCGGCCAGAGTTTGGATGACACCGATAAAGTGCTCATGCTGACGCAGGACGGAAACAAAAAAACTAGTATCACCCTACTCTCATTGAGCAGCGGCAAGTTGACAGTAGTTCCTTACGAAACGACCTCTCCGGAAGGCAAGAGCATGTTTGATCATTTTGCTGGATGGAACCGCACCTACGGCACTACCGAGGTTTCTGTAGCGGAGAAGGTAAAGAAAGATGAGTCAGGACGTATTCTCACGAAATGGACTGATGTGTTTCTCAAGCGTATCGATCAGGAACCGATAAACGTTAGCAACTGTAACGGAATAAACTGCGGCCAGCCATCGCTCTCACAGAATGGCCAACTTCTCGCCTTCGTTAAGGCTTCGTAGCGACTGCATCGGGTGGTTCCGGGGCAGTAGCCCGACTGTCAAGGAGGGCTCAGATCGTCCTGGTGTTCGTGTTGATCTGAGCCCTCCTTGACAGTCGGGCTACTGCCCCGTAGTTACGCCGGCCGATGGGAGGATTCACTTCATCCCTCAACAGAATGCCGGCGCCATTTCTTCGAGTTGCCTTCGCGCGCTCGAACTGAACTCGCCAACGGTTTCGAGAAACTTCGGATGGGTCATGGCTGACCCAAGATAGGTCCAACGTAGAGCCTGTAGCTGAATCGAGCGAAATCGCTCCTGTTCAGCTTTATTTAGAATCCGTCCCGTGGCGCGTTGCAGAGCCTGCAGATCAAAGTCGACTTGCTGCTTCAGGCCGCCATCGAATAAGCCCCCGATTGACGCGTAATCGCTGATACCTTTTTCAATCTCAGCCGGAGTAAGATTGTCGGTCAGTGCCTGGACCATCAGCGTGTCGAGCTTAGTGTGTTGTGCCTCTTCTATCCAGTGATGGCGCAGTAAGCTTTTGAATTGCGGATCGAGTGCATTGTCGTCGCGGACACTCTCGAGATAATGCTGCTGTGTTGCCCATTCGATTCCGAGAATGACAAGCGCTACTCCCAGCGGACCGTGAGACAGGACGGCCTTGGCGATGTCCTCAGCTGGGCCGATGGTTTCGCAGTTCGTCACGAAGCCTTGCTTGAATTCATCGGCAAAGTTTCTGAACAACTGGATGTGCTTCGCCTCCTCGCTCGCGAATTGCAGCAGTGCGCGAGTCCGATAGTCATCCTCGTTCAGGTGCGGCCGCACATGATCCAGCACGAACGGCAGAATGAACTCTTCGACGAGGCCGAACGTGTAGAGATAGCCGTAGCCACGAATCTGATTCAGCAAGATCTTATCTTCCCTCGTCAGAAAATCCATCGCACTTGTTCGCGCCAGCGAGTCGGGCATGAAAGGCTTCCTGAAATCGAGTCGCTTGTCACCGCCGATAATGTCTTCGACTCGCCAGTTCGCTTTTACCGAAGCTGCCAAAGTCTCCTGGTAGTTATATGTGGTTGTAATCATGGTTCCTCCTTCAAGCTGTCTGTTCAAAGCATTGCGGGTGTGCCGCGCTACAACTAGAATCATGAGTCGTGTCGATACGGCTGAACATGCTCATGTGACCGAAGAACTTGACTCGTCGTCCAAAGTAAGCAGATCGTTTTGCCGCGCGTGCGGTTACTTTTGCTAAGCGTCCGGTACCTGAGATGGATCCTTTCTCGCAAATCCTGAGTGGCGTCGTTTTGAAGGGCGCGCTGTTTTTCAATGCGGAGTTTTCTGCGCCGTGGGGCTTTAACGCCCCAAATGCGCAGGAGTTGTCGTCGTTGCTTGCTCCTGATGCGCCCCACCTGCTGGTTTATCATTTTCTGGTAGAGGGTTCGGGGGTTGTTCGTCTGGGAAACGAGCCGCCGATAGAGTTGGAGCCCGGGGATGTGATCGTGGTGCCGCACGGCGACGCTCACGTGATGTGCAGCGCGCAGGGCGTTGCGAGCAAATTGTCAGAGGCAATGATGGCAAAGCTGCAAGCTCGCGATCTCAGCGCGATGCAGACTGGTGGCGGCGGTGAAGTCGCGCGTTTCGTTTGCGGCTTTATGGTTTGCGATCCGCTTTTGTGCCGTCCGATCCTGCAAAGCCTCCCACAGGCATTCAAAGTCAACCTGCGGACTGACAGATCGGGCCAGTGGCTGGAGAAGACATTGCTGCACCTGGTTGAGGAGGCTGCATCAGAGAATGCCGGCAGCGAAGCAGTGCTGGCAAAGATGTCTGAAGCGCTGTTCGTTGACACGCTGCGTCGTTATCTCGCGAGTTTGCCGGAACAGGAGGTCGGCTGGCTGGCCGCCGCGCGCGATCCGATTATCGGAAAGAGTTTGATGCTTCTGCACTCACGCGCTCAGCATCCATGGACCATCGCGGAGTTGGCTAAGGAAGTTGGTTTGTCGCGCTCCTCTTTGGTCGAGCGCTTCACGAAATACCTCTCTGAGCCACCGATGGCCTATCTGATTCGCTGGCGGTTGCAACTAGCTGCGCGCGCCCTCGCGTCGACTTCGCGCGGCGTGGCAGAAATTGCCGAAGATGTTGGTTACGAATCTGAAGCGGCTTTCAATCGCGCGTTCAAGCGCGAGTTTGGTTCGCCGCCGGCCCGCTATCGAAAAGAGCACCGGGGCGCGAACGATCAGGAAAATTCACTGCCTGCCTGGCAAAAACTAGAACGGGCGTATTCAAGCCGAACGATGGGCTGAAATACCGCGCCGCTATTCTCTCACCGCACAAAACACACTTTCATTGTTTCCAGTGCTTCAACCTTTTGAGTACTGATGCAGTTACTTTATTCCTCGAACAATAGGGCAGCCGTGGACGCCTGCGCACAGCACGAGCCTCAGTGAAATCACATGAACCTCAGATTAGTGAGTAGATCGCGCATGTCGCGTGATCTTTTGAACGATCACGCCACTGTATTGTGACGGGCCGAATTAACTAACTGATCACGGTAGGTCGTGAGAAAGGTGATATTCCATGAGCGAATCAATACTTGTTTCTAGAGCTGGCATTTTTCCATGTCCCAGCTGCCGACAGATGATTTACAGCGACGCCAACAGCTGTCGGTTTTGTTCTGTAACCTTTGATAGTCGAGTTGCTGCACAGGGTGCGGATTTACAAAAACGAGTGAACACCGCCTGCAATCAAGCAAAGATGTTGCGTTACAGCGCGGGAGCAATGTGGACGTTCTTTCTGCTTGCGTTGATTCCCTTCCTTATGCCAGTCGCATGGGCATCAAACGTAATGTTTTTTGTGGTTCCCGTTGGGTTGATCTATTGGAAGGTGAAGTTCGGTCAGCTTCAAACTGATGATAAGGACTACGTGCGCGCCAGGCGCGATTGCCGAATTGCGTTCTTGATATGGTCGCCTGCAATGGCATTCGAAGTAGTTTCGTTAGCTATTGGTCTGTTTGCCAGGTAAACCACACATCAAAACCAGTTGTCGAAAAGTTCTCAGCGCCGAAACAAAGGAAAACCGGACGGCGAGGTTTCACCGTCCGGTTATTCTCTTCCCGTGACGAAGAGATTCGTAGCAGGAGTACGAAACCCCTCAGGAAGCGTTTCGTTGTTTGCGCCGCCTACGGGAGATCAAAAGCCCACTCAAGCCGCTCCCAAGCAACACAATGGAAACCGGCTCGGGTACTGCCGCCGGTGTAACGTTGACGGCAAACGTCTGCGTGACGCTTACCTGGCGTTCGTCGTCAAACACCGTAAAGGTGCCCGAGTAAGAACCCGGCGCCAGACTAATGTTAGCAAACACATCGAAGAATGAGGTTGGACCAAATGACGCTCCCGG
>Ga0207691_10004253_pt1 | contig 13900 bp, 6 predicted proteins | sample KBSM13metaG_FD_184327 | JGI IMG/M metagenome (GOLD analysis project Ga0207691, IMG submission 184327) | Miscanthus rhizosphere microbial communities from Kellogg Biological Station, Michigan, USA - KBS M1-3 metaG (SPAdes) (version 2) | ecosystem: Host-associated > Plants > Roots > Rhizosphere >... | reverse complement strand
TGGTTCATCGAGCAGGATCGAGCAAAAGCGGTCGCGCGATTCATGTCAGCGATTCCAATCGGATTTATCATCGGCGGCCCGCTTGCTGGAATCATTCTAAATGTGCACTGGCTAGGACTGGCCGGTTGGAGATGGCTGTTTTTCTTTGAAGGAATCCCGGCCGTCCTGCTTGGAACGCTGACGTTATTTGTGCTGCCGGACCGGCCTAACGAAGCACGATGGTTGCCTCCCGAGGAAAGCGAATGGCTCACTTCGCGCCTTGATGAAGAGCGGCTGGCCAAGGCTCATGTCCAGCATATGACTGTCTGGCAAGCGCTACGGCATCCACCAGTACTTATTCTCACCGCCGGACTGTTCTTCACATACACGGGCGGCTACGCGGTCTGGTTTTGGATGCCGACTATTCTTCAGCGATTTACCGGCTGGAGTGTTCAGCAAATTAGCTGGATCGGATCTATTCCGTTCGTGGCGGGTCTTATCGGGCTGCTTCTGCTCGGCTGGAATTCTGATCGAACCGGTGAACGACGCTGGCACTTTGCTATTCCGCAGCTGACTGCTGCGAGCGCTCTTGGGCTGTGGTTCGTAATTCCGCATTCCAACATATTGCTCGTTGTCATTCTCAGCCTGGTAATATTTGGCACCATTGCCTATCTGCCCTCTTTTTGGGCGCTGCCCTCTGCTTTTCTTACTGCCTCAGCGGCCGCTGCCGCGGTAGGGTTCATTAATTGCACTGCAAGCATCGGCGGATTCGTTGGTCCGTTGATCATTGGTGAGCTAAGCCAACGCACCGGCTCGTTTAATAGCGGGTTCATTTTCGTGATCGCCTGTTGGATCGTGGCCTCGATCTTAGTGCTGCTCTGTCCGCGAGAGCGAACTGCAGGGTAGAACGGTTAGATCGGAGCGTAGGAACCGTTCCTGGCCGGTCTACTTCGCCAAAAGGGTCCTTTGCAGCGCACGTTCCCGTTCAAGCAGGGTTGGATGTGAGTAGTAAAACCCGCTGAAGAGTGGGTGAGGCGTCAGATTGCTCAGATTTTTCTCGGTGAGTTTGCGCAGTGCTTGAATGAGCGGTTGCGCGTCGTCCATGGTCGCGCGCGCGAAAGCATCCGCTTCATACTCGAAGCGGCGTGACCAAAGGTGAACCAGCGGCGAAAACCAAAAACTGATCGTGCCCGCCAATAATGCGAAGAGCAGCATCGCCGGCACAAGGTTCGCGGCGGCGAAGCCGGCGTGATACGCAAAACCGAATGCGCGATAGAGCCACTCCTGACGTGCCAGCCAGGCGACGGCAGCGAATCCGATGAACACGCCGAAGATCGAAACTCCCAGTAACTTCACGACGTGCCGTTTCTTGTAGTGCCCGATCTCATGCGCGAGGACAGATTCAAGTTCCGGCTCGGCGAGCTGGGTTGTGAGTGTATCGAAAAGGACAATTTTGCGAAGACGCCCAAACCCGGTGAAGAAAGCGTTGGAGTGACGCGACCGTTTGCTGCCGTCCATCACTTCGATGCTGCGAGTTGGAAAATCGGTCCGCCGCGCCAATGCGAAGAGTCGTTCGCGTAACGAGCCTTCGGGCAGTGGAGTGAACTTGTTGAAGAGCGGCATGATCACCGCCGGGGCGATCAACATCAAAAGTAATTGGAACACAATTACGACCGCCGCTGACCAAATCCACCAGTATGATCCTGTCCACTCGATCAGCTTTAACACCAGTACAAGCAACGGAAAACCGAGCGATAGTGCGACGAGCAGCCCTTTGAAACGGTCGACGATCCAGGTCTTTAACGTAGTTGTGTTGAAACCGAATCGGTCTTCGAGTTTGAATTGAGCGTACCATGCGAATGGCAAACTGACGACACTTGCTACAACGCCTGCGGCGAAAAGAAAGCTGGCCATTGCCAAAACAGATGCGCCGAAGGTTGCTGTGAATTTTTCAAACGTCCAGGGCAATACACCGCTGAATAACAGAGCGATGAGCAGGACGACATCGAACAACGTGACGGCCTCTCCAAACCGGCTTTTGGCCAGGGTGTAGTCGACCGAGCGACGATAGGTTGTGTTGTCGATCATTTCACGAAATGCAAGGGGCACTTGGTTCGCATGCGCACGCACATGCCGTTGATTCAGGCGGCTCAGCCACAATTCGGCGATAGCGCGCGCCAGAATCAGAACCAACGCGATAATGGACGGCAGAAACGCCATAAAGCTCCGTGAGTCTCCGCAGCAGCTCCTCTAGTCCGACTAACCCTGAATAGGGAAGCGATATCTAAAAACGCGATTCCTTATTCGCCAGCTTGGACCACGCGCTTGTAGATCCCGCGGCCGTGAGTGCCGGCGTAAAGGGTAGGATTTGGAGAGGTATTTTGCCATGTCAGGTCGGCAATCGGAACGTTTGGCAAATCCGTCACCAACGTCTGAGTCGCCCCGTAGTCGAAGGATTCGAAAAGCCCAATATCGGTGCCGAGGAAAATGTGACCCGGCTCCTGCGCCAGCTCGACGCAGGTGGCAGACACAGCCGGCGTGCCAGCAGGAGTTACCCATTCTCCCCCCAGGTTGTACCAGAGGTTTCCGCTTTCATATCCCATAAAGGTGACATACACGTCGCCGGGGTGGCTCGGATCCAGTTTGATCTTTGATACCCATCGCTTTGGCATCGTAGGCAGATCCATCCTCTTCCAGTTCGGCCTGGTCGAGGTCCCGTTAGTCGTGCGGTAAATCTCGCCGTTATTTTGACCGACCCAGATTATATCCGAGTTACCTGGAGCAATCGCAATCGTAGAGATTCCACATTTTGGACTTATCTCGAAATGACCCGGATCCACCGGGCCAAAGTCGTCGTCGGTTTGGCAAGTCGCTTTCTTAATTACTTCCCAAGTGGTTGAAGATTGAGCACTGTTCGTTCGCCACAACTGGACCGTGCCGACAAGAAGTCGATTGGAATCATTTGGGTCGAGCGCAATCGGCGCGACAAAGTTGGTTCGGTGGAAATCCCCAGCGTCAGTGATGCCAAACCAGATTTGGGTAGAACTCGCACCTTCATCCGAGCTTCGAAACACCCATGCGATCTGGTATTCGCCATAGAAGTAGCGCGAGTCCCTTGGATCACTTGTGGCAAATCCGCCATCGCCACCTGCGGTAAAGCCCCAGTTGTTCGTATCTCCGGTGTAGCGGGGCGTGCCATTATCCTGAGTCCCACCGATCAAAGTGCCGGGATCATTTACCGCGATACCATAGAACTGCGTAGTCCCCAATCCATTATAAAGCCCTATCCAAGCACTGGAGGTGCCGACGGTATAAATATCCAGCGCCTTAAACAAACCGCCGTCTGTCCCGATATAAACGGTCTTATTGGAAGAACCGTCAAACGCAGGGTGTTGACGAATAATATGATTATCAAAATGAGCCGAGCCGGTAATCCCAATGAAGCTCACCCCTCCGTTTGTACTGCGGTATAGCTGCTGTCCGCCAACGACGAGCGTGTTTGCGTTTGTCGGATCGACCCAGAGCGCTCCGGTGTAATTAGCTAATGTAGCCATGGAAGTGCCACTGTTTACCAGGCTATAAGTCTTACCGAGATCAGCAGAGCTATAGATCTCGATATGGTCGTCGTCAGTGCCATCTGCGCCCGCTGAGTAAGTAACGGCAGCATAGAGTTTGGGGCTGCCGCCGCTCGCCGGGCCCCAGGCCAGCTTGACTCGCGCACGATCTGCTGCGAAACCGCTCGCAGTCGCCCAAGTCAGACCGTTATCCAAAGAGTAGAGGGCCCCGCCGTCACTCCGGCCCGCCACCACAGTCGAGCTTGAATCGGAAGCGAACTCGACATCCAGCACAGTCTTTCCGCTATATGTGCGGGTCCAGTTTTCGCCGCGATCGGTGCTTCGGTAGATCCCGCTGCCGGTCGCCGCGAGGAGGATGGTTTCATCACGACTTACTTCCAAGTCGCTTACGACGGTCCAGTTTGGGCCTGTAGTTTTCCGGAGATGGGTCCAGGTATTCCCGCCGTCGATCGAACGAAAAATGCCAGCTCCCGGAACAGGTGAGTTTTTCGTGTTCGTTTTTTGTTTGAAAAAGCCACCCTCACCGGTTCCGGCGAAGAACGTATCGGGATCCGTGCTAAACATCCCGACCATGCACGTAACGGCGAGATTCGACATCTCATCAGCAACCGGCGTCCAAGTAATACCGCCATCTTCGCTCCGCCAGATGCCACCGCTAACTCCACCGACGAATATCCTGTCAGGCGCGGCGGGATCGATGATCATCGAACGCATGCGACCTCCAATGTTGCCAGGCCCGATCCACGACCAGGTGACCGCTTCTTGCCTGCGCATTCTCTTGGCTTCCTCCCGGTAAACTTTCGCCAGGCGGTAGGAATTTAAGGCCGCATCGTCGGGCACGGTGCCATTCTCGCTCAGTCTCTGGTCGCCCCAATAGGCCGCGGCCAGATCCGGCGAATCGGGCGCATGTGATTCGGCGCTCGTTCGATGAACTGCCGCCACCGGCGATTTGTGATCACGAAGGACGACCGTGCCCAGAGCGATTGAGACAATTAACAGCGCAATCCCAAAACAATATGTTCCTTTTGTCATAACCTCCTCCTTGCGAGGCTATGTAACTAAGGATGCCGACCAAATGTCAATCGCGGATTTGTATCAGTTGAGGACGAGCACATGCGCTGCACTGAATTCCCTCGGCACAGGTTTCTGCTATTTGTCCGGTCCGATCAATTCTGGGCCGGCAAGTAATGCTTGAAAACGAGGGTCGGTTCGGATCGGATTCCAAACCGGATCGATTTTCAACCGCGCGATGGTAGCGACTTGACCGGCAGGGATTGAAAGTAAACGCCGCAACAAGTCAATTGCCTCGGCTGGGTGTCCGGTCTGAGCCTGAATTGCCGCGAGATTAAACAGAAGATAAGTGCCGACGAGAGCATCCTTATCGAGAGGTAAGACTTCAGTCGCTTTTTGCGCGACTACGACGGCCTCGTTTTGGCGGTTTAGCGCAAGGTTAATCCAACTGAGTTGAATCAAGTCGTCGAGGTCGTTCGGACGCTCTTTTAACCGTTTTTCAATGAAAGTCCGAGCTTCCTCGCTTTCGCTCGAAGCTGCAGCTGCGTCGCCGGCCAACACATGAATTGTGGCTCGGGCCGACAGGCGCGCGCCTTCTCCAAGGTTGCTCCTTCCTTTCTCGAAAAGTTCCAGGGCTGCTCCAAATTTCTTCTCCATGACCGACACATAGCCACGACCTCCGATCAATCCTTCAGCCATGGCGTGGCCGGTATCTTGCACCATATGGGCATCCGCGGGAAAAGTCTCGAGGGCCTGGCGCGCTCCGTTCAGGTCCCCTTTACCATTTAAGTAGCTAAGAAGAACCGCGTACATTGCGTCCACCGTGTGAGGATTAAGCGATAGGGAAAGTGTTCCCTGGCGCTCTCCTTCGTTCCACATCCGTAAATGGCAATAGGTGCGAGCAATGTTCGCCGCGAGAGTCGCATCTCTAGGGCTTTGCTCTTGAGCTTTGAGTAACTCGGATAAACAGGCTTTCCATCGTCCCTGACGACGATGAACGAAACCAATGTATTGCAGGGCGTTGACGTTGTTTGGCTGAAGCTCCAATGCCCGACGGAACTCAGCCAATGCTTGTTCATAGGCCCGGTGACCGAAGTAGTCGACAATGCCACGAGCAACATGCGCCTCCGCGAGGTTCGGAGCGAACGCGAGCGCCTGTTCTGCGGAAGCCGCCACCTGCTCCAAGTCAGATTCGGAAAGACGTTCGACAAACCAATGTCGTTGCATCCGACTATTGGCGAGGCGAGCGATGGCGAGGGCAAAGTGCGGATCGCGCGCGATCGCCTGTCGATACCAGTTGACCGCCTGGTCGAATACCTCCGGTTTAGTTGAACTCTCCGCCTCTCGTTCTTCAAATTCGCCCTTGAGAAAGAAATCGTACGCATCCGCATCACTCGTCGGTGCTGTGCTCAGGGTATTAGTTTCGTTATGCGAGAGCTTCGCCTGCAAGGCGTCGGCAACTTCCTGGGAGATTTCGCTCTCAACCGCGAAGATGTCCTTGACGTCGCGATCGTAGGATTTAGCCCAAAGATGACTGTCGGCGCGGGCATCGATCAGCTGGACGTTAACCCGGACCTTATCGGCCGCTCGTTGCACTGAGCCTTCGAGGACATTCGCCACTCCGAGTTGTTGCGAAACTGTCTTGAGGTCTTCTGGCTTGCTTTTGTATTTCTCAGTTGAGGTTCGCGAGATAACTTTCAAATCAGCGATGCTCGCTAGCTTGGTTAGAATCTCGTCCTGGATCCCATCGGCGAAGTAAGCATTAGACTTATCTACGCTGAGGCTTTCGAAAGGAAGGACAGCGATTGATTTAGCCGGAATTGCCAGTGCCGGCGTTTCGCCAGGCAGAGGAGCTTTTCGGAACGACGGCTGCCCGTAGAAATACCAACCCAACGCCAGCACAATGAGAAACGTGGCTGCGGCGAAGAGGCGCTTGCTGCCCGACGTTTCAGCATCCAGTTTCACGCCCTCCGCTGTCAAATCGAAGACCCACGCCATTACTACCGCGATCGGAAAACCGAGAAGCGCGACTAGGATGAAAATGCGCAGCGCCCACGGTGGCGCGTCGAAGGCGGGAAATCCGATCGACGCTGCCTGGACCGCTAACCACCCCACGACCAGGTAGGCTGCGCCCACCTTAAATACTTTGCGCCGCTTCAGTTCGGCGAAAAAGTTGCCATTCATTTCGCGGACGTGGTTCCTTTGAACTGCGAGGCCGGCACAATTTTTTCGGCTAGCGCTTCGAAACGTGGATCGCCATAGAGCGGAACAAGCAGTCGATCGACGCGGATCACTCCAATAGAATCACCGTCGCGCTCACGGTAGGCTTCCTGCAGCCAATGGAGCGCCTCGGTCTTGTCGCCTAATCCTACAGCAACCAGCGCGAGTGCGTAGGCAGCGGTGTACCGTTGCGCGCGTAATTGTCGCAGTTGTCCGAAAATCTTCTGCGCTTCATCCTTTTGACCAGCAATTCCATAAATGCGGCCGAGCGCTCCGAGTGGAATAGGATCATCAGTGAGCGCTGCTGCTTTCTTATATTGCGCAATTGCTTCGGGAATTTTCCCTTGAAGCTCCAATGCCAGACCGTATTCCCGGTGTGCTGGGTAGAAGCTATCATCTATCTCGATTGCTTTCCGAAGCTGCGCGACGGCTTCCTCGGGGCGTCCAGCACGGATGTAAGCGACACCGAGATTGCTGTTGATGATGAGAGAGAGAGGATCGAGCTCGAGGGCGCGTTTCAGTTCCGCTACTTCGAGGGAGTGCTGGCCCGTAGCGCTGAAGCAGTCTCCACCAATCCAGTGGTGAGCCGTAGCGTCGTTAGGGTTCAGCTGAATCGCGCGTTCATAGTCTTGGAGCGCGCCAGTCACGTCAAATTGGTAGCGCGCTTTAACCGAGCCCAGCCCAACGAGTGCTTCCGCGCAGTTACTATCCAAGGCCAGTGCTCTTTTCGCGAAAGCTTCGGCCTGCGGGTAAGAATCAGCCGGAGAAGCGGCGTTATAAGCCGAGAGAAGGCTCCATGCCTGCGCCTGACCGGCGTAAGCCAGGGCATAGTTTGGATCTTTCCCGATCGCTTGCTCGAAGTAGTTGATCGATTTCCGGAGATCGGCGGCGCTGCGTTTGTTCCAGAAGAAGCGACCTTTCAGGTACAGCTCGTGAGCTTCGGGATTTTCCGTCGGCTTTTGCGACATGGCGCTTTTTTCTGAGCCGCTCAGCTTCGCCTGCAGCATATCGGCGATTGTTTTCGCGATCTCGCTCTCGACCGTGAAAATATCCGTCAGCTTCCGGTCAAACGTGTCTGCCCAGAGATGCGCATCGGTCATCGCATTGATGAGCTGAACATTGACTCGCACCTGCTCGTTCGATTTCTGCACACTCCCTTCGAGAATGTGCATGACACCAAGCTGTTTCGCGATCTGCGGTAAATCTTCCGGTGTGCTCTTGAATCGTTGCGTTGAAGTGCGTGAGATGACTTTCAAATCGGCTACTTTTGCCAAACGAGTCAGGATCTCATCCTGCACGCCTTCGCAAAAGTAGGCATTGTCCGGATCGCGACTGAGATTATCGAACGGAAGGACCGCGATCGACTTGTTTGAAATTGCAGCCCCCTCGGCGGGCGTCGCATTAGCGCTTTCTCTAGATGTGACGGGCGATTTTGAACGAACAAGTTGAAAGACGAACAAGCCCGCCGCGATCACTGCCAGCACAATTGTTAGGGCAACGATTTTTCGTCCAGTTGTGCGCCGGATTGACTTGCCCGGTTCGACTTCTGATTCGCGAACGATTCCTTCCGGCGTGATTTCGAAAGCCCACGAACAGACCAGCGCCGCCGGGAAACCAATCACCACGAAGGCGATGATTACCTGAAGAGGCCATTCCGGAGCGTGGAAAGTTGGCAGCACAATCGATGCAACTTGAATAATGAGCCAAGCGATGACTGCGTAGGCGACCGCGACTTTATAAACATTGCGCCGCTTCAGCTCTGTAGAAAAAGAACGCTGTTCGCTCATTGGTCGAAGTGACACTTCTTCATCAGGGCGATGAAACGCGGCTCGGTGCGCAACGGATCAAAGACGCGGTCCACCTTGAGATACATCATCCATTGCGAATCCGTAGCGCTGGCCTGCTCCAAATAGCCCAACGCCCGCGCGTGGTCACCCATGCCCAGGTAGACGAGCGCAAGATTAAATGGCGGCACGAAGTCGTCCACCCGCATCTTCTTTATCTCCTCGATTGTGGCTAGTGCCCTCGCTTTATCTCCGGCGAGGCCGTAGGCGTAACCCAGAAACGCGGCAACGAACGGCGGCGCTTGCATTGCGTTCGCCTTTTCCAATTTCGGAATGGCAGCGCGGGCGTTGCCCTGTTGAAGATCTATCCAGCCAAACTGCATCTGCGGAAAGAAGAACGTCGGATCCAGCTCCGCTGCCCGGCGAGCTTCAGTCGTCGCCTTCTGAAACTCACCCTGTCCGGCAAAAGTAAGGGTGTTATCAATCGCGATGATCGGATTGAGCGGATCGAGTTTCGCGGCGCGCTGACCCTCGGTAAACGCTTCATCGAACTTGCCCTGGCAGCCAAGATTCAATCCGAATTGATCGTGAGCGAAGGCGTAATTGGGATTGAGTTCAATCGCTCGGCGAAATTCATGGTCGGCGCCGGCCCAATCGTGTTGGTACCAGCTCTTGTAATTCGCCAAAGAAGTATGCGCTTCCGCAGACTCTGGATTGAGCGCGAGAGCTTTCTCTGCAGCATCTTTTGCTTTTGAGTTCGCCTCCACGGCGGTAATCGCTCCTTCGTTGAAACCTGCCCAGAGGTAGGCATCGGATAATCCGGAATAAGCCGGCACAAAACCGGGATCTAACCTGACGGTTTCTTCGAATTGAGCGATCGCCGTGTTCAGATTTTCGTCGCTTGGCCGGTTGAAGAAATAGCGGCCCTTGAGGTAAGCGTCGTAGGCCTCGGGATTCACACTCGGGGCACTCGTTAGGCGCGCTTGTTCGCTCGGGGTCAACTGCACCTTGATCTCGCTCGCGATAGCTGCAGCCAGTTCTGATTGCAGGGCCAGAACATCCCGTGAATCGCGCTCGAAACTTTTCGCCCAAAGATGCCGGTCGGCCCGAGCGTCGATCAATTGCGCGCTGATCCGCACTTTGTCGCCGGCGCGCCGGACCGATCCTTCCACCACCGCATCCACGTTGAGAATCTTTGCAATCTCCGGAGTGGACGGCCGCTTTGGGCCGGTGAACTGAGTGGTCGAGCTGCGTGAGATCACTCGCAGCTGGCTGATCGTAGCGAGATCGGTTGTCAACTCATCGGTCATTCCTTCCGCGAAATAATCCTGAGTCTTATCGCCCGAGTAATTATCCAGCGGAAGAACTGCAAGCGAACGGATGGTATGCGGCCCGGCATCGGTCGTCGGGTTCGAACCGGCCAAAGCGGCGTCCGCAGTCGTTAAGCGCCAGTGCAACAGCTGAAAGGCGAATAGCCCGGCAGCGACGACTGCGAGAGCGATCGTAATCCCAACAATCTTTCGCCCGGTCCGACGAGTAAGGGATTCGTTAGGCGCGACTTCTGATCCCAACTTAATTCCTTCCGGCGTCACCTCAAAAGCCCACGACAAAACCAGTGTTACCGGGAAGCAGACAATCAGCATGGCGACGACCGCCTTCATCGCCCAACCCGGTGCATCAAAAGTAGGAAGAAGAATCGAAGCCGCCTGAATAGTTAGCCAACTGACCACCAAATAAGCGACTGCAACCTTGTACACATTGCGCCGCTTCAGCTCCGCAAAAAAGCTGTCAACCTTCATTTTGGTTTCTCTTCGCAGAGTTCTTGGAAACGCGGGTCGTTTCGCAACGATATCCATGCCGGATCGAGGCGGAGTAATGCCGGTGTAAGCGCGATCTGCTCCGGCCCAACGTAATTGGTCGCGAGCAGGCGGCGGAGATCGGCGATCGCGGCGTCGGTTTCACCAAAGCGCGCCCTGATGCGGGCGAGCGCCTCCTCTGACGAAGCGCTGGCTATGGCATCGAGGGAGGCCGGCCGCAAAGCGACCGCTTTTTGAGCCGCGGCCAAGGCCGCCTCTTTGTTAACCAACCCGGCCTGAACGAACGCCAGATATATCAGGGTCTCGGCCGATTCCGGCTGCGCCTGGATAACCTTCGCCAGCTCCACGCGAGCTGCTTCATAAGCCGCGCCCGCGCCAGCGTTGTCGCCAGCCAGCTCTTTGGCGAACCCAAGGAGGTACCGATATTTGCCCGCCAAGAAATCGGCCGGTGCAGTCGTTCGCTTAAAGGCATTTTCGATTAGACGAATTGCCTCGGCGTAGCGACCAGCAATCAGCGGAAGCCGTAACTGGATCTCGAAAACGTAATCGTTGCTTGTCGCCGGGGCCACGGAACGCATCGCGGTTTCGGCTGCTTCCAGGTTTCCTTCAGCCAGATCGAGCCGCGCCAGTCCGGCAAGGACCTGTGGATTTTCGGGTGCGAGGCCGAGGAGCCGATCCACGATCGTATGCGCGTCCGTGAACCGTTTTAGCACGAAGTAAGTGACGGCTAGCTGCGAAAGCACCGGCACACTCTGCGGGTCGAGGCGCATCGCCTGTTCCTGGTGCGCGAGTGCTTCGGCCCAACGACCTTTTCTGCGCTCGATAAGACTGAGCGACAGGAGGGCGTCGGCGTTATTCGGCAGCCGCAAAACACCTTCCCTAAAAGCGGACCACGCCGCATCGTAATTCCGGACGACGTAATACTCGTAGTAGCCGCGCGCCAGGAAGGTTTCGCCGGCGTCGGGTTGCAACTCGCGGGCTTTTTCCGCCGCCTGCTTCGCTTTCTCCTCGCGGGCCGGGCTGCGGTCGTAGCCGAGCCAATACATGCGACTGTGCGCGATCGAAGTGCGGGCCCACGCGAGGGCAAACTTCGGATCAAGACGAACCGCAGTCTCGAAGAAATCCGCCGCGCTCGTGAACGCTTCTATGCTCTCCCGATTGCTGGCCACCACTGCGAGTCCGCGGAGATAGGCATCGTAGGCTGCCGCGTTCTCCGTTGGTTTCGTTGCCAGCGTCGCTTTCTCGACACCAGTCAACGTCGCGCGAAGCGACTCGGCTACGCGTTGCGCGATTTCGCTTTCCACGCCGAAGACATCGGTGAGCGTCCGATCATAGGTCTCCGCCCAAAGATGGGTATCGGTTTGCGCTTTGATCAACTGGACATTGACCCGGACCCGGTCGCCCGACTTCTGCACGCTTCCTTCAAGAATGTGAGCGACGCCGAGCTCCTTCGCGATCTCGAACAAGTTCTCCGGCGTACTCTTGTAGCGAAGAGTTGAGGTGCGCGAGATTACTTTCAAATCGCCGATCTTAGCCAGACGAGTCAGGATTTCATCCTGGATGCCTTCGGCAAAGTAGGCGTTTCCCTTGTCCTCGCTCAGTGAAGCGAAAGGGAGGACCGCGATCGATTTCCCTGCAGCCTCTCCCTCCTGTTTCGCGCTTGCGGCCAAGGGCAGCTGTTCGCGCCGGGTCGAGGGCAAAGGCAGCCCGAGGAAAAGCCAGCCAGCGGCGGCCAAGGCTAGGATCACGAGAACAATCCACCCGCCTCCCCACCTCGATGACTGCTTTGGAACAGCATCGCCGCGATTCGCCCGCAGAATTCCTTCCGGCGTCATTTCGTAGGCCCAAGCCAGGACGAGGGCTATCGGGAAACCGAGGAGCACGAGAACAACGACGAGGCGCATCGCCCAAGTCGGGATTTGGAGGACTGGAAAGGTCGTGGTCGCGATCTGGATGAGAAGCCAGCCGACCGCGGCATACGCCACCGCGACTTTGTAGACGTTACGCCGCTTCAGTTCGGCGAAGAAATTGCGATCGCTCATTCCGGAGACTCAAAGGCGGGCGGCACTGGTCATCTTGCTCCCGGCCCTTTGATCACTCGTCCCGGCAACGCATTCGTCTTTTTGCCTTCGCTAATTACTGGCACGCCATTGATCAAGACATACCGCATGCCCACTGAGAGCTGATTGGGATTGTCGAAAGTTGCGAGATCGCGCAGCTCCGCTGGGTCGAAGACGACGATATCGGCCCACATGCCTTGCTTCAGAACACCGCGGTCGGAGAGGCGCATCTTCTGGGCAGGCAGGGCGCTGAATTTGCGGATGGCGTCTTCGAGCCCCAGCTTGTGCTCCTCCAATACATATTTGTGGATGATGCGCGGGAACGTACCGTAGGCGCGCGGATGAGGATGCTCCTTGCCGAGAATGCCGTCGGGCGCGGTGCCCGGCGAATCGTTGTCGATAGAAGTCCAGGACTGTTGTAGCGCCAGTACAACGTCAGGCTCTGACATGCCGAAGACCGCGCAGTATGTGTAGCCGCTGTCTTCGATAAGTATGTCCATTAGCGTGTCGATAGGATCTTTGCCTCTATCTGCGGCGATCTGATTCAGCCTTTTTCCTTGCAGCGCCAACAATGCCGGATTCTGCACCACTGCGACCAGCACCGCGTCGGGCCCGGGAATTTCCTGCCATTCGTTATCCCACTTGCCGTTGGGATCGAGCATATCGGCGCGAAGTTTGGCGCGGTGCGCGGGATCCCGGAGGCGCTCTACCATCTTGGCTGTGCCACCATCGTGCGCCCACGGCGGAATGAACGCCGACATATCGTTAAACCACGCGGGATAAGCGTAGGTATTGGCTGTGACTTCGACGCCGGAAGCGCGCGCGGCGTTTACTTTGCCGACGATATCCGGCATGCGTCCCCAATTCTTTTTCCCAGCGGCTTTGATGTGCCAGATCTCGACTGGAATTTTCGCCTCGCGGCCGATTCGCACGGCTTCGTCCATCGCGTCGAGGATGTAATCGCCTTCATTGCGCATATGGGTGGCGTAGATGCCCCCGAAGCGCGCGGCTTCACTTGCCAGCGCAATGAGCTCGTCGGTTTTCGCATACGGCGCAGGCGCATATTGCAGGGAAGTAGAAACACCAACGGCGCCCTGCTGCATGGCCGTGCGGACGAGCGCCTTCATCTGGTCGAGCTCGGCCGGCGAGGGCGCGCGATTATCGTCGCCGATTATCATTCGCCGAACTTGTGTCGCGCCGACGTAAGTGCCCAGGTTGATCCCCATGCCTTGCTTCTCAAGGCGCGTGAAGTAGCCGGCAAGGTCGCGCCAATCGGGCGTGATGCCGTAATGTTGATATTGGAGCTTGTCGGCCGCGATGATGCGGTCATTCAGCGGAGCGATCGAGGCGCCTTCGCCGGTGAATTCCGTTGTGATTCCTTGAAAGATCTTCGACGGCAGATGCGGGTTGACCAGGATGGTCAGCTCCGATTGGCCGAGCATGTCGATGAATCC